>JAAUYM010078843.1_pt1 | contig 10247 bp, 13 predicted proteins | sample 7278001 | NCBI WGS metagenome assembly JAAUYM01 (sample SAMN14350224, study PRJNA611818) | marine sediment metagenome | isolation source: surface marine sediment (1.8m) | place: French Polynesia: Moorea | collected 2018-08
AATTATAATACTGTATATTTAATTTTAATATCTTCAAAATATGTTGTTAAGTGCATTACACAGAATAATTTATATTACTGTCAAAAGTTTCTGAAATGCCCAAATTTTGAACAATTTCATTTTTTGAGAAGCTTCCTTTCCAGGTCCGAGACTTCCGTGGTTAAGCCAATCTCCAGTTCATGTATTCATGGTATTTTCAGACTGGAAAAGAAACTCTTTTCTCTTGTTTTTGCATGACCTTTGTGTGCTAAAAATTGCATCTATTAAAAAATCACATTTTTAAAGTGCATTGACTCCCAAGATATCTTGAAAAACCTATGTACTGTACGAAATCAGGTGCAGGAATAGAACTCTAAGGCAGCGGCATGCTCAACTGGACTGAAAGAGAGAAAGAGAAACAGATGTTTTTCATAACTGTCGGTCAAGAAGATGAACGTCCACTTGCTGTGGGGTGGGGGCGACATAGTCGTTGTATAAAACTGTAAATTTTAGGCACCTGACAATCGAGAAGGTTTACAGTACATAGATTCGTACTACTGTACAATGTCGTTCTAATTTCTACAATATGATTCCATGAGTCACGACATAGTGGATAAATATCTTTTCGTTCAAGCCTTCTTGGTGCACGCTCATGACCTAACCATGAGTTTTTATTTGCGAAAAACCTAATTTTGCCAATATTTGTTCTGAAGATATTTGTTCAGATAAAACTGGTTGCCGTGCGGGCACCTTAGCCTCGGATCCTTGGTGTGCCTCTCCAGGGTATGGAGGTTAAGCAAATTGCGATTTTTTTTCTCCTATACAGGAAGGACACCTCACATCACTTCACTCATGCCTGGTGGCTTTGGAGCAGAAGGCGCCTTTGCCTCCGCCAGACTTTTATGTAGATGCAGCAAGTTCAAGACATCTTCACTAATGTAATCTCCATGCAATGAGTGGCTCCCCAGTTCATGTCGCCGATGCCATGTTCAGGCTCAGGAACCTGAGCCTTGCTTGCTCGATAGCTAATAATCTCATCTGCACTCTTTCCCTACGAAAACAAGAAAAAAGTACCTCTCCTTAAAAGTTTCCTGTCTTCTCCAGTCTTTGGCAGCTTTCTCGTCTCTCACTTTGTTCCTGCAGACCTGATGTTGTTTCTTGCAGGTGTGCCTCTTGCCGCATCTTTCCTGCGTGACTTGTTCATGGTTCTTCGAGTTCCTGAAGTGTAAATACGTCCTGAAATGCGATCACGTGATCCACTTTCATCGCAAAAATCACTTGAAGAAAATCTCTCCTCAGCTCCTCCCTGTTCATACTGATCAGGTCTGATTTTTCCGGCTCCATGCGAGTTCCAGCGGTGTCTGGGTTAGACACCTCAAACTGTGCTGGGGCGGCTGGGGGAACAACATGACTTAAATGTGAAATGGGCCCCAAATACTACAGTTGCACCACGAACTCAGCTTTCCCCAGCAAGAACAGCTTGCTCGTGGAGGAGGTGGCTACGTCCGCGAGTACCAGATCTGGTAACCGAGAGTACTTAAGCACCTTTTATATAAACAGATAACGACCCTTTACACCCTCCCTCCCTCATTACGGCAGTACAGACGCAAATACGCAAGAAAAGATGGCGAGAATGCGATGGATGCGAGTAACCATTGGAGGAGGACAGGAAAAGGGAAAAAAAAGAGATCGAGCAACAAAACAAAAACTACATGTCAGTTCTAATCATGCAAACTGTAAAAACTTTTCTTTTTCCTTTTTTTTCTAAGGAACTATCCTACAAAAGTCTCCCTCCGGTGCGCCGTTCCCCTTTTCATGGCGCACGCATTTCACTCCCAGCGTCGGCCAACAAGCTTCAGTCGCCGTTTTTTTTTTTTTTTGTCTGGTCTCTCTCTTTCTCTCTCCTGTGTTGTGAGAAGGGAAGCGAACAAAGGCGTCACCGCGGGGATCGTCGTCCCTACCCCCTCCATCCCGAAGCACCCGGACCCGCGGACTCGCGGACCTCGAGTCGACCTCGGAGGCCGCCAAGGTGAGCGCTTTCCGCCCCCCTCCCCCCCCCCGCGCGTGGGGGCCTGCGACCAATGGGGCCGCGGACGGACTTCGATTGGCGATCGCCCACCTCCCCGCACAGCCCTATTGGTGCCACCGGAGAGGGGCAGCCAATGGCGCGAGGGAGGGGAGAAAAGTGGAGACATGTACACGAAAACAATCAACAAATTGCCCGGTGCCCCTGTCGGGGCCCCCATGGGCCCACCCACGACCCTCCCCCGGGGAGCCGGGGGCGCCGGGGGGGGGGGCGTGGGCACCCGGATTTTTTTCTTGCCTCCCCCCTCTGGCCAAACCCGCCGCAATGGCCGCCATAGCAGAAGCGGCAGAGGCAAAAAGTAGCAGTGGCAGCTGCAGCTGCTGCCACCGCTGCCGTTGCTGCTGCTGCTGCTGCTGCTGCTGACAGCAGGTTGGAGTTAAATTTTCGGCCCCTTTTGAAGTGTAAGCAAGGATGTCCACCCGTGGCGTGGGAATTTCGTGCTTTACGTTACAAGCGAAAGCCTCGTTTCTCTGCGTAGATGCTGCAGACCCAGAGTCACCAACTTCTGCAGACGTCGACGGGCCAGCTCATCGTGCAGGCGTTGCCGACGGCGGCAGCGGCGGCCGCGGCGGCGGCCGCGGCCCCCCCCCCGGCCACGTCGGGCGGCGGACCGCAAGCGGGTCAACCCCACGGCCAGACCCTCCAGGCCCGTTGCGCACCCTGTCAAGCCCTTGGTGGGTGGTAAACATCCTGACAGAGAATAGTGGTTTTTTTTTTCAATCACTCTGCAGGTAGCCAACAGCAATGGAGAGATCCAGCCGATCCAGGTGGTTCCCGTGCAGAGCGCCGGAGGAGGGCAGATCATGTTGCAGCAGGCGCCACAGCAGGCCCAGGTCATACAGACAACCGACGGACAGTCGCTCATATACCAACCAGTGCAGGTGAGGAAAGTTGTTTTTAAAAGCTTTTAAGTTCTTCTAATGAGATTTTTTTTTTAACTTTTAAGATGGCAGACGGCACCTCTGCGCTGGTGCAGCAGCCGAGCGGTCACCACATAGCACAAGGACAGATCATACAACTTCCTAACGGCAGCATGGCCATCAACTCCCAGGCCATGCCGCAGCAGCAACAGCAGCAAACACACCAGCAACAGGCACAAGTGCAGCAGCAGCAACCTCCGCCACAACAACAGCAACAGCAGCAGCAACCACAACAACAGCAACAGCAGCAGCAAGGCAGCCAACAGAACGCCCCCGCTGGGACGAGTCAAGGGGGCAACATCATAATGATGGTCCCAGGCGCGGGGGGAGCGCCAACGTTACAGAGAATTCCCTTGCCAGGTAAGAAAACGAGGATTAAATTTAATGTTGATCTGTACGTGACTCCAGATTGGGGGGATAAAAGTAAAAATGCTTGCGGCAAGTTGCTATTTTCTCTGTAAGAAGAGAAAAAACAACCCGCTGTTTGTTTCTACTGTATCGTATGTACCTCAAACATCGTTTAAAGTAATTGCAGTTATTTTGCATAATTCTACCTACACTTGCTGTACCACCCCTTACTTTCCTCTTTGCAGGCCCCGAGATGCTAGAGGAGGAGCCCCTGTACGTGAACGCGAAGCAGTACCACCGCATCCTGAAGCGCAGGCAGGCCAGGGCCAAGCTGGAGGCGGAGGGGCGCATACCCAAGGAGCGGAAGAAGTACCTGCACGAGTCGAGGCACTTGCACGCGCTTAAGCGAGTGCGCGGGGAGGGGGGAAAATTTGACTCGAACGAGGGGCCCTGCGGCGGGGGCGGCAACAAGGCGAGCAAGGAGATGAAGGTGGAGCTGGTGGGGGAGGACGTCAAGCCGGTCATCGACCACTCCGCGGCGGGAGAGGGCGGCGGCGGCGGGGGCGGGGGCGGCGGCGCTGCGGGACAACAGTACAACGACGTCCTGTCTTCTCTCTAGCTTCCTCTCCTCGGTCGGGGTTGGCGTCGCCATCGTCGTGGCATTTTTTAAAATAAGAATCAGGAAACCATCTCCACTCCCTGTTGAAAACAGTTGTTTTCGAGTCCACGTGAGGGAGGCTATCAATCTGCCTTCCTTATTCCTACCCCCCTCTCCTTTAATCTCAGACTGCGACTGTGTAGTAGGATTGATCGACAAGAGTATTGCTCGTAGATGGTCTTGGATTTTTTTGGGTATGCATTAATAATGCAGAGAGACAAATACATATACCTGCCATCGAAAGTCGGTCATTATTTTAGCCAGCCAATGTGCATACTATATGTACTCGTTCGTATCTTGTGCCTAGTATCTTATCGCACACATGGGGGGTTATTTTTAGCTCATTTTGCGCATTTTTGTGCATTTTGTATGCCGTAATGCTTCTAAATATGTTTTTATTATTTTGGTGGTCTCGCTAAATACTTTTTTTTGCAAGGGAGAGGTGAAGTAGCAACCAGTCGTCTTTTTTTTTTTTCAGTTTTAAGATGGAGGTGCGCCGCGATTATTCAAGGAACAAATGATTCCTACTGCGACGGCAATGGGCCATACAATACTGCTGTTGTACACATGCACTTATTTTATTTATAAAACAATCATTTTAAAAAGTTGCCTTTACGTCTGTCACTCTCAATTGTCCTTCGCCAACCAGGAAGGATGCTTACTCGACAGTGAGGTGTCCGTCCTGGCAGCTGAGGGCATTGGTCCCCTCCGCCTGCTTCCTCCTTAGCTGGACGTCCGGCAGCCTCGGGTGCCAGTCCGAGCCCAGCTCGATGCCGCGCTTGGGCTGGTACAGGTCCTTCCTGGGCACCATCCGGATGCACTCGATGATCGGGCAGACGGAGTAGCAGAGGGTGCAGCCGGTGCAGGAGTCGTCCAGCACCTTGGGCAGGTGGGTCTCCGGATCGAAGGTGATGGCCTGGTAGCCGGTGTCGTTGCAGGTCATGTAGCACTTGCCGCAGTTGATGCACATCTCCGGGTCGATTAGGGCGACCACGTGCTGCCTGTGTTGGGGCAATCAGCAACCGTTGGTTCATCAACTTAGTTATAGTACTAGTGTAGTACAACAATCTCCTCCCATCTCTTCCTCCCTCACCTGTTGTCCAGGTCGTTGTAGGTGCCGATGCTGTCGAGGGCCCTGCCGATCACCTCGGACACCTTGGGGACCTGGGGAAAAACAAGAAGTAAGACGGTTGCATGCACAGAAAGAGCATAAGCAACCTCATCTTGGTTTAAACATATGTTTTTATTGTAGTATGTAAAAATAAAGTCAAGAACTTTTCATGGAAAACGGCCGCTCCACCTGTGAGGAATAATTTAGCTTCGACTTTTTAAGATACACACGTACAAGATGTCCAAAAAATTAGGGCTGCATTTTCCAAGTAAGAACTTAACTACTGTATATCATAAAGTTAAACTAAAATAAGGGAATACGCAATGATCGTGTAGGTACATATACCCCGTACCGTTTTCTTGTTTGGTGCGTGTGCCGGCCTGAGCGCGGGCAGCCTGTTGTCTCCAAGGAGATCCTCCTTGGCCGCCATCTCCTCCGCCAACAGCCTCTTCTTTTCCCTAAAAATAATGTCGGAAGTGAAAATTGCAATAGTGACATCAAAAGTCGCAACAGTAACACTTTGCAAATGGTCCGAAATTTGGCAACGTCCTCTCCGTCCCGACCAGCTCCTTTATCTTCATCACGGGCTTCCCCTGGTATGTGCGAGGGGTGGGAGGAGACTGACCGTCCCAGCTGTCCAGTTCTTGGATGCTCTGCGTACCATCACAGAAACAGACAAAAGCTCAAAGCCGTATCCAAACTATCCACATAACCTGGTGGGAACACTTGCCTGCAAGTAGAGCAGCGCCTTGAGCCCCGTGACGTAGTCTTCCACCACGGTGAAGTCCTGGTTCTGTATGGCGCTGGACACCTGCATGACGGAGGCGCCGGCGTGCAGGAACTGCAGGGCCACGTCGGCGGAGTCAATGCCGCCGGTGGCCAGGATGGGGAAGCCCGGGAGCGCCTTGGCAATGGCGGACACGGCACGCAGGGCCACCGGACGGACCTGCAAACAAAAGTGGCTGCTGCCATTTCAATCATGAAAATACTGAAAGAAGTACGTTTCAACATATCGACATTAGACGTTACACGTTTGTGGTATACGTAATATACCAGTAAATAGGGTTCAAAAGCAATTTTGTTATGTCACCTGTCCTGTGACAGAACAGGTGACATATACACATGAAGGAGGCTCACGGCGTTTCCAGAGACTCCTCCGTAGGTGGTTTTCTTCTCTCTCCCGACCGCTGGCCAAGCCTCTCCCCTGGCGTTGAGCCCCATCAGCCCTGAGACCGTGTTGATGGCCGTGACGCCGTCGGCGCCGCCCTCCTTGGCCGCCCGCGCAATCACGACGATGTTGGTGATGTTGGGGGTCATCTTGGCGAAGAAGGGGACCGGGCAGACCTCGCGCACCCACCGGCAGATGGACCTGACCATGTCGGCGTCCTGCCCGCAGGCCAGCCCCATCCCGCGCTCGCCCATCCCGTGTGGGCAGCTCAAGTTGAGTTCCAGCGCGTCGGCGCCGGCGTCCACGGCCATCACGGACAGCGTCTGCCAGTCCTCCTTGTCCAGCGAGCACATGATGCTGGCCACGATGATGCGATCAGGGAAGTCCTGCTTCAGCTCGCGGATGCCCCTGAAACATTCCACGTAGTAGTGGCGCAACGAGGCGACTGCTTTTTGTCGAAAATTGCCCACCCGCCTAACGTATAATAGATGAAAGAAAATACATGCATAGGTTAGGAGGGTGGCGAGGGATAACTCGCCCAGTTATTAATGTCACGAAATCTCCACTGGAAGATCTTCAATTTCACAATTTATTCAGTCTTCCTTATGTGAGGAGAGCCTAGCATACTCTGCTCTCGTACATCGTGTCTGTACTCACTTGCACCAGTACGCGGCCGTCTTCTCCGTGATGAGCTCGATGTTGAGGAAGGCTCCCTGTCCGGGCCCGTAGGAGTGTCCGGAGGTGGTTCCCCTGACGATGCGCGGGGCCACGTTCGTCACGATGTCCTTGTCCAGGCTGAAGGTCTTGGTGACGACGAAGGCCCAGCCGGACTCGAAGCCGCGCCTGATCATGGGCCAGGTGGTGGCCGGAGGAGCGGAGGCGAGGCCGAACGGGTTCACGAAGCGGAGACCACACATCTGGAACAAGACGAAATAGCAAGTTGAAATGTCTCTCCTTTTTTTAAAAGACTGCTGATCTGACCTCGACGCTAATGTCGACTTGGTCAAGAGGAGTGTAAAACCTTGGCAGCTGCGGCTCCGGTGCCACTTTCTGCCCGCGGAGGCTCTGGAGGTACCTGAAAGAGAATATTGTGCAGTCATTGCAAGAAAAATGTCTCCACGTGTTTCAACTTTCAAGCAACCCTAATTCTGGCTAAAATATGCCAGGAATCAAATCGCTCTTGTAGGTAAACGTGCGATGTGTGCGAGCGGGCGGGATACCTGTGCATGGTCCACGCGGCCACTTTCCCGTCGTTGACGGCCTCCACTGCGGTCTCTGCGGTGCCTGCGAGGTCGCCACCGCAAAACGCCCAGGGAAGGCTGAATCACGCAAGGAGAGAGGAACTAACATCACATACTAGTACAGTGGTTCACTTGCGCGCACCTAGTGGACATGTCGTTGGTGTCGACGTCCGGCGTGCCCCACTTGTTCAGCCTCATCGGCTCCAGGGCCTTCCTGATGTCGTCGCTGTACAGGCCGGAGCCGAAGGCGGAGATGATGTAGTCGCACCTGGAGTGGAACAACAAATTTGTTGGGAGATGACTGGGAGCACTAAGTAGTACTAAAGATTGGGTTCGTGACTCGCCTGAGCTTCATGGTCTGCTCCCTGTCCGTCCTCCAGGTGCCGTCGTCGTCCTGCTCAGTCCTGGCCAGCACAAGATGTGTAATTCGACCAGAGCCGTCGCCGCCGTCGTCGCCGCCGTCGCCCTGTCCGCGGACCACAGAGATGGGCTCCTGGTACGGGATGAACTCGCACCTCTCATCCCTATCCCCCCCCCCAAAAAAAAGAGTCTCACCAATTACCGGTCCGACATTTATCCACTCACTCCCCTCAGGTATCTCAAGACACTTGCTTTGCCAGCTCCATCTCCTCCGGGACGGCCCTGATGTTGTTGACGCCCTTCCTGAACACCACAAAGACCCTCTTGGCGCCGCATCTACAGTCAAGAGGCTCGTCATCAATGATTCGGCCGCGATCGAGATTTGCGAATTCCCAACCAATATTGGTATCACTAGGGGCACACCATCGGTGTTAGCGATTTGGGTTCCTCTAAGTTTTTATGTCACTTCTATGGCGTTAGGAACGCAAGGGCAGATGCTAGAATGGTGATACGAAAACCTTAGAGCAACCCACCACTAAATTCACGCTAGCGATATGGGGGGATAAGCCCCCCCGCGGACCTGAGCGCAGAGGTGGCGCAGTCGAAGGCGGTGTCTCCGGCGCCCAGCACCACCACCGCGCCCCCTCCCATGACGGGGAGGCGCGACCTGCACGCGCACATGCCGGGCTTGGAGGCCCGCGACACCCTGGGCAGGAAGTCCTTGGAGGTGTAGTAGCCGTGCGACTGCGACAGCCCGTCGAACACCGGGATGGTCTTGGGCTCAGGGTTGCCGATGCCCACGAACACGGCCGCGAAGCCCATGGGGCCATGGAGCCTCTTCAGCGTGAGGTCGTCCGTGCCCAGGCGGCGACCGGTCTCGATCTGGTACACAGGACAGATATACGTACAAAAATAAAAACGTATGCTTACGCAGAACTTTCAAATTTTCTCCATCGTTTCAAAGTGCAAATAAGTCGTTCCACTTCCTCACCTTCACTCCAAGGTCCTTCATCAGTTGTATCTCGAAATCCACCACATCCAAGGGCAATCTGTTCCGAGGATTGTTTCAGGGGGAAAAAAGAGAAGAACAGCGATTCTTTTCTAAAATTGTATCCACCCACCTGTAAGCGGGCAGCTCCGAGGTGTTGAGCCCCCCGAGGTACTCCTCCTTCTCGAAGACGGTAACGTCGCCGTATCCCAGCCTGGCCAGGAAGGTGGCGCAGGAGATGGAGGCGGGGCCGCAGCCCAGCAGCGCCACCTTCTGGTCCGTCCTGATCCCTGCCGCGACCGCGTCCGGCGGCAGCACCTGCGGGACGTTCATCCTCCTGAAGGTCTCCACGGCGAACTGCTGGAGGCCGCCGATGTTGATGGGCCCCTCCTCGGTCGCGGCCAGGTTGCAGCCACCAACGCAGAGGTCGGAGGTGGGACAGACCTGGGGACATGGGGTCAACAACAACAACAACAACAAAAGAGTATTTCCTCGCTCCCCTCCACCCCCCTTCCTCAGCACTGACCATCCCGCATGTGAGTCCCAGCGGGTTGTCAGATAGGATTGCCTTGGCCGCGCCGTAGTAGTTCTTGGTGGCGATGGCCCCGATGAAGGCCTTGATGTCCAGCTGCGTTGGGCAGGACAGCTGGCAGGGGGCGTCCGCGCACTTCAGGCACCTGAGACGTCAGAAAGGATCACGAAAGGCGACTTGGGCCAATTTTTCTATGTATACTGTCTAATGCTTGTCCGCCCGCAGTACCGTGCCGCCTCTCTGAGCGCTCCCCGCTCGCTCAGGGTGGTGTGCTTGATGTCGGAGAAGTCGTTGGACAGTCCGCTCACGCAGGGACTGGGGGAAAGGGGGGGGGGCGAATGTGTGCTGTGACAAGAAAGGTTTTTCTTTTGCCTCACCCGCAGTTGACGCTGTCCGCCTTGTCGGCGTTCCTCTTCCAGTGCCTCTTTCCTCTCTTCGTCACAACAGAGGGAACAGCTCTGGCATACCTGCAAACATTGATTGACAGCAGGGACTTAATTGTAAATGCAAAGTTATATTTATGTGGCACGTTACCTCTTTTTCACACACACGCAGACACAAAGGTCACCAACACGTTCTTTACTTACTTCTGCACCCTGGGGTTGAGCGCCAGCAGGTCCTCCACGTCCGGCGGGTCCCTGGTGATGCACCCGGAGGAGGAGGAGGATGAACCGGACGAAGCCTGGTTCGCCGGGTTCGGATTCGGAGTCGGCGCCATCTCCAACTATAGTAGTACACTACTGTGTGTGTATGTGCGTGTGCGTGAAAGCGAATCAATGTTTTTGCTGTCTGAAAAGGCGAGCTACGTTCTTGCCTATCTTTCCGGTTTCTGGAGTTAGGTACTGTTTTTTCTCCC
>JAAUYM010096960.1_pt1 | contig 10243 bp, 6 predicted proteins | sample 7278001 | NCBI WGS metagenome assembly JAAUYM01 (sample SAMN14350224, study PRJNA611818) | marine sediment metagenome | isolation source: surface marine sediment (1.8m) | place: French Polynesia: Moorea | collected 2018-08
AAAATATTGTTATAGCGAAATACATCATTTAAGGGGTGAAAAGTGTTCACAAGCAAGGAAATATGCCAATTTATATCATTTTCAATTAATGAGAGCAGCAGGACACCCTTATTAAAAAAGTTGTTTTTGAGTGGTGAAGAGTGTGGGACTCAGTAATACCATTGTTTTCAATCACTTTCAAGCTCAGGCTCTCACATTGACAAAAAACATTTTGTTGACTTTTTTGCATCAGTTGCAATTTATTGCCATTTTTTGCTCTTGATGTGCAAAAAATTATTGTTATATCGAAAAAGCCCTAGTAAATATATTGTTATAGCGTGAATTTTTATGAAGTAAGATTTTGGTCTGCCCAGGAAATATTGCTATAGTGAAAATTATTGTTGTAGCGAGAATTGTTTAGAGCAAAACTCGACTGTACTACAGTAAAGTTCGCTTAGTACGTCCACGGTTAGGATGTCAATCTGCTTAGTACGTCAGGTTTTTAAATTACTGAATACTCAGATCGTACGTCAGACCAGCTAGTACAGCAGGTTTTGCATTTCCTGTAGGAGACGTGCTAAGCGAACTTTACTGTACTCCAGAATGTCCCTGGGAAATGATTACAAGGTTACCAAATAAAATCAGAGAATTATTATTAAGTACGGAATTTAGAACTCCTCCCCATTTTCTTTCCAGCAGCAGGTGGGCATGGTGGTCTACTACCTGTCCGGCGCCCGCGCGCACCTGGGCGTCATCAAGACGGCGAGGGACAACCAGGAGACCCTGTTCCACGTGGACGTGGTCTCCTTCTGCCCGACCCACCGGCTCTGGTGCAGTTCGGGCGCGTGTCCGGCTTACAGGAGGCTGGGTCGCCCCCTCAAGGCGCCACTGGCCAACCTCCTCCCGCCAAAGACCTGCGTGAGGTTTCGTCGGAGGAAGCTGTCCGGCTACCCGGACGTGCCCTTCGACTTCCAGGCCACCGCGGTCTGGGCAGACTCCTCTGCCGTCCCCCCGGCCAGGGGGGATCCTCCGACAGACCTGTTGGAGGTTCAGCTGGTGGACTTCCTGGTGTCCGCGGAGGGCCCACCAACCCCTTCTCCTCCTCCTCCTCCTCTTCAACCCGCTGCCCACTCTTTATCTCCGGCCCCTTCCCCTAATGCCCCTTCGCCCCTCTTGTTGGACTCCCCGTCCCGCTTTGGCCCCTTTGTCACCGCCACCGGCAACGCCCCCATCGCCCGCCGAGACGACCTCGGTCCGCCCCACCTCCATCTAGCCACCGACCCGGCGTCCGAGTCCGGCAGTAGGGGCAGCAGCAACGTCAGGCAGGGCTGGGAGGAGGACGCCGACGTTGCCAGCGACCTGGACAGCTACCTGGAGATCCTGGCTCAGCTGAGGAAATTTTTGGAGGGCCAGCTGAAGACGACTGGGGCGAACTTGGACGGATACGAAAGCTTAAACCTTGCCCGCAAGATCCTGAGGGGAATCGACCTGACTAAGACGGGCGACCAGGGCTCGGCTTCCGGCGTCCTCACCATAAGGAATTTTTTGAGCGGCAAACGGGGCGACAAGAGCAAGATGGTACAGGTCCTGACCAACTATAAAGTCTATTACAGCACGCTCGTCTACAACCTTCGCACCAAGATCAAAAATTTGAAGACTGTGAATAGCATTAGCCTCTCCCAGGTGGCTGCACAGCTGGGCGTGCAAGAAGTGGACAGTCTCCACGGCTCTTCACTAGCAGGAGAGAGAACCAACATTTCCGACGTCGCGGAGAGAGAAAAGGCCAAGCAGGGTAGGAACCATAGTGTGGAGAAGGAGGCGAGGTTGAATAACGTAGAGAAGGTGCCAGATGAAAAAGCCTCGGGGAGAGATGTCGGCTCGCCGCCCAGTGGCGAGCCGCTTGGCGGCGACGAGTGGCACGTGTTCAACGAAGAGTTCAGAGCCGTCGACCTCGGGGCGATCAAGACCTTCGACGTGGCCTCGCTCGACCCGAGGATGTTTGAGAAGGCTGGGGCCTCGTCCGTCAAGTCGGACTTCGAGACCGACGCCCGACTCCTCACCCTGGCCCCGCTGGCGTCTTGGCTCAGGGCCTTCCATATCAACAACGTGGGCGACGACTGCAGCGAGAGCGAGACCTGCCCCTCCGAGGCCCTGTCCCACGCCGTCGTCCACACCTGGCTGGACAACGGAAAGTCCCTCGGCTACCTCACGGAAGATTTTCAGGAACTGGCCTTTCAACCCGCCAGACTGCTCGGCCACTGGGCCGGCATGGCCGAGAAGACCTGGTCGGCCTACAACGGAACACATCCCGCCGTGGCCATCCACTCGCTGGTGAGGAGTACATACCTGTTCTGCTGGTGCCAGCTCCATCCCAAACTGGCCAGGTCTCGCAAGCAGGAGAGGAAGGAGGTTTTCAAGCGATTTCAAGATTTTCTTCTTGCCGTATCGTTCAGGAGCGCGGGAGGGACCGGCCTATATAACACGAGGGGCGTCATTGCCCATCTTTTTAATGAGTATTTCGGTGTAGTGATTACCCCGGAGGGCCCTGTTCTCTTCGAGAGAAACGTCGCCTACACCTACGTCTCCAAGACTAGTGAGGCGCCACACTGGATGCGTTGCAGGAAGTTATACGTTGGAAGCTTCGTCAAACTGCATGTCTGTGTGGGAAGGTTGAAGACCAAGAGAAGCAAGAGCACCTTCTACTTCGCCACCAAGGTCTGGGCCGATCAGGGAGACGGTGGGTTGGTGGAGCCTTCTCTCGGGCCGGAAATAGCTGGGGGAATGGCCTACTGGAAGGAGGTCATCCAAGAATTTGAGCTGATCATAAGGGCCAACCAACATTTGGCCGTTGGCGTTGGCAAGGACAAAGAAAAAGTAGGTCAGGAGAAGGAAGAAGAGAAGAACTACCCGGCCATCTACGAGGCCGCCGTCGGACATTTCTTGCAGTTGAAGCTGGACGGGAGGACCAACAACAGCGGCGGAGGCGCCGGTCCCTCGACCATCGGAAAGGAGCCCGACGACGGCGCGGACCAGGCCGTCTTCGCCGGGTTCGCCGACTTCCTCGACCGCGAGAGCGGGAGGGGCGTGGAGAAAAGGGACCTGTCTGCCGCGCTGAAGGTCCTGTACAGGTCGGGCCTCACCGCTCAGGAACTGCGCAGGAGGTTCGTGGCCTCGAACGCTCTGGGTGCCGAGAGGGACGAGATCTTCGCCGAGTGCGTGGAGCGCGCGCTGCTCGGGGCGCCAATCTCCCACTACAGCCGGAGGTGCAAGAGGGCGGTGAACGTGGCGCCGCTCCTGGCAAGATACTTCGTGGAGAAAGACCTGCAGGTGGCCAGCCAGCTGAACGAGGTACGAGCACTCATCGGGAACAAGTCTCTTTACACTGCCGACGTCGTCGCCAAAATATTTGGAGGACTGGACCCAGGTGACGAAGATGAGGAAGAAGAGGAGGAGGAAGAGGAGGAAGAGGAAGGGAGGGCAGATGCTGGCTCCCCCAAAGATGTCGTTGAAGATGGACAGGGTGAGGAGGGGCTGGAGGGAAACCCGGGCGATCGTGACGAAGAAGCTTCTCGCGCTTCAGAAGAGTTGGGAGACGGTGCGGGTGGAGACGTCCTCCGCGGGGTGGAAGTGGAGGAGGCACCTAACAAGGGAGAGGGGAATGACAAGATGGCGATTTTGGACAAAGAGGTGCACGAGCTGAACCGAAAGGTCGAGTCGCTGAGGGAGAGATGGGGGAGCCTGGACGAGAGGATGAAGGCGATGGAAAACTTCAGCCACGAGACGGACCCGCAGCTTCAGGAAGACATCAAAATGCTGAGGAGGGTCGCGCAGGATCTGAAATCGTTCCAGAACTCGAAGGGTAAGATACAGTGTACTGTACTGAATGTTTATCGTTTCGGTAGCATTACTATGTATTCGTACATGTACAGTATAATACCGTCTCTTCTTCTCCTTCTTCTAGTGGTCGTGAATCCTTGGCCCGCACAAAAATTGGTTGTTCGTGTCTGTGCCAACCCGGCAGTGGAGGAGCCCTATGAAGTGCCGACAAGAGACGATGGACAACTCACTTTCCAGGTATGTTGCATTTAAGCACAGCATGATAGAAGTGTGCGCATACGTAGAACAAAGCTTCAATTAACATGAAAAAATCTTATTTCAGGCCATTAAGGCAATCTTTCCAGGGGTGAACGCGCTGAGGTACAACCTGGACGGCGCCACTCGCATTTGCAATCAAATCGGGGACATCTTCGAGGCCCCGGAGGACGGCTGGGGGGAGCGCATCTACGTGGCCAACGTGGTCGGGCAGACCGTGCCTCCCGCCGCCCCTGCAGCTCCAGCGGTCGTCCCTGCGGCCACGCCTAGACAGCCTCCCATCTTGCCCACGGCAGCGCTGCAAGCCGGGATGGCGAGCTCGTCCATGGCGGCCGTGACGACCGCGCAGCAGCAGCAGCAGCAGCGGCGGCAGCAAGGTGGGGAGTAAGAGTGTGTTCTTGTTCCTCAGGGAACTTTTCCTTACCTACCATGTCTTCATGTCCCTGCAGACCTTGGTGTTCAGATGCATCAGAGCAGGGCTGCAGCGGAGGCCTTTGTTGCCGCCCTCGGCGGGGCCAACAACTTAGGCGTCCTTGCCCCCAACCTGGCGGCCGCGTTTGGGCTGCACCAGCAGCAGCAACAGCAGGCGGCCTTTCGATTCGGGCCTCAATGAAGTGTGAAAAAAGAAGACTACGACGGATTGGCATCTTGTAAGGGGGTTAAAGTGTGTATGAGCAGAAACAGCAGTATTTCTTGCTTTGACATTCCAAGGGCGCCTGTTATTTTTGTACCATGGGATTTTTTTTGTGTGTGTATATTTCGGATGTAGGTATATTTGGCATCCGGAAACGAGGCTCAGAAGCCGCAAAAAGGGAGCGAGGGAGGGAGGGATTATTAGCCTGCTGCGATGTTCAATTAATGACTTATTTGTGTTCCGACTTCAGAAGCCGGGTCAAACAGAAAAAGAAACCTTTCGCAAGCATGTCTTCCCCTGCGCAAGAAAAGGCTTGTTCTAATTTTGGTTTGCTCATGGGGCCCTAAACACGAAGAATTTGATCATGGTTGTATGTGGAAGTACTACGTAATATTGTGACTGGGGGGTCGTCGTCGGGGTCTCTCTTCCGAGATCTCTCTCCCAGCGTGGTGTTAGCTCGTAAGGACCTAAACAGTAAGGGGTATCAATGTCAACTACTACAATGCAGAAAATAACGCCAGAAAGAAGAAAGAGAAGAAGCATTTATTGTCGACTTTGCCATTCTGCTTAACGGGAGAATTTACTTACTGAGCGCCGCTCATTTCTTTTTTTAAGAAGGGTACTCTACCATTGGATGCTTTTGTGTGACTATTTTCGTATCATTTGGAATCGAAATATAACAATGCAGAAAGACATAACTTTTGTATTTTTTTCTGTCATGCCTTTATCTAGTAGCACGTAACGTACTGTAGGTACAGTAGTATTATAGTAGAATTCACCATCACATCTTGTGTTGTTACAAAAGAAGCAAAATCTGTCTCTTTCACAATCTCTGTGGTTAAAACGTACCACACTGGCAGGGTCACTAAGCTTTTAATTAGTCTTTAGTAAGTCAATGCGCCAGCTGCCATGGAGATCCTTTGCAACTTTCAGATGGTGGTGAGCACCTACGAAGAGTTCCTCCTGGGCTTCCAGGATCCTCCACTCCTGCAGCCCACCTTCTCTGACCACACTCATGCTGGCGGCGCCATCCGCGCCACCGGTGCAGAGGGGAAGTTCCTGGCGTGTTAGGATTGTCAACCTGTGCAAGAAGACTCACCACGGCAACCTGAGCAACCTCCACCAGGACACCATCATGCAGATAGTCTTCTGACCGTGCACACCTCGTCACAGCCGCGCAGGACGGAAAAAAGGATTTCCAGGTTGAGAAGTGGTGGTGGCATCACCTGCCTCTCCATCCACCCGTTGGGGAAGATGGCTCTCTCTGTTGGGAAGGACCGCAAGCCCAAAGAAGAGAGTAAAAGTGCAAAAAAATGATGATTACAATAAATGCGGCTACTAAGGCCTCTTTTAATTAGTGCACCAGTATTTCGTATGGTAACGTGGTTGATTGTTCAGACCAAGAGCGAGTGCAATAAACATTTTTCATAATTTGACATTATTGTTGCATTAGTATGATTGCAAATGGTGCCTAATCATTCAAACATATATCACAGGAAAAAATTTTTGGCTATCAAAACACACTCATTTGCGAGTAGTATGTATAAAAGGCTCACCAATGCCCCGAGAAATTCAACCTTTTCTGTGGACAAGTGAGGTAGTGTACTAGTGTATATCTTAAATTTGACTAAGGAATCCCGACTCTGTGTCATTCTCCTCATCGGTGATGAGAATATCCGAATCGATGTCTTCCTCCTCCTCCTCTTCTTCATTTTCTCTCATTTTCACGGCCTCCCCCGCACTCGCCCCTCTTCCTTCCTCCTTCTCTCCGTTGGCCCTGACTCTGGTGGCGTGGCCCGCGGGCGGGGACACCACGTTGACCATCTCGGCCAGCCCTGAGAGCGGGTGCTGGTCTGCCTTGCCTTGGCGTTGCGTCCTCGTGGCCGCTGCTGTCGGCGTCCTGGCCAGGGCCTCCACCAGCGCCACCTGCATCGTGGCCACGGGCTGAGGGCTGTCAAAGCTGCTCCCGTACTGCAGTGGGGAGGAGGGAGAAGAGAGACTGTCCAGGCTGCCTCTGAAAAGTTGGAATCCAATGTAGTAAAATTTGTTCATATGAAAAAACGCATTATGGTGACAAGATCGCTGCTTACTTTCCGAGAACTCTTGAGAGGTTGAAGTAGGGTGGCCGGTGGTGCAGCCCCGACTGCACCTGTGGACCGGTAGGATGTCGGGAGCGTTGGCCCGGAGGGTTCAAGAACTGCTTCATCAGACCTGCCTTGGACAGGCCTACAAATACAGTAATAAAAGAGAGATGCTTACCTACTACGAGCAGGTAAAAAAAAAAAAAAAGAGAAGTTAGTTTGTTGTTGTGTTATACCTGAGAAGTACGTTTTTCCGTGGTAGTACCCGACGTCCCTGATCTCGTCGAACGATCCGAACTGCAGGGTGCCGTAGCGGTCGATGGGCGGGCGTATGTAGTCGCAGTAGTCGGCCGACTTGACCGTCTCCAGCTTGCCTACGCACGAGACGTAGGCCAGCCGAGTCTGCACGTCGGCGTGGTTCGGGACCACCATCGCGGTGGAGAACGGGTTCCAGCGGGACCAGAGGACCTTTGGTCACGAAGAAGAGACAATAAAAAGAATCCAATAATCTTGGGGAGGTGGGGGAGGTGGTGGTTCAAAAAACCCTCACTTGGAATCCTGATAGGAAGTCTCCGTAATTTGTGAAGTCAGCCTCGTCCTGCGCTCCCACGTCGATCGCCAGAATGTGCCTAAATTGGCGAATTTTCAAGACGGTACTATACTACCTATACTACAATACAATTTCGCACGTCTCCTCCTTCCTTACTTTGCGCCCCGCATTCTCATGATGTCCGCAGGGAGGTTGTTGACGTACCCGCCGTCCAACAGCAGATGGCCGTCGTGGGGATCGCACAGAGGAGGCATGTAACCTACAGCAGTGAGTACATGATAAAGGCTAGTATGTAGAACCCCCCCCCCAAAAAAGCGGCTATGTCCTGTACCAACCCGCAAGAGACATGGAGCTCCTGGCGTATCTCCACATGGAGCCGTAGTCGTGAATTCGCATGGCACTCTCGGTGATGTCCGTAGTCACCGTGAAGTACGGAAGCCAAAGGTCCCGGATGTCGCGACCTGACGTGCCGAGTTAAATACTGATCGTGTCCGGCTCTCTATTCTACTACTCCTTACCCTCGAAAGCTTCCTCAAGGAGCGCGTTGAAGCTCCGCCCGGAGAAGTAGGAGGTGTAGGGGTAGGTCAAGTCGAAAACCTAACGAACACAATGAAGGGGGGGGGGAGGAATACAGACCAATTAGGAAACCCAGGCCATTATACGAATGCACAGTACGTCCTCGACCTGTCTCCAAAGCTGCATCATCTTCAGGGAGAACTTCCTGGCCTTGAGCGTGAGGTCGGTGACGGACCTCTCTTGGCACCAGAGCCCGCCGATGAAGGCGCCGATGCTGACTCCGGCCACCGAGTCGATCGGGATCCCGGCCTCCAGAATAGCCTTGATCATGCCCACGTGGGAGCACCCGCGGGCACCGCCCCCACCCAGCACCAGGCCGACCGTGTTGCCCGTCACGTGGCGGGCCAGGCGGGAAAAGTCCGAGTGGATGTCCGGCGGAGAACCGGACAGGACGCGGTCGTACACTCTCTCCAGCTGGAGAAAGAAAAAAAAATTGCCACAAATTTAATAATTAGACTTACCTTGATAAATAGTACCGTAGCAGTACTCCACCTACTTTCTTTTCGCTTCTTTTGAGAAAGATTCTCTTGTTGCACTTGATGTGGTGGTGGGCGTTCACCCATCCCCGGTTCCTCAGCCACAGCGAGGTGTTCCGAGGGTACTTCACGTCCTCCCTGCCGGAACCATCAGTGCCATTGGCGGGTAACCTTGTCGGCGTCTTATCACTTGTATCGTACCTGTGCAAGAACACGACCTCTTTCCGGGTCCTTCTCGCGTAAGTCTCCAGACTGTCTTCCAGATGTGACACGCCTCGATTTATTCTAGTGGGGGAGGGAAGAAGTGCGTGGACAATCCAAACCTAACAGTGTAACCAGAAAAATGCAAGTTAAATATCCTTCACCTACCCAGCTTCGTTCTCTTTCTCCTCGGTAGCGGGATCCACCAAGATGAGGATGAGGTCTGCATGCCGCACGCACAGTCGAGTCCAAGAGTTGAGCTCCCTATCGCACTGGTACAGCACCATTCGATGCTTGTCCTCCTGCTTGGCCAGCCACGCGGACAACCTGAAGTCCTGGGACTTGTCGAAGGCGTCCTGGCCAAGGCTCTCCAAGATGGCTTCCCTGGTCAGCCTGGTCGCCGGCTCCCCCTGGTCGCAGACGCCACCCAGCGCGTGCAACAGCTCCAGGGTAAAGGGCGAGGCCGACGGCACGGACAGGGGAAACACGGCCACCGTCGAAAGGTTGGAGAAGTCGCAGGACACCAGCTGTTGCTGTTGCTGTTGGGTCTGGTGTGCAGGGGAGAGGGAGGACGAAGTTGGCATGGGTCCCACTGACGCCCGCAGGTCAGGCGGTCTCTCCCAGCTCTTCTGCAGCTTCTCGCCCAGCAGCCGGATGAGGATCATTAGCACTTTGGGAAACCTCAACTTGATGAAGTCGATGAGGCCGGCCGGCAGCTTGGCGACCTCGGTGTCCCTGACTGCCAGCACGGTGGTGCTCCTGGGCGTCCTCATGAGCGTCTCCACGATGCCCGTCAGCTCTCCGCGCCCGTACTCGGCCACCAGCTCCCGCCTGCCTCCCTCCAGACCGTGCGAGATGACCGACCGGAGCCGACCAGACAGGACCACGTACACGGAGTCCGCCTCGCCTCCTTGTCTACAGTATATTCATCACCTCATCAGTTTCGCATTCTGTCTACCACCTGCGTATTTTTACCTGAAGAGAGCCTTTCCCGACTCTACCAGAGTCCACTCGAGTGCGAAGTCGATGGATCGGACGTAGGTGGAGAGGTTGCCGATGACCAAGATGGCCAGCCTGAGGGCGACGCCTGGGTGTCCGGAGCGGACGAGGCGGCGGACGACGGACGCGTGAAGCACGGCCAGGACGGTGTCGGGCTCTTCCGACCTGGTTAGTTGTCAACAATAAATAAAGGTGGTGTCGCACATGGCACTCGGGGTCACTCACCTGTAGGTGAAGTAGCTTGGCTCCGAAGTCAGCACCTGCAGTTGGCCCAGCAGTCCTCCGGGAAAGGCCTTGTGCATTTCGATGTGCTCCTGGGAGTGGTAGTCGCTCTCAGGTTCGGTAGACCTGCGGGCAAAAGTGAGATCCTTTTATCGGTACGAGGCACCTTCTATGCAGGTATGCACGAGTACCCAACCAATATCGCTAGCGTGCATTTAGTGTTGGGTTGTCCTAACTCCAGGGGCAGGTGTTAGTATAGTGGAAAAAAAACATTCCTAAAGCAACTAAAACAACTCAAATTTCGACCCCATCACTAATTACCACTACCCTACCAATAATGGCCTTGCTCAGGCTATGCTTGGTAAGGGTTCCGATCGCATGCTAAAAGTCCAAAAAATATTTTTAAGCTCCATTTATGCTCCGTCTTCCCCCC
>JAAUYM010019001.1_pt1 | contig 10240 bp, 3 predicted proteins | sample 7278001 | NCBI WGS metagenome assembly JAAUYM01 (sample SAMN14350224, study PRJNA611818) | marine sediment metagenome | isolation source: surface marine sediment (1.8m) | place: French Polynesia: Moorea | collected 2018-08
GTGATGTAAACCAACTCCTAGTCAACTAAAAGAAATGCAATAATGGACTCCAAAGACAAGAGAGAAATTCTGTAGATGTAATTCTTTTGACTGATTCTAGATGAATGTCTCAAATTTTGTTTATCATAAGACAGGAAAAAAGAACTCTCTCTTCTTCTCTTCTTCTCTCCTTCCCCCGGTTCCCTTCTTTTGAAAAGTACTCTCCAGCTAACAGAGAGCGGCTCATCCAGCTCCACATTTTCCTCCCCCAGCGGCGGGGAGATGCCGAAGGTGAGCTCCGTCGCTCCTCGGGGGTAATCGCCCAACGTGGGGCACGAACCTGTAAAGAGAGGGGGGACACAAACACACACAAAAACAAAAAATGCACAAAATTGAGTCTTCTTGTTAAAGAAAATTAAGGAGTTGTAGTCCACAAGGACGATCATTGTTACACCACATGGATCATTGCTTTCTTGAATTAGAAGGGTCCAGGATTCAGCTGTTCCCCATTGCGGTCAGGCCAGTCACTCGAAGGCAGAGGGCGAGGGTTGGTTCCGCCGTCGAAGGCGTTGTCCGGCTCCAAGGGAGGAGGGGGATCCACCTTGTTCTCCTCCGCTGCCACCAGGGCGCGCACAAAGGCCATCCCCTCAGCCGCGGGCTTCTCCATCACGGTCCTGTAGTCGAAGAAGGGGGGGTTCGTCCTAGGTGCCGTCGGGGGGACAGGAAAGAACCCCCAGGCTACCTCCCCCGCCCGATTTCTGGTGTACAGGCCGACGTTTGCTTGTTCTTCAAAGTCCTCCCTGAGGCGTGACATGACGGAGTTGTTGTGTTCCGCACAAGCGTCGGCCTCGTCGTGGCCTCTCGCGCCGCACTTCGGGCATCTGCCATGTAAGTAGGGGCAGACCACGGTGTAGTGCTGGTGTGGACGACGACACCGGCGGTAGTCGCACAGACGACGGGAAGGAGCGGCGTAACATTCCTCCCTCCACTTCTTGCAGTTAGGAATCCGCCCACCTTTCATGTAGCGGCTGCAGTGGTGAGAGGAACAGACAGTACACCTGTGATCGAAAACAGGGTTATTCATATAGGGATTCCATGCCTTTTCCAGGCGATTGAGATGAGGCTGCGCAAGGGCACGCTTATCTACGGGAGCTGCCAGAGTAGACTCATTGGCTATAACGCAAGGAATCCCGGTTCTGTTACGGGCCGACAGGCGGCGCACGAAGCTCATTCCGGAGTTGGGCTCGGGAGAGCCCAAATAGGCATGCGAAGATGCCTCACCGGCGGCCGCCGCGAAGGCAGAGGCATGAGCAGTCACCTCCGCTGCATTCAGAGAGCATCGAGCGTCGGCGGCGCAACCTGCGCCTGGAGGAAGGGCATCAGGGTCCTGACCCTGAGCACTCGGGGGTCGATTGGGCAGGCGGTGGCGGAGGTCCCCGGGGGAGAGTTGGGAACGCCCATGCTGCCCCTCCGGATTTTCCAACTCTGTCGAAGCGGCTTGAGCCTCCACTCTGAGGGTTGCTCTGTCGGCATTAGCTGTCGCATAAGTGGGCGGAGCTGACTCGCTGCGGGGCAGCGTAGAAGGACCCAACGGTTCTTGGTTGCCGCCAGTGGCTCGAGGATGCTCTCGGACGCCCCGCGCTTCCTTTAGGACAGACCGAGGGCGGTGATCCTGTCCCCGTCGGCAACGGAGTCGAGCAAAAATGCCTCGAGAGGCCTCTCCGGGCGCAGTAGGAGAGCGTCGGTCGCGCGCGCCACGTGTAGTGTAATATCCTGGGTGGTCAGCGGGGGGTTGTCCTGCTCCGTCAAGACTCGGCCCAGAATGCTCCCTGACCTCGGCATCCAGCTCGGTCACCAGGTCCTGGTCGGTGAGGTCGATCATCTCATGATCTGGGGAAGGAGAGGAAACCTTCTCCTTTTTGGGAGTGATATTAGCAGTAATGACCTCACCCGAGGACGGAGGGGCAACGCCCGCAACGTCAGTGGAGTCGACGACACCCTCGGAGGCCGGAAAGGGGGGAGGGGGGGCGTGTTCCACAGGCACCCGGAGCGCGAAAGGCGGGTAGGAGGGAGCGCCCACATCAGTGGAGAGTCCAAGAGGATCTCTCAGGCGGGCTTGAGCCTTCGGCTGCCCCGCTCCTTGAAGGAAGGCCACCATCAACGTGGCGAAGTCCACGTTGTCGTGCACGGCCGCCATCCCTCCGTAGACGAGCCCGTGGAGAATGAGTCGATAGATAAAGGCAAAGGAGGCATTGGCTTCGTAATAAAAGAAAAACTTCTCCACAGGGGTAGGGAGGACTTGGGGATGTGGTTTCCAGTCTGGGTGGCGATGCTCCGGCCAGGCGTCGTAGTGCTGATGGCCAACCAGGTAATTGAACCTGCGTTCCTCCGAGGGGCGGTGATGGTACCCGATGGCGTACGTGAGTAGCCAGGTGATGTCGGGTTCGGCGACCGGAAAAGTGGGGTGAATCACGCCCAACTTTTGGTAGAGCAGGAAGATCTGATTGCACTCTATGTAGTTGGTGATGACGAGGCCGTCGAGGTTGTGGGCTGCGTAGGCTGCGAGCCCCGATCCTACGATGAAGATATTGGGGTCGCTCAGCCAAGTGCGTAGCTGTTGCGGCAGCACTTCAGCCCTTCTCAGCCAACCAGGGGTGGCTTCAGCGATGGTCGAGAGGGCGAAGGTGACTGCGTAGCCGTCGTAGGTGGCGAATGAGAGATGTTTGTACACGCCACAGTCGGGTTCTCCTCCCAGTGCTAGGACCGGAACGGTCGCAAGCGCTGAGGCGAGGGGCTGGGAGACGATGTTCCATGCCTCGGAGCGATCGACGTAGACATACTTGCCCGCTTGTTCGGGGCGAAGGTGATCCTCCCAACGTTGGGCCCGCAGGGCGGCGAGGTAGTCCGAGGCGTGGACGAAGTTTTGCTTCCCCACCATGCCCAAGGCCTCGTACCTCTCGTCGAAAGCGGCGCCGGACAGCAGGAAGCTGTAGTCGTCAAACATCCCTGCGACGTCGGGAGTGGCACGGCCCGGGGTCAGATGGCGGCGTCGCGTAACCGCCCCACCCCCGGACATGTCTGAGTCCTGAACCTTTTTCCACTTGTGCGCGACTACAGTGTTGAGAGAAGAATGACGTTTTTTAATTCTTCCCTTTCTCGTCTTCTTTTCCTTGGCTCGCTCCTGTGCCTCATCGTCACGGTTCTTCTTTCTTCCTTCCTCCCGCAAACTGACCATGAAAAGTTCTCCTTTCTCCAACTCACCCAGCGTGAAGGGGAAAGAGTACCGAGTACTCACACTACTGGTTTCCCGACAAGTTAGGCTGGAGTTTCCCACATAAGCGGCTCTCGGCCTGCGAGCTCCAAACGAGCCGTTCATGAGGAAGAGCAACCAAAATGCAAGAAAGACACGTGCTAGCAAGCTAGTCTGAAGCAAAGAAGGAAGGGATGAGCGCGCTCGCTCCTCCCTTTCCCGCGGCCCGATCGATCTTTTGCGGGGCGATTCCTCGTTCGGACAATCCTGGCACAGGAGCTGCGACGGATCCGTCGTAACTGGCGACAAGTGTTTGGATCTAAGAGATTCTCCCCTCTGCCATCCGAGGAGGGGAGGGGCCATTTGTCACTTGTCAAGCGCAATCTGGTGGGCAGGTAGCAAAAGAGCCACGCTGCCCACATCCCGTCGAAACTTGCGAAAGGCATGCCCGGAGTTGCGGTCTAGAGGGGGGACAGTGACCTCTACTGTGCGGACATGGCCATCGAGGCCGGGGAAGACTTGACTAATCCTGCCAAGAGGCCACATCTTGCTAGAGGAAGGGAGTAGAAAGGTCACTACGTCGCCCTTCCGCAGTTCTCGCCCCCCAGAATGTTGTCGATGTAAAAGTTGCAGGTGGGGGCGGATTTCAGAGTGGAAACGCGTGAGGTAGGCTTCAGTGAGCCTTTGCAGTGAGGACCACCTCTTGGCGAAGGTAGAGGAGGACCCAGGCAATAGGAGGGGAACAGAGCCCGCTCCATGAAGGAAGTGATTAGGGGTAAGGGGTACCAGATCCGCAGGATCCGTCGAAGTGTAGGACAAAGGGCGCGCGTTCAGAATGCCTTCCACCACGGCGAAGGCAGTGACCAATTCTTCCAAGGTGAGAGTCAATTGCGCAGGCAACACGTGGTACAAGGCTTCCTTGGTGGCCTTAATGAGTCTCTCAAACACACCGCCGTAGTGACTGGCGTAGGGTGGGTTGAAGCGCCAATTAATCATGGGCTTTCTTTCCATTAGTTCCTCCTGGGGCAAGGCCTTCCATAAGGCACGCAGCAACCGATTGGCGCCCTCGAAATTGCCACCGTTGTCACTGAGTACGGTGTGGGGATTCACTCCTCGGGAGGAGGCCCGGGTGAGGGCCAAAAGAAAGGCGTCCACGGATAGATCACTCAAATATTCTAATCTCACGGCTCGCACCTGGCAGCAAGTCAGGAGGAGTAAGTAGTAAGTCTCGTAGCTACGCCCGCGCTTGACACGGAACGGGCCTGCGCAATCCACTGCTGTCACGCCGAAGGCTGCGAATTGTCCTCGTTGTGGGGGGAGTCGAAACTCGGGCAGTGGTCCCTCAGGGGGGCGGACCGCTCGTCCCTTTTGTCTCTTACAAGGCACGCAATTCTCTAATACCTTGTAAGCAGCCGCTCTGGCGTGAGGTAACCAAAAACGAGCATTCAGGCGAGATAGCACATAATTGGTGCCGCCTGCGTGGTGCAATACACGCACATGCAAGTGGCGAAGCAGTAATGCTACTGCAGGGTGTCCCTTGGGTAACAAAAGGGGGGCACGGGCGTCCTCAGGCAAGGCTTCTTGATGTCGCAAACGACCTTCTCCTCGCCACAGCCCCGCCGGATCCAGGAAGGGGGTAAGCCGCACAAAGCCCAGCCTTCTCCAGTGTGCCTTGAGGCAGGCCCCAGGCATTGGAGCCAGGGGGAGTTGGATCTGTCGTACCAACAACAGTTCTGCTCTCCGCCACAGGTGGGGGATAGGGGGGAGGCCAAGCTTCCGGCGGGCACATTCCCGCCAAAGTAAAAGACGGTGGAGAAGACGATGTATTCTATTCCATGAGCTAAACCTTTCCCAGTCAAACACGCTGGGGTGGGGTGACCCCTCTTGCGCGATCAACACCTGCTCGCCCTTCTTCATCTCTGCCAGCACATCAGATGTGGGAATGAGCTTCGGAGAGGCAGGCCAAAAGGCCGCGCCTTGCTGCAAAAATGCCGGGCCCTCCGTCCACAAGTAATTGGTTTTTAGCTGAGTGGCAGTGTTCCCTCTAGTAGGCGCGTCTGCTGGATTCATTTCAGTGGGGGTCCAGCGCCATTCCTTGGCTTCCGTGCCACGTTGGATACGCCGAACTCGGTTGTGGACGAAGAGTTGGAGACGACGTTTATCATTATTGATCCAGTACAAAACAGTCATTGAATCACTCCAGTGGACGACAGAGTCTACGGGGACTTTAATCGCACGTAGCACCTGTTCTCGTAGCTTCACTGACAGTTCAGCTGCCAACAATTCCAGGCGGGGAATGGAAGTCCGGCCGCGAGGGGCTACGTGGGCCTTGGCACTAACCAAGCGAACAGAGATAGGGGAGGAGTCATACTCGCACCGCAAGTACGCTACAGCAGCGTAGGCTTCACCCGACGCGTCGGCGAACATGTGCAGCTGTACTTCCTGCGGAGGAGCTTGCTTCAAACAGCGTGGAATGGAATAGCCTTCCAACTCCCTCAGCTGCCTAATCCACTCCTGCCATTTGTCAACCTTTTCGGCGGGCAGGGGGGAATCCCAGCCTTCCACTTCACGCGCAATGGTGGAGAAGAGCATCCTCGCTACCATAGAAAAGGGGAGGAGCAACCCCAAGGGGTCAAAAAGCTGAGGGAAAATCTTCAAAACTTTCCGTTTGGTCCATTCCTCGGTGTGAGGCTCCAATTGGAGCGCAAACACAAACTGATCCTTCTGTGGGCAATAATGGAGGCCTAACGTTTTCAGGTTGGCAAGGGTTGGATCTGCCCCTTCTCCGGGCATCATCATCCTCATGCCCTTCGCGATCTCGGAAGGATGTAGATCGCGCAGCACTTCCGTGCTATTGGAATGGGCTTTGGCTAGACTCATCCCTGCTTGTGCCAAAATCTTCTTGATTTCTCCCAAGGTGTGCCTAGCTTTTTCCACAGAATCGGCGGAGTCCAGGACATCATCGATAAGCGTCGAGTGGATCAAGGTGTCTGCGGCGGAGGGAAAGGAAGCGAGGAATTTCTTCGCATGCTCCCGGACTACGAATACAGCCAAAAAGGGGCTTCCGGCATTCCCAAAGACGTGAACTTGAAATTGGTACACACGAGAGGGAAGGTGTGGTTCAGGTCTCCACAGAAAACAATGGTACGGCCGGTCTTGAGGGGGGAGCCTAATCTTAAGGAACATTTGCTTAACGTCGCCACTGTAAGAGTACAGTCCGGACCGGAAGCGCAGCAGCACATCATTCACTTCATTTAGGAGATTGGGGCCAGATAACAAGAAGTTGTTCAAGGCAGTGCTGCAGTCCATGACAGGGCGTACCGGGGTGGACTCGCTTTCCTTCACAATGGGGAAGTGTGGGATCAAATGCTTAATGTCGGCTTCTTCTTGCACGGGCTTAATAAAACCGGCTTGCTCCCAGCTAGTAATCACCGCTTGATACGCTTCGCGTATTTCCCTCTTTTTGAAGTAGCGACCCTGTTCTAGAACGCGGAGTCGGTGTTCGGCGGAGCCTTGGAGAAGAGGGGGGCGTCCTCCACCCGGCGACCAGGTGCAGCCCACCTGATATCTTCCTTCCACATAAGTGAGAGAATCGCGGGCTTGCTTGACGATAAACTCTTCCTTGGGGGAGAGCATTTCTGCTTCCCCGGGATCTTCTACCTCCAACATCCGTTCTAGAAGTCGGACCAGTTGCTTATCCGTTGGCTCAGTGGCAGCAAGAACACAGTCTGTGCCTTCTCCGGGCCAGACCACAAGTTGATGCTCTGCGAATTCCACGGCGCGCACTAGAGGGACAGGAACGGCAGTGGCTGTTCCTACCAACGAAGACTCAGGATTCACGTTCACCAGGGGGACGGGCCCCACCGCAGTCCATCCCAACAACGTGCGGCGACCCACCGGATCGCCCTCCTCCCCCATTACCTCCTCCAAGCTGGCCGTGAGCATTGCGCACTGGTTGCCAATCATCAACTCGATCCCCACCCCGGACACAGGTTCTCCCAGGGGCAATCTGCACAGATGGGGAAACTGCTTCTTGGCCAGCGCCCAATTTACTGGTTCGTACGCACCCGCGGGTTTCTCCATCACCTGAGCTGGCAACGTTCTGCCAATTTTGGTGGAGGCGTGTAACACGCGCACACAGGTAAAAAGAGTTTTGGCTCGGTGGACATGACCTCCCACACCTTCTGTGGTTGCCCAGCGTACCTGGCCTTTGAGCTGCAGGCGTTCCGCCAACCCTTTTCCTATCAACGCAGAGGAAGAACAACCATCGTCCAGCATGGCATTCGTCAGGACGGTCTTTCCGGTCTGTGGATTCTCTACCCAGACAGGAAGGGTCCGCAGTGACACTCGAGTGGGGGCCACCTTGGGGGAGGCTTGCTTGGCTGCCACCGTCAGTGGGGCGCGCACCAGGAGGCCGAATTCCAAGGATTCCGTAGCTGCTTCAATATCTTCTTCTTCCTCCTCCAAGGTGAACAGAACCTGGTCCCGAGCAACGTCGGCCCCATGGATTAAGGTATGATGTTTCCCCTTACAATGACGACAGGAGAAGGTGAATCTGCATCGTGCAACGTTATGGCCTTTTTGAAAGCAAAGAAAGCAGCGGCCTTCCTTAATTAGCAGCATCTTGCGGTCCGCGGGAGGCAATTCTCGAAATTTGCCACAGCGTCCCAGACCGTGATCCTCTTGGCAGAGAGGGCACGGTGGCCGCACTCCTGCCATCGCCGGTTTAGCGGGAGGAACGACCAAGGTCGTCCCAGCACCAGAATCCAGCAGCTCTGTCTCCGAGGGTTCCTCCAGGGCAACCTCTGCGTCCCCGTCCCCATAGGGCTCACTCTCCCCCACCACGAAGGTCTTGGTCCTGGGGAAGTTCCTGTCCAAGACAGAAGGGGGAGGTAGAGGTGGCCGGTGGAAGCGGGGTAGCTCCGCCACTCTGCCTCGGGGTGGATCCGTTCCCGCGCGACTCCCGCTACGATGAAGCGTGCCGGTACGAAATTGCATGTAAACTTCAGCCCGACGATGACGCTTGAGTTCTCCAGCGAGCCACTCGTGGAAGGAGCGGAGGCCTTCCACAGCGCTCCGTTGCTCGGCCCATTCCAGATACTTGCGACAGTAATTGGCTTCCACCTTGCCCAAAAGGGCCATGTAGTAGGCCAAAGATTCCCTATCGCTGAGGGGGGTGCCCACAATCCCCTCCCACTCGAGGAGAAAAGTGCCTAAGCGCACGTGTAACGTCTCGATGGTCCGGAAGTCGCCTTCCTTCAGCTCGGGGAGGGACATCAAGGCTTCCTGACGAGTAAGAAGTAGCGTAGCCGACCCACCGTAACGTTCTTCTAAAGTGAGCACCGCTTGACGGTACCCTTCAGGCGTGTCCACAATAGAGTTAATAAACTCTTTCATACGCGTGTCGGAAGGAAGCATCGAGCTTCGCAGCAACATAACTTTATAAGTAAGGTCAATTGTCGTGAGATGAACGCTAGGGATAAAGCTACTGCGCCAAGTAAGGTAGCTCCGACGATCGCCATCGAACTTGGGCAATGATTGTGAAGCGATCTTAAGTATATCTCCCACCTTTGCATCCTTGGACTGAGGCAAGGAGTTCCAGGGGTAGGGGAAGGACAGATAATACTCGTCTCCCATCACGTCCGCCTGTGGCGCGAACTGTTGGGCAGGGACCTGCTGCCAGGAGGGGGCTGACCAGCCTCCCCCCATATTCGGAGGCAGGAGGTTCACCCCGGCCGTAAAGGGAGCAGAGCGAGGACCAGACTTTCCCTGTCCCAGCGTGGCCGGAAAGCCGGAATCACCTTGTCCCAAGGACGTAGGGAGACTGGCTGGCCTCGGGAGGGGTTGCGCCGGGGGGAGAACCTGGCCTAACGGTGGGGGAGGAACAGTGAATCTTCCCAGCGGTGGCGCGGATCCCGCTCTGGCCGGGGGAGTCGCACGCGACGTCCCTTGGCCTGCTCCTGTCGAAGTTCCACCTCCCCGGGTTCTTAATGGCCCTTCCGAGGCACCTCCCATGGACATGGAAAAGAGGCGGTTCTGCCTGGGGGAAAGAGGGCGCCCCCGCGGACCCGTGGCAGGGGGAGCGACAGCGGGTGGGGGAGCATTGGTTAAACTAGTACTTCTCTGCCTACCGCCTCGTCGTCCTCCCCTTCCTGCAACGGGGGCGGCTGCCTTTGCGGAGGAGGCCCCTTTTCCGCTGGGCGTCGCATGTCTGGCCACCCCTGATGTCGCCGTCCCCGCCGCCTGACCCGCCGTGGTCGCCGCGGCAGAGCTTACCCTGGCTTCCAACATGACGCGGGCGGTGCTAAGGGAGGCCAATCTGGCCGTTATCTCTCGGCGTATGGACGCCTTCCAAGAGTTAGCCAGCCCTGAAACGTCAAATTCTTCAATTTCCTCATATAATTTGGCTAATTCTACGAGGTCATGCTGGAGAGTAGCAGGATCCAGGCTACCATGCGCGAGCTCCTGTGCCACAGCGTCCACCACTTCGGCCGCTGTCTCCAACAACCCCCGTATAGTATTCAGCTTGGCCGCCGCCTCTCCCCTCTTCCGGGCGGCCTGATCCGCTTTGGACAGGGTAGGCGGGATGGGCGGTGCCTGTCCGCGAGAACGAGTAAACGGATGTTTCTCACCAACCGGAACGAGGCCAGAAGGTCCTGCTGTAGGTTCCCCCGTTGTCGAGGAGCCTGAGGTTCCCGTGGCCGAGGCCGCCGGGACGGCCGTCACCGCGCGTCCGACCGTCGCCTGACCAGTGTCGGCCGTTTCCGCGGCGGTGTTGGCCTCCCCGTCCTCGTCCGTGTTGGCAGACGCGTACGAGCCGTCTTCCGACATCTTGTTCCCCGAAGCCTTCTCCTTGACCTCGAGTTGGGCGCCAAAAATGTGAGGCCGGTCCAAAGGACACGGACCTCAATTTTTGGATTGGGTTCTCAAGGAGGTTAAGGCCGGGGGAAGGACCCTAAGGTCGCATGCATACTTCTGTGATGTAAACCAACTCCTAGTCAACTAAAAGAA
>JAAUYM010035226.1_pt1 | contig 10239 bp, 9 predicted proteins | sample 7278001 | NCBI WGS metagenome assembly JAAUYM01 (sample SAMN14350224, study PRJNA611818) | marine sediment metagenome | isolation source: surface marine sediment (1.8m) | place: French Polynesia: Moorea | collected 2018-08
AATTTAGACAGCTGTCTACTATTGTGTTGTTTCTCTGCATGCTGTTTGCTATTTGGTACTTCTATCCCAGAAGTCGTCCAGAAATCAGTCCTCCAGTGGATTACATGAGTTCTGGAGGAAAAGGTGACTTGAAAGGAGGGACATTGAAGGGAGGTGCAAGCAGCAAAAAATCATCCAAGGCATCAAAACCTGGGACAAGGTCTGGCACTTTCAGAGGTCCTGGGAGTACTGCAGGAAGTGCTGCTGCAACGGGCAGTAAATGAACCATTACCCATTCTTGCCCATCAAGGTGTTTAGGTCTGGAAAGTACAGTTTGACCACATCTTTCAATTATTTGAGAAAAACAGAAATAAAGCTAATGTTAAAACTGATAATGTATTCAGTTGTTCTTTTTAATGGACATGCTGTACGTACGTGTACGCCTCATTCACCATCTGATAATTGCCGTTGTACTGTACGTCTGATTCCCCATCTCCTTCCTCACCATGTCCATCCATCTAGAGTCTCCCTGCAGGTCCTCCACTGGCGTGGCGGTAGCGGCCGAGGGCAGGGACGATGACATCTTGAGCGCTGACGCTTCTTGCCACTCCAACCACACAATAGAGTAATTGTATCGATATGTCCCAATAAATTAGGCAAGTCAGATATTGTCTGTACACAGTCAGTTTCGACGATAAGTAGTTGTAGTTGAGTGTGAGTCAGCTAGCTTTGTTGTTCTCCTCTTTCCCCTCCTCTCTTTCTCCTCAGACACAGACAGCTCTTCCTCCTCTGCTCTGCTCTGCTCTGCTCTGCTCCCCCTCCCCCCCCTTCCAGTTCCTCCTCCTCCTGTCTCTTCTCTGGATGCCCCTCCCCCTCTCTCCTTCGTCTCCACCGTTCTTGTTGTTGCTAATGGCTTTGAGGACGCTGCGTGATGTAAGGTGTCGCTTCGTATACGTACCTGCGTACGCGTTTATTTGATTTCCTATGCTTTGCATCTATCCAGGTAAATGTATTGATCACGTACGTACGTAATTACACATGTAATATACTGTAGTATGTAATAGGTGTTATACCTGTATTCTTTCACAGGAGTTCACATTTTCTGCAAGAATTTGCTGTTGCTAATCGTATGTAGTGATACAGTAGACTACCCAATTTAACGCAAGGGCAACAATGGTGTTGTTGCTGCTGCTACATCCATCCACTGCAAAGCATGCCTTCGATCCCGCCAAGAGACTTTTTCGAGCGTCTTCTTCTTTTTCTTCTTCCTCCATCCATCTGCTGCAAAGCGATTCAGGTGCAAAAAGGAAGAAGTCAAGGCCATTTCTAAGCACGTAGTAGTAGGTGGGCATGCTGGGAAGGAAGAAAAGAGCAGCAGAGTTACTCAGAAGTCACAAAAGTTTCTCGTTTGGGCAATAACTGGCATGCAAATATGATCACAGCAGTTTTCGCCAAAGAAGGACTTTTCGCCCCAATTTTCCGCTAAACCGTTGACTTGTAACAAATTAAGTTATGCCGGATTGAATCTGGTCGGAATCTGCACATCTGGCAAATTTGTCTGCTGGAGATCAAACAGAGGGTTGGCTAGGGGGAAAAGGGAAGAGGGTCACTGTTCACAAGAGGAAGTCGAGTTTACGCAGATCAGGTGAGACCATCCCGCAAATCTTTTCGTTGACGATCTCCCCGCATAATCGGGACCAAGAGGCAAGCAGGCGACTCTGCTGGCGGGCTAAGAAACCTGAATCATCATCCTTTTTGGCCAGACAGACAGATGTGTGGCTGCGGCCCGCCCACGCACACCTGCTCCTAGTTTGAGAAGGGAAAGGAGAGGAGCTGCTGGCTGCTCATTTGAACTTGGAAGTTTTCGCACGTCCACCGCACAGTCACACGCTACGTCGCGACATGCCTCCATTACCAGGGTGAGAAAGAGTTAGTTAGAGAGGCTTCAGCTTCGGCCTTGCATTTGCATGATACCAGTAAAAAAGAGACATGCTTGCGTGTTTTTGCTACCTGGTATACTGGCAAGCCTTGCTGTCTGCAGCGCATAATCAGTTTTTTTTGTCGCTTCCGCCCGCCTTTGACGAGGGGCGTGGCTGGGGAGACATTTATTTTTGTGCTGTTGTTGTTTTCATTCCGGGTTGTGCACGCACGCACGCACGCACAACCATTTCGCGTATCTTCATCGCTCCCCTTTCTCTTCCACTTCCAACGACGACGACGACAACAGCGAGATCAAGATGGACTCCATGTCCTGCGCGCGCTGCGACGACGGCTTTGAGCCGAGGTCCAAGATCGTCAACTCCAACGGGGACCTGTTTCATCCGAGGTGCTTCGTGTAAGTAATGAAAAAAAAAGAAAGAAAAATCTGCCAAAGTGGCTGCTCTTTGTACAACAAGGTACAACTGTTGGTGTGGATTTTTTTTTCCAGCTGCGCCCAGTGCTTCCGTCCCTTTCCCGACGGCGTCTTCTATGAGTTCGAGGAGCGCAAGTACTGCGAGCACTGCTTCCACGTCCTCTTTGCCCCGTGCTGTGCCAAGTGCGGCGAGTTCATCATCGGGAGGGTGATCAAGGCCGCCAACTCCACCTGGCACCCAAAGTGCTTCACCTGCGAGATGTGCAGCAAGGAGCTGGCCGACCTGGGGTTTGTCAAGAACCAAGGTGCGTGAGGAGTTGACGAGCTGTCCTGCAATTGTCATCATCATGTCGCTGTCTGTCGTGTTGCAGGTCGTGCCCTCTGCCACGCGTGCAATGCCAAGGTGAAGGCTCTTGGTACCGGGAAGTACATGTGCCAGAAGTGCCAGTAAGTGTCCCGTGTGAGATAACCGAGAGGGGAGGGAACAACAAAAGGTGTTTTTTTTTTCGTTCATTCAGTTCGGTGATTGACGGTGAGCCCCTCCGCTTCCGCGGCGAGGTGTTCCACCCGTACCACTTCAACTGCACCGGCTGCGGCAACGAACTCACCAGCTCCGGCAGGGAAGTCCGCACCAGGCCGGGATACACGGCACAAGAACTGGTGAGGCCTCACCGCGGCGGCGGCGGCTTGAATCTCTCCAGACGTATAGTTTGACTGTTTCAGAACGAGCTGTACTGCCTGCGTTGCCACGACAAGATGGGCATCCCCATCTGCGGCGCGTGCAGGAGGCCCATCGAGGAGAGGGTCGTCACTGCTCTGGGTGCTGGCACAAAGCGTTGGGAGTGTTTCTCATTTCTTAAAAAGCAATTATTTAAAACAAAAATTTCACTTAATTTCAGGAAAACACTGGCATGTAGAGCACTTTGTCTGTGCCAAGTGCGAGAAGCCATTCTTGGGAAATCGGCACTACGAACGAAAAGGTGAGACGGTGTCCTACCTTAAGGCGGAAAGGGAAAAAATATGCTGATGCCGTTGGTCCTACCTACTTCAGGTCTGGCCTACTGCGAGACGCACTTCCATCAGATGTTCGGGAATCTCTGCTACGTGTGCAACCAGGTGATCCAGGGCGACATATTCACTGCCCTCAACAAGGCCTGGTGCGTCAACCACTTTGCGTGCTCCTCCTGCGACCAGAAGATGACGGTGAGGACCAAGTTCTACGAGGTGGACCTTAAGCCCGTCTGCAAGAAGTGCTACGAGAAGTACCCACGTGAGCTCCGTCTCCGCCTCAAGAAGTACCACGAGAACGAGGCCGCCAGAGACCAAGGTGGCGCGGCCGAAGGATCAGTTGCATCCTCGAAGTAGAAGAGAGAGAGAGAGAGCTGCATTAACAAAAGCCTAACAGCAGACGGTTAAAGGCCCTTAATGCTATAAAATAACTTGCCTTTTTTACTTCGGGCCGCCTCTCTTCTAAGAGAACGTAATCTTGGTGCTAAGAAGGAAAAGAATTGTGTTCACCAGAATAAACATAATAAATAAATGTCAACGCAAGAACATCATCGACATCGCTACACACTTGTTATTTGGAGAAGTTGGATAGACCATGAGGAAAGCAGTTCGTAGTGATGAGGTGGTAGTGCCACAGTACCTAGTGTAGTGGGTACTAGTACAGTACGTAATGAGTAATGACGTGGTTAAGAGGAGAGTTACTAGACCGTTCTTCCAGGCAGGGAAGAGACTCTCAGGAGGAAAAGAGGAAGAAGAAAGGAGAGCTCCAACCAAGCCCAACCCAACAACAACAAGCAAGCAGAGAAGGAGGAGGAAGAGCAGCTGTTTGATCTGTGAGTGACTGGCGGAGAATTTCGGGAAACTGCTCCGCTGTTGTTTCTCCCATGGGGGGGGAGGGGGCTTATGAAAAAGGATAGTCAATTAAAGGTCAGGTTAACTGCCAACTTGTCCTTGTTACGTGAAAAATAAAATGTCACGTAGATTATCGTGCGTCTGTCTGAAGTGACCAGCCAAGAGGGGGCACGTGTGAACATTTTATATCTGAAAGATGCTGAAGCGAAATAGGTTCGGTTTCCGGTTGCGCCGGAGGAGCCTGTCAAACAGGTAACATTTTATTATGTCGCAATGTTTACGCAAGTTCGACTTAATTACTCTCTCTCTTTTTTTTTACCAGGCTGCTGCAGGTGCTGGTCGTGCTGACGGTGATGGCGCTGTTCTGCTACTTCCTCCTGTACGCGCTGGGCATGCAGGGGGAGGGCGCGCCCCCGGATTACTCGTGGCTCAAGACCAGGAACCTCACCTCCTTTGTGCGCCCGGGAGAGAGGACCACGTTGATGGAGCCGGCCAGAGTGGCCAAGGCGACGTCGGCGTCCTCGTCGTCGACGACCTCGGTGGAATCGGCGTGCGCGGAGGAGGAGCGACTGAGGCTGGTGGCCGTTGTCTTCTCGGCGCCGAACAACTTCGAGCGCCGCAGGGTGGTGCGCGAGTCGTGGGGGAAGGGGCTGCGCGGGCTGCCTGGGGTCAGGCTGTTCTTCCTGGTGGGAGTGGCGGAGGGCGTGGCGGGCAACGGGGAGACGCAGAGACTGCTGGAGAGCGAGCACCGGAGGCACAACGACCTGGTCCAGGAGGACTTTGTCGACTCCTACGCCAACTTGACCATCAAGACCTCCTTCATGCTCAAGTGGGTCACCTCCAACGCTTGCTCGACGGCCAAGTTCCTCTTCAAGACCGACGACGACTCCTTCGTCAATCCGGCAGTCATGTGGGAGAACTTGGTAAGGAAGGAGATTGAAAGAAAACGTGAAACAATTCTTTTCTTTCTCACATTAATTACTACATTTCCGTGTCTGAACAGGAACACTCTCTATTGCACACTGCTACGACCAAGTCTTTCCTCTCCTACCTACCTCCGCCGCCTCCAAAGCCGACTGAAAAGAAGGCGGAGGAGAAGGCGGCCAAGGAAGGGAAGAAAGAAGACGAGGAGGAGGAAGAGGAGGAAGAGGAGGAGGAAGAAGAAGAGGAGGTGACCCGTCGGCTGCCCCCGGCTTCGGAGAGCATCGACTACCTCTTCATGGGCCACGTTCAGACGGCCGTGCCGATAAGGAACCCCAGGAGCAAATGGTACCTCCCGCCCAAGTTTTACCCGCTGAACATCTTTCCGCGTTTCGTCTCCGGGTCCGGATACGTGGTCACCAACTCGGTGACCGGCCCGCTGTACCAGTGCACCCTGCGCACGCCTTACATGAACCTGGAGGACGTCTTCCTCAGCGGGCTGTGCGCCGGAGCGCAGCTCGGCCTCAAGCTCACTCACAACCCGACGTTTCACTTCAGGAAGCCCCTGGTAGCCAATTTTCGCAACATTTATTGTGTTTCCCAAACCAGATGTTGTCCCCGACTTCGCAACTAAGCGTACAAATGCAAATTCACAAGTAGAGTCTCTAATAATTTATTTATTGCCTCTTTCCTCCCCTGTACTCCCTAAAAGGTCGGCGGCAACTACATCTGCTTCTACAAGACGTCCTCCCTAATCCACCCCCTGGAGTCCGGGGAGATCGAGTCCATGTACGACCGGATCCTGCACGACGACCACAACTGTGATACCTTCTACTTTGCCTTCGTCCGAGCCGCCAAGGCCGTGGCGGAGTTTCTCAAGAACCTGTTCCGGTTCTGAGCAATCGGGAGGCGGACAGTTAATATTGTACTACCGGTAGTATGTTAGATCTAACTCCAATGCATGTTGCTACGGCTTCCCGCCCCTTTGTACCTAGTACTGCGCTAGTAATTTTGACCATTGTCTAGTCAGCTCACCTTGTCTCATTTAAAGCTGCAAAGCCTATTGCTCTCTTTCCAAGACCTCCCAACCATGTCACAAGTTTCTTTTAAGACTTTTTGGGTTTTAGTCATGTTGTACATGTACTGTACACGTAATTGTGCTCAAGCCGACTAGTCCGGAAAAAAAAAATAAAAATTCAACAAACACGTTTCTCTCCAAATATTTACTTCACTCCAACACGCTGCACACGAACTTCACCACCCCCGCCACCAAGTCCGGTTCCTCGTAGAAGTTCGCAGGCTGCCTGTTCCACCCGCCGTCGTCGCTGTCGTCCTGCGAGCAGAAGGCCTCGTAGACGTTGGAGGAGAGTCTCCGGAGGTCGTCGTCGGTTAGCAGGGACACCAGCCAGCCGGAATCGGAAATTCTGCAAGCAACGGAGACACGGCATATACTGTATGTGTAAATTATCTTTTGTTAACGTTGCGGTGGCAATTTACCTTTCTGCCTCCAAGGCATCCTCGTGGATGTCATTGAGCATAGGCACCAATTTGGCCAGCGGTGCCGTCACCTCCTCCTCACTTGTCGTCCCTCCCCCTTTGTTCCCCCTCCTCCGTCTCCTCCCCGCCTCCTCCATCTTTGGCCCCAACTTCTTCGCCACCTCTTCCGCCCCCGTGGAGCACAGCCTCCGCACCACCGCGGCAACCGACGCCGTCTCCGACTCCAGCACGTCCAAGGCGTCCTCCCGCAGCATCCGCAGCATCGCAGACTCCGACTTGTCCAGGCCCGATGCTTTCTTCCTTTCCATGAGAACGGCTCCCAGCGGCCTCACCTCCTCGGCCAACTCTCCGAGCAGTTCCCTCAGCATGTCCGCCACGCCGTAGGCAGTATACCTCCTCATCAGCCCCGCTTGCTCCTCCTCGCCTTCTCTGCACCTTGAGGCCACCTTGGCCTTGATAGAGTCGTGGAACTCCGATGAAACTGCGAACTCCCCGCACAGGTTGAGGAAGCACTCCTGGGTCCTCCTCGTCAGGTGCGGCGGCATTGGTCGCCTCCCGCCGCCCTCCCTGTTCCGGTTGGCGTCCACCGCCGCCGTCTCTTCCCGGTATAGCCTGCCCCCGAGCACCGCCATCTGCACCCTGAGCAGCAGGACTAGCAGGACGGACCCGAGCACATTGCAGGCGCACCTGGCCAGCGAGAGCAGCCTCAGCTCCTGCCACAAGCGCAGCTTCCTCTCTCTGTCGTCCTCGCCGGTGCTCGCGCCCGCCATGGCCCCGAGGACGTCGGTCGGGTCGGTGGCGCGCCTAGCAGCGTCTCTCACGGCCGGGAGGAGGGCACGGAGGGTGTTGGTGCCAGTGCGATCGGTGCTCTCAAAGTGGTGCTGCCTCCTGCGCCATAGTTACACATTATGTAACAAAACACAAAACCTTGTAGACATTCCCTCACCTTGCCCTCTCCCTGGCCGCCGCTGCCTCCTCCTCCTCCCTCTCCCGCAGCTTGTAGTCGGCGAACTTCCCTGCCAGGACGACAGCGCCGGAAGCAAGGGATGCCAGCGCCAACTTGCGCCGGTGGCGGCGGAAGAAATCTAAAGTCTTCGTGAACATTCTTGGTTGTTTGTTACACAGGTTTTTTTCTTACATTCTGGACATTTTCTTAATTTCGTATGTCGAATTACAGGGAAAGAGGAAGGACAAGTTGCAAGAACGTTTGATTGCCTTTCAATTCTTGTAATGAAGGCCTTTCTGATTGCATTTCACACCAGGAAGATTGTTCATTTGGAAAAGCTGGAAAAAAAGGACTTTGCAAGTGTTCTAAACTTGGAATAGAAAATTGAAAAGAACCAATGCGAAAAAGTTGCAGATTGTTTTTTTTTCACACCAGGTGGGCTGATACATTAAGGCAATATCTGAAACATTTTTTTATAGTGAGCACCATGCAAAACGACGGGTGCAATTACCTAGTAGGTACTCTACACGTAGGAGAAAAAAAGTTTCCCTCTTCTTCCTTCACAGCCAGCCTTGTTCTGAACACATTACATACGGAGAAAAAAGGTGGGAGAGCTATTGTTGGCTATTCAGAGTCTGTCATTCGGTAGGGGAGAATGGGGTAAGAGCGGGAGGCCTATTCCGTCCCCAGACTCTCGTGACTCTGTATGAAGTCCTCCGTCTTCTTTTCCAGCCTGCTAGTCACCAGGATGTTGGTGTCCAGGAAGCGGTCCACGCAGTTGCGAATGCAGTTCTCAGACCTGGCAAAAAAAACCCCAAAGAAGCATTAAACAAGAGAGCTGTCTCTGGAAAGGGTACTGTCTTCCTCCTCACTTGGAATCGAGCTTGCTGGACGGCCTGACGTTGTCCATGCAGGCGTCCCAGCACTTCTCCGTCAGCTCGTGCAGCACGTTCTGCAGCGAGAGGAGCGACTCAGTTACAAACTTGTGCTTCTTCTCCGAAAAAAAAAGTACAAGAAATAGAAAAAGAGTATGACACAAAAAAAGTCTCGAGTTAAACGGGAAAGGCGGTGATGGCGGGTCAACACAAACGCGAAGGAACTTCCTATGTACACGTGTGTATGTGCCGTACGTGGTTGCGTACGTGGTACAATTCTGACTCGATGATGCACCGCGTGTGTAACAGAAGAACTAAATGCGCAGCAACACGAATGGGCACCGGGCACCGGTTGGTTGTTCGGACAGCCACAAAATTGTTCCAAGACGAACGCTGCCTGCCCGTTAGTTAGTCAGTTACAACAAGTCTCCTTATCTGCCTCGTTATCTCGCTACCTGTTTCTCAAGACTCTCTCAATTGCTATTCATCTCTTGCGTCTCCTCCTACTCTCAAGGAGAGACAACGTCAGAGTAAACAAATTTTAGCATTTTGTAAATTCGCAGGAAAAATTTAGCACTGTTCTAGGTATCTGTGCTTTTAGCGTGGGTCAACGAGACCTGTTATTTTGTGCACTTACGGATTTCAGGGCAGCAAGCAAAATATTCACATACTATTACATTACAATGAGTGCAGGTGCATCATCTCGATTAAGCAAACGGAAAATAATATGGTACAAGCACTACACAAGATCTAGTGGCAACAAAATTATGAGACAAACAGGTTATATTGGTACTCCACACATAAACATTGCCATTATTTTTTTTTGACTGACTTGACATACCCCGTCTATTAGTGTGTGCAAAGCTTCCTAAAAGTTTGACCAGAAAGTTGGGAAATGGAAAGAGAGCATCAGAATTAGTGAAGGGAAGAAAAAAAATAGTACGGTGTAATTCGTAAATGCGATTTACTAATTCCAACCTTTCATTGATTGGTAGACAACAGCTTCGGCTAAAAATACAACTCTCACGGGGAAAGGAAAACGTGAGAGAGGCAAGAGATGATGGGGCACAGAGAGAGAGAGAGAGATAATTGTTCTCATCGCCATGATGATAAGACCGGATCTACGTATAGGTCACATGATCCATTAATATTGCAAGACCAACCTGCAGCTTTTGCTTCTCCGTTTCCTGATGGATGAAGTGTTGCATCCTGGGATCCATCATCTGGGCTCCGCTCGAGTCCAGGGACATCCTGAACCTAGATTACCGTATATGAAACGGGCAAGACTGAGACGAACTTCAGGAAACTTCGCTGATGATTTTGTTGTTGTTTTTTTCAAGGACTTGTTTTTTATTTCAAGGGCTGCCATTTAAACTCTTTCCGACGACTTTCCTCAAGGACGTTCTTAAACGATTTTTTGCACCTTTAAAATGACGATAACTTTTTTCATATAGATTACCTGAACGTTAAGGTTTGCTCTCACAGGGATCAGGATAGACAGAGATAGGCAGCAGCAGCAAAGCGTGCTGCCTCCAGAAAGCCTTGTTTGTGCAGGCTGCTTTCTCTTTGAAAAAGTCCTGAAATTGACCTACTTTTGGGAAAGGAGGGCAAGATGCATTAATGTTTCTTAAGCTGCTTTTGTAATACATGTACATGAGAGGTCCATAATTCTTTATGTCTCCCCCCCAACTAGAGAACCCAACGAGGTTAAATATATAGAGGTAGGACTGATCAACTGACACTGCCTGCTCTGCCTGAGATTTGTTGTGTTATTAAGTCAACTGTATAAATTCAGCTAACTGTAAGCT
>JAAUYM010171161.1_pt1 | contig 10228 bp, 11 predicted proteins | sample 7278001 | NCBI WGS metagenome assembly JAAUYM01 (sample SAMN14350224, study PRJNA611818) | marine sediment metagenome | isolation source: surface marine sediment (1.8m) | place: French Polynesia: Moorea | collected 2018-08
CTTGAAAAAGAGCACCACATGCAAATTTTGGTGAGGATCGGTCCAACCGTCTGGCCCGCAACCCCGTTACAGACAGACAGACAGACATTCTCCTATATATATATAGATACTACAGTATGTTAGACATTAAACAGGTGTGACCAGGTGTGACCCAATAGCTGTATTTAGGTTAGGTTAGGTTACATCAAGCATTATGTAGTTCAAGCAAGCATTAGTACCAGCATTAGACAAAAAAGAGAAAAAAAGAAGATCTTTCTGAACGCTTGGGCCGAATTTATTCGGTCTTTTTCATGCTTGTTTTTTCCAGGGGCGAGCTGTGCTACTCCTCCCTGACCTCCGGCGCACGCGACGTCAACTTGGTGCACTTCAACTCCCCGCACAAGCTCAACGCCAAGAAACTCGTCAAGCACTTCGACTTCTTCCGCAACCACTACTTCACCTTCCAGCAGTACGACGGGAACCTGCTCAGGCGATTGGTCGTCACCGAGTGCCACGGAGGAGAGGAGAAGGAGGCGGTGCAGGGGGAGACCAGTGATGCTGCACAGGAAGGGGAGGAAGAAGACGACGAGGAAGAAGAGGAGGACGAGGAGGAGGACGAAGGGTGCTACGAGTTGAAAAGAGCGCGGAATACCGTGTTCAGGTAAGCGTGCCAAGGTGGCCAGTTTGGTACAGTACTTTTCAAAGAGATCATCTCCTTGCCGATCCGTGGATAAAAGGACCCACCTCTACTTCCTGGACTCGGACCTGCCTGCTGCTGACTCCCCCCTCGGCGCCACGGACGTCACCCTGGTGGCACAGCTCTCCATGGACAGGCTGCACATGATCGAGCTGCTCTGCCAGAGGTGGAACGGCTCGCTGTCTCTGGCACTCTACCTGTCCGACGCAGAGACCCAGCAGCTGGTGAGCTTCGTGCGTGGATCCTCCGTCCTCCGGGACCGCCGCAACGTCGGCTACCACGTGGTCTACCGCGAGGGCGGACTCCTCTACCCGGTCAACGCACTCCGCAACGTGGCCCTGGAGGCCGTCCGCACCCCCTTCGTCTTCCTCTCGGACGCGGACTTCCTTCCCGGCGGGGCCGCCGGAGGAGACGCCCACGAGGCCTTCTCCAGTGCCGTGGGACAGCTGCTGGCGGGACAGGAGAACAAGAAGGTGGGCGCCAGATTGTTACATTTTTGTGCTGAAGTTTCGTGCGACGACCGCGGTCTTGGTGATTTATTTTGCAGGTCGCTCTGGTGGTCCCTGCCCTGGAGACGCACCGCTACCGCCTGCCGCAGTTCCCGCGATCCAAAGCGGAGGCGATCGAGTTGCTGGACCTGGGGACGTTGCTCACCTTCAGGTACCACGTCTGGTCCCGCGGCCACCAGGTGACCAACTACGGCAAGTGGCGGACGGCCACCAAGCCGTACAGGGTGCGATGGGAGCAGGGTGAGAAGCATATGGAGACAAGCTCTTTGTGGTCGTTGTAATCGTGTTCCTATGGTACTAGACTTCGAGCCGTACGTGGTGGTCTCCTCCGACGTAGTCCGGTACGACGCCAGGTTCGTCGGATTCGGTTGGAACAAGGTGAGGGAGACCCAACGTCTCTGATCGATTTTTTTTTTACAAGATGTACTATATTCGGGGAGGTCTTTCCGTACCTCACAGGTTTCACACATAATGGAACTGAGCGCCCAGGAATACGAGTTTGTGGTGCTGCCCAACGTGTTCGCCGTCCACATGCCGCACGCGCCCAGCCTTGACATTGCGCGCTTCAGATCCTCCGATCAGTACAGAAAGTGAGCTCAAAATTGCCGACTATCTGTACCCACACATATTTACGTATATTTTCCCTTTATTTACATATCTGCAGGTGCTTGAAGGCCTTAAAAGAGGAATTCGTCGAGGAACTTAACCAAAGATACGCAACAAAGTATCAGACATGAACTGATCTCAAAGAAGTGCAAGAATGGTCCTTTTTGTCATACTGCACCCTTGTCATTCTTACAGTCAGCTTCGTACTTTAGTGCACAATTGTCTCCACTGCCTGCGGAAAAGTAAAAAGAAGACGTTAGTTTGTTCCATTTATTGGCCATGAGCGCACGTCAACAATCCCACTGTTACTATGTGCACAGGGACAACCGTCAGGACATCAAACTACATTATTGTCTTCTTCATCCACCACCAAATCCCCTTCTTCGTTGTCGTCGCCGCTCACCTCCTCGTCGGCGCCGTCGGACTTGTTCGAATCCGGAGACAAGCCAGGTGTACCCCTGGGAGGCGACTCACAAGGGGTAGTACTATGTGCGGGCGGAGGGGACGATGCTGCAGTGGCCGACGAAGCAGGAAGAGGAGGAGGAGGAGGGAGAGGCAGAGGTGACGGCAAAAAAAATGGGTTCGGGGGAAAGAGGAGGGGAACCCGGAAAGGAGGATCGCCTTTCCCATTGCCTCTGCTGGCCAAGAGGAGGTTCATCAGGTCAGCAGCCGAAGCGACGCCGCTGCCGCTGCGGCTGCCGCCGCAGCCGCCGCCGCCGCCGCCCGTCCCAGGATTGGCGACTGCCGCAACAGCGGCCGTGGCGGCCGCGACGGCGGCGTGCAGTCCCGAGGGAAAGATGTCGCCCCCGCCGCCGCCTCCAACTGAATGCGGCGGAGTGAGCGGCGGCATGATGGCGTGGATGTGCGACGGCGGCGGAGGCGGCGGAGGCATAAGCAGGCCTGAAGTGGCTCCGCCGCACTTCTCACGTTTGCGCCATTTCGCCCGACGGTTTTGGAACCAGACCTGGAGGTTAAACAGCGCGGATTTATCAATAAAGGCATTTTGATGATGAGGGAGGGAGTCCTTTCATCGCACATGAAAAGCTAGGAGACGACAGCACTCCCAGCCTTCCGTTCGATTTTATCTCCATAAATTTCTCCTCTTCCTTCTCCTCCTTCCTTCCTCCCTTCATCCCTTTTATTGCTCGCAGCTAAGATACCGTACAAATCCTCTATTAATTACCCGTAAGTGATGCTTCTTTCCCTCCCCCTCTCCTTTCCTTTCTTCTTCCTTATTGTCGGAGCTTAGCGCATAGTAGTAGGACGGAGAGGGATCTCTCACAACTCAATTATGCGCTACTTTCGGTGTGAGACCAGCGGAGACAAGGCAGGTGAACGGGAAGGGGTGGTGAAACACAGGTTAATTTTGATTACCGACATAAACAACGTCTACCTAGTAAAATCAATGCGTTCTTTTGATTTGACTTATCTCGTATCAATAAACATATAAGTTTACCCCAGCACATTGACATCTTCGTGTGTTGCCAGGACGGTCTCCTCTAAATCCGCAACCAACATTTCAGATTTCTCTCTCCTCTAGAGAGTTATGTTTAGGTCGCGTCTCTAGGAATTTTTGGGTGGTGGTGGGTGGTACAGGGAGGTTACGTAGTCAATTTGTTTAATGCACTCAGGACTTAAGAGGATTTAGAAGGGAGAAAGTGAGAGAGAGAGACGAGAGATTCCGGCTGTTGCTACCAATTAGGTAAAGGACCCTGGGCCATTCTGCCCTGGGGAGGAGGGGTATGAGCAGGAGGAAAAAGGAGCTTACGACGACGATGGCAAGTCAGAAATAATTAAAGAAAAAAGCCTTACTATCATACTGCCTCCTCCTATTTGTGTCATCACCGTTGGCCTCAAGACAATTGGTGATCTTGCGCATCTGCCGAGCGAAACTGTGGCATTCTGTCTTCCTCCCTTCTCCCTCTTCCTCCCCCTCCACTATGTTTCCTTAACTGTTGTGTTAACTGGTCCACTGATTGGGGAATTTAATCTCCTTCCCCTCCTCCCTCTTTTCCGTCCGCTGCCCGGGGCCGCGGCGTCGCAGTGAGGAGAGAACTGCTTTTCTTAGTCTTCTTCCTCCTCCTTCTGGAGAGATAATTGTTATTCTTGCTGGCATGTGGAGGGAGGGAGAGGAGGGAGGAGGATAGACAGCTCAAAAGAGGCGGCGACGGCGGCGGCAACGGCGGCCACTAAATGCGACAGTAATTGGTGAAGTGGAGGGAGGAGGAAAAGAAAAGCCGCTAACGAAAATACTCGCAGCAGAAAAAGTCATGCCAGCAAGCTCGGTCAAGAGCTAGGGAGAGAGCTTGAAAAGAGCAATCTAATTACTGTCCCATTCAAACAGGGGGAGGAAGGGAGTAGAAAAAAATCTAAGATGGGAGGCTTTCCGAGTCTTGGCCTGACCTGCACCCTGGCCTCGCTGAGCTCCAGACTGGCCGCCAGCTCCTCCCTGGTAAAGACGTCCGGGTACTGCGTCCGCTCGAAGGCGCGCTCCAGCTGGTGCAGCTGGAAGGTGGTGAAGGTGGTGCGGGAGCGACGGACCTTGCGGGCGGCGGCGGCAGCGGCGGCGGCGGCGGCGGCGGCGGAGGCGGAGGCGGAGGCTTCGCTCTGCTTGTTCCCCTCGTCGTTCCCAACCTTGTCTCCTTCTCCCGCCTCTCCAATCCTGAAGTGCTGTTGGTGATGTCCGTTGGTGGGGCGCACCGGCAGGAATGCGTGCCTGGGGCCATCATCGCCTTGGATGCAGGGACGAGGGAAAGGAGGAGGAGGAAGAGGAGGCGGGGGAAGGAGGAGGTGGTGGTGGTGGCGGTGGCGGTAGTGGCCGCCTTCGTGCTGAGGGAAGAGGAGGTGCGGGTCTGGAAAGGAAAAATTAAAAATGAAAGACTCTGAGGGAGACAAACGTCGCCAAATTAAGTCTCTCCCGGGTGGCCAACTCGACTGTCGAAATATATGTTGGCAATTTTTTCCATGAGTGAGAGGAGAGAGGGGAGAAGGGAGGATTATCCGCGAGAAAAAGTAATGAACCCATTCAGCTTGTTACACAGGCATCCATCCGAACGCAGAGCTTTCTTTCTTTCTTCCTCTCTTTCACCTTCCTTCCCTTGTCCTCCTCTTCCTCCTCCTCCTCCTCCTCCTCCTCCTTCTTTTTCACTTACCCCGACAACAATGAGGCTAAATCCTCTCCATTTCCTTCTCCCCCTCCCCCTTGCTACAAATCTATGATGACCTGCGAACTTGATCAAATTAACAGAAATCACACAATGTGCTTTTAAAAGTTTTAGAAACTTTCTGATGCGCTTTGTAATGTATTATTATTATTATTATTTTTTGTTGTTGCGACCCATGCGCCACATAGACGATTCACTCCCTCGTCGTCTCACGTGTGTCTTTCTTATGTCCTCGACCAATTCCAATTTCCGCGTGACAAAGAGGCTTTTCTCTCCCTCTTTTTGGCGTGAAACCCACTCTGCTGCAGAGGGTGGTTCATAGGTGGGCTGGGAAAATTTCATCTAGCTTAATTTTCTCTCTCAATTCTTGTTGTGCGAGATTTGGACTGTGACACTGGTGGGTGTACCCACGTACGATTTTGGCGTGGCGAGGAGAGAGATGGCTCGACAAAAGCAATTTCGAATTTTCCTTGGAATTATTCGGAAACTGTTCGGGTGCGCAGCGCTTCGTTCGGGTCTCTTTGCCTCTCCTATTAGTTGGAATCTCCCCTCAGAAAATTTCTGAGGATTAAGTCCGGCTCATTTGTCCTCTGCTCAGTCCAGCTCTGCTCTACGTAGTACACATCCCTGATTTAGTGGAAAATGGAAATGCGCGAACCAATGGTGAGAGCGGGAGAAGGAGAGAGAGAGAGAGAGTGAGTGCCCAATTGAGCCATTAATTAACCCATCAAATTATCTCTTCCTTCGCTTCTAATTAACAACTGAGGACATTAAGAGCGTGCGTGCAACATGAATGTGTGTGTGCATGTGTGTTTTGCCATCATGTCTCTCAATCTCTCAATCTGTACCAAATTGCAGTAATCCCCTTAACATCGCCATAGGAAATTATTCGCCGGAGCAGCCAAAGCAAGCTTCACCTGTGTGTGTGTGTGTCTGTTGTCTGTCCTATACGTATGTGTTCAATCTCTCCCTTTTTTTTTACTCCCACTGCCTAATTGGCGTGACTAACTCGATTCATCGATTTTTTTTCCTTTCTTTCTTTCTTCCCCTCCGATGATGATAATGGCGATCTCTCTCGCTTTCGGTTTGAGTTGCACTTACCAGATTTGGGGGTGGATTATCGCCGAGCACTTCCCCCCTCTACCCCCCCTTAAAAAAATCGTTTTAACATCACGAATTTTGCTTGAAAAAAAAAGGGGGAAGTTTTGTGATCGTTTTGATGCAAAAACTGCGGCGGAAATTATTATTTCAATCTTTGTTGTTGTTGTTTCGTATCACCTGCATGGTCCAAATTGGTGTGAATTCCCATCATGTCCACGTCCTTGTCCTTGTCCCTTTCCTCCTCTTCCTTCTTCTCGCTGACCTCCTTGAGCAAGTTGTCGATGGTGTACATGACGGACTTGCTGTTGTGCGAGTTGGGGGCGGGATTGGAGTCGCTGCTGTTGCTGCCCGGCTCGGCCGCCGTCGTGGACTGGAGGCTCGTCATAGTTGACTGATGATACCTAGTTAGTTGACATAGAAGAATGTGGTGGCATGGGTTGAATCACAAAGCAGGTTGATTCTCTTTCTCTCTCTCTCTCCAAGCATGTTTTTCCTAGCAAAGCTGGGCAAGCCCTTACGACTAGTTAGAGCAAAGGCAACTTTCCCCACAATGTACCCATTGCATCGGATTCAGAAGGTCGTCGTCAAGCTCGCCAGGACTACTCACCTCAGCAAAAAAAAGAGGGTCTTCTTTGGCACTCAGGAGATCGAGACCGGACTGAAGAGAGAAAAGTATCTTCTTGTACTAGTAGTAGAGCAGAGTTGGGAAACTGTCTCCGCACATCGTGGACCGGGGGGCACGTGTGGATAGCGGGGCGGGATGGGTGGGGGATGAGTAAGACGAATCTGAACGTCGCCTCATGGATGATCTCTCTCTCTCTCTCCCTCTCCCATGGGTTTCGTGTATTGGGAATGGAATGGGGCGCTCCCACCCACTCCGTCTCGTCTCCCACCCGCTTTCGCCGTCGCCGCCTCTTCCTCGTCCGTCGGTGGGCTGGCGGAAGGCGAAGAGAGAGAGAGAGAGAGATCAGAGAAAGAGAGGAGAGTCGTCTGTCTCTCCCTTCGTTCGGTTTGTGGGCGTGGCTAAAGGCGAAAACAACAAAAACTCGTGTTTGGGGTAGTAGTAGAGAGTTCCTCAAAATGCTTTTTAAAATTTTTTGCCTCCATGGGAGTTCCCACAATTTTGTAATTTTTTTTGTCATAATTTATTGAACATGCGTGCGTGGCGAAAGAAAAGTTTTTCCCGTGGAGATGAGAATGAGTGATTGACGACGAGGACGACCGGACACAAAAAGATCCGGAGATGATCTCCTTGACACCATTTTTTTTTCATTTTCTCTCATTATCTCCTCATTTACAAAAATTTAAGAAACCAATCCCGGCAGCACCCCACCCACAAACTGCTCTCGTTGAACAAATTAAAATCTCTTATAACGCTCTGACGGCAAAATTAGTCTTCTTCTTTGCTCGATTAGCCTCCACCTCGATCACGGATTCAACAATTCGGCCACCACAGCCCCATTTTTGCTGTCACAGAAGCCTTTCTTTCTTTTCCCCGCATGGCGTGTGTTGGAGATGCGACGCGGGTGGAATAAATTAGCCAGCGTGGTGACCTTTTATTAGCCCATCCGCACCAAAAAAGGAGAGAAAAAGTTAATATTGTGTGACCTCTCCTCTCCTCTCCTCCCCCTCCTTTCTTCCCCAATTTCCCCCAATCATTCCCTCCCTGTGTCGCCCCGGGAAAAAGGTCTCTTCTCCTTCTTCTTCGTCACCAAATGAAAGGAAGGCGCCTCCAGCGAAAGGATGGTGGAGGAAGGAGGAGGAAAGACGCAGTCCTGTGTAATCTGGAAGAGGAGGAGAGTGACTAACGTCATAGGAGAACTCAGTGCCAACTTTATAGAAATTTGCGAAAGCAAAACATTAGAAAAGCTTGAAACAAGAAGAATTTGGGAAACAAATTGTGTACTAGCTGTTAAAAACAAAAAAAGGAAAACTGTTTGGTGCACCGTGGATCCGCACGTTCGCCCGCTGGCTCTGGTTGGGAGGTGATGATGAAATGATCCCTGGGAACACAAATAGGAGGAGGAGGGTGGGGGGAGAGAGAGAGAGCAGAAAGGAAAAGGAAGGGAGGGATACAATCCGATGCTGGGAGGAGGAGGAGAAAGAGAAGGAGCGGCTGGGCAAACAAATAAAGAGGCAATAAAGAGACTCTGATTCGGAAAAGGAGGAGGAGGAGAAAGGAGAGAAAGACCGATGCCATTTAATTTGTTCCGGGGTGTTTTACTACTAGTAGTATTAGTCAGAGGACAAATTGAAAGGAGGGAGTGAAAAAAAACCTTTTGCTTGGTTTAATCTGCTTGTCAAGTTTCCGAAAGCACGTGTCTGTAGCAGACGCGATAACAGATCTGAAAGCTTAATTAAGAAGGCTGGCATTAGCCTGGCAAAAATTAGGGTGAAATGGGCTTATAGCAGAACTCCTCGTAAATGAGATGTTACAAAGGGATTTCCCCCAATTTTGGCACAATTACTGATAAAACAGAATAAATGCGAGTTTCCATATCACTACGGTTTTGCATGTCACTACGTTCTGCCTGGTGCCATCTAGCGATAGAATAGTGTCAAAATCCTATTTCTAATCAACCATGATAGGAGGAATAATCCTATTGAGAAATAGATTTAACATATGTACAGTATGTACCCTTGTTTAGATTAAGCTCTTCAGGTTAACTTTGTCTACCCATTTCTCAGAGATGCATCAAACACTCTTTGGTAGTTGACACCTTATGTTGGGTGCCTTTAGGTAGTGTAAGGGGAAAGTTACAAGTGAGAAGACACACAAGAGGGGGTGTGCCTGCACAAAAGTATTTCCTCATATCTGCTTATGACTTAGCCCCGAGCACTCACTCGTCGTACAGACCAGTGCCAAACGGACACAGTAGGTGTGAATGGTGTACAGGAGTAAGGCCCATATACAGTGTGCCCTTTTTTAAGAACTTGGTTATAGTACACATGTAGTAGGTATGTAAGTACCTCTGCAATATTAGAATGAGGATCTTGGAAGCAGGGAGGGGAACGAAAAAAGGAGAGATGCTTGAATAACACTTCTTGCTCTGATGCTAGTTGAAGATGAGAGAGTAGATCTTCTGTTATTGACTTTCCACAGTAAACTTCTTCCGCAAGAATTTCCACATAAAATCTTCCAACCTCTCACTAGTAGGAGCAGCTCAACTTCTCAATGTTGTACGAACGTACGTACAAATGGCAGGAATATACGTAGGTACTGTGCCGTAGGAGAGATTACTTATACTGTGACCACAGAGAAACTTTTTACCGCGAGGATAAGTTTGTTGTTGTTCAGAGGCGCCTTTCTGACTGTTACTGTGTATATTTAACCTATCTTCCTTACTATACTAAGCCTCACTTTCTTACAATTCCTTCAAATGTTAACGCAAGCAGTTGAAAATACCTTACGCTTATTTTCATTTCTTATTACATATTTTACATCAGCCCCCTTCTCGTACAGAGCTTATACGTACATATATACGTGCGGCAGTATAAAGTCCCCTCTACCCAGTATGAAAGAAAAAAAACGGAGCTTTGCCCTCGTTTCTCCTCGATCCTGTAACTTGCGTCACGCTAACTTGCTTGCTGCACCGGCATCAAAGTCAAGCAAGTCCCGGCCGGCAACAGTAGAAACGGCTCCAATTTCCTAAAATCTTCGGAAACTGGTGGTGCGGAATGCGAGCAACAACGTACTACCTCCTGTGACGGATGGAGGGAGGGAGGAAGAAAGGTGCAGAAACTTCAAGTAGGGAAAATAATTCTCCACCACCTTTTCCCCCATAATGGAACAACAGCTCTTTTCTACTAATTGCAAGGGAGTTATCCAGACCGAGACAGAGTGGAGGCAGCATTTTCTTCAGGAACTTTTTTTTCAGAGTGCGTAAAATTACCATGCAGTCCGTCTATCACTTCTTCCCTTTTCAAGAGTAAAAGGCGCAAAGACTAGGTACTATTATAGGTACAGTACATACTTAAACTAGAACAGACATTTGTTCATTGACCTGCGGCGGGCATGGAATTTTCAAGTAAGGATTTAAAAAATAACTATATATGAAATCAGAGGGTAGTCTCACCAACCAATTTTGGAGTGGGAAGTAGAGGGTGGTGTCACCTCCAGATAAATTCAAAGTGGGAGATTGAGAAGGTCTGTGAAGTAGAAGGTAGTTTCA
>JAAUYM010009705.1_pt1 | contig 10226 bp, 2 predicted proteins | sample 7278001 | NCBI WGS metagenome assembly JAAUYM01 (sample SAMN14350224, study PRJNA611818) | marine sediment metagenome | isolation source: surface marine sediment (1.8m) | place: French Polynesia: Moorea | collected 2018-08
GGTGTGGGCGTCTGGCATGTGGCGGATCAGGTTATCAAAGACGTGGCTGCCGTGAGCAATCGGAACTGTACCCGGGGGGACACTCCCGTGATAATTTACCCGTTGGGCAGCCTCGTCCAGTTCCAATGGGACTGATTCAACCACCTTGCCGACTCTGGTAAACATCATCATGCCTATGATGGTGGCGTTATCATACAGGCCCCATGAGCTGAAGTCCACTTCTGTACGGTTGTACTTGAAGAAGTCTGGTTTGTTTGGTCCATCAGAGTCCTTGGGTTCCACTGCAGGTACATACCCGTTCTTGATATAAGCCACCCAATTGCCGTTTTTGTTTCTGTACAAAGCTGCTAATTGTCCCACGCAAGGCACTGGTGCCGCGGTGGTAACAATCTTGTGCGTTCTTGGCTCCAGGAACATTGGGGGAATTGTCAAATTCTGAAGTTGTCCTGGAGTCCCATCAGGCAACAATGCCTTCCTGAACCGGTATTCGTCCTCCTCGCCAAGCACTATTGGTAAAGCATTAAAGCAAGTTCCAGTTTCGGTGCGAGCTAACACTTCGACGGGCCTACAATTGTATAAGTAGGCCGCATCCCCAGAAGCAGTGAGGAAGAGTCCTCCTCCCAAGGAGGCCGTGTCACCGTCTGACACCGCCTTCTGCCTTCCCAGCTTCCGCGTGAAAGCACGCAGGGTTTTGGCCTGGGCCTGACGGCACTGGTGCTCTTGCAACCCAACCACCGCAGACTCTAAGTCTTGCTGAATGGTCTCCCATAGCACCTTGTCGCCCAGAGTGGCGTGCAAGAAGGCATTGGCTTCTCCCACTGGTAATGGACGGAGGAATGGCTCATGGTGCAAGTCTTTGGTGAGATAGAGGTCAGGTACGTCTGTGGCCTGTAGTACACCCTGACACTCAGAACGGTCTCCTCCCTTCTGGCGCAAACGTATCACAACTGGTTTTCCAGCCTGATCGGTCTCACCTATGACCTGTTTCCGTAGGAGGACTGATTCTTGGTCAGGTTCTTCCAGGTCCTTTTCCTCCACCTTGTTGCTGTAAGGTGGAGGGTCCACCTCATGACCGACCAGTGTTCTGATTTTGTAGAAAGTACATCGCTTTTCCACCGGCTCCACTGGCCAGTAGTAGGCTATGTGTTCATGGACACATTGGCCTGCGTCGTAGTCGCAGGCAAGCTTGATGCCGTCTTCAGTGATCACCCTCCAACTCGTATAGCCTCCTGGCACTTTTTCCTTGACCAATGAGGCGCCGATATAACGAGTGGTTATGGCAAATTGGTCATAGACGATGGCGTGGCTTACCATCTCCCCGCCAAACTTTGCCGCTGAAGCTGGGAAAGGTCCTCCTTCGCACCAAAGGTCATCCTTGGCCGTCTGCGTGCTCATTAACCCGGCTCTGTTGATATGAACTTCGCTGTACCCTAGGGTTCGGGTCAAGTTCGCGCAGACTGACTGGTTTGTGGCGAAGTTGTTACCCCCAAAATACGGCTGGCAGAACTTGCCCGTGTGGATCATGTCTTTGCACTCTTGTGTGTTGAGTAGATAGCGATGGCCAATAACACTCTCCTTGGGATTCAACTTGGTCAGGCTGTTTGCACCAGTACAGGCATAGACGAAACGATTACGAATTACCTCACACTGGTAGACTCCAGTGATGACCTTGTGGATATCTTGCAAGAGTGCATAAGTTCGTCGTTCTTTCCTTTGCTTCCGAGCCCCAGGCGCGCAAGAGCGTACAGCGTTGTCATCGTTCAGCTTGACTGACGTGATGTTGTGTGGCTCCGTGCAATCGTAAGCGTCGAACACTAGCTCTGTTCGGGGAAGGGCCATTACTGGCGTTTCTGCCTGCTCTCTTTCTTGCCCTTGACCGGAGGACCCAAACGGTCTCGGAGGCGGCGTGGAGGATGGATATTGGACAATTCCAAATCCGCGGCCTCCACCGCCAGCTGGGCCATTTGGTAGCAGCTCTTGTCCAACAGCCGTGTTGGAGAGGAGCGTAGCGACCGCCACGTAGAGGAGGATGCCATTGATGCAGAGAAAGAGCGCACAGAGCACTCCCATGGCGTACGAGAAGAGGGAGGCCGGCGAGTTGTCAGCTGGTCCGAAGAACTGTCCCCATCGGCCGGTCGCCTGTCGACGGTAGGGTGGTGGGAACGACCAGACCTCCGTCCAGGATCCTCCCTCGGTTTCCTCGTACTCCCTTCGTTGCTGCTGCTGCTGCTGCTGCTGCTGCTGCTGCTGCTCGGCGACGGTAGGCGTCGGTGTCGAAACTGGCGTCGAGCTCGCCGGCGACTGCGGGCTACACTGTATGCCCGAGCTAAATTCGCCAGGATCGAGAGCACAGCTAACCCCAGATGGGGATCGTCTGCCCTCGGGGGTAGGCGCCGGCGTTGTCTCTCCAAGGAACACGACGAGTTCCTCTTCCTCGTGTCCGACTGCCTTGGCTGCCGAGTCACCAGGGGCTCGAGGTTGCCTCCGGTCACTCTCGGGGGAGTCCACGGTCGAGAGCGCGTCGTCCTCCTCGGGGGGAACTGGCTTGTCCTCGGGCACGACGATGATCTCCTCCTCGATTCCTTCCTGTCCCTCCGAGACGGGCTGGTGGCTCGCCTCGGCGTCCGGCGGTCCGACCGCGTCCAAGGGAATGTACCACTCGGCCTTGTCTCGGTCACACAGGTCGAACCCGAGATCCTTGGCGACTTCTTTGAAGAGGAGATACTCTTCCCATCGTCGTCCCTTCTGAACCGTGGTCTTTGGAGGGAGGCAGTCCCACTTGACGGTCCAGCTGGAGTAGAGGAGGAGGAGGGCCGCCGCTGTGCGGGCTCCCTCACCCTTGGTAGCGAGGGCCGTCCGGAGGGCTCTCCCTCGCTCTCGGTACTCGTGTGCGACCGCCACTGGGTCCACGGGCTGTCCTTCTTGGGACTGGCCGGGCTTGCCGACGGCGGGGTAAACAGCTCTTTCGGGCTGTCCCCCTGGCTTGTCCGCCGGGCGCCCCTTTTTGGGCTTCCGTTTGACATTGTTCTCTGGCATTGATCAAGGTTGAGACTGGCTATGGCGGGAAGGAGAGGGCAATCCTGTGGAAAAGCAAAGATAAGTAAACATGCAAACCTGTTTAGAAAGCTCATTCTCAATCGTACTCTATACTGTATCATCATCATACTACGCATCTCACACCCTGCTACTCTCATTTCTTCTTTTTCTTGTCAAGTTCGTATTCAAAGTTAGGGTCTCTCCGCAAAGCGGGCCGGCGAGCGGTGCGACGCACAGCTCCTGTCCGGCTCTCAGATTGCCGAATTTCTTCTTCTTGCTGCAAACGCCGAGCTAGGTCTGCAGCGTGTCGTGCTTGGTGTTGCAAAGCTCGTGCTTGCTGCAGATCATGTTCATAACGTTGCAGCACTGCCTCATCTAGGCGGCTTGCATCACTATCACTACGTTCCTCCAAGTTCCAATCCAATGGATCAAGCAGAACGTCACCCTCTTCTGGCAGAGGGGAAGATGGTGCAGAATACTGAAATAGCGGCGTTTCTTCTGGTGGTTTTTGTTGCTCTGGTTCTGATTGCAGGAGTTGCCTCCGACTGGAGGATGCTCGTGCTGCTCTTTGCGAGTCCCGCGGACGTGATGGTGTAACCTGGGCTGGTCTTTCTGGCTCAGTCCTGGGTCGAGGCTGACGACCTGGCCTCCTGGCTGTCGCCAGGGCGCTGTCTCGTGCTGGGGTCCGTGGCGGCATCAGAGGTCGGACCCGCTTCTTTTTGACTTTTCTTTCAGGCTGCTTTCTCTCACCATCTGCTTGAGGAGTCAGAGGCTGATGAAGCTGTCTGGTAGGAGCGGGCCGTATGGGTCGTTCGTCTGCTGGCGCAGCAACTTCAGCCGGCTGATGCTCGTCTTCAGGAAGCTCAGGCTGAACCGGAGGAGCCGGCACCCCGACTGGTAGTTCTGGCACCACCATGGGAAGAGGTGGAGGCAGATGAGGGCTGCCTGCTCTGGGGGGCGATGGCGGTGCCCCAGGTCCAGCCGGTGTGGCAGGTGGACTGGGGACAGGGCTTGGAGGAGGAGAAGCCACGACTGCCGCGGGTGCGGGGAGTTGTAGTGCACCTCCTCCTCCGAAAGGATCATCATCTTCACTATCTTCTCCCGATGAATCCGGTCCTCTTGGAAAGCCACCATGAGGCCCAGCAGAAGGTGAGGCTTTAGTCCTTTCATCTGGAGACGATCCTTTTCTCTCGTGCTCATTGGTGTCTGGACGCTCAACGAACATATCACCATGGCAATCCAGATCATGGCCTCCTTCCCCATCGGTAGGTGGCACTTCAAAGTCTTTGACGGACTCTGGTGCCTCGTCCAACAATTTCAAGCGGTCCACGCTGACAACCAGTGGTTTCTTTCGAGGCTTCCAAGTGCTAGGCCATTCTAATTCAACCAGCACTTCTGTTATTAATCTCTTGACCCTGTAGGGCCCAGTCCAATAAGTGGCGAACTTCCTGGGTCCAGGAGGTTGAACTGGCGAGAAAAGGTACACTAATGATCCGACCGGGAAGACTTGTTTCTTATGGTGATATTGGCGTCTCCTTCTTTCGACCGCAGCCTGCAGATTGTTCCTCACAAAGCCAAAGGCGGCCTTCAACTTGGCCGCCACGTCTTCCTCTGCCAAGGCGGACAGTCCAGCGACTTCCATTTCACCCCCATTGTCTGCGTTCGCTTCGTGATGCGTGATCTTTAGTGGCAACTGTGGGTCTCTTCCAAAAAGTAGCCGAAAGGGTGAATATCCCGTCGACGAGTGGACGGTGTTATTCATGGCCATCACGGTGGCTGGAAGCAAATCAGGCCAAGGCGTGCTCGTCTTTACTTGCAACGCCTTGACGATAGCTGCCAGGTCCTTGTGGGCTCTCTCCACGAAATTTGATCGGGGGTTATATGGAGGAGTCAGAGTGTGCCGGCAACCCAATCGTCTTGTCACGTCCTTGAAAATGTCTGCCGTAAAATGGCTTCCTTGGTCAGAGTGGATCTCTTCAGGGATGCCGAAACGCTTGAATACCTCAGTGGTGAGTCGGGCTATGGCATACTTGGCTGTTGCGGCCGGTGTCGGGAAGGCTTCAATCCATTTGGTGAAGCTATCCCGGACCGTAAAGATGTATTTGAAGCCTCTACTGGGTGGCAAAGGCCCAACATAATCGATGGAGATACGCTGAAAGGGATATCCATCAACCACAGACACCAACGTGTGCCTTTGGTCCTTGCCCTTGTTGGCCTTCACAATACATGCTTCACACTTCTTGAGAATGTCTGTCACTGTTGCTTTCATTCTAGGGAAGAAAACCCACGGTTGCAAGTATGACATGGTGGCCAGAACCCCTTTGTGTCCGGCTTTCTCATGCACTTGCTTTATGACAGGATCCCAAGCTTCTTCCGGCAAGCAGGGCTTCTGTTTGGCTTCATTATGGTGATCCAAATCCGAAGGGTCCACCAGGACAACTATGCCATGTCCGTCAAGGCGTAGACATTCCCACATTTGAAAGTATGTACGTGCATCAGGGTGCAGTGCCCTGACAACCAGGTCGTCTGGTCTCTTGCCAGTAAGCAATGCCTTCTTTACTGGCTGCAATGCTTCATCCGCTTCCTGCAGATCCCTGAGCTCTTCGGCTGTGTACAACACTTTCATTAAGGGTTCTGCCAGTGCCAGAATGCCTTTCGCATCCTGCTCAGTATCTGCGGCCACGTCTGCCTCAGCTTCCGGCTGGGAGGTGATATGGGGCGCCCTACTGAGAGAGTCTGCGTTGGAGTGATTCTTTCCCGGCCTATACAAAACTGTGAAATTGTAGTTGGCCAGGGTTCCTAGCATTCTGAGCGTGTGCTTATCTTGTGGCTGCATAGTGTGAAGATGAGTTAGTGGAGCGTGATCGGTACGCACCACGAATGGTCTATACTTAAGGTAGTAGTTCCATCGGTCAATGAAGTAGAGCACAGCAGCCAACTCCCCTTTGGTGGCTGGGTAGTTTCTTTGTGCTTCACTCATCTTCTTGCCCCCAAAGGCTATGACTCTTTCTAAGCCGTCTTGTTCTTGAGATAAAACACCTCCTATCGCATTCCCATCTTGAGACCAGTCTGTGTCTAGGACAAAAGGGGCATCACCCTCTCCAAAGCGAGGATGTGCGAGTACGGGGGCTGAGCACAAGGCCAGTTTTAGCTGGTCAAACGCTTTCCTTCTTTCAGGCGTCTCTTCAATTGGATCATTTTCCTCTGGAGTACCAAACCCGATTACAGTCATCAATGGGGCTGCTATTTTACTGTAGCCTTTAACAAACCGTCGATAGTAGCAGCATTTTCCTAAGAAGGCTCGCATGTCAGTTCTTGTAACAGGAAACTTCCAAGCTCTGACGTCACGACAGTAATCTTCTCTTGTGTGCACTCCTTTCCCTGAGACTTTATACCCCATGTACTCGACGATCTTCCGAAACAAAGCGCACTTCGACGGTTGAAGTTTCAGACCAGCCTGTCGGTGCGCCTCTAGCACAGCCGTCAGATTCTCAAAATGAGTCTCTTCGTCTTTAGACACGATGATCACGTCATCCAAATAGGCCATAGCCATAGACGTCGGGATATTTCTTAAAACAATCTGAATCAATCGGGAATAGGTTGCCGGGCCGTTCATAAGCCCAAACGGCATTCGAGTGTACTGGTACAACCCAAATGGAGTAGAGAAGGCGGTCTTCGGGCGGTCTTCTTTTTTCACATCGACAACGTGGAACGCTCCAGCGCCATCGATGGTGGAAAACACGTGATTGCCACTTAATTTGGCCAGATTGTCATCGATGCTTGGCAATGGGAAACAATCTCGGGTAGTGACTGCATTCAAACGACGATAGTCGACACACCAACGAACGGCTCCGTTCTTCTTGGGTGCAGCTACTAACGGAAAGCTCCATGGTGAAGTTGATGGCGTGATCAGTTTCTGCTTCAGCTGCTTTTGGATTTGCTTCTCGAGTTCTTGCGCGAGTACTGGATTCAAGGGGCGACTTCGACACTTGATGGGTGCTGCATCGCCAGTATTGATCTCATGCTCTAGCAATTTTGTGTGACCAAATTCACCATTGACGCTGATCGTGTCCCAATATCGCAACAGCAAATCCACCAAACGTTGTTTCTTTGCTGGAGTTGTTAAGATAGGGTTAGATTGCAATTGAAAAGCATCATAAAGCCACTTCTTCTTTTCAGCCACCGTTTTAGGAATAGTTTCCTTAGCGGGCTCCTTTTTCTTTGCAGCTGCCTTCTGTTCCTTTTGCAGAGTCTTTATGATCTCTTGCATTCGTTCACGGACAGACGGCTTATGAACTGTTCTCATAGGGTCTTGCATTACTGCGATCTTCCAGGGATGAGATAGCTCTTCCTCCGGAGAACAAACCTGGGCGAAATGCCCATATGCAGTTCCTTGTGGCAATCGAAGTGCCACTGGTGCAGTACTGCAGATACCAACAATCAACTCATTCTGCTTGTTTGGCCTAACAAGCGCCCTTGACCATGGCAGCAGGTGTTCATGCTTGCCCAATTGGTTCTCGCCAAAGAGCATGCCGTCAGGCTGAGGCTGGTTTGTTCCTTGCAACTTTGCTTTGACATACTGTAGGCAATTTGGTTTTATGACGGTGTTTTCTGCTAGTACCACCGCCAATCGAGCCGGTTCAGGTGTAACGATCGTTTCTCCGACCGCCAGAAGGGGCAGCAGCCCTCCATCAGATAAACGCAATGCATCCTTGGAATGCAATTGATCAATACCAAAGCGCTTTAGGAAAGGGCCTGAGAGATTGAGGGGCATGCCCAACCCTTGGATAACGACGGGTTTTAGTTGAAAAATGACTGGCTCATCACGGTCAGCGGGATGAACAGCCAAGTTTAACCACTTACGTGTTTCTCCCAATACTTCAAGACTCCCATGTTCATCCGCAGTGCGGACAGACTTCTGGGGCAATGGAACAACGTCCTTCAAGCATCCTAGCCTTTTTGCCAGTGAAGCGGAAATGGCGGTTCGCCATACGTTTCCACTGTCTATCAAGGCAGCACAAGCGGTGCCGTTAAGAACGACAGGCAAATGACGCTTGTATTCCTGAGCTGGAGTCGAAGCTGCTGCATCTTTGAGATGGCAGATGAGAGCACGTAAGTCGGGCTGCCGGGGCTCAGGACCCGGCGGCGTCAGTTTTCCTGGTCAGGAGGAGTCTCTTTTTCTTTCCGGGAGATGAAAGAGACTCCTGGTCGGGCTACCTCCGTAGATCCCGGTTGGTCATCATCATTACTTTCCTGTTTCTCAGGAGGAGATCCCTCATCCATACTGTTCACTCCTCCTTTTCCTTTGCCCCTTCCACGCCTCCTCTGGCCACGGCCAGACTGGCCACCACGTCCTCGCTGGCCGCCTCGGGGCTGGCCACGGCCAGACTGGCCTCCACCTCTGCGTGCTTGGCCTGGGTTTTTCTGTGGTTCTGGACAGTCACGTTGCATATGTCCAGTTTTCTTGCAATTGTAGCAAACCACTCCCATGGTCTTTAACAACGCATTGATGCTAAGAGGGGAGTCCCCCGTAGTGCCAGCCGCGCCCAAACTGTTGAACTCTCTGTTCCTAGTCTTGTTGGGATGCAAAGTGGCCACCGTGGCCATCTTCCTGCTGGCATGAGTGAGCGCATCAGTCATGTTTTGAGGGTCTTGATCACAAACGTACTCCTTGACTTTCTCATCATGGAGGCCCAATATGAATCGTTCAATCAACTCCTGCGTGGTCTCAACGTTAGCATGTGGTTGTGATCTGCGATACAGCAAAATGACCCTCGTGTGCCAGCTAGGGATTGTCTCGTGTATTTCCTGAGTGGCATTCCTGAACTGCTGCCTGGCGTACGTACTGCCTGCCGCTGTGACGAACTTGTTCTCGTAAGCGTCCAGCACCTCTCTGGCCGTCAGGGCTCGCCGGATGAGAACTGGTGGGCCCCCAGGCACAGGGGAAGGAGCATAGACAGCATCAACTTGGATGTTCGCCACGGCAGCAACAGCATAGCCTCTCATTTTAGTTCTGATGCTTCTCACCTGTTGTTCATCTGTCCATGCCTTACAGGCGGCTATGGACTGGAAAGTCATTCTCCAATTAATCCAGTCCACTGCTGTCCCAGTTTCGAACGTGGGGACCTTCATGTCCTTCTCTGGGTCGTTAGCAGCAGCATTAAGCAACAGTCGGACCATGTCAAGAGGTAGGTAGGCTGCTGCTGCAGGGGCCGCTACTCCTGGTCCTGGTCCGGGTCCTGCCCCTGGTCCTGGTCCAGGAGGCGGAGCACCTGCTGCACCTGGTGCTGCACCTGGTACAGCGGCAGGTGGAGCTCCGGGTGGCGGTCCGCCAGCTGGAGGGACGGCGGCGGCAGGGGGTGCCCCAGGTACTCCCGCTGCGGCGGCAGGTAGTCCAGCGGCAGCTGCCACCGGCCCGGCGAGCCCGGCGGCGACTCCGGCGGCGTAGCCGGGAATAGGCGGGATCGCGGCGCCGACCGCCGCGGCGCCGGCCGCGGCGCCGGCGCCTCCCGGTGGCGGGACTCCCGCCAGTAGGGCCGGACCACCTGGACCGGCGGCGCCTGCGGGGGCCGCGGGAGGCAGCCCCGCCAAGAGCCCGACTCCCACGGGAGGGAGCGCGGGGTGAGCCATCGCGGCCGGTCCCACAAGGGGAGGAAGGGCGACTCCGACGGCACCAACGCCTCCGCCAGGTGCTGCAGCAACTGCTGCCGCAGGTGCTGCTCCAGCCGCTGGGGCGGCTCCTGCGCCTCCTCCTGGCGGCGGTGTGGGAGTTCGTACAGGTGGGGGCGGCGGTAGAGCGCCTGCACCTCCGGGGGCGGCACCTGCAGCCGCCCCGGCCGCAGCGGCAGCGGCAGGGGCTGCCGGCGGCCCCACTGGGACTGCTGCATTCTGTGGTGGTACAAGGGCAGGGTCAGCATGACCTCCTGCATCTGGATCAGCCATTACCTATCAGGATTGACGAGAGTGCAGGTGTGGCGTATTGTATGAGTAGAGTACAGAGTACATGAGCACAGGGTTTACAGGCATGTTCAACTTACTTGCTACGTCACCAGGGCCAAGGGGGCCAACTACCAAGAATGGAGTGGCTCAGCTCTCACCACCCCGGAGGGTGGGAGCGGAATGGATTTCGTGAACGAGAAGAGGCACGAAGAAGACTCATTTTCTCGTCTTCCTTCGGCTCAAACAGGTCA
>JAAUYM010121960.1_pt1 | contig 10226 bp, 8 predicted proteins | sample 7278001 | NCBI WGS metagenome assembly JAAUYM01 (sample SAMN14350224, study PRJNA611818) | marine sediment metagenome | isolation source: surface marine sediment (1.8m) | place: French Polynesia: Moorea | collected 2018-08
AACGCCAGGAGTGGTCGCAACACGAATATCCAGCTCACGCCCGGAGATACGGATCCGGATTCGACCATCCTGCGGCAGTCGGCGCTCCGAAATGTCGAGATTCGCCATCAGCTTCAGTCGCGACAGGATGGCAGGCGCCATGGTGATGCCCGGACGGTCAATCTCGTGCATCACGCCGTCAACGCGAATCCGCACGCGGAAAATCCCGCGGTAGCTTTCGAAGTGAATGTCGGATGCGTTCACGTCTACGGCACGCTGGATGACGTCGTTGACGAACTTGATGGTCGGGGCGCCGGTCGCCAAATCCATCATGTTCTCATCATCAGGACGGCGCCCGGCTTCGAGGTCTGGGATGAGAGAGTGCAACAGGCGCAGCTCGTGGCCGCTTGTAATGACGGGCTGCACCTTCTTGCCCGTCTTTCGACGCAGCACGCTGGGCACGAAGTTGTCGTGGACGTCAGCGAGCGCAACCCAGATGACATCGTCGAACTCGCCCAGCGGGAACGCCTTCTGGCGCTGCCACCAGCTGTTTTCCAGCTCATAGGTGTCGCCAGGTTCGTTGACGGCGGGAATGCCGTGCAGTTCGAGCCATTTTGCGAGGCGCGGCAGCTGCAGGTATTCAGCCAGCGCCGTCAGCACATCATCTTCGGAGCAGGCGCCGCTGGTCAGCAGGTAATCCTGCAGGCTGGCGCCGGACTCACGTACATATTCTTCAGCCGCCTCGAGTTCATCGACCTGCACGCTGTTGTTTCGCAGCAGGATTGAACCGAGGGATTGGTGTTGGGGCGCCGTGTTCATCATCAAATCAGCGGATGGCTACTTCAAATAGCCATCAAGTTTGTACCGTAAGCGGTTAATTATAAAGGAAAAGAGGTAAGGAATGGAGACCACCCAAACTGTTGTTATTTTGCCGGTTTCAGCATCCGGAACCAAGCCCCGTTTTCCCCTCGTCCTGAGGCCCATGCGAAGCATGCGCCGAAGGACCTCGGTCTTCCCGATTTCAATACATTTCAAAATCGAGGTCCTTCGGCGTCGCTTCGCGATGCCTCAGGACGAGGTAGCAGGGAGTTAGGACAGGGAATTTCGGGCAGAGTTCAGGAGTTACGCGCGACCTCGAGCACCTGGCTCGCGGTACGGGAATTGGGGAGGACCTCGTAGAACTTCTCGCCATCGGGGTCGCCAGGCCGGGCATGCGTGCCATCCCAGAGCCCAACCACACCTTCACGAATGACCAGGTCACGCTCCTTGCCGCGCGTATCCGGGAAACGTCCCACGTACATCGTTCGGTCAGCACCGGCAATATTTACGGTGAGTTTCCTGAGCTGAATTTCTGACTTCAGTTTCGAGAACGACTCATTCGACATCAGGATACCGTTCAGGTTGTAGCGAATCTGCGACTGCCCCTTCTCGCCACGGTTAGAGTCCGTCGCCTGCATATCGAGCACTTCGACATTGAACGGGTACTCACGGAATTCCTCGCGAAGCCGCCAGCTGCAGGAACTCATGCGGTCAGCGTCACCAATCGCGTTCGAAATCATGATCGGCTTGTCTTCGTCAAACAGGAACAGCGGCCTGTCATTCTCGTAGCAGATACCAATACCCAGCTCTAGCGTCGGCAGACCGGTCGAGCCCGACTGCGCATTCTTGCTGGAGACAATATCCAGGATTTCTTTCGCCGCACCGCAGATCCGGCTCACCGAATACCACTCCTCGGGCGACTGGTCGTACTCATGAATGCCGAGGATGATAGCGTCACCCTCGATAAAGACTTTCTCCGCGCCATACACGCCCAGCAACTCGTTGATGGGCCCAAAGAAACGAGTGCTGAAATACGAAGCGGGATTCAGGTTCTGGCGAATCAGCTCCTGCGTCACGGTGGTAGAGCCTCGAACGTCAGCCTTGAGCACAGTGTGGTGAATGATCTGCGGGTCACCTTTTACTGTCTCGTCAACGTCACCGCCCAGCAGTTGGTACAGGTGATCATTCGCTTTCGACAGCTGGATTTCCTGCGGGTCAGTCAGCACGTTGATGCGGTTGAATATCCGGTGCGTCATCCGGAAGTACTTGAGGTGAAGCCGGTAACGGGCAAGATCGCAGAGCACGCGAAGCCTGAGTTCGTCTGCATCCTCCTTGATGGCCCGGTTCGTTTCCTTGGCAAGTTCCTCGAGTTTCCGGACAAAGAGGATAGCGCCCTCTTTCGACTGGTCGATTTTGGTGAGGATCTTGCGCTGGTCGTGACCGGCAACAAACTGCGCCGCCGTCACAATATCCAGATAGTCATCCCAGGCGGGCACCCACTCTTCGCGATGATGGTAGCCAGCCACCATCACCCTGAAGTCCTCGTCAGACGCCAGCGCGCGAACCGCCTCGATACCGTACTTGATGAACTTCTTTGTCTCTGACTTGAACTTCCACTGCGCCCGACGCCCGTCGATTTTCGCCAGCGTGCGCTCATGGATCATCGGGTCGAGCAGGAGTCGCAAGTTGCCGGGATGATCAAGCCAGGTGAACTCTTCTTCGACGTCGTCCTTCTGGTCAATCGCGGGACCAAGGTGCTGCTGCACGGCAAACAGACCGCCAAACTCATCGTAGATCTCAGTCGGGCCGGCACCGAGCGGCTTCTTCAGCGGCTCTGACGGCAACATGTCCAGCCGTTTCGCAAAAGCGTCCTCAACGCGGGCGTTGGCGGCATCAAAGGCCTTTCCGCCCTCTGGCCAGATCGCGTAGCTGTCGACCATGAGCATCAGGTCACGGGGATTGCCTGCGGCAAGCATGGGATTCAAAAGGATGTTGGGCAGCTCGGTCATCGCATCACCGATGAACTGCTGTCGTAGCGCGCGAAGGTCCTGGCTTTCTTCGCGCTGGATCAATCGCATTACCGCCCGGCTGATACGGAACTGGAAGTTTGCGTAGTGCTTGCGAAACTTGCCCAACTGCTCCTGCGTGACCAGCAGGCTGCGTGAGCCGGAGAACTGTTGCTGGCCCAACGTCTCTTCCAGGTCTTTCTGCGTCGTATCCAGGCGGGCTTTAACTTCGCTCAGCACATACTTGATGATGGCGAAATGAAGGACACGCACGTGCGCGGGCTGCAGATCTGTCTTCGTGCGGTGCAGGGTATCGTTGATGATATCGACGTAGGCCGCGCGGAAGTTTTTGACATCGTCGTTGTTGGCCTGGGGGCGTTTGCCCGCGAAAGCACGTTTCGACATCGCCTCGATGATCTCTTTGGTCACCAGGACAAAGCGGTCCGAGAGCTGGACGTCGATGTGGTAGTTGTCGTTGCCCTTTTTGAAGACGCCGCAGTCGAGGGAAACAGGACGCGGCTTGCGCACCTGCGCAAGCAAGTCTTCAACCGTTTCCATACCGTCCGCCATAGGGGTAAGCGTAAAGCCTAAGGCTACCTGACGTACAGCGCCGCTGGGCGGGTGATCAGCGGAATCTGACGGGCTGACGTTTGCGCCCCCAGTCTCCCGGTTTGTCTTCGAAGACGCCCGCGACGTGAGTGCCGCAGGATTTGCAGCAACCCTGAGGATCCAGGTGCCATTTGCCGAGTTCGTACCAGTCTCGCTCGATTAGCAGCTCGCCGCAGTTCGGGCACCAGGTGCTGCCGCCGACGGCATCATGAACGTTGCCCGTATACACGAACTGCATGCCGTTTTTCATGGCGATTTCGCGAGACCGCATGAGGGTAGACGGCGGCGTGGCCGGCGTATCTGGCATCCGGTAATCGGGGTGAAAGGCCGAGAAATGCCATGGCGTTTCCGGACCGAGGTTGTCATATACCCACTTCGCCATTTCCTCGATCTCGGCCGGTGAGTCGTTTTCACCCGGAATCAGCAGCGTCGTCAGCTCAAACCAGGTGCTGCTCTCGTGGCGCAGATACAGCAAGGTATCCAGTACGTCTGCCAGATGGCCACCGCAGATCTTGTGGTAGAAGCGCTCGGTGAAACCCTTGAGGTCAACATTGGCCGCGTCCATATGGGAGAAAAACTCTGCGCGGGGCTCTGGCGTGACATAACCGGCGGTCACCGCAACTGAATCAATACCCAGCTCATGTGCGGCCTGCGCAACGTCGACGGCGTATTCGAGGAATATGACAGGATCGTTGTAGGTGTAGGCAATACTGCGACAGCCCAGCTCTTTTGCCGCCGCGGCAAGCTGTTCCGGCGACGCCTGATCCTGCAGCGTATCCATCTCGCGCGACTTGCTCATGTCCCAGTTCTGGCAGAACTTGCAGGCAAGATTGCAGCCGGCGGTGCCAAAGGACAGGATCGGCGTGCCTGGCAGGTAGTGATTCAGCGGCTTCTTTTCGATCGGGTCGACGCAGAACCCGCTGGAGCGACCATAGGTGGTCAGGACAATCTGGTCGTCCTGACGGGCACGCACGAAACACAGTCCACGCTGGCCCTCGCGCAGCTTGCAGAAGCGCGGGCACACGTCGCACTGCAGCCGCCCGTCCTCGAGTTCGTGCCAGTAACGACCCGGCACGACGCTTTCGGGCTTTGGTTTGTCAGGGCCGTCTCCGCCCAGTTTCCAGTTCAAAATCAACGACATGTGGTCTAAGTCAGGGCCCTGAACTAATATTCAAGACTACTACTCAAAATATCGCAGGCACATTCACGGAGGAAAGAGTGATGTCCGCCGTCAGAGAACCCGCAGTCGCCGGTACGTTCTACGCGGGAAACGCCGCTGAACTCTCGGCTTCAGTTGACGCCATGCTTGAAGAGGCCGGTGCCGCTCAGACCCGCGCGCCCAAAGCCGTGATTGCCCCTCATGCGGGTCACATCTATTCCGGTCCGGTTGCCGCCTCCGTGTATGCCCCGCTCCGCCAGGTTGCAGGCCAGATTAAGCGTGTCGTACTGCTGGGTCCGTCACACCGCGTCGGGTTTCGGGGTATTGCGGCCACGACATCGACGTCGTTTCGGACGCCGCTGGGCGACATTCCGATCGACGCAGCGTCCATCCAACAGATCGTTGGCCTCCCTGAAGTCGGCTTTCTGGACCAGGCGCACGCGCAGGAACACAGTCTTGAAGTTCACCTGCCGTTCCTGCAGCGCGTGCTTGAAGATTTCACGCTCGTGCCGCTGGTCGTTGGTGACGCATCGCCAACATCGGTTGCAACAGTGCTCGACAAACTCTGGGGCGGGCCTGAAACCTTGGTGGTCATCAGCTCCGATATGAGCCACTACCACTCTTATGACGAAGCCCGGCACCTCGATGCCAGAACCTCCGCACGCATCGTGGCACTCGACGAGACACTGGGTGGAGAAGATGCGTGCGGCTGTCGGCCCATCAATGGCTTGCTGCACCTGGCGAAACAGCGCGGCCTTGCAATCGAGCAGATTGACCTGCGCAATTCAGGCGATACGCAGGGACCCAAAGACCGCGTGGTCGGCTACGCGGCGTTTGCCATCACCGAATCGCAGGCGCTCTCGCTCGCCTGGCGCCAACGACTTCTTCAGGTCGCGCGCGAAGCAATCCTGCGGCAGCTCAAAGGGTCAGGTGAACTCAATCTTGATCTTTCGGAGTTCCCCGGCGCGTTGAAAGAAAGTCGCGCCACATTTGTCACGCTCAACCTGAACGGGCGGCTCCGCGGCTGTATCGGCAGCCTCGCCGCGACCCGGCCTCTGGCCATGGACGTTGCTGCCAATGCGCAGAACGCCGCGTTCAGGGACCCGCGCTTCAAGCCGCTGACGCTGGCGGAGTACCAGGACATCGATATCCACATCTCTGTGCTGAGTGAACCCGAGCCATTCCCCGTAGACAGCCGCGAAGACCTCATTGCCAAGCTCAGCCCGGGCATTGATGGCCTGATCATCGAAGAAAACGGCCAGCGCGCCACTTACCTGCCCTCTGTCTGGGACCAGCTGCCCACCGCTGAACTCTTCGTGAAAGAACTGCGACGCAAGGCCGGACTGCCGGCGGAAGGATGGAGCAATGCCACACGGGTCTTCCGGTACCACACCGAGGAGTTCTGCTGATGGTGAACCTTGCCCGTGAGGGAGGTGTTCCCGTCGCGTTCGAGACGGAGCGACTCTACATCCGTCGCTACGTCCTGGCTGACGCGCCTCACCTCTGTGAAGCCGCGCTGGAGTCTGTCGACAACATCTATCCGTTCCTGCCGTGGTGTCACCCTGACTACACCATCGAGGATTCCCGCGTGTGGATCCGCAGCATCGAACCCGACTGGAAAGCAGGCAACGGCTACGGCTTCGCCATTTATGACGGACCCTCACACAGTCGGCTTCTCGGCGGGTGCGGACTCAACTGCCTCGACGAACATCCGGTCATGAATCTCGGCTACTGGATTCGCACCAGCGAACTCGGCAAGGGCATCGCTCCTGAAGCCACCCTTGGTCTCGCGAAGTTCGCGTTCCGTTTTCTCGACGTTGCACGGATAGAGATCATCATGTCGACAGAGAACAAAGCCAGCCAGCGTGTTGCCGAAAAGGTGGGGGCCGACTACGAGGGCCGACTGAAACATCGCCTGCGCATTCATGGCAAACTCCACGACGCGCATATGTACAGCCTGACCGGCGACACACAGAATTCAACAAAGACAACCGAAACATCAGAATAAGGGAACTTCCATGAGTGCAGCTGAAAGCGACGCCACAACAATCCGGGAACACATGCTGTCGATCCTCGATCGACAGAAGAAGTCCTACATCAACGAAGGCGAGGTCACTGCCGAAACGCGCATCGACCGGATTGATCGCGCGATCAATATCCTGAAACAGAACGGACCGAAGCTGGTTGATGCGATGGCCGCAGACTTTGGTCATCGCGCCAAACCGCAGTCGCAGCTGACGGACATCAACGGTTCGATCGGGCCGCTCGAACACTCCAAGAAACATCTTCGAGCCTGGATGCGATCCGAACGTCGCAAGGTGCAGTTCCCGCTCAATCTGTTCGGTTCACGAGCACGGGTCGACTACCAGCCGCTGGGTGTCATCGGCTGCATCAGCCCCTGGAACTTCCCGGTCAACCTGACGTTTTCCCCGCTGGCTGGTATTTTCGCCGCCGGCAACCGCACCATGATCAAGCCGTCGGAGTTCACGCCGGAGACTTCTGAACTCATGCGCGAGCTTTTCGAGGGTGCCTACGACACCGAAGAGGTTGCCGTATTCACGGGCGGGCCTGAAGTGGGATCCGCCTTCAGCGGCCTGCCGTTTGACCACCTGCTGTTCACCGGCGCCACCTCGATCGCAAAGCACGTCATGCGCGCTGCATCCGAAAACCTTGTCCCGGTGACCCTGGAACTCGGTGGCAAGTCGCCGGTGATTGTCGGCGAATCAGCAGACATCGAACTCACCGCCGCCAACGTGATGGCCGGCAAAACAATGAACGCCGGCCAGATCTGCCTCGCGCCTGACTACGTCATCCTGCCGGAGGGCAAGGCTGACGACTTCGTCGCTGCGGCCAAGGCGTCAGTCGAGAAGATGTTCCCGAACATCAAGGACAACGACGACTACACGTCGATCGTCAACCAGCGCCACTACGATCGCCTCACCGGCTACATCGAAGAAGCAAAATCGAAAGGCGCCGAGGTCATTGAGATCAATCCGGCAAACGAAGACTTCAGCCAGCAGCAGCACCACAAGATTCCGCCCACGCTGATCATGGATCCAACCGAAGACATGAGCGTGATGCAGGAAGAGATCTTCGGACCGGTGCTGCCCATCAAGCGCTACAAGGAAGTCGACGAATCCATCGACTACGTCAACGAGCATCCGCGCCCGCTCGGCCTCTACTACTTCGGCCAGAACAGCGCCGAAGAGAACAAGGTGCTGACGCACACCACATCAGGCGGCGTCACCGTCAACGACGTCGTGATGCACGTCGCAATGGAAGACCTGCCCTTCGGCGGCGTCGGCCCAAGCGGCATGGGCTCGTACCACGGCTACGACGGCTTCAAGCAGTTCAGCCACGCCAAAGCCGTCTACTCGCAATCCAAGATGGTCTCAAAGCTGGCCTCCGCCATGCGCCCCCCCTACAAAAAGGAAGAAGCCACCTCTTAGGAAGCAGGTTTCTCCTTTCACGATCCTGCCGAATGGTCGGAGGACACAAAATTCCGTGCAGCGGCGCGGACATTTTGTGTCCTCCTCCTTCGACTAACGTCTTACTGAAAACCACCGCAGGTCACGACTAGCTCGCAAGACCTGACGGTCCTACAAGCCCGACGGGATTAGATCCCTTCCTGTTTCTGCAATGATGATTGACCCACCCAACGTGACCGGAGGGAGGCATGAACTTTCCGCGCCGCTGCACGGAAAGTTTATGCCTCCCGACCATCACCAAGGTGGCGTTAGGAGAAACGATCTCCGCTAGAGAAGATCAGTCAGCTTCGAGAATCAGCGTGCCGGTTGTTGAGAGTGCACCGCCGGTGCCGTTGACGATAGCCGTACGAGCATTGGTCTGTTTGCCCTGGATACCATTGACGCCATCTTCGGCGGTTCCAGAGAGCTGACGATAGGCCTCGACCAGCAGCTGCATGCCGTACATGCCCGAGTGGTTGAATGACAGGCCGCCGCCGTTGGTGTTGATCGGCAGCTTGCCGCCCGGCGCCGCATGGCCATCTTTCCAGAGCTTGTAGCCTTCGCCGCGCGGTGCGAGCCCGATCATCTCGGCCGTGATGCCGGCAGTCACGGTGAAAGAGTCGTAGAGCAAAGCCAGTTCCATATCCTGGGGCCCGAGACCCGCCATCTCGTAGGCGGTGCGGGAGGACTGGAAGGCAGATGTTGCGGTGAAGTCACCCATCTCGAGCATATTCTGGTGGCTCATGCTTTCGCCTGCGCCGGCAATCCAGACGGGGTTTGTTTTTACGCTGAACGCCACTTCAGGACGGGCAACGAGAACAGCGCCGCCGTGGTCAGTGACGAGACAGCAGTGCAGCATCGTCAGCGGCCAGGTAATGAGGCGTGCGTTCTGCACGTCTTCGACAGTAATGGGTCCGCCGAACTCGTGCGTGTCTTTCGAGTGCATGATCGCGCGCGGGTTGAGCGTTGCCCACTCGCGCGTCGTGACTGCGATGTGTGCAAAGTCTTCCGGCGTTGTGCCAAAACGATGGTTGTGAGCCACCATCGCGTGCGCGTAGTTCGAGGGTGCGCCCGAGAATCCGTAGGGCATCGTCATCTGCGTGCCGGGATTGTTGTTGCGCGGGTACCCACCCCCGCCGAGTTTGCGTCGCGACCATCCGTTTTCGCCGTGCGTCACCAGCGCGATATCAATTACGCCGGCATAGATCGCACACATGGCGTGGTGCACATGCATCTCGAACGAGCAGCCACCCACGGAGGTCGTATCGATGAACTTTGGATGGATACCGAGATGCTCGGCAATCTCTGACGACTGGCCGGCAGAGAACACGGCGTCGACGTCTGAAATCGGAACGCCGGTCTGTTCGCAGACGTTGTAGATGGCTTCCATGTGAAGCTCGAGCCCCGTTCGCGGCTCCGTCGGGTAACCAATCTCGTTGGCTTCGGCCGCGCCGATGATGGCAGCAGATCTTGAAAGGCTCATGCGTTGCCCCCCTCTACCACGCGCCAGAAAGCAATGCTGATGTCGTCACTGGCCTGTTCGAACTCGACCTCGCATAGCGCACCAATTTCGATGTCTTCCGGCTTGGTGGGATCGACGCCCCGCAACACGGTCGCCATCCGGTCACCTTCGTTGAGATCGATATAAGCGGTGACAAAGGGAGCCTCTGCAGCCCAACCACCAAACGCACGATGCTGAACGGCAAACGTATGCAGGCGGCCTTTGCCGCTACCTTCAATCCATTCGATGCCGTTGTGATGGCAGAAAGGACAAATGTGTCTTGGATACCAGTGAACCCGGTTGCAGTTCGTACAGCGAGGGAGCATGAGCTTGCCCTCTTTCGCGCCATCAAAAAACGGTTGGGTTAATGGCGTTGGCGTGGGAATGGGTTTGTCGTAGGCCACGATGTGATTGCTCCCTCTTTCTTTTTGTGTCGCTAGCGCCGCCTGAGGCTAGCAAATGGCAGTTGATGACTCCACCCGCTACTCCGCGAGATGCAGGATGACGTTACGTCGGCCGGCATGGTGACGATGCTCCCAGAGAAACACGCCCTGCCACGTGCCAAGTGCCAGCTTGCCGCTGGCAAAAGGAATTGAAAGGCTTGTCGCCGTCAGCGCCGCCTTGATGTGCGCGGGCATATCGTCGGGGCCTTCAAGCGTATGGGTGTAGAGCGAATCGTTCTCCGG
>JAAUYM010006710.1_pt1 | contig 10224 bp, 15 predicted proteins | sample 7278001 | NCBI WGS metagenome assembly JAAUYM01 (sample SAMN14350224, study PRJNA611818) | marine sediment metagenome | isolation source: surface marine sediment (1.8m) | place: French Polynesia: Moorea | collected 2018-08
CTGATGGAGGATCTCGAGATTGCAACAACTTAGGCAGATCACCCTTTCCTCGTCCACAGAATCAGCATCTTTGGATGATACCTTTGAATGTCACCTCAATACTACCTTTATAGTTATTATTACAGTACGTACCTACAGTACAGTAGGTGGACTAGTAAAACACTAATAAATACTTAAAAAAGGCGCACCTAATAAAAAGCAAGTTAAAAACTTACTAGTAAGAAAACCTGTCCTCTTTTCTTCCTATTCTTGGCAGTTACGACGCATACAACAATGAGGTTAATAATGCAAAGTGCTAATTCCTACTGGCAGTATTGCCTCATTCCTCCTCCTCTTCCAGGTTCCTCTTTCCCTTCTTCATTGGCAGCTCGATCCCGTGGTGCCTGACTTGCATGGCACCGTCCTTGTTCTCGATCTCGTAGCTCCACTCCTCGAATCCCGGCACCCGCAGGGACTCACCCGAGGCCTCCTCCAGCATTCTAGAGAGAATTTTTTGGGGAGGAAAAACAGTACCATACGAAATTTATAATAACCCAACCGGATGGGGGAAACAAGTTTGTCTCAAAGAATCCGTTTCTCCTCTCTTGCATGGCGTTCAGGCAAGCAACTTAACTTAACTTGCTTTTTAAAAAATCAAAAATATCACAAGTCGTCCAAGTTTTGTTCTGCAGTGCTTTATATGAGTCACATGCCCACCCCAGTCACAGCAACAATTACAACAAACCTGAATCTAGACTGCAATGTCTGCTGTATTATTGTTATAAAAGCCCTGACATAGTGTAATGTAGTGAAAAAATAATTACACCTGGCTTTGTGTAAATGGCCGCCATCACGGACGCCCACATAACCCGACATCGCATGTCCTAGTAAATCTGGTTGTGGTACAGTCGGACTCGGATAATCGGTATAGGGTTCATTAGAAAAACAATGACAAGGTTTTGATTAATCAAGTTGAACCGTGGTAGCCTTCAAGCGTAATAGAAATAGTCACTTCTTGAAATCCGACGATGAACAGTTCATGATATCCTCAGAGAGAGAGAAAAATGGGAGACCATCATACGAGTATTGATGAGAGGCAAGAAGGAGAGAAGAGAAGAAGCGTGAGGAGGGAGGGTGCGTAAATGTCATTCTCATCAGCACAAGGACAGCTACATCGGCTACAATGATAAGTCCGGAGGCCAAGTGGACCCTTCGCTTTGCCCAGCTTACCGGGTGTCTCCCGTTCACCCTCAGCAAAAACCAGATCTCCTTCTCCTGGTACAATTATGTGATATCATCATCATTGTCACTGTGCCTAGTACGTCACTTGCAAATTGCCGTTCTACAGGTTCAGCAGACAGACTGCCTACTACTTTTTCATGATGTACTACATGTTGGGTGCCTGGCTGATTACCGCCCATGCAGTGGCCTCTGAGGTCTTGATGCAGGGCATCGGAGAGACCACCATCATTTCAATGCCCTGGGTGTTCGGATGGGCAACCGTCTTCCTAACACAGGTGTCAGGGGGATGGGGTTGAATATTGGCAATCTGCAAACTTTGGCATGCTCATGAATGGTGCAGAAGAATTTGTCTTCTTTTCATGGAAAGTTGGTGCTTTCCATTGTACCATTTCCATTGTACGAGTACAGGTATGTACATTTCCAGATTGCCGTCGCGTTCAAAAAACAACATATCATTGACTGTGTCAACGAGTTCAGTACCTGTGTCTCATCTTCACCTGATGTACTACGGCGACAAGGGATTTCAAAGGTTTGTGGTTGCAGTATTGGCTTGATGACTGGAAAAATGCACCCTCTCTCCTTGCTTCCAGAAATTCCGATTCCTCCAGTTTATCTCCATTTTTGTCTACGTTATGTTTCCGACGGTCACCTGCATCCGCAGAAACTGGTTTGAGCCCATGCTGGGTCCCTTCCCCTCCAGATTACTTTGCCAGAGCAATGACGATTGCCATGTGGGCTTCAAGATGGTCTCCATTGTCCTTCACTCAGTGGGACTGGCCTATGCATGGTCATTTCTGGTTGTCATCGACCTTCTGGAACTGACCTATGCCATGCATCTTACACAAACCTTGGAGGTACCTGAGCATCTACGTAGAGTGCACAGCAGACAAGTATTGCTTGTTGCCAGTTTTGCCTGTAGAATCGGCTCTAAAATAGAAAACTATTTAGTACTGTGGTAGGACTATGCAGAGGCATTCTGAAACTGTGGACTGAAAGGCTCTTACTCAATTTTTAGATTTCATAAATTAAATGACTTAGACTTTTTATCTTGCAATCATACATGTTGAAGAAGGTCAATAGCACACTATGTGGTAAAAAAGTAAGCCTAAACATCAAAATATAATAACTGTTTTTACTTATAGTTTATATTATAGAACGCAGCTTAGGTGCATGCATGCTTCATAGCATTTTAGTGTATATACGTACAAGTATTGACACTATTTGTGTCCATCGTTTTTTAGGTTTTGTTTGTTTGTTTAAAAATATGTTTTGAGAGCAGCATCCTTCAGGATGTTCCTGCACTATGGTACATAGTTACATTACACACACATGCGATGCGTATTTTACGTAGCTGATGATGCTATAACATTCCAGGTCAAACACGACAACCTCCTTCACATAAATGAGCTGAGAAAATCTAATACCACTCGAATTCCAGTTGTTCTGGCCAAGAAGGTAAACAGTACAAGAGAAAAACAGCTACATGTAAATGGACCACGGAACAAGTAGATCAAGCAATAATGAGTATTTAAATTAGTTTAGATTTGCTGGAGTTGGGTTGCTTGCTAAACATAAGTAAGTGGAACAAACAAAAGTTTACCTTATATAGGAATCAGCATTGTAGAGATCTATCAACGAGTAAATTTCAGATGAGTTGCAGTAATAGCATCAACAGAGGTGTGTTAGTCTACCAACACAACCTTTTTTTAATAGTTGGTTTTTTACTCAAGGTTAAGAAAATGTGCAGAAAGCATCCAGACAAAAATTATTGTTATTGTTATTTTTTAAAGCCATTCTATGATATTTTGATTGTTTGATTCTTTATACGTAAGGATAAGCATGTGCTAAAGTGGATCGAACTGCCACTTATTTTAAAATATGCTAAAAAAAATTCTGTTTCTTATTCACAATTTCAGGAACAGAAAAAAGCTGTAGAAGCATTGTCAGAAGCTACTAAGGATGTGATGAAGGTACACTTCGATGTTCAGGTCCCTCTTTTCTTCCAACAGTAGTATAACTCCAATAAGAATGCTATAACTATTATGGTATTTTTGTGCAAACTAGGCCCTGGTGAAGAGATACAACAATGCTTTTGAGCTACCCATCCTTCTGACTATCTCACAAACCTTCTTCATGTGTGTGAGTTTCTTCTTTGGCTTTGTCTGGGCGGCAGAGAATGGGGACTATTACAATTGTTTATTCTTGGTCGGAAATGGCCTGTCCACTCTCACCAAGTAAGCTATTAATGTACTAACACAGTCTGTTTGCTGCACATTATAGCGATTATTAGCTTTACCACATTAAAAGTGAGTTTTAAATAAGGTGGTAAGAGGATCATAATTGGGACGTCCAGGTCCGATTAAACAATTAAAACTAGACGTCACTGCATTACGGAGCTCAGATTGCATTTTTGGTTGTGTACCTCAGAATGACTGCTGTGATGGTCACCATCGGAAACCTCAGAAACCAAGTGGAGAGAATCAGGACCATCTTCCTCATCGACATGGACATGTTAACGTCAGAGGACGCAAGCAACTCCGCATTGGTCAACAAGATCCCCCTGTTCCTGTCCTCACTGGATGGGGCACATGTCCAGGCGGGGTCCACCTTTGTCATCACCCACAGCTTTCTCTTCAAGTTCTATGGTCTCATTGTCACATACATTGCAGTCCTAGTGTCTATCTCTTCTCTGTGAACCGTCACATAGTGTAACAAATTTTGCTTAGAATGATGCAATGGAACATGTCATGAGACTACCATGCTTGCATTATGTCACACTTTTGGTTCTGAAAAATGACCAAAAGTTTCGTCGGGTTCATGTGCTGTACGTACCACAGCTAGAGCACTTCTTCCTCTTCCCCTTGTTCATGTTCGATTTGACCTCGATTAAGTGTACGTAATAAACCAGCATTTTTTCTGTCATCTCATTCGCTCCACTTACTATTGGCCAAGCAAAGGGAAGAACCAATGTGGAACGACAAAACAGCATAATAAAGTTACCATCACCCCCTCTCGTGCTGATGGTTGGCATAAAGAGGAAGGGGTGGTAATTAAATGAAATCACCTGCTGTAGGTAAATGAGGGCTGTCACGAACGGCCACAAAAAGTAGAGAGAACCGACATGCAGAGAGAAATGGGACACATCACGCGGTTGTTCTTGTCCACACATCATCGCAAGCGACTTGGAAAGTAGTGATGAACAATGCACAAAGTGCTTAGGGGGAGGGGAAAGGGGGGACAGGAAATTGCCATCAATTATGAAAGGAACAATAGAGCAGGGAGGGAGGGGCACAGTCATCATTACCACTGCACCTACGTACATTAGCAGCAGGCATAATAATACTGCCTACTAACTCAGTGTCTTGACACATGCTCTGCTTCTACAATATTACTTTTGGTCAAAGGAGAACTGCATGATGATGCCTGAGGTGCGCCGGATCCTGCGTGTAGCCCAGCTCACCGGGTGCCTCCCCTTCTCCCTTGGCGAAAATCAGATTTCCTTCTCCTGGTACGATAGTCGAGATGTCTTCATCATCATTATTGCCATCATCATTGTCATCCTCTTCACCTGCAAAATGTTGCACTATACCCTAGGTTCAGCGGACAGACAGTCTACTACTTCTTTATGATGTGCTATGGGGTGTGTGCCTGGCTGATTGCCATCCACGCTGTCATGTCAGAGCTCCTGATCCAGGGCATCGGGGAGACCACCATCATCACCTCGTCATGGGCGTTCGGATGGGGAAACGTCCTTGCGACGCAGGTGTCGGGTAGTACGTAGTCTGCTGCTGCGTTTGTGTGTGCTAAGACTGGTACTACTATACTTTTACATAGAAAGGTGTTAATGTATCGACGGGACTTTAAGAGTTATGAGCGTAACAAATTTTGCTTGAAAACACGTAACGGAACATTCATTAGAACTACCATACATTGATGTCACTTTTTTTGTTCTGCGCAATGGCCAAAAGTCCCGTCGGGTTGATGAATGAGAAAGTTTGTCAACTTCTTGGAAACAAACATGTGTCACTACGTACTAGATGTAGTACTATGTACTTGTTACTCTACAGGAGTTTCTCCACATAGGCCACCGTCGTGTTCAAGAAGCAACACATCATTGACTGCGTTAACCAGTTCAGTAAAGAGCCTTGTGTCTTGTTCAAGCAAGGCGGTCATCAAGGGTTTTCTAAGGTTCGTAGATAAGACGCGCACTCCTTAGATTGTTGATTTGTTGATTCAAAAGCCTTCTCCCTTTCCCCCATTTTCAGAAAGTGAGATGGCTTCAGTTCATCTCAGTTTTATACGTCCTCCTACCGATCGTGACCACCGGAGGGAGGAACTGGTTCGAGCCCATGATGGGTCCCTTTCCGTCCAGGTTCTTCTGCCAGAGCAACTCACAGTGCCACTTTGGCATCAGGATCGCTTCTGTTGTCTTCCACTCAATTGGAATGGCTTACGCATGGACGTTCCTTGTTGTCCTTGATCTTTTGGAACTGACGTATGCCATGCGTCTCACAGAAGTGCTGCAGGTACCCAAGTTTCTTATCTATATCGTTCGAGTGCTACTACTGTCGTGCACATACAGAAAAGATGTTGTGATCACGTTGGAACATTTCAGGTGAAAAATAACAACTTGCTTGTCATGAATGAGCTGAGAAAGTCAAGCACAAGTCAACTATCAGTCATCCTCCCCCAAAAGGTAGTGCAGTTGGAGAACAGAGAAATGTGGGACTATTCACAGTTGCAACTTTTTTTCCACAACAGGAAAGCGATACCCATATGATGACAGAGGCTATAAAAGATGCAATGAGAGTCCATCTCCATGTTCAGGTAACAAAGATTTTTTTAAAGTACAACCAAGAACGTGAAGAAGGTAATGGCACACATTTTTGGGGACAAACTAGGCCCTAGTGAAGAGGTTCAACCTCGCGTTTGGCCACCCCATCCTCCAGTCGATTTCAATGATGTTCCTCTTGAGTGTGAGTCTCTTCTTCGGCTTCATCTGGGCCGCGGAGAAAGCAGACTACCGAAACTGCATCTTTCTGGCTGGCAATGGCCTGTCCACTCTCACCAGGTAATGCAGACACATGCCTACCTAGCCTAGATGTAAGGTGCATTAATCCCACTCTGCTTCTTGCAGGGTGAGCACGGTGATGATCGTCATCGGCAACGTCCGGAACGAGGTGGAGAGAATCAGGTCGATCCTCCTCGTCGACATGGAGCTTATAACGTCAGACGATGATGATGGCTACACGCTTTCCCACAAGGTCCACCTGTTCCTGTCCTCTGTGGACAGGGTGCACATTGAGGCAGGGTCCATCTTTGCCGTCACCCACTGCTTTCTCTTCAAATTCTACGGGCTCATCGCCACCTACATCGCGGTCCTGCTGTCCACCTCCACTCTCTGAACTGCATGCTTGTCTGTCTGTGGATTTCTCACCACCTAGGTACTATAGTACAGTGTAATCAAACTCGATTAATCGGGATTCAGCATATTAAGAAATCAATTGGAACTCACTAAACTAGTAGAACATACAGTACACTGTAACTGGTATGCACTAAATAAAGACCAAACTATTAAGCGAGAAATTCGGTTAGTTAGAATTGGGCCAGCTCCTGACCTGTCCCGATTATCCGAGTTCGACTGTAGTATGCCTGCTCCTCTTCTTCCTCCTCACCTGGGTGGGACGTAGCATCCCACGTCCTCTCCGTACTGGAAGACGGCCCGATGGTAGATGGCCTGCACAGCCAGGAGCAGGTCCGTAGGCACCTGCTCAAAAGTTGTAACTTGAACACTTTGAAACAAGGTTGCAAAGTGTTCTGACCTTCGCCTCCTTGGCCATCTCGTACATGAGGTGCACGTCCTTGACCTGCAGCCCCAGGCTGAAGGAGGTATCGTAGTGGCCCTGGAAGATAAAGGGGCCGCCGGTCTCCCACAGGAAGCTGTTGCCGCAGCTCAGGCGGACGGCGTGCCAGAAGGTGGTCAGGTCCACTCCTTTGCGCTTGGCTGCAAGAAGTTGAAAAGGGAAATGGACAAAAGAACTACTGTAGTTGTACAGTGCAACACGGGTAAGCGGACCACTGGATGAGTGGCTTTGTTGAAACCACACTAGGAGGTGTCTGTATATGTACGTACTTCCTACTGATAAGTGAACCTGATGCTTCAGTGGATCAATTTGTCATCTCCAGAAGTAATCTACTTATCAGTTGACACAAAGAGAGGGCAGCATTAAAAAAAATGTGACATAGATGTTCTTGTAGCGTATGTACAATCAAAACTACTGTATAGGCATTTGTTACCCCTGCCCGCACTCAAATCAGCAGCAGTGGATGGCAATTCTTTGCTGCTGTTGTTTCCCTCACCAACCATGAGCAGCTCCCCCATGGCCACGATCCCGACGCAACAGAGCATGTTTGCCGCCACCTTCGGCACCATGGCCGTCCCCAGCGGGCCGGTGAACAGGCTGGCCTGGTAGCTTGCGTCCAGCAGGGGCTTCACCTTGGTTTGTGGTCAAGATGGCGAGAGATTGCAGTTGAATTTCGGAAAGGCAAAGTCGCTGGTCAACAGCTAAAAGTTGTTGTAGCAGGGTAGTACGAGTATCTCGTATACGTAGGTGAAACACATTGCAATAAATATTCCCATTTCACTACCAGAGTAATAGTGCAGTTTTTTTGGTACAATTAAATAGTTATGCTGGAACTAGGTTTTAAAATTGTCTTTTCTAACTGAATTTTCAATTTTTTATAGTACGTACCTCGTCAAAGACGTCCCTGTCACCTGCGGCGAAGCAGGCCATCTGGCCCTTTTTCAGGGCGTCCATGCCGCCGGTGATGGGAGCCTCAAGGAAACTGGTTGTGACAATGGCATAGGGTCAAATCCCACGAGGGACAATGGAGGGAGGGGAAGATTGGATTATAAAGTGGAAACTTCAGGGTTTTGCTGCATATTTATTAAGTGAGACTAGTACTTTTTTTTGGGGGGGGGGAGGAAGAGGAGGAAAAGAGGGGGGGACCCCCCTGTATCCATGCCACCCTTGGCCGTGACTAGCCCCCCTCCCCTCGGCAAGCTCACCGAGTCCCTTTGTCCCCGGCCTCCCGTGCGAATCTGGCGCTCTGCTCCGAGTCTGTGGTGGAATGCTCCACCCAGATCTTTCCCTGTCCCAGGCCGGCCATCAGACCGTCGGGGCCCTCCACCGCCTCCTTCACCTGCGGCGGCTTGGGAAGACCTGTGTGCGGTGGTCTTGTTAATTACCTTTTTCCATTTGGGCACCTGCTCTCACCAGTGTGGCCAACTGACGTACTCAATAGACAAAAGCCACAAATCTGACCAATATCTGAATTCCGTTGCTTCGAGCGATGACCGGTCAAACTTTTAGCAACAACAACAACACCAGCAACAGCAACAGCAACAACGAAAACCCGTTCCTTAACCGCTGAAAAGGACTCACTGGTGACGACAATGTCCGCGTCCTCCGCCACCTCCCTGTTGGTCCTCCTGACGACGGTCTCGCCGCCGTCGTCGCCGTAGGGAGCGCACTTGGCGGCGTCCACGTCGGAGACGGAGACGACGCGGAAGCCACAGCGACGCAAGTTGTGGAAGACGGCGTTGCCCACGTGGCCCATGCCCACCAGGCCGACTTTCTTTGACTTGATGCCCTCTACCCTGGAGGTGGAGGAGGAGGAGGACTGCCTCACTGGCACTTTGCGACCCAGAATGGCCCTTGCTGAGATGTAGTAGGATCGGAACATGTCTACTAATATTTCAAGCGAGCTTGCCAATATATGGGAACTGGCACGAGTCCGCTTATTTTTCTGACAGGATGATAATAAAAAACAACAGGTTTGCAGTACGCGTCCTGCTTTCCAGTTTTGTGTTGGCATCCTAGCTGTGCATGACCTGCTCCATCTACATTTAAGAGAGGTTGTGTGTTTGGAGGCGGTTAAAGATTTGCCATTTAAGGAGTTTTACATTTGTTACTGTTGTTGCTGTTGCTGCTGCTGCTGTTGCTGTTGTTGTTGTTGTTGTTGTCGCCTGCAGAACGCTTTGTAACGCTCCTTTAGGTTGCGATGTACTGTATTAGTACAGTAGAGAGAATATAATGTCCATCGTTTTCTAAACATTGTCAGGTTTTTGCGACTTCCATTGGTATCTTCTTAACCAGTTCCTTTGTCCTACGCGTGTGTGCGTTGTTGCTCATGCAGGTCCTCCGCCGCTTCGTCCTGCACACCGGGAAGACGGCCCTGGTGGTGGAGCACGACCTGCTCATGTCCTCCTGCATGGCAGACCGCGTGGTCGTCTTCGACGGGGACCCGGGGAAGGCGGCGGCGGCGGCGGCGCCGGTGCCCGCGGACGGAGGACTGGCCGACTTCCTGGGCAGGATCCTGGGGGTCACCTTCAGGAGGGACGCCACCAACGGAAGGTGGGGGAACCAAGTTGATTTCATCTTCTCATATTTTTTCATAAAATAAAGTAAAGCCTATAGGGCTTGAAATAGAGTTGTTTATCTCAAAAGAGTCGTCGCCACATCACATCACTTGTTCTGTGGAGCTCGCTGTTTCTGCTGTTTTCATCCACTGATGATAAAACTTATAATGTTTGTTTGATGTCCTCAAAAGCTCAGTTTTAGCAAGTTTTGTTTGGCAAACGACACAGAGTGTGAACTGCATGATCTCAGAAACTTCCTCCACTTAATTTCTCCTTCGCTGATCACAGGCCTCGGATGAACAAGCCGAACGGCGTGCGCGACCGCCAGCAGAAGGCCGCAGGGAAGTTCTTCTGCCCCAACGACGAGGAGGAAAAGGAGGCGGAGTGAGGAGCAGGAGGAGGAGGAGGAGGAGGAGGAGGAGGAGGAGGATGAGGAGTCGGAGGGTGAGGTGGAGGAGGAGCAGGAGGAGGAGGATGAGGAGGATGAGAAAGAGTACGACCAGGAGCAGGGTCACATGACGAATCAATGTAAGTAGCAACTCAGATGTTGATGACCAACAACATACAATCCTCAATGTAGA
>JAAUYM010111804.1_pt1 | contig 10223 bp, 4 predicted proteins | sample 7278001 | NCBI WGS metagenome assembly JAAUYM01 (sample SAMN14350224, study PRJNA611818) | marine sediment metagenome | isolation source: surface marine sediment (1.8m) | place: French Polynesia: Moorea | collected 2018-08
CTATTTCCCTGGAGACAAATTACGCTTACTGCTTTATAACTCTCTTCTCCTCTACGAAATTATATTTTCCCCCCTTCAAAAATCTGTTTCCCGCCCCTCCGTCTGATGCATTGTTTCGTGGTGAGATCATTCAGCGGACTAAAGAAAGGGGGACAAAAAAAGGTGCGCCGTCTGCTACTGCCCCCTCACCTGGACTTTCTTTTTTTTTCCAAGCTTGGCGAGAAGGCTTTTTTTTTAGATGTACGTTCTTTTGTCTCTCTTTCTCTCTAGATGGAGTTTGCAATCGCGATCAGAAGAGAATTAACCCTCCTCTTCATTCCTCAATCACGTCTCAAGGAGCGGAGTCACATGTGGAGAGTGCCACGGATTCGTGTCACCCACGTCTCTTTTTTTTTCCCCTCTTGTCTTTAGCGTTTCTCTCTCTCCTCCTCCTTCCCTTCCGCCCTCCCTCCCAGTCCGATCTCCGAAGAGCCTGGACCGTTGCCAAGAGGGAGGGGCGGGGCAAACAGGATCACACACAAGAAAGAACAGAATCGAAATGTGTGCCTCACAGGATTACCTTTTTTAGTAGTACGAGTAGTACAACTTGACAATGTTTAACCTTTCCGCTAAAAAAAAAGTTATCCATAGATGAGATTTCCTGAAGAGAGCAGGGCGAACGAAAGTGTGTTGGTGAAAAAGAAAAATCGCAGTCCAGAGAAGAAAAAACAGAAAGAATTTACTTGCTGTCTGAGGTGATTAGAGCAGATGGAGGAGGAGAGCAAATGAAGAATCCAAACGATTCTTCCGAGAAAAAGGTTCATCAATCAACCCTGCCCTCTCCTTCCCCTCCCCTCCCTTAAAAACTGGGCCTGAAGGTGGATTTTTCTTGACCATCTTTGTTGCTTCCTCAACTTTTATCTCTCTCCCAAATTCTGCTTTCTCCTTCTTCCTGTGGCCATTTTGAAGCTCATATGGACAAAAAAGCAAAAACGAACGAGCAAGGTCAGAAAGACTGCACAAAGATGTCTCGATCGGCAAAGGAAGTAAAGTGGAAACGAGATCTTTTTTTGAAATAAAGTTTTTAAAATAAAATTTACATTTATTAATGCAGTTAGTATCCAAGTGTCATGATTAGTACTATTATCCCCCATGTAGTAGTATATCCTCGTCCTACCGTCGTCCACTCCGTTTGCCTTCCTCTTCTTCTTGTTTCTGTTTCCTCCGAGGAGCAGCCTCCTCGGCGTGGGGGTGTCCCCCGGGTGGCCCTCCGCGAACTGCGCTCCGCCGTACAGCCTGACGATGGCCATGTTCTCCTCCGGGGTCCTCCGCTCCGACTCCGGCTTGTGGTGGTTGGAGGGCGCCCGCTCGTAGCCCCTCAGCTGCTCCCTCGTCTCCTCCGGCTCCTCGTCGTACCACGGCTCCTCGGCCGCGTCTCCGGCCGCCCCGAGCGCCGCGTCCTGCTCCGCCAGCACCTTCTCCCGGTGCTGCCGGGCCTCCGCCTTCATCCTGGCCAGCTGGAGCATCGGGTTGGCCGCCGGGTCGCAAGGCGTCGGCACGTTGTCCCAGTACTTGGGCTTCTCCCTGGGCGGCTGCGGCGCGCGAACCTCCTCCCCGGCCGCCGCCTTTGACTTCTGCTCGAAGAACTGCCTCATGGGCGAGGGCAGCCTCTCCAGCTGGGAGGCCATCAGGGGGACCTCCAACGCCGCCGCCGCCGTCGACGAAGCGCTGGGCACCTCGTCCTTCTCCTCCTCGTTCTTTGGGGGCGGAGGAGCGGAGGGGGTGGTCGGCTTCGGCGTCTCTGTCGGCTTCTTTATCTTCTTCTCCGCCTTCTTCTTCCCTTCCGCCTTGGCCTTCTTCACCTTTTTCTTCGGTGGCTTCTCCGGCGCCGCCGTCTGCACGGCGGCCTCCTCCTCCACTTCCGGTCCTGCCTTCTTCTTGGCCTTGTTCCTCATCACCAACTTCTCCGCGCTGACCTTCTCTCCCCCGCCGACAGTGCCTTCCAGCAGCGCCACTCTGCCTCCAGCAGCCTCCATGGAAATTTCGCTGACCTTTACCTGCTGCATCGGAGTTGCGGGAATTAGTTGCTTCCTCTTCTTCTTCTCTACCAGGTGTTCCGTAAGGAGGCCACCCTTGTCATTAACGCCTCCTTTCATTTCGCTTTTGTTGGAAAGGAGAGGTGCAGGTGCCGCCGGGACTGTTTGTTGCCGCTCGGACTTTCCCTCCTCCTCCTTTGCCTCTTCCGTCCTGGCCTCGGCCAGAACTCCCACTCTGTCAGCAGCAACTCCTTGCCCCTTGTCGACCTCTTTCGTCACCTCCTTCTTCTGCGCCTCCTCCTCCACCTTCCTCTGCTCCTCCAGCTTCCTCTCCGTCGACACCACCTGCGTAATCACCTGGTCCAATGCGTGCGCCACCGTCATGGCCGCCAACGCCTCGTCCTCCTCCCCCTGTTTCTTCCTTGTCCCACGCAAGGAGAACTCCATCTTGGCTTGCACCACCTTCTCTCCTCGCCCCTCCTTGCTGTCCGACTCGGTCTGCACGATGCTTACCTTCACCTTCTTCTTGGCCTTCTCCTGCTTGAGCTGGCAAAGCTCAGGTTCCACGATCTTCAGTTCCACCTCCCTGCGCGCGTCGTTGGTCGGCCGGATCAGGACCTCTTCTCCCCGGGGAACGTTCTCCACGATCCTGTCCACCACTGACAGGGGAGGCCTCTTGGAATCGATCCTGCTCACCTGCTCCTGCCTCAGGGCCTGAGACGGATCTTCCTTCACCTTTCGGAGTGAAGCCACCTTCTCGGTCCTGTCCTCGATCTCAATCGGCATCTGAGTCACAGCCTTCTTTTTCCCTTTCCTGTCTTCACCTCTCTTCTCCCCATCGTCCATGAGTGGACCTTGATCTTGTCCGCCATCCATCGACAGGTCGAGCGAGGACGTCAAGAGCTTGTTCATGGTCCTGGAATGGTTGTAGCTTATCACCGGCGCCGAGGACTTTCTCTTCTCGGTTTCTCTCTTCTCCTCCTTGGGCTTGGCCGTCAGCTTGACTACGACGTCGCTCCTGGGCGGTTGGCCCCTCCTCCATCCCCGATTGACGGAGGTGGTGGCCTCCTCCTCCTCCTCCTCGTCACTGCTAAACCTCGACATGCCCGGGCACTTGTAGGAGCGGGCAAATGCGGGGGTGGTGTTATCGCCGCTGGAGTCCTCCGAGTGGGTGGAGCTGACTGAGGGCGATGCCCCGCGGCCGACTGGACAGGAGGAAGGGATCTCCAGGGTCGCCTTTGCGCTGTCCGCTGCAGGCGTCGACGCAGGCGTCTCCTCTTTGGAGAAGCTGATCGTCTTTGGTGGATATCTGATCGGCTCCACCAAAGTCACAGATTGTTTGTCGAAAGATTTGCTGGGAGGTATCGATGCCGCTGTTGGCGGTGATGCTGTTGACACTGCCGCTGTTGCAGTGTCAGTTGCGGGAGCAGCAGCACTGGCTGCGGACGTCGGCGTAATGACACCCCTGGGAGAGATCGGTGGCTTGGACGAGGCGGCGGCGGCGGCGGCGGCCTGGCTGTTGCTGGAGAAGCTAGACGACGGGGTGAGGGTGCCCTTCTTCTCTTTCTTTTCCGTGAACATTGCCCTGGACCACCTGTCCAGAGACTGCCTGGACATGCTGCTGCTGTCCATCATTTTTGGAGTAGCCTGTACGTCGGTCAGCTCACTAGCCTTTTCCACTTTCGCCAACGCCCCGGAGAGGTCCGTCGTCTTGGCCCTGTTGTAGGAGGAGGAGGCGACGCTGTCCTTTCTCGAAGTGGGCGGCGTTGGCGGGAAGTACTTGACGTCCGGCCCCTCCTCCGACGAAGAGCACGTCTCCCAGGTCCATTCGTCGTCACTGCTGCCCTCGTCGCCCTTCCTCCCCTCCACCTCCTCCTCCTCCCTGATTAGCTTGGTCACCCTGGGCGTGGTCATGTGCGCCAGCGAGGATCTCCTGACGAAGGGCTTTGCCGGCGGCGGCCCCGCCTCGCTCTCTTCCCCGTCTCTCTTGGGGTCCACCAGGAGGTGCTTGAGCGCCAGCCGCTGTCCCAGAGTCAGCTCCTGCCCGTCGTCCTTCCTCCCGAAGTTGTTCTTCTGTCTGGCGGTGACGATGCGCACCACCTGCTGCCCGCGCTCCCCCAGGTCCGCGGCCGTGTCCCGCTTTATGGCGCCCGGGATGGCGTGCCTCCTCTCCACCGCCCGCTCGGTCTCGACGTCTAGGTCCTCCGTGTTGATGGTCCGGATGTTGGCTGCGTCGGAGTCGGCGTCGCCGTCGTTGTACCAGTCCCTGGTCAGGTACCTGTACCCGGACCCGCCGCGGCCGCCGACGCCGCTGCCGCCGGCCAAGACGCCGTAGGCGCCGTAGAGCGACCTCATTCCGGCGGCCGCGGCCACCCCAGGGGTAGACTCCTCTCCTCCTCCTCCCCCGGACATTCCCGCGGTGCTCGTTCCGTGCCCGTAGCGCCCCTGGTAGGAGGTGTAGGAGGTGGCGTACACGGAGGCGGCGGGCTGGTACGGGGTGTAGCTGGAGTACCCGCCATAGTTCCTTGACACCGGCATCTTGACTCTTGATTCTTCTTGGCGCACTCAACTTAACAAATCAAGCTATCATACTACTACTAGTATCACATGAGCTTTTATTCTCTCCTTGCCTCGTCATTTGTATTCTCATTCCGATCGGCACCTTTGCTGCTTTAGGTACACTTTTCTTCCCCGCCCTCAATCCCCCTCCCCCTTCTTCTTCCTCCTCCTCCTCCGTCTGTTCATGGCGACGGCAGTTTTGCGTTTCCCCACCTTCTTTGTGGAGTCGCCTCCTCCCTCCTCCCTCTTTTCCGCTTACCTAACACTTGGCATGGCTTCTTTAACTTTTCCCTGAGAGAGAGAGAGAGAGAGAGAGAGAGGAGGACGAGTGAGTCGAGGAGGAGGAGGAGGGAGGCGGTGCGGAAGGCGGTCGATCAGAGCTCACAAAGCGAAGTTGGGTGGGCCGATCACCGTGGCTTCTTTCTCCCCCCCCTTTCTTTGAGTATGGGCCTAGCAGTGAACGACTGTCTCCTCCCTCCCTCCCTCCCTCCTTCACCTCATCCTCCGAGCTCCAGAATCGGTTTGACCCGGTTTGGCCTCTCTCTTTTCCCCCTCCCCCCCCTATAAAGAAGTGCGGGCCAACAACAGAGATTCTGAATCGTGGCCTGCCCGTGGCCGACTGAGACGGCGACCGTGAAGAGGAGAAATTTCGTCGCCCCCCCCCTCCCCTCATCCTCCTCTTCTTTCTCGCTTCCTGCTTTCTTGTACCTGCGCCTAGCCTCCTTTTCTTCTCTCGCCTTGACCAACTCCTCTTCCTCCTGCTTACTGATGCTCTCTCTCTCTTTAGCATTCGTGTACGCTGCCTTCCTTTCACTCCTCACTTAGGTACTTCCCTGAATCTTTCCATTGCATCCATCCAGACTAGTAGTAAATGCAAACTTACTGAATGCCATCACATGTACAGTACTGTACATCTACTATTACGATAATAATGTACAGTACATAGGTACGAGTTAGACAAAACCCGAGTGATTATATGTACCACTCTACTAGTACAGTATATACATATCTCAGTCTTGTTGTGTCAGATGTTGTGGTAGGTAGGCTTTCAGCATTCCTCCTGACAGGGATGATGTTTCAGTTTGTTTTTCTCCGCCCGAATAAACTTTCTTTCCGTTCACCCCTTTCTACCCACAATTTCCCTCCCTCACCCCTCTCTCCTCTTTCCTCCCTTCCCCCTATAACTTTACTCCCCGCTGAGAAGGGAGAATGTAGCGCGATACCTCGAACTGTTTAAGACTCCCTGCGGTGCAGGTTTGCATACTACTAAGTACGAGTATGTTGTTATAACGAGACTAATAAAGCAAATCGGAATCATTTCAACGAGGCTTGACTACGTAGTATAATGTGCAGGCACATTTACAATAAATCTCGATGGACGGTATGCCCTTTTATTATCTCGATTATTACGCGACGCACAGGCGTTCAACTCATCCTTCCGACAAATAATTTCTAATTTCATTTCGTCACGCAAAGGAAGCCGAACTTTGGTTTCTGGGCAGACCCAGAACCTCCCCCCTCCCGTTTGGACTGGCGCTCCTGCTAGCCATTAAGTAGTCGACGCTCTGGTCCCTCTCCATGCTCATGCCCAGCTCGTTCAGCGCCCCTCCTTCTCCTCCTCCTCCTCCTCCTCCTCGTCCCTGCCTTCCTGTTTGTGAGGCGATCGTCTTCTGCCGGATCCAGTATCGCTGGATCAGCTCCAAAACCAGCTGGTTGTGGACGTTCCTCTTGGCGCCGCGCTCCTCCAGCTCCCTGGCGGCCATCTCCATCGCCGCGGGGGTGGGCTGGCTCTGCAACGGGACGGGCAAGAAAGGGCTGTAGTAGTGATGCTCGTTTCCACCGTCGCCCGCGGCGCCCGCGGCGGTGACGTCGACGACGGGACTCGCTGCCGTGGACCACCAACACTGAAAGGAGGGGGTGTCTTCGAAGCCCCGTTAACCTTCAGGATCAGCAGAAAGCTTGGGACGAAGACAATGCGTGGCTCACCTTCGTCTTCACCTTCCTCCAGAGTCCGACGCACCTCTTGTAGACGGCCTTGAGGAGCGAGCGGACGTTCAGGAGAATGCTGAACGGCGGCGGCAGCGCGTAGGCCTCGCCGAAGAACTCCATCCAGATGCTGGTCCTCACGAACTTCCAGTAGAGGTGCTTCCGGTCCTGGACCTTCTGGATGGTGGCGTTCATCACCGCGATCAGGAGATTCAGCAGGATGATAATGGTGAAGACGCAGTAGACCGCGTAGATGGCGATGGCAAAGAAGCCCTCCTCTGATTCGGTGGAGAAGGCGTCTTCAGGATACTCCGGGTTCAGCATTCCCCAGAAGATAAGCCCGAGCATGTCGAAGAAGATGGTGACGAAGAGCGTGTCCTTCCACTCGTACCAACATTCACCGTCCTCCAAGGGATCAAGCTCCTTGCTGCTCACCGCTTGCTGCGCCGCGGCGTCCTCCTCGATGGTGATCTCCTCGGTATAGTTGTCGCACCTGGTGTTGATGGCCTTGATGGGGACGAGCGCCATGGTGTAGGCGAGGACGAGCACCCCGAAGACGGCGAGGAACGTGATGACGTCCATGACGACCCTGCTCAGGTTGATGACGATGGGGCCGACCTTGTCCTGCAACTGGAACCAGTACAGCAGCCGCGTGATCCCCATGATTCCGGCCACAGAGAAGAAGCAGTTGGACACGGTGTCGTAGGGGATCCGGGCTTCCAACGTATCCTGGTCGCACACCTCATCCGGACACTCGTGATACCTGCCCATGAGGGCGCGGACGGCAAAGGCGCAACCCAGCATGACGCAGAGGAGAATGTCGTAGGCCTTCCAAAAGAGGTTGATGCCCCGCGCAAGACGGACGGACGTGTGGAGGCTGATGACTACCTGGAGGAACATGGCCAGGGTCATGGCCAGGAGGCACTGGTGGTACCAGTGGAAGTTGTTCTTCAGGTCGTCGGCCACGATCACTGGGGAGAACAGGCAGTAGATGATCAGGAAGAGGAAGAAGATGTAACTGATGGTAAAGCTGAGGAACCTGTTGAGAGGCTCATCCAGGTTGGTGGCGCCAGTAATGTAGTAGTAGACGGAGGAGGGAAAGTACTCGGGCCGCCTCCTCTCATCGGCCGTCAGGCCAAAGTCCGCGAATATCACTTTCAACAGGTAGAAGAATGACCACCAGATGAGCATGACGGCCTGGGCCAGGATGTAGGTGATTCGGTACCAGAAAGACTTTCCCTGCCAGGGGACGTTCCCGTGCCACTCGTTCCTCAGCAGCTGCTGGCAGTACGTGTGGCCGACGAAGGCCTTGTGGTTGTTGAGGATGGCCATCTGCAGCCTGGGGTAGCGCATGCGCTTGACGGCAGACCGGTGGAAGAAGACGGTGGAGCCGGCCTTCTCCCTCAGCAGCACCTCCACCTCCCCGGTGTCCCCGCACAGGTCGAGCAGGTCCACGGCGTGCCTGTTGCACGAGGCCGACACAGACTCCAGCTCCTCCCTGTACTCCGGAACCTTGTCGGCCTGTCCTGAGGCCACCTTGCTGATCTCGAAGAGTCGCAGGATGGGGTCGTTGCAGGCCGGGTGCTCCACGCAGCTGGAGCGGGGCTCGAAATTCTTGCTGTCCGGACAAGGGTGGCCGCCCAAGACGTCCACTTCGTCGTCCCTCTCCCCCTCCTCCTCCTCCTGCCGCTTTTCCACCCGACAGTCGCAACCGCGAAAGTTGCACCTGCTTCTTCCCTTCCGCGTCCTCTTCTTCTTCTGTGCCTCTGTGACCGTGGAGTAGCAGGTAAACACGTAGCATGGCTTGGCCATGGCGCGCAGGATGTGCAGGTTGAGTATCTCGTCGTCCCTCCTCTCCTCCCCCCTCCTGGCGCCCTCCGACGGCCGCTGGAAGGGCAACCCGGACCACGATCCATCCGGGGCGTCCTTGAAGTGCGACGACTCCAGCCGGTATCCGCGCTCCACCAGCAGCCGCACCAGGTCCAGGCTCTCCCTGTTGCAGGCTGCCACGAGCGCCGGGGAGTTCTGCGCCGGCGCCGGCAGCAGCGGCGGATGTCGATCGTGCGCGTTCACCAGGGCCTCCTTGAGTGCGCGGCGGTCTCCCATCGCCACGGCCTTCTCCATCAGGGCGGCGAACGAGGCCTGCCAGAACTCCTCCCTCTCCAGGATGAGCGGCCTCCTCGCCTCCTCCTCCTCGGTGTCCTGCGCCTCCAACGCCAGGTCCACATAGGAGCCCAGCATCCCGCGCTTTCTCTCCAGACAGATCAGAAGGGTCTGCTTGGCGAAGTCCTTGTTGGACCTGAACATCTGCACCAGCATCGCCCTGTCGACGTTTCCCTGCTGCTGCTGCCTCTTGTTGGAGTCGACGGTGTCCCCCCTGTTCAAGTCCTCGTCCGCCTCAAAGCTCTGCAGGAAGCTGATCATCCTGTCGTCCCTGAAAGCCCTCCACTCCGGCCTGGCCTCCCGACGTGCGCGGACGGCCATGTTGGCGGCCTTCTTCCAACGGTCACGAGCCATTTTTTTTTCTTCTTCAAATTGCTATACTGTGTGCATGTCTGCGTGTGCTTCTTGCCAGCTTCCCTTCTTCTGCTCCTCCCTTCCCCTCTGTCTGATAACAGGATGTTCATAAAAAGACCCCTCTTCTTGTGCCTCCCTCCACCTTCTCTCCCCTTCCGAGAGATAACAAAGGTGTGACTGTACGTACATACATACGTACGCTTAAAGATGCTGTAACTTCGGTCTCGTCGGGTGCAGCCGTCCTGTTGAGACATTGCGGCCTTGCTCTTCCTCCTCCCCCTTCCCCTTTTTCCATAAGTGTGAATTCCTTTTTTCAAGTCGCTATCACACGAGCAGAGGCGTGATGATTCAGCCTTCACGCACACACAAACACGAAAAAAGAATTGTTTAGCCAGTGGCTCTCGAGAACATTCAGTTTGACTTCCGCCGAAAGGGAAAAAAAAACTTGACACGAGAAGAGCTAAGAGAAGGAGAGGGATGAGAGTTAATCCCGACCCACCCACCCTCTTCCCCCTCTAGAACAGTATACCCATAGATAGCGCCGAAATCTGCTAATCCTCGTGGGTCAATTCACAATCCGACGGAGCAAAACGCTCGAAACAAAAAAAAAAAAAAAAAAAAACCACGACGAATATCTATTTTCGAGCGATTTTTTTCCGTCTCTATTCTACATAATTCCGCAATTTCCCTCTTCTCCGAAGCCTCCTTGACTTTCACTTCGCCGCCAAAGCAACCAACCGATCATCCTCTTATCATCCTCAACCAGGCGCCCTTCCTTCCTCCCCTCTCTCTCCTTGCTTTCTGTTCTGCCGAGTGAAGAAAGTCTCAACAGGGGGGGAACTCTCGCTGTGACGCGTGAGAAGTTACTTTTAGTTTACACACACACAAAAAAATGCTCTTTCTCTACTACTGCAACTTGACTGAAGCAGCTTTCTTGCTTAACTAGCGCTGATTCTGTGTGAAGCAAGAACAAATTTTTACTGCAAAAAAATGGGAAATAAAATGATTTTTTTTTTTAAAAAGCCTGCTTTCCTCAATCAGATATCGATATCAATTTGCCGCCCGACTGAGTACTTCACCCCCCACCCGTCATCACTCCAACCCAAACCAGACCATCTGCCGCAGCAGCAGCAGCAGCAGCAGCAG
>JAAUYM010123186.1_pt1 | contig 10221 bp, 9 predicted proteins | sample 7278001 | NCBI WGS metagenome assembly JAAUYM01 (sample SAMN14350224, study PRJNA611818) | marine sediment metagenome | isolation source: surface marine sediment (1.8m) | place: French Polynesia: Moorea | collected 2018-08
GTTTCTTGTTAACTGAGACGGGAAACTCCACTTCTAAGAACCGATGTTTTTTTTTGGGGGGGGGAGGGGGAAAGAAAAAGAAGTTGACACTTCTTCTTGAGTGTATTTCTCTCTGTCTCTCTGTCTCTCTCATATTCGGATCACGTAAGGTTTTTTTTTTTTTTTTCGATTTTGACCGCAGATTAAAATGTGTCACCCTGGCACGTAACTACGCGTATAGTACAAGATCCACCGAACTTTGAACTTCGGTCTTGGCCTTGAAAAAAAACCACTACCTGTTGGCACATTCAACGTAATTGCAGTCAGCGTTGCCAGTTTGGTCGACTTTAGAGCCAAATTCAAAAAACCTTGTTTTCTCCAAATTTTTTTACATAATAAAAAAATGAAATGGAGCCAGAAAATGATCTTTTTCAAGTTTTTACTTTTTGGCTTGTTTTGAAACATTGTTACGCCTTGGGAACTCTGCAACAAGTGATATGTGGTTAGGGTCATCATCAACAACAACGCAACAGCAGCAACAGCGGCAACAGCAGCAACAGCAGCAACAGCAGCAACAGCAGCAACAGCAGCAACAGCAGCAACAGCAGCAACAGCAGCAACAGCAGCAACGGCTGTTGCCCCCCTTACCGACTTCCCCAGCCACGCTCCCGTCCGCCCCGAAGCTCCATCCGACGAACTGGCTTCCGTCCTCCAGGACCAGCCTGGCCCTGCGGCCCTGGCCCTGGCCCCCGGCGACGTCCCCGGAGGAGGAGGACGACGAGGCCACCGAGGCCGCCGCGGAGGAGGACGTCCTGGTCTTCTCAACCATCCCAGCAGATCCCAGCAGATCCGAGACGAAGGAACCCAAGCGCTCTATCTTGAGAGAGTGAGATGTTGCCACCTGGAAAGCCGGCCGGCAACTGAATTCTGATTTCCTGACTGTCTGTTTGTCTGGAGATCAGATCGGGACAGAGAGAGAGAGAGAGAGTGACGATTTGTGTTTGGAACAGTCACTTGTCACGGGGCAACTGGATGATATCGATAGGAGAGGGAAAGAGGATCCAGGGGTTCTACATAATCTGTTGTAGCCATCTTTCTGGGGAAAAAAAACTTTGATGAAAGGGTGTCGAGAATACCAAACAAACTTTTTTTTTATAAAAACACAACAGAATGTGAACAATCGTCTCAAGTGCATGGTTATTTAGAATTTACCCACCAACAATCTTGTTGCACCCCCTCCCAAACTTGTCTGAACTTGTCAGAGGAGAAAAAAAATCCTTTTTTTCACCAGCCAATTGCCCATGGTTGTCCCTTCCCCCCTGGCAACAACAAAGAGTCCGATCGATAAAAAGTCCTTCTTGAGTCGGCGTCTTTGAAGGTGCGGGGTGGTGGTGGTTGGAGGAGAGTGGGGAGGAGTGTCAGTAGTGGAGTACATTTATTGGTGACCAGACTCGGAATGGAGAGGCTGCTTAATGTCGAAAAATTGCACACCCGCTAAACCCGTGAAATCTCTAAAGGCAAAAATGGTGCACCCACTCAACATACAATTTTCAGCACCTGCCCAATGTATATTTTTCAGCACCCGCCCAATGTATATTTCTCACCACTCGCTGGACTGTACTAGTTATACTATAACTACACTGAGCCTCCACTAGAGTAAACTCCAATATCTTCAGTGCAGGAAAAGAAAACGTGCACTATGTGCAAAATATGTGCATTGGCCGGCGCTGCATTTACGCCATTGGAGAGATCGAGTTCAAGGTTTTACAGGATAGGCAAATGTACTGTACAGAGGTGGAAGCAGTAGAATTTTTTATACACTTGCTCAATTTTCGCCAAAAAGCTGCTCCCCCCTTTTTTTCTAGGAATATAATTTTTTTTTCTCCATATATATATTTGAAATCCGATAAATATCAACAACAAGTACGTGTGGACGGACGGACGGATACAATTGGGCAAGTGTGCACTAGTGCGCACAAGTAGTATAGGAGGCGACTTACAGTAATTTAGGCAGGGTTCCTCTTTTTCTTTTTCTCTTTTTCTTTTTTTAGCATCTTCATTTGGCTCTGGGTTTCTTTTTCTCAGTTCTCAATCTGAGCTGGTCGTGCTCGTGGCAGTAGCAAGGGGACTTTTTCTGGCCCCGCATCCAGCTGATCAGTCGTCAGACAAACGTATCATTCATCATCTTTGTTTGCATCTGTGTGTGGTGTGGGGGGGGGGGCAATGCCACCATGCATAGCACACAGTGGCAAGAATACTATATCTATAAGCTTAAAAAAAGCTCTTTATGATATGAGAGAGTAGCTGGGTGGGAAGGAGGGTCTGTGGATCGACTAGGATTCCCTCTGTGCGGGATAAATTACGTAATAAATACGGGGGGTGGGTGGGAGGGAAGGTTGCTCTCCTCATCCGTCGTCCTCATCCGTATTGCATCCTCTGGATGGGCTCCGCCCGCGGGAGCCCGTAGGACGTGCTGGGAGGAGCAACGTCGTCGTCGTCGTCGTCGTCGTCCTGGCCCCCGTCGGGCATCGGCAGCCCGTAGCTGGTGCTGGGCCTCCTCGGAGTGGGAAGCTGCTGCTGCTGCTGCTGCTGCTGCTGCTGCTGCTGCTGCTTTCTCCGACCCGCGTCCTTGTAGTAGTCGAAGAAGCCTCCGTCGTCGCTGCCGCCGCCGCCGTAGTAGTCCTCCCCTCCCTCCTCCTCCTCCAGCTTGTTGCTGTCGTACCTGATGGGCTCCGCCGACGGGAGCCCGTACGAGGTCGACGGCGGAGGCAGGTAGTCGCCGCCCGTCGGAGGCGGCGGAGCCGGAGTCACCGAGTAGGACGACGATGAAGAAGACGGAGGGGCCCTGGTGATGGGGTCTGCGATGGGGACCCCGTACGAGGTGGGCGGGCGCTTCGACTTGGACGGCGGGGGGAGGTACCCCCTGATCAGGTCCTCGGTCACCGTCTCTGGCTGGCCGTAGGAGGAATGCGGCTTGTCCTCCTCCTTGGGTTTGGAAGGAGGAGGAGGGAGGTACCCTCTGGAGGGAGCCTTCGCGATGGGATCCGCTTGAGGGATTCCGTAGGAGGTCGGCGGCTTCCGGGGCTTCTTGGACACCTGATATGTCTGCTTGGGGGCCTGAGTTACTGGGGCAGCCTGAGGAATGCCGTAAGAGGTTGGAGGCTTTCTTGGCTTAGATGGAGCTTGGTAGTCAGTCTGGGTGACTGGATCTGCCTCAGGAATGCCGTAGGAAGTTGAAGGTTTTCTAGGCTTGGAAGGAGTCTGGTACCCAGTCTGAGTTACTGGGTCAGCTTGGGGAATGCCATAAGAAGTTGAAGGCTTTCTTGGCTTAGATGGAGCCTGGTATTCAGTCTGGGTAACTGGCTCTGCCTCAGGAATGCCATAGGAAGTTGAAGGTTTTCTTGGCTTGGATGGAGCTTGGTAATCAATCTGGGTCACTGGTTCTGCTTCAGGAATGCCATAGGAGGTTGAAGGTTTTCTTGACTTGGAAGGAGCCTGGTACCCAGTCTGAGTTACAGGGTTAGCCTGGGGTATGCCATAAGAAGTTGAAGGTTTGCTTGGCTTAGATGGAGTCTGGTAGTCAGTCTGAGTCACTGGCTCTGCCTCAGGTATACCATAGGAAGTTGAAGGTTTTCTTGGCTTGGATGAAGCCTGGTAATCAATCTGGGTCACTGGTTCTGCTTCAGGAATGCCATATGAGGTTGAAGGCTTTCTTGGTTTAGAATTTGCCTGGTATCCAGTTTGAGTCACTGGTTCTGCCTCTGGAATGCCATAGGAAGTTGAAGGTTTTCTTGGTTTAGATGGAGCCTTGTACCCTGTTTGAACAACTGGCTCAGCCTTGGAAATGCCATAAGAAGTTGAAGGTTTCCTTGGCCTGGAAAGAGCCTGATATCCCGTCTGGGTCACTGGTTCACCCTCTGGAATGCCGTAAGACGTTGAAGGTTTTCTTGATTTAGATGGAGCTTTGTACCCTGTTTGAGTCACTGGTTCAGCCTCTGGAATGCCATAAGACGTTGAAGGTTTTCTTGATTTAGATGGAGCCTTGTACCCTGTTTGAGCAACTGGCTCAGCCTTGGGAATGCCATAAGAAGTTGAAGGTTTCCTTGGCCTGGAAGGAGCCTGGTAACCTGTCTGAGTCACCGGCTCAGCCTCTGGGATGCCATACGAGGTTGGCGGCTTCCTGGCCTTAGAAGGGCTCTGGTAACCTGTCACTTGTCCCACCTGGTTGGTTTGCGAAGCTCCGTAAGACGTCGGCGGCTTCCTCGCCTTGCTCTTGCTCTGGTAGCTGGTTCTCAGCGGATCTGCCGTCGGGATGCCGTATGACGTCGAGGGCCTCTCAGGAGGAGGAGCTGCGTACGAGTTTCTCTGTCTGCTTGAAGAGGATGACGAGTCTGGATATCCTCCTCCTCTTCCTCTTCCTCCTCCTCCTCCTCCTCCTCCTCCTCCTCCTCCTCCTCCTCCTCCCAGATATCTTCCCTGTCCTCCTCCCCTCCCATCTCCACTCCTGTACCTGCTTCCAGTGCCGCCTCCCCTCCCCTTCTTCCCGATGGAGAAAGAGTTGCCCGAGCCGCGGTGCCGTTGGCCTCCGCCGCCGCCGCCGCCGGAGCCTCCGTACGAGACAGGCGGACTCTTCGTCCTAGAGTTCTGGTTGTTGTACTTGGGCCGCTTGTTGCTGCTGCTGCTGCTGCTGCTGCTGCTGCCGTACGCGGGGAGTCGATTGTTGCTGCTGGTGCCGCTGCCGTAGCTGTGCGGCGCTGGAGCCTGGTAGCTGTTCTTGTTGGAGGCGGACCCAACCTGTTTAGAAGAAAGCTTGTAGCAACCACCCATGCTCTCCTAGAGGTGTTCCCCGTTGACGACCCGACCAAGATGCTGCCCATAACTGACCTGCTGCTGCTCCCTCTCCTCCGCGTACTGGTCGTTGAGCGCGTAGAACTTCTCCGCCCTCACGCAGTCCACGTTGAACCACCAGTCGCAGATGAAGTACTCCTGGTTGAAGAGCGACCCGTTGGGGCAGAGGAAGGAGACGGTGTTGAGCGCGTTGCCCCTCCCCGCCCTGACGCACACGTGGAAGGGCTGGCAGCCGCCGGAGACGTCGGCGTAGTAACCCCCCTCCACGCGACCTGAAACAGCAAGAAGAAGACTTACAGTAGTGTAAAAGTGGATCAATATGCTTAAATGTGGATCAAATCCATTTCTCATGTTCTCCCTTGTCCCTTCCCATACCTTGGCAGTCGAACCCGGTGTCCGGCACCTCGGAGAAGATCGGGTAGTCCTCCCCCGGGGTGCCGGGGACGGACATCCTCAGCATGTCAATGTTGGACATCCTCTTGGAGTCCCTCTGGCTGTAGCTGCCCTGCAGGTCATCCCGATAGCCGGGCAGCTGCTGTCCCTGTCCATGTCCCTGTGAGTAGGTGTCGAGCTGCGCGCTGTAGCTGGGCAGGAGGTCCCCGTCGAAGTCGAACTCCCTCAGCTGCGCCAGCGCGGTGGAGACGAGGAGGGGGAGAAGGGGGAGGAGCTGGAGAGGAGAGGACATACCTGCAAATGTACGTACACAGGTCAATATTACACATTCACTTGAATGTCGGATATAAAGACACTTTTGCTCCGAACCAAAGACCTGTTTAAGAATAAAAATAATCTTTTAAATAGATGTTTCTTTGGTAGGTGCCAGCCATGCATTTGGCGCTGCTGTGTGTGTGTGGGTGCTGGTGGAAAGATATAAAAATGAGATGCCAGAGACGGAATTTGGCACACGGGCAGACAGAGTAGCCGGAATGATGATCCGAGATGACATAATGTGACACCAACAGGAAGGAATGGTATGGCAAGGGTTGGGGGGATTTTTTTTTTTTTTTTTGGCTCACTTGAGATGATCGCTTTGGTACGTCAACAACAACAGTCTGGTTATTATGTATAGTGAAAAAAAAAGTTACCTAAGTCGAAAAGTCCCATAGGTGGTTGTCCTGAGACTGGATAATGAGATGGGAAGCAAAGACTCAATTCTCTTCCTTTTTTATCTCATATTTTCTGGGGGGAAAACGTCAATATCTGACATTTCCGGCTGGAGGTGATTTGACTGTAGGGAGCACAACACGAAACTGTTACGGTTGCTCAGCCCCCCTCCCCCCCCAAAAAAAGAACGACTTCTCAATTTAGAAAAAGAATTTATTAAAAGAAGAAAAAGAACTGTCTCTTGCGTGCCCCCGTGAAGCAGTTGGCATCCTGATTCTGTGGGAAGGCGAGACCTCCCCCGGTGAGTCACGAAGGAATAGCGGAACTTCTTTTCTCTCTGATGCCTGTGTACCACCTACGTACCCAACCAACAAGGATGGGATGCGAAAATGGAAGCTCAGATGCCAACTGAGCATACGATTCGGTGCCTGGCATGGACAAAGATGTAGGCAAGATGCATATTCCTACTATTAACAATATTTGGCCTAAATTTTGCTCCAGAAAGTTGACTTTTCGGAGCTTAGTCGGATTTTATTGAGGGGGCGTTGTTGGTTGGGTAGTAACTATATTCAAGGAAAAATGGGGGGTGAGGGGTGGGTCCGGGCGATGTGACCCAAAAGGGGGAAAGTGGAAAGACGGAATAAATGCACCAGATGCCGTTCCAACTTGATGATAGCATGGTGCAACTTACGTGCAGAAGAAGTACAGTAGAACTCCGACATACGTGTGTACAGAACATAGCAAAGTCGGTCAAGAGTTGCCTAGGGACATACATAGCAGAGTTTATGTTAGGAAGAATATTCAAATTTGATCATCAGAGCAACCTTTACTACTGTTCTTGTTTTTTTTTCTTCTTTTTTTTTGGAGTTCTGCTGTATTTTCCATATCGCATTTTCGGAAGAAAAGACTCTGGATACATTTCACGTCCACAATGGTCGAGTTGAGATTGCGCGCACGTGACAGTCAAGAAGCAAGAGGCGGCGACCACCAGGAACTTCCTCATCTTCCACACAAACCATTGGAAGAAGAAGGAGAAGAAGAAGAAAAAAGTCTTTTGATAGGAGCGACATCCATAGAAAAAAAATAAAAAGAAGAGATTCGTGACACTTCTTCTTATTCTGAAAAAAAAAAGTTTTAGGATGTGAGTAAGGAAAAAAAATATTTGTGAGATAGGCTGTTGCAACCGTAACGCATTTTTTTGGGGTGTGTGGTCTTCCTTCCCTCCTCCCAAAGAGTGATCCTCCTGTTCCTGTTGTCACGGCTGCCACGACGTTGAAAAAAAACTACAAGAAATCTTCCAAAGTTGAAAAAAAAAAATACTTCCGACTATCTTGACCTCTCCCCTACTTTTTTTTCAGCATCCTCCTCCTCCTCCTTCCTTGCAAGATGACGATGCTTGATTGGGACTGAGACGTAGATATCTCTAGACCTACTCAAAAAAAGAAAAAAAAGATTGCACGTTTGACACAAGATGCATTCCCATAAACGAGTGAAACGATGCCAAATTTAATCTTCTTCTTCCCTTTTTTTTTTTACTCTGATTGCAATGCTACCTATTTGGAAGGTTTGCCAACTGTTTTGGCATGGCGTCTGATATCTCCTGACTTATGGGCGGCGATTCCACACGACGCATGGTGGGGTAATGATTTCTGACGGGAGGATTAAAAACAATCATTTACGGGAGGGAGGAAGACAAAAAAAAAATGGGTGGGTAAGAGGGAGGTCGATCCCAAAAATTATTCAGGAAGATGAACCTCAGTTGATGTTGGTGTTGCCACCGGAGATTTTGACTGACTGATTGGTGGATTGATGGATGGATGGAATATAACGACGCCCCCAGGGCAGGTAACATCATAATCCAATAACGACAAGAGCAACAAACCCTGAATGACGGCGCAGATTTTTAGGGGGTGACCTTGCGTCGTCAGAAAAACCGTCTCGTGCCTTGTATTAATTCACTTCTCCGTCTTGCGTAAAATAAAACAATCGCATATTAATCCATATCCAGCCATGATAAAGTTGGGCACAATCAAGGTTGATTTAAAAAAAAAATAAAAAGTTAATTTTGACTACACAGAAGTGACTTTTTGCTCTGTTTCTACACTAAAAAGAGAGCAAGAACCCAAAAATAATGAACATTTGTATAATTCTTTCTTTTTCTTTAAAAATAAAAATCTCTCACCCATTCTTCCTCCTCCTCTGCAGCTCCGATTCTTTTTCCCCCGAGGCTCCATCGCTTCTATTCAATTTGCCGATTCACCCAAGCCACTCTTGTGTTGTTGTTTTTTTCATTTTGCACCCCGAACCCACTTTTTTTTCTTGTCTCTTTAGTCTAACTCCAGTCTCTCACTCAGTCCCTGCATCCACAAGCAAAAAGTCTCAACATTTCGTGGGGTTTTTTGTCTTCCTCCTCCTCCTCCTTCTCTTCTTGCACTGAGAATCTGGAGGCAACGGAGGAGGCGTTTTATAAAGAGGAGGAGGAGGAGGAGGGAGAGAAGGAATCTGGAGCGGAGAGGTAAAGGGAGGAGGAGGAAAAAGGGGGAGGGAGGAATAGGTATGTGTACTGTACGTGTGCACATCTCACAAACACGATTTTGCCACAAGTGTTTTTCTCTCTCATCTCTGTCTTTCTGCTCTTCTCAGTGCACTCAGTCAAGAAAGAGGCATTTGTCTACACGAGATTAACAAATATATCTACAGTGGACCTTCGACTTAGCAACGTTCGACTTAGAAAGCTTTCTTTTCTTTACTAAAGAGGATTGACTGTTCTGTCCGCAGGTAATTTAATAAGCGGACAAAGAAGATTTAATGCTTTTACATTTCCTCCTTCTCCTCCTCCTCCTCCTCCTTCTCCTCCTTCCACCAGATAGACAGACTGAGACACAAGAAGGTTTTTTCCAGCATCCCAATCGTGTATACAATGGTGTTTTTTTTCACGATTATGGCTTGTTTGATGGTGACCTCAACGCGCGATGCAAAAAAAAAGTGATTCGTTCGTGATTTCAGGCTTGGGCGGCTGTGGCGGCGGGTTGCGGCGGGTTGCGGCTGGTTGCGGCCACCAATGACGGCGAGAGAAAGGAATTTTTACTGGCGGGTAGGACTGCGTAGCGTACTGTACACTAAGGATTGTGCGGGGCAATTTCTCAGCCCTGTTAGGTGCAAAAAAAAAATAACTGAACAGATTGACGCACCATGCGGGAAGCAGACTGAGGTGCGTCAAGAAATGAGTACAGATTTTTTTTTGGTCGGGAGACGCCCTGTATCTCTCTTTTTTTCCCTTGACCATAACCATGTTATTCTGCCTCACCATCTCGGATGCCATAAAGTGAGAAGGCGGGGATTGCCCTGCAATACCCCCAAAAAATCTCGCTACTTTTTTTCTCCTTTTTAGGGTGAAAAATAGTAAAAATTTTCTGGTGTAATTTTTTTTTATTTATTTCAGTGTCTCCCCTTAAACAAGGAGGCGTTCGTGACCTTTGGGTTAACGGAACTTTTTTTGGCTACTTTATCTGAATGCAACATCTTGTTTGGCAAAAATGCTTTTCCGAATTTCTTTCCCTTGTCTTCGGAAGCCTTTTCACAGATCCAATTAGTCAGAGATTTTCTTTTCTTTAAGGCCTTTTGGCACAAGAGGGCGAAGTTTCCCATCATAAAACGCTGGCACCTAAGGAGAAGAAAAAAAAAGAGCGGACAAATTCTGCCAGAGCCACTCGCACAACAACAAACATGACAAAAATAATAAACACGCACATACTTTTTCACAACAAAAAATAATAATTATTGCAACGTGTACATACACAAGACATAATTTTGTCAGAGGCAACAGACAAAATCGACAATTGTCAGCTTTTCCTCAACAACAACAATTTTATGCGCAACTTTTTTTTTGTCAGAGGCAACAACAAAGAACACTTTTATTCTCCTTTCGTCCTTGCCTTTATTTTGCGGATGTGTTGCTGTCAGCAAGAGAGAGAGAGAGACGGGGGAGGGAAAATAAGAGGGTAAAAACCGCAAAATTTAGTTGTTCTTTCCTTTCCTCCCCTCCACTTTCCGTAGAAAGATTACTCTCTCCTTTGGAAGAAACTTTTGGAAGAAAATAAAGAGAATTTTTTAACGAAAAACGTGATTGATTGCTTAGGTCAACGAAAAGAAAGTTATAACTTCCTCCAAATCTTTCTCTGGTATAAAGAATAATAATAAAAGAATGCTCTGGTACTGCACGTACATAAATCAGTTTCCCAATTTTATTTGGGGAGGGGGGAGGGGGGGAAGAGGGAGAGGAACACAAAA
>JAAUYM010031775.1_pt1 | contig 10219 bp, 13 predicted proteins | sample 7278001 | NCBI WGS metagenome assembly JAAUYM01 (sample SAMN14350224, study PRJNA611818) | marine sediment metagenome | isolation source: surface marine sediment (1.8m) | place: French Polynesia: Moorea | collected 2018-08
GGATACGTAGAGACACGTGTGGCATGCATGCAAAGGAGGAGAAGGAGGAGGAGGAGGAGGAGGAGGAGGAGGAGGAGAAGGAGGAGGAGGAGGGGGAGGAGGAGGAGGAGGAGGAGGAGGAGGAGGAGGAGGAGGAGAAAGCAATACAGGAATCCAGGGCGGAGGAGGAGCCTTTATTGCAGTTCGATCGTAAAATGCTCCTCCAACTTATACAGCCATCGTCTCTTCCTCTACTTTTTTTTGCAGTGTTGTGTTTGCTATTACCTTCAACATTTCCATCTTCACTACGTTGGCACTACGTACGACGTAAAAAAAATAGTAAAAGTACTCGAAATCCTAAGCCACCAAGTTGAAGTTATTTCGTCCAAAAAATCCGATATTTCCGATCATGTTTCTACTGATCTTTAATTTGCGGGAGAATGCCCCTCTCTCAGTGTAGAAGCATGGTGCCTCCTATGAAAAACATACATCGACCGACCTCATTCTTTTTACAATATATTTTTCACTGTATAAAAAATTCACAGGAAAACTTTCTGACGAGGGTTTTGTGACTCACTTTTGCACGCGTCTCGTACACATGACGTGTCTCTTTGTCTCTTCTGTGTACTATGTAGGTAGGAACTACGTACTATAACAGCATCCTCTCCAGCAGCCGACAAATTTTACCATGTTTCTGTAATCTGTAGTTATGCGTGTGTCTGTCTGTCAACGTTTACACAGTACAACTTCCTACATAGTATAGACAAAAACCTTCCTTTCTTTCTTTTTCTTTCGCCGTTTCTTTTTTACCCCGTCTATAGAAACGAGGAAAAAAAGGGGTGTTGTGGAAAGAGGAAACCCCTTCCCCCTTCCCTCTTTCTTCTTTTCACGGAATTGGAGTGAGCAAACGGGAGGAGGAAATTCGAAGAAATTTTCTCTCTCTCTCCTTCTTCCTCCCACCTTGCTATTCAGAGAGGGCTGTTCCACTTTTTCTTCCATCTCTCTCTCTCTCTCTGTGTAGCAGTACTAGTAATGGTCTTCCTTCCTCTTCCCTCTTCCCTCTTCCTGGTCCCTGCCCCAAGTAATGGAAAAACAACTGCTCCACTTTTGCGGGAAAGCGCGGTGTGCCTCTAGCAGTAGTAGTAAGGCCGAGGCAGTGTTGCCAGGTGGACTACTTTATACATGTTTTGACCACAAATTGGTGCTAATAGCAAATTTTGTAAAAAAAAATTGAGCTACGTATAGGTATGTATGGAGGTATATTTTCGAACCATGCTGGTTAACTGTTGGGCTATATTTAGGGTTGGGTTGGGTTGCTATAAGACCTGGCAACTTTGGACTACAAGTGGCGTCGGGAGGAGGGAGCAAACAAGGATGGAGTAGGAGGAGGTCGAGTGGATGAGGAGAGGGGCAAACTCGCGATTGTTATTAGCTCCCGTTTCCTGTCAACGTCCCTCAAATACTCAAGAGAAAGGGAAAAAGCAGGCACGCACCATCTTTGGCACGGAAATTTAAAAATAGGGCTTGATTTCTGATAGTAAAAAGCAGCATCAAAGCAAATGTACGAGTACTCAGTGTGTATACATAGTACGTTCAACTGTGTTGGCCACATGCACGCAATTCGGCTCTTAATTGCCTTCTTTTTCCCACCACCACCCGGAGCACTTAGGCAGGCCTCACACACAGAACCATTCAATTGGTTTGGGAAGGAAAAAGAACCATTCCATTGGTTTGGAAGGCCGAGAAAAAAGGCCCTCTCTTGGTGAACGGTGGCGGGAAGAGAGAATGCGTAAACGAGTCCCAAGGGAGGACCAAAAAGAAAGTAGACAGAAATAGAAGAAGAGGAAGAAGAAGAAATAGTGCTGCCGTATGGGAACAGGGGGGGGAGGGGAAGCATATTTTACTTCCCGGTTTCTCCTCCTGTCGCAGGGAAATATGGGAGATGTCGGTGCGTACCAGTGTCAGGTTGGGCGGAGGTGGGCTGGCGTCAGATGTGCCGGATATACTGCGGAAGTACGTAGTCCCATCCAGGAACAAAGCTCTCTCTTTGTCCATCTGCTTCTGCAGCTAAAGGAAGATTACAAAAAGAGACAAAAATACACTCTGTAATTTTTTTTTCCTCCTTCCTCCCACTTTTTTTGTTAGAGGGGAGGGGGCTAATTCACGGTTGAGCAAACATTTTCAAACTTTTTATCGTCCGCCTCCCTCGCCTCCATCTGTTGCCTTTTCGCCGAGGTCCAGCGATATTTCTACCTAGTACAGATTGTCCGGACAAAAATCTGACGTAATTTTTGTGTTTGCCCCCTTTCAATTTAGCATAAGAAAATGTATAAGGCAAATTTAATAGTAAGTACCAAGTAAAGTGTGTCAATTTTTTGTTGAGACTTCCTGTACGGTTCCCCTTTCCTCACCTTCCTATTCGTCCTTTGCGCTGTTGGCCCGTCACCTGGGAAAGAGGGATGGCCTTCTCTCTTTTTCTCTCTTTTCTGGGACCGAATTCGGACAAGAAAGTTTCGTATACCTTTCTTTCCCCCTCCTCGCCCCACTTTTTTGTCCAAGAAAAAAAAAGAAGAGGGAGAGGGGATTTAGTGCGGAAACGACTCGGAAAGAAAAGGAATAGCAAAAAAAGGCAGAAAATAGCGTAGGAAGAGACAGAGGGAAAATTGTGGCAATTTTGCAGTCGCCATCTTCTCTGTGCAAAAAGCTTTTTGCTGCATCCTCTCCTCTTGCTCGCCCCCCGCTAGTAGCACGCCTCCTGAATGCTGATTCGCATCTCTTTCATGCCTTTAATCTTCAATGCGGGGTAGGAAGAGGAGGAAGAGGAGGTGTCTTCTTGTTCCAGCTTTCTCCATCCCCGTGCTGACTTTTCGTGTGAGGGCCGAGGGTAGGAGAAAGTGTGTCAAACAGACAAAAGGGAGGATTCATCTTCCTCTCCTCTCGCGTGGACGTTTCCATGACGAGTGAACAATCCTCCCCCAACGTTTCAGTCAAGATCCTTCCCTCTTCCTTCTTCATCTCTCTTCCTAAATTTCTCTATTTTCCTGGCAGCGGAGGAATGGATTTCAAGGATCGAAGTGAAAGAGCCTTCCTCCTCTTCATCCTCCGTTTCCTTCAAGAATGGCTTCTTCCTCTTCCTCCCAGGTTCGATATCCTTTTTCCGCCCCCTTTCCTGCCCCCTCCCCCTTTTTTTCTTTTCCTACCTCGTGTTGAAAGTGAGATCCCCCCATAAATTCTGCACCATATCCTTTTCTTCTTTCCTTCCTTCCTTCTCCCTGGGGAAAAGTGTAGGAAGGGCACATTGCAAAGCACCATTAAGCAGCAGGGACGACCCAGGAGTCACTTTTCATAGCAAAGCGAAAGCTTGGAAAAAAATATTTCAGAATCATTTTGAAAGACCCAGTTTTGTAGCACATTCTGAACACTTTTTTCTAGGTGGAATAAAGCTAGGTGGAATAAAGCATGAGAAACATGAGCGCAATTTTAGGCACTATTAATCTTGTGGGAAAATCTCAATAAAAATGCATGAAAAGCTCACTTTTTAAAACTTTTTAGAGTTTGGGATAATTTTGGAGCCATTTACCATTGAGCGAAGGCTGGGCGATTTGGGCTTCCCAGGACCTGACATCCATGTCTAAAAAGGTATTCATTCCTCAATGGGATATGCATGCCGAACATCCGTCCATCTTTTAGAAAGCCAATATGTAGGTCACATCTCCCTCTCCCTCCCCCATTCCACATCACCTCCAAAGCATTTGGCATCACACAAGCAAGCTTCTTCTTCCATTCCTTTCGCACATGCATTGATTTGCCTAGAGGAGGAGGAAGAGGAGGTTTTTGGAGGTGGTCGGCTTGGAACAAGGTCATGATACTGGAGCAGCAGAGTAAGGTCTCTCTTTTTTTTATGGAAGGGTGCTTCCAAGAGAAGAGGAGGAAGAGGAAGAGGCATCCAAGTGAGACTAACGCAATATCAGGAGAGAAGGAAGGGGTTGGAGGAGCTTATCAGGACTTATTGCTTCCGTTTTTCTGGAGAAAAAAGTAGCAAGAGTGGTTGCATCTCTCACTCTCTCACTCTCTTACTCCGAGTCCGGTGGGAGTTTCAACTCGAAATGGGAGAGAACAAAGAGTTTGTTGCGATGTGCGATACAAAATGCAAGGATTAACGATTTATTTTCTCGAGAGAACTACATAAGGCCTCTAAAGTGTTAAACAATTTGACCATTTCGTTTCCATTTTCAAATGGAAAATGCAAAAGTGATACATGGTACGCATAGAAATAACGTAGTATTAAGTTGCTCGATCCTCGCCAACGTCACAGAGAGCAACAGTGAGAAGAAGGAGCAAACGTAATGAGGGAGTAAATTAATCGATATGCCTTGTCTGGCATCAGCGGAACAGCAACAAGAGCAACAACCAAAAAGAGGCAAGCAATAGAGACAGAAGAGGGTAGGATAATGATGCCAAAGTGGAACAAAAGAGCTCTTCTTGATCCCTACTGGCAGTTGTATCGAACTAGACTGAGTAGGGGCTGTTTAAAATAGCTGCATGTGTTCAATTTTCTTTTTTTTCTCCCTTGGTAGCGTATAATGAAGAGGAAAAATGAGTCTTTCCCCCTCCCTATTCTGATGGATGGGCTGTTGGTTAGGGTCTCAGACGACGGCGGCGGCGATGATGCATCAAGTTCCCACCATCGCTCTCTCGTACGCTGAGGAATAAAAAAAAGCTCCCTTTGGACACGCGCTCACACATGATGTTGGAACAGGGAAGAGGAGGAAGGCCCGCGAAACATCTTGGCCTGTGGGGCCACACGGCATAAACCTGTAGTAAAATTTCAAAAATACTCCATGCATATGTTATAAGCCAGAAGTATACCTAAACAGTACTACGTACGATAGTACATGCACATTGTACTCGTATACATATGTGGCCTTGGGGATTTGAAAGTGGCCTTTGCTTCACTAGCATCCAGAAGGATACTGGGAAGAAGGCAGAGGGACGAGGAGGGAGGAAAGAGGGCACATCTGCCAAGGACAGCAGGGGAGAGGGAGAGGAATAAGGCACTGGAGTAAATTAGGGCTCTTTACTCCTCCTCCTTCTTTTCCTCTTACTCCTTACTCCTACTACAGGGATACCAGTTTGGCTTTTTCTGACCCAAATATGAAACAAAAATAAATAACTTTTTTCTTTAATTTTTTTTTTGCTATGATCGAATCGCGACGGTTGAATAAATCCATAACTTGGAGTGCTTGCCTTTTTCACTATACACGTACATTACTTGCTGTTTGTCTTTCTTTGGGCCATTGTTTGGCTTTTACTTTGCTTTGGGGACGTGGCGACCCTGCTTTGCGTGACGAAAGATGGAGGAAGAAGAGGAAAGAAACTGGCGCGATCACGTTTCTTGTCTCTCCCTCTAACTAGTACTAGTATGGTGGTACTGTACTGCTAATCGGAGCTGGCACGAAATGAAGGGAAAGATTGAAAGAAAGCAGTTGGAATTAATAGTGCAGAAAGATGTTTCAATTCCGAGTTGTGGCTTATGGCAAGACGGACATTTCTTGAGCCTCCTGCAACTTGGCTCTTCCCCTCCTGTAGTAGAGCGTCTTGCACAGCTTGGTCATCTTCTCCCCGAGGAAGAGGACGAGAGAGCACCCAAGCATGAGCGAGCACAGGTAGAACACGCTCTGGAGGTGGTCGAGAGAGAGGGCGCTGATCACGGACTACAAGGGAGACAAGAACGGGATGACATTAAAACATGACCAAGACTATGAATGCAGGTAGATGGAACAGCACTTTTTCTTCGATTTCTAGGGTCTCCGCCTCCTTTCTGGCCTCCTCCCTCATCCGGACCAAGGTTCGGTACTTCCAGAGATCCACAAGTCCCCCTTCCATCATCTTTCGAAAGTATTTGTCAAACCTAAAGTAGCACAGCGTTGGGTTTCCCTACTGGAGTGGAAGCTTTGTTTACTTTTAAGCGCACGTTGGCCTCCAAGGGTTGAAGTAGGGGAACCCCCATCCAGCATAGCTTGGCCTGAAGATGGGGTTGGGCGAGATGTGGATCAGCGGATCTCCCCTAGGGGTGGAGTAGTGAGAGAAGATGGACGGCTCCAGGCCGGATTTGTAGTCGACAAAGATGCTCTTGCCCTCGTAGACATCCTTGATCTAAGATAAGATGCAGTTAAGAGTAGGTACCTATGTATATACTGTAGGTATGCGCTTTCGATTTGAAAACCTTAGGAATGGGTGCAAAGTCCTCCACAATCTTGTCCTCCCAGATTGTCCTAATAATAGGATTCTGGCTTTGGGCCATCATCACCTCCCCTTCCTCTCCATACAGCACCATCTTCCACGGCAGTCCACTCTCCAGAACCTTGGTATATGCACGTGCTAAAAATATGACATAATTATAGTCACCTTCTTTAAACCACCAACCTCTGCTAAGGTGCTGATTGGCTTGGTGTAAGTGGGAGTGGTGAGAAAGGCTTTCAAGATGCCGGCATAGCTTGTTGATAGGATAAAGCAGTAGAGAATCCAGACAGAAAGAATCCATCTTAGTGCTTGTGCTCTAAAAAGAAATTCTCAATTATCTCACTGGATTTCGCACTTCGAATCATTTCATACGATACCTATGACTTTTAGTGTCCCTGGTGATGGCCTCTCCAAGGAATGTCCCGTAGCAATACCAGCCGGCCCGCTTCAATAAAGACCAGTCTCTCAGCTCTTCTCCCACGAGTTTTCCTTCAGTCTTGGAAATCGTCCACATGGTGGCAGATACTATCAGCACAGAGCAAAACAGAGCCATCCAGACAAGCTCAGTAAAAGGATTGACAAGAGAGAGATACTTGGGCAGTGGACGTGGCATTGGAGAAGCAAAGGTCTGTAAGGATTAAGGTGGCAAGTGATCCGAACACAGCTCAAATTCTATGAGTAATGACCTTACCTGGTAGTCTTTGTCAAAGACAACGGTTCCATCCATGACCTGATGCCTGGTATAGGTGATAAAGATGTCACTTATGATGAAGTCGACGGCTCCCTTGGCTGCTTCCCACACCATCCCAGACCAAGTGCCATCATCCTTAATGTTGCCCCAGAGCATGTCTGGTGGGTTGACGATTGCGTAGGAGAAGTGCAGGGCCTTGGAAACGGCTTTCAAGATCTCGATTTCATATCCCCAGTAGTCGCGATAACCCAGCACTGTGGTGTTGTGAGGTTCTTCTGCCAGTAGCGGTTCCCCTAGCACGTGGTACGTCCAAGGAACGGTGCCAACCAAGAAATGATGGCCCTGATAAAGCACTGAGAAAAATCAACAGACTTGTTTTACTTAAGGAAAAGTAGTGACAATAACCTTGAAATCTTTCTGGCTGGTGAAGATTTCCTCAGTGGACTCGAATTTGCTCCTGCTCCACACGCTGACAAGTTGAGGTTGATCGAGAAAGAAGTCATAGTTGTTGATGGCAAATTTGTCTGCTGTCAGGGGATAAACGTTGGCCACAGAGGGAAGGAGGCGAAATCTGAAATTACCATGCTGTCACTGTACTACTACTCAGTTGACTATCCCATCATAAAGAAGAGTGACCTCTCGAAGGAGAAGACGACGCGATCCATCCTGCGTCTTGAGTAGAAGTAGAACCTGCTCCCAGGATCCAACATGCCGACATGGATCTTCTGCGGGCACCACATGACGGTGTCGTTGAGGACCTTATAGGCAACGGCAACATCAGACTCAGTCTCCACCCAGAAGAACAGCGATCGGTGGTGGTTCTGGGCTGGCAGGAGAGGACGTCTCAGGGGGAGTATCGGTTCGTCACGTGGGTAATGCTTCGTTGCCAAGTCCTGGATCAGGTTTCCCTCACTTTGATACTATGTAACTGGTACTCCTTGTAAGTGTGCCAGGCTTACCTTCTGGCTTTCATTGGGATCTCCCGACTTGAGATGCTCCTCGCCGTCCCCCGTGCCAAAAGTTGGACAAGGTTCTGCCGGCAGGTGCGACTGGCGCTGCTGCAGCCAGTGCAGGTCGTAGACGTGGAAGGGCACCTGCAGCTTGGACAGGACCTGGGCCTTGGCCACAGGATCCGTTGAGAAGTCAGAGATGACGCTGAGCTCCGTGTTTCCCAGGCTGGACAGGTCGCGCATGATGTGGGCGAGGGCCGCAGGGTCAGCTTCAGCTTCGCCCCTGCTGATGGTAAGCGAGATGGCCAGGATTACGCAGGTTGCAGCGTTCTTTGGAATCATCTCTCTCTCTCTATGTTCTATTTTCCTGCTTGAACGCCGTGTCCACCTGTCAATGTAACTAGACTGGTAAGCATCCTAATTGGCTATCGGTTAAATGTACTGTATACCTAATTTCATTATTATATAACCGATAGTAGATCCAATAATCCAATTGAGAGAAAATTAACCAACTTACTGCATCCTACACTTTCTTCCCAAATTCTATTATCTAAAAATATGGAATTATAAACCACTTTATTTCCGTATTTAATTTCTTACTTTATTATACATTATTTTACTTTATTTCCTAATTTTTCACTTTATTTCCCGATTTTTAACTTATTTTCCGATTTTTACCTATTTCCCAAATTTCAAAATTTAAAATGTTTTTTTAAACATTAAAAAAATAGAGGATAAAGTTAAATGATCTATTCACTGGGGATTTTTTTTGCACTTTATTTCCTTCATTACAAAAGGATTCCTGATTTGTTTGTCCAGTCCCATCCCTACTCTCCCCAACCTTCCCCCCCCACTGAGGATCACTTTTGTAACTCGGGAAATAAAGTGCAAGATAATTCACCAACGAATTAATTGCTACGTGGCATCAATTTTTGTAGACATGGATGTAGTACCTCTGTACGACAGAGAGATCCACAGGAGTACGAAGAATGAGGCTTGTTAGGGAATTTATTACATGTCTATCTTTAGCATGTTGTGACATTTCGGTAAGTTACAATTTATCAGCTTAATGTTGGGGGGATGAGGTTGGGGTTACATGCAGGGAACTACGGAGCAATGCTCCAAATCTTTTCTTTTACCAGCACTACCGTATTAGTACAGTAATTAAAAGAGCAAATTTCAGAGATCTCGTGATTTATCGACAATAGTTCATAGGCTTGAATGTTGATCAGCACGATTCTTTACACTGCAGTTAGCTATGGAAGATATCTAAAACAGTCGCACTCCACACAGGTGTACAGTACCGTACATGTCTCTTTTTGTAAAAAAAAAACCATTAACATTGTGACGTACTCGTACCAGCCTTGCCAGTCCAGCTGACAAAAGCATTTTTTTGGATGACCAGCCAGACATCATTCACATCAGACTGAAGAAAAAAAACGATAATGACATGTGGTTTCAACAAGCAGAGAAAGTGGTGGTCGCTGATGGTATCTGTCGTGATTGACAATTCCAAGTTGGTGAATAAGTCATGAACAGTTGATTTGAACAGTGACGCAACAAGAGGACAGAGATACCGGAGGGGAGGGAAACGGAAATTGTACAGGAAATTGGACGACTCTTCTTTGGCACACATGATCTTCTTCTGACGGCATTGGCATTGGGGTCTCACCCCCAAGGGAGTGGAGAGAGAAAAATATTACATTTGCATAAGATGTCAGACGTAGGCGTCAGTTCTGCTCGGTCTCTACACATGCGGCCACTATACGCACACACGCACGCACGCCAAGGGCCATTATCATAACAATGCGAGATAAGGAGGAGGAGGAGGAGAAGGAGGAGGAGGAGGAGGAGGAGGAAAAAGGAGTGTCTCGCAGCAACAGTCCCTCTTGAGAAGAAAACAGCAGGAATAAAAGTGGTTGGAGGGGTTGGAGAAGTTGCTGTGCTGAGTAAGTGTGTTGGAAGAGGAAGAGGAGTAGGGGAAAGAAAGGAAGGAAGGAAGGAGGACCCTGGGGGATGCCTCAAAAGAAAGAGAGAGAAAGGAAAATTAGTGGAGGAAAGAGAAATAAAAGCAATAGGAAGAATTCTAGTAGCACTGGTGTGAGCAACAGCATAGAAGCAGTTCCCAATCTCTTTCGTACCATTGTTTCTATCACATGATGTACAGTACCTACAGTACATTACAGATCACTTGGAAAAGCAAGTAATGTTGGTATGTGGGAGAGAAAAAGTTCTCCTCATCCACTGTATCTTATATATATTTGTCGTTCTGTCTGCTTGCTTGCTTGCTTGCTTGCTTGCTTGCTTGCTTGCTTGTCTTTTATAGACGGCCAAACCGCTGGACCGATCTGGCCCA
>JAAUYM010121201.1_pt1 | contig 10216 bp, 8 predicted proteins | sample 7278001 | NCBI WGS metagenome assembly JAAUYM01 (sample SAMN14350224, study PRJNA611818) | marine sediment metagenome | isolation source: surface marine sediment (1.8m) | place: French Polynesia: Moorea | collected 2018-08
AGGAGGAGGAGGGCAAAAGGCCATTAATCCCCCCTCCCTCCTCCTTCTCCTTCCTCCCCCCCCTCCTTCTGTGGAAGCAGCAAGCTAGGCGGGCTTCGTGATCTATGGTATCGCATCTCCAAGATGGAGAGAGGAGAACCACGAAGGCGCGCACTCTCTCTTTCCCCTCCTCTCGATCTCTTCTTCTCCCCCGCCGCACCCTCCGTTCAGCCAATCGGGTCTCGACTGCCTTTAGAAAGTGGGAGGAGCCTGAGGAGGCGGGCGAGCCCACACAGGGGCTACTGTGCATTTCCCACAGGTGGAAGAGGAGGAGGAGGAGGAGGAGGAGCAGGAACCACAGAGTTGGTTGCGGAGAAGAATAAAACCATCGATCCCACCAGGCAGCAAGCAACGTCTGAGAGCGGGAGCGAGCCATGATGGTCGTGGTGGTGGTGAGGGGAGGAGAGTTCTTTGTGTCACAGAGCAGACGGAGTTGAGAAGGGTCTCGCGAAACTTGGAGACCTCTGGGGCCTCATCTTGATATCTCGGCTACTTTTTTGTTATATGAGGAGAGGGCTTACATAAATGTGGCAGGAAATAGCAAACAATAGCAGTAGCAACAACAGCATAGATGTTTCTCTAGATAAAGATACCTTTCGCAAACAACATCAATGTCCAATGTCCTCTGAGGTCTCATTCCCAACCTTTTCTGCGCACTGCTCTTGGGTTTAACAAGGGGACCAATTTTGGCCCACGAGCTAAAACGCGACGTCGGTCGATCCTAAGACGGAGCAAAGGAAGAGAAAAAAGATGCTGGATATCATGTGGGGCACCTCTTCCTCCTCCGCCACCACCACCCCATGCCAGCCTGCTTCTCGGGCTTTTGCAGCAGGTGGAAGAGGGGGAGGAGAAGGAGGGAGGCACGTTCCATAACGCACCCCACCATCTTTCCCCCCCCCCCCCCTCCAGATGAGTCCCGCGGCGTTTCGTCACGGGCCGGCCCGATGGTGAGAAGGAGAGAGAGAGAGAGAGAGGTGCTTTGTGCCACCGCACTCCGCATACGCCACACACACTCTCTCTCCAGACGAGGGCACTCTTTCTCTCTCTCTCTCACACACACACACTCACTCTTCTTACGTGTACTACCTACTAGTACTATACGTGTACGCCTGACCTCCCACCTCCCAATCGGGCACTCCAGCAACCAGCCCGAGGCACCCCCTCTTCTCTCCTCCCTCTCTCGAGAGGCACTCCGACTGCCTAATTGATCGACAATGTTCGCCGTGCACCCGCTGGACATGGAGGAAGCCAGAGCAGTGCCCAGGAGGTAAGAAGAAAAGAGAGAGAGAGAGGGGGGGAGAGAGAGATCAGATTTAAATGAGCGTCCTCAATCTGCATCTCTGACCTCCTCCCTTGGGCAGTGGCACATACTATTCCATCTTGTGTGTTACCTACGTAGGCCCCGGAAGCCCCTGAAGGCCCACACGGACTCGTACGAGTGCCGCTTCTGCCAGCGCTCGTTCCACAAGCAGTACAACCTGCTGATCCACGAGCGGACGCACAAGGGGCTGGACCACGCGCCCGCCGTCTGCGACGTGTGCGGGAAGGTCTTCAGGAAGGTGGACACCATGAGGAACCACAGGTGCGGTATGGCGTAAAGTGCTGACTCATCTGCCACTTCTTGTTAGAGAACTTGCACTCTTACCCTTTCAACCATTCTTACAGGGTGAGCCATTCCCCGCCGGCCGTGCCAAAGGAGCTGAAGGGATTCCTTGCGGAGTGCGTGACATACTGATTGCAGCATTATGCCCATCACGACCAACTCCCAGATCTCTGACGGAGGGGGGGGGGGCTAAGGCGAGGTCTGAAGTTTCTGCCCTGAAACGGGGGCCCATCTCACCGGCGGCCCTTCCTCATCCTCATCATCTTTTGAAGCCGGTTTGACGCGATATTAACATGCTGCTTTTCGGTGTAATCAATGGTGCGATTATGTTTCCTGATGCTCGTGTGTCTATTTAATGACAATTTTTTTTCTCGTCTTTGTCAGAAAAAGAGAATAAACGAACTTTTGGTGACTCTGTATGTGAAGCATTATTGTTGTTTTTCTGCGGAGGTAAAGCTCGCTTTGGAAGCGACCGAATTGATGTTAAATATTGTTTCTGATGCCTGGTTGCGTTTAGTCCATACTGAAATACTACACCTAGTACGTCCCCACCACCACCAACGTTTGCTTTTTTTGCAATTTACAAGTCCATTTCTACAACCACCCTGTGGTCTACAGCAGCAATGACAGGAAAAGGATCCAGTGCCAAGCAATGACTTATTGGAGGTTGCGGGCAAAGATCCTTCCAACGTTGCGACGTAAAAACTGTCTTGGCATTTGAAATCCAGATTATGGAAGGTGTGTAAAAGAAAAAGCTGTCGTGTTAAGTTCTCAAAATATAGTATGTCTGTATTGAAGTATTCATAATAAAATTAAAAGTATATAATATGCAGCAGTTTACAACATAATTATTTTCCATCGTATTACGTGGGTATTTGTAGTTAAAGACGCTGGCAGTAAGGACGTACCTAGAAAATAGCGTAAAAAAAGTTTTTAATTTTCTGCATTAAGTTTAAAAGTGATGAAAAGACGTAGTTTTTATCTCGTCGGGAAACTGACCGAAAATTAATATCTTGATCTAATAACAAACATTGAATGCAAAGTTATTGTTGCCCTATGTAGTTCTCTTTTGGTGGCGAAAAAAAGTCCACCCTTTAGTTCACTCATTTATTTCCTTGTCATTGTCGCATGATCTAAAAAAAAAAAATCTACTCCATTGCTCTCTCCGTACTACAGTGATCGTCACAGCCTAAATTTCGTACGAATTTTTATCGAAAACTCCTTGACGCATCCCTCCTCACATGTCCATGTCGTCCTCGCCTTCCTCCAGCGCCCTCTTCTTCCCCCTGGCCTTGGAGGGCCCTCCCATCTCCACAATCTGCCTGTTGGCCAGCAGGATGGGCTCCAGCTCCGCCAGCTGGCGCACGAAGCCCGGCCACAGCGTCACCACCTGGCGGATGTTGAACACCAGCCCCGTTGCGTCCCTGTTGTACGTACACAAGCGAGAGTAGTACACAGTCAAACTAGCATAACCAGGTCGGGAGATGGTCCAATTTTCCAATTATCTGAATTTTCCCGTTCTAACTGAATGGCTATATGTACGACAGGTAGTAATATGTGAATTTTGTTCCCCCCCAATAACCAAGATTTCCTAATAACCGAGTCCCGATTACCGAGTTTGACCCTAAAACCAATGCTCAAATCGCATGTCCGCTCCCCCCCCCAAAAAAAAACAACTGTACACATTTCTTTTCTTTCTTATCAAACATGAAGTTGTCTCTAAATATCTTTGTCAATGTAACATATTCCGCATTTTGCGCTTGAGGTCATTTTGCCCGTTAAAAGGTCATCCATTTTATGATATCCTTAAACACATTACTAAACCCACAAGTTAAAATGAGGTAGTCTGTTTTTAAACGGACATGCTGTACCAAAGCGCACGCTTCCTCGTTAAAAAAAACTTTTATCACTCTTCGTAATCCAACGAGATTTCCTACAAAAAGTTTCAAAAAAAAAAGTCTGAGACTCGTTCGTCGCAGTAAAAAAAAATAATCCAAACACTGGCTGAAAGAGAAGGGAGAAAAATCCTTGATTGAGCGATAAGATGTCACGAAAAGAAGAGAAGGGAAAGAAAATTGCATTTCTTGGAAAGACGCGCAGGGAAGAATGGTCCTCCTCGTCTTCTTTTTTTCTTCTTCCACACACACGCGACAAAGAAGACAAAGAGTATTAGCACATTCCCCCCCTCCCCTCCCTCCGACGTCACAGGGTGGAGACTGGCTGAGACCCGTAAACTAATAAAATCTATTTCTCTTATAGACATGTACATAAAACATCCTACTTTTGCACGGAAATAATGCTGTAAAAGCGTGACGCAAGTTTCTATACTAATTCCTAAACTATTTATTTGTGATACCCCGCAGGGCACTTTCCTTGACGTCAATTCAGTCTCACTCTCACGCACACAAAGGACAAAAGTCGAATATGTGCCTAGGGGAAATTAAGGCGAAAGAGAAGGAAAGAGACAGAGAGAGTGGCGCGTTTGATATTTTTTCCCATCTTTCTTCTCCGCAAAGTGGACAGGGCCCGAGGACAGGCAATCTCTTCCATTTGTACTAGTGTACTGTACACACTACAGTTTTCGTGCTCTATTTTGGAAGGGGAAAGGGAAGGAGGGGGAGGAGGAGAGGAATAGAACGGAATGTGGGAAGACACGATGATGACAGACGGACATGAGAGAGAGAGAGAGAGACTGTTCGCTTCCAAAGCAAAGACGGTCACATTACGCAGTTCGTGAGGAGGGGGGGGACGGAAGCCAACATCCAAGTCGGAGGAGGAGGAGGAGGAGGAGGAGGGAAAAGAAGACAGAAGGGAAAACGGAGGGAGGGGAAACCGGAGAAGCAAGGCCTTCTCTTATCATCTTCCTCCCTCTTTCAAAGGGGAGAGGAGAGGAAACGAGAAGGGGGAGGAGAGAGACGCTGCGACAAAGCGCTCTCAAGTCCCTTCCCCCCCCCCCCCTCTCTTCCTCAAAATCGGCCAGTTTCGGGTTTCCGACTGGAGGGAAACAAAAAAAGAAAACATGCATTGCGTACTACAATGTACGTACAAATAGTAGTACGTACATACTACAGTGGACGCCAAAGAGATCCTTGCAAGTTCTCTCTCTCTCCCTCTTCCGAGTCAAGTGTGACTGATCAACGAAAATTGACCACATCAACAAGTCTCGTAGGGTAGGAGGGAGGGGCAGGGAAGGGAAGAGAGGGAGGCAGGAAATACACACGCCGCATTTACGCACACGCCTTGAGCAGCAGCAGCAGCAGCAATAGTAAGTAATCCACAGTAGTAGCAGCAGGAACAACTTAAACTTGGAGGCCCTTGGGGTTCAAACATGACCCCCGATACATTTCCTTCCACAATCGAAACTTGGGGATCCACCACTTGCGTTGTTATGCTATCTGATTTTACGGGCCTGCCATGTCAAATGTGGCCCACGAGCCGTAAAGCGCGACTGCAACGTCCTTCTCCTTCCTCATCGTCGTCTTAGGTGCTAAGGAGATGGAAGCGAGCGCAGTACAGATGATGCATTTTTTTCAGCTGGGAAGGGAGGGAGCACAGGCGGAACGACCCTCCTCCTCCTCCTCTTCCACTTGCCTGTATCAGGTGCCCTTCCTCCTTCCTTCTTGTCCCTGCGGCTGCGGGGGCTCGCAAGACAGACAACAGTGGCGTGGGAGGAGGTGAGGGTCGTCGTCGTAGTTACACGGGCGATGCTGTCCACACTGCATGCGCTGATGAGGAAGAGGAGGAATGGGAATGGCCCACAGCTAAGGGGGGAGGGGAAGGAAGGAAGGAGTGAGCGCTGACAAGAGTCCCTCTGGTCTGAGCGCAGGTGCCTCCTCCTCCTCCTCCTCCTTCCTCTCCCACCCTACTACTATGTACTACACACAGCTGAGTTTGAGCTACCTTGCTGACATTGGTAGTGGTTAACCTTCTCCCCTCCTCCTACCCATATTTCGGGAGCGAAAGGGGGGGGAGAGAAGATCATGTCAAGAAGAGATCGGCTAACCAGACGCTTCTAAGGAGGAGGACGCTTCGGGAGGGTGCTACCCCCCCCCTCTCTCTTTCTCAAGTGCAAAGTGCATATCGAAATTCGGTGAGTGCTGCGTGTTTTTGTGTGATAGGCAACAACACACCACACCACACCTGTGAAGTACTAGTAGTATGTACAAGTGATTACACCACATCTGGGATGGTCCGGCCGATGACACATTCTACTACTGTAGACTAGTACGTATGATCGTGCGTACACAGGAAGCGGAGGAAGGTGAGTGCGGAGACCGAGCGAGGATGCATGATGTTGCTATGAAGCTGCAATGTACTGTACGAGGTAGGGACTACCTAGTAGTGCATCGGGTCAACAGCAGCACATGCTGTTTGCCCGTGTGTTTCTACTGGAGAAAGAGAAAGAGGAGGAGAGAAAGAGAGATGTACCTACGTAGATAAGGCAAGAGATTGAGGAGAGGAGGAGGAGGAGGGGGGGGGGCTTTTGAAGAAGTTGTTTTTCGCTTGCCAAGAGGATACACAAAAGAATCGAGGTAGTACCTACCTGCTTCTTTACAGAGTCTCGATACATTTACCGAAAAAAAGTCTTCAGAAACGCAGAGGAAAATTTGCAACATTCCCGCTGGGATGGATCCGGGGCTTGAATTCTTTGAACATCCCCCTTTTTTTTCCTAAACGGATGCGCCCGTCCTTTTCTCGGGAGAAAGTTGGCGGGGGAAGGAGCGCTCGTTATTCGCAGGAGACTTTCCGAAATGGAAACAGAGGGAAGAAAGAAAGTTTGACTTTTCCTCTCTGAGCAAACAAGCAGCCGATTATTGGAGACCAGATTATTCGTACCAGCGACAATAAGGATGCCAAGCGTCTGATGTCACGTTGGAAAGGCCCAAACGACCCCTAAAAGAACTTTGGTGCGACGGAGAGAATTCACAGAGTGCGCCCAATACTGAGAAGCTGCCATTCATGTGGCGGAGGGGAGGGGAAATCGAAGTTCACACGTGTGGCAGTCAAAATACGTAGGCATATAAACTTATTATTAGCTTAATTGCACAGACCAGAAACGTTACAAAACTAGTGGGTAGGTTGTCTGGTGGGGGACGACACGCTCCGAATAGGAAATCATCACAAAACCGGACGTGCTTACTTTGCGGAAAGTCCCGTCTCCTCCATAACGTATGCGATGGCCAGCCCGGCAGACCGACTGGCTCCAATCTGCCCGTGAATCAGCACCTGATTGGGGGAGGTGGGGGGGGGGAGGGGAGGGGAAGACATCAGAGAGGAGGCAATGGAGAGTTTGTACGATGAAAAAAAAAAAAACAGGAAAAGAAGGAGGATGCATGAATGCATGCATCCTTCTAGGTCCGTTTTGGATCTCCCTCACCTTTCCTCCTTGGCGCAGCGCCCGGCGTATGAAGCGATTGGAGGGGCGCACGTTGCGCAGGAGTGCGCCGGAGTCGCTGTCCTCCATGTCCACCACGTGGTACCTGACCGCGGAGGAATTACGTAGGGAGGAAAAAAATGCCCAGCATCCAGCATTATGTAACCGATTGACTCGCACAGTTAAAATTAAACCTTAATCAAACATGCTATCCTTTACTTTTCTACTAATAGGTAGAAACGCTTTGTTTATTAATTAGTACTAAAAATGTATTGGATCAACAATAATAATATAATGCAATGATAAAAGAACGAACCTAATGTGATTTCAACCTTCACCCACACAAACAACAATTTTGCCACGAAAAAAGTAGGTTAAAAAGTTAGAGTGTTTAGGTGGGTCTTTGAGGATTACTACAGTTTGAACGTCTCACTGAAACTTGTCGGGGAAGAGCGGCCTGATGATCCTCGCCTCCTGCTGGCTCCTCACCACCACCACGTGGGTCACACCTTCGGAGTGGAGGCGATCAACCTGGGGGGGGGGGGGGGAGACATCTTTATGCAAGAGAATTCTGTCCCTTTTTATTGTACGTTACATTGCTCTTGGTTGCCGCGGCCAGGGGTCCCAGAAAGAGTCCGGGGAGGACCTCCTGCATGCTGCGGCGGTCAGAGTAGTTCCACCTGTCGCAGTCCCGCTCGTACCCATCACTGGAATGGAAGAATTGGAACAAATCATCTAGAACCCAATCTACGTACTGTAGAATAGCAGTCGCAAGCTCTAGTACATACTAGAAAACGCGCACAGCCCAGTAGAGTGAGAGGAAGGTTTCCCAGATAGCGTTAAGCCCAAAGGTAATTTTAAAAGATACTTTAATGATTTAGCATGTTTCTTAGTTGAAAATGGTGTCTAAAAAAAATTATGGGTTAAAATTTGAGAGCAAAGCAAACAAATTTCAATCCCACACTTCGACACCATTTTAAAGCAAGAAATATTGCAAAATTTTTAAAGTACCTTTAAAATTACCTTTGGCCAGTAGCCAATCAATACAACAAATAGGTTAGGTTAGCTTTAAAATTTACAAAAGTCTAGAAATGTGACGGCATCTGGCAAACCTTCCTCCCTTTTCTGGATGCTCATGAGTACGCCCCCTCTCTTACTGTAGTAGAGCTTTACCCTAGTTTCCTCCCCGTCTCTCTCCCTCCCTCCCTCACCGAGGTCTGTGCTCCATGATCCACCTCTGGATCTCCTCTGCTCTCTCCGTGGGAAGGGGAGCGTCGACGTCGTCGTCCACTTGGCCGTCGGCGCCGCGGAATCCCTTTCCGTGGTTGGAGGAGGAGGAGGCGGCCGCGGCCATCGCGGCTGTGGGCATCAGGAAGAAGAAGCAGTGGAAGGGAAGGAAGGAAGGAAGGAGGCCTTGACGAATCGCGCAGGTGTGTCCACAATCTTTTCTGATCAAAGGATAGCAGCTGTCAGACAAATTTCGGCTTCGGGGCCAGTTTCTATGCTTCTCCTTCGGCCGTCGTGTCGTGTCAAATTGTTTTTGTTTTGATGACTTTTCGAAAGAAGCAACAGCTCATGTTCACCCAACCTCTCACGTATCGGTTAAGTACAATGGAATCTCGACACATAACAATGTGGGTGGCCTGCAGGAAAAAATATCGTTGCGTGAGATTTATGGTTTTATATCGAGATGCTACTGTAGGATTTTGGTAAGCAGACAAACGTTGTTATACTGAAATTTATCGTTCTATCGTGATTTCACTATGTACCTTCCTCATACAGATCCGTTGGTACGTCCGTACATTACTCTACTTAATGAGATGAAATTATGGTAGGTTGTGATTTTTTTCCCCATTGATGAATGCCTCCTGATGAAGGCTATTCCCACAATCAGCGAAAGAGACGCAAACTGCTGCTGCAATATTTAAATGGCCTTTCCTCTCCCATCTTTTCCCCAAGTTTTTCTCCACTTTCTTGAGAATTTAAGGAATGGGTAGTGACGCCAGGTGGGCTCATTGGCACAGAGGATGAAGCTCCCAAGTTTGGAACTTGGAGGGGTGGGGGGAGAAACTGTCTCTCGCCGGATGGAACTAGAGGACCACCTACTCTACTTTCTCGGTCTTCCTCCGGCCTCTTCCATCAGTATCAATCTCCCTTCCTATCTCTCTCTCTCTTCTTCACACCTTCAGTAAGTTTGCTTTCCTCCCAAGTCGGGAAATTTTTAGATTGTTAGAAAGACGTGGAATGAACTTGTTTGAAGGTGTCTTCAGGGCTTCTTGCCTTATTTTCACCTGGGCTAGAAGCAACTTCCAAAGTGAAAAAAGACTTTGAGTAACTTTTTTTATCCCTACTTCTAGTCTGCTCCTTTCATCCATGGAGATAATGGTAGGCTTTTATAGAGATTTACAGTACACAGTCGTGCTAGAGTGAAATAACTTTTTCGCCGAAAAAAGCAATAGGTCCATCTACGTATTTTACGACTGAACCATTAAAAAGGGGGGGGAGGACATTAAAGATAAGTGGGGAAATTCCATGGAATAACTCTTGGATTTTATCTTGCGGCTCTGGCCTTCCCAGATTTCACCATCTTGGGGTACATAAAGGGGAGGTAGAAATGGTATCCCTCCTCCTCCTCCTTCTCCTTCCTTCCTTCCTTCCTTTTCTGCACGCAGGTTCGGCGACGTCTATTTTTGGACCTCTCTATTTTCGACCTCCTTGAAACAACGCAACCTGCTGACGATTGCAAGGGTGAAGAGAAAGCCGTCCTTTGATGAGAGGGAGAAAGTTCAACATTTAGCGGATTTTTCTTTCTTGTGGTCTTTGGAATATGGACCAATCAAGGGACCTTTCAGAAGAAAAAATGTAGAAAAAAATCGCCGACACACCACGAAAACATATCACTGACATATCACACAAGTACATACAGAACTACAAGTTTGCTTAGGAATAAAAAGTAGCTTAAGCTTTAAAATTTCCACCAGACATACTAGTGAAACAATCTTTTACTTCTTCCTTCTTCCGTCCGTTCGCGTGCTCCTTCTCATCCTCATGGGGGAAAAAAAGGCGCAGAAGAACGCAAAAGAAACAAAGTTTTCCAACATTCTTCTTCTCTTTTCCTCTCACGGATCACGCAAAGCAATGTCCGGAAGAAATTAAGACAGTCAGGGAAGGAGGGAGGGAGGCAGGGAGGGAGGGAGGGG
>JAAUYM010015766.1_pt1 | contig 10212 bp, 5 predicted proteins | sample 7278001 | NCBI WGS metagenome assembly JAAUYM01 (sample SAMN14350224, study PRJNA611818) | marine sediment metagenome | isolation source: surface marine sediment (1.8m) | place: French Polynesia: Moorea | collected 2018-08
TAATTAATCAATAAAAGCCCCCTTCTCCCCCTGAGCAGAGAACCCGCTGAGGTTTCCTCAGCAAGGGAACGCTCTGCTAGAGGTTTCCTCGGCCCCCGAACGCGCGAGTTTGACTGTCTTGCCGAGCATTCCCTTGCGCCTATCGGCGGCGCAAGGGAATGGGGGAAATTACATTTAATTGTCAAGTTGGAGGAGAAAAGCTACTAGTCAATACTTCCCCCATCCCGGCGGCGCTTTTGACTTCCCCGTCAGGGGCTGATTACTGTCTCCTAATAACCTCCCAAATAGTAGGCATAATCTGGATTTTTAATCGCTTGTAAAATCTTTCGTCGAGAAAACAGCATAAATGCAGTAGAACCGATAACTAGACCAAGCACAGCCCAATCAGGAGCGATCGCATTGGCTGCGAGATAACCGACTACAAAATTGAGCATGAGACTGGGAAACAATGCTGCGATCGCATCAGAGACAAGATTAAGACTAAATAGTACAATTGCGTTTAATAAACCTAGTACCAATAATAAATATCCCCAGCAGCCCATAAAAGTTAGAGTAGTATCTATTTTTGCCCATGGTTTCGGGGTTGGTATGCCGATGGTAAAAGCGACTAATAAGCCAAAAACAAGCAAAATAACGCTAATTACTAGGAAATAGCGACGATTCAACTCCTGGGATAAAGCAGCCATCTCTTCAAATCTCACTACCTTTGCCTGTCTGTACCAATAACGAATTAATCTATAGGCTAAATATTCACTTAAAGGCACTGCTAACAGGAAATTGAGTAAAGCCAAATCCATTGCTCGTTGATAGGTAGAATCAATGGCAAAAATCAGCCCAGAAACAGGTTCTACTGCCCAACCAGCTACCAAGCGATCGGCAAAGATAAAGCAAAAATAAGCAATTCCATAGCCAAAAAAAGGAGCTAGTAAGTAGACAGTAGCACTGAGTTTGGGTAATTTAACTTCGACCTCAGCCGGATGAGCAATTTGTTGTCTTTTAAACAAGATTAAAACTGAGATCGACAACAGAATTAGAGTACAAAATATTGCTAATATTTGGGCTTCTAATGCACCCATTGATTCTTTCAACTTAAAAACCCAAAACAATGCGGTTAAACCGATCAAAGTTAAAGGTGTCCCCCAAACCGATTGCAGAGATAGGATTGATAACAGCATCCAGAGTAAGCTGAGAACTAAATAGTAACCAGCCCCTAAAACCAGATATTCATCAGGGAATAAACCTCGATAAAAGCCAAACCATAAACCGATTAAAGCGAGTATAAAGCTAGTCAGCATCCCCAAACCTAAAAGAGAGATACAGGCTCGTCTAGCTTGTTGAGGAAAACCCAAACCAAGGTAAAATTCTCCCCGACGGGCGATCGCTTGAACAAATCCGCCACTGGTAATCAAACTAGCTAAAGTTGCCAGAGTAAATAGGGAAGCTAGCTCGGATGGGATAAATTTCCAGGTATCACTAGATTCCACATTGCCTAATACCAAAAGGGAAATTAAAGGAATAGCGTAAACAAAGCTACGGGAAAATTGCTCGACAAAGGCATATATTTCGGCGACGATCTTTTTTGTCCAACTAGAGCGAGGCTGAATTTCTAGTTGTGGTGGTAAGGGATGGTTTTGTTGGAAAATGTACTCGCCAATTTCTAAAACATTAGCAAAACCAAATTCTTCCTGAATAATGCGATCTGTATAGCCCAAAGATTCCACGATCGCCATTGCTTGCCAATGATCTACTAGCCTGGGACTAACTTTTTCTACCTGAGCAATTAGTTCTAAGAGTTTTTGTTCGTTAGACATAGGAAATTTAAGTAATAAGTAATAAGTAATAGATTTTATTTTCCATTGTCCATTATCAATTACTTTAATAAGCTGTAATAAGTCTCCAGATGTTCTGATAAAAAAGTCTTTTGAGTAAATAATTTTAAAGATCGCTCTAAAGCTCGCTTGCCGTATTGTGCTCGCTCTTCAGGGGAGAATAATAGCAGCTTGAGTATGGCTTCTGCCATCTGTTCCGGACAACCGGCACGCACCAGTAATCCGGTATCGGCGATCGCTTCTCGAACTCCTCCCACATCAGTAGCAACAATGGTCGCCCCAGAAAGCATGGCTTCAATGATGGCAAAGGGAAATCCTTCGGAAATACTCGCCATTGCTACTACATCGGCTTCACTGTATGCCCGCCAAGGTTCGCTAGTAAAACCTGCAAAGTTGATAGTTTCTTCTAAGTTGTGTTGGCGTACCAGTTCTTGGCATTGAGCGAAATAGTCTTCGTCGGAGGCTTTTCCGTAAAAACGAAATTCAATATCGGGAATTTGATCGCGGACAATGATAGCTGCCTTAATTAAGTCCAGTTGACCTTTAAGGGGAAAGATCAAGCCCATATTCATCACTTGAGGGCGTTCTTTCTTAACAGGGGGTGTGGGATGAAATTTCTCTGGATCGGCACCATTGTAAATTACTTTGATTTTTTCTGGTGGTACTCCCCACCAACGTTCCCAACGAGCATTGTATTCACAGACTGGAGCAACCAGATCGGCAAAATGAAAGTTAACTTTAACTACCGCCCCCATCAAGCGATATAAAAACTTGCGGACAAATAAGGAAGGAATGCTTTGATTGAGGTTTAAATATTGCTCCCGAATATTGATACCATGTTCGGTAAGTAAATAAGGCGTGTCACGCTGTAATTTAGCAATAACACAGGGTAAGCCACAAAAAGCTGCTGCTGAAGAGTGAGTAATGTCTGTTTCTGGTACAGGTAAGTGAATAGTAATTAAAAATCGATATAGCAAGCGCAGGGCTTCGGTTAATTCGGTCAAAGTAACCCCTCCTAAAGAATCTTCTTGCTGACAATAATCCCCAGCCAGATGCTTAAAAGTTGACCATACCAAAGCCGAATTCATGGTTTTATGGTAGTCATAACTTAGAAAATATTCGTGGATGAATAACAGCAGTTGACCAAGTGACTCTGGCTCTACTTCAGCAAGTAGCACTGTGTGTAAAAAAGATTCAAAGAGGGGGATAAAGCTAGTTTTAATTAGATTGGTGGTTACTGCTTGTTTACTCTTGAGTGCTAGGGAAAAAGGCGCTCGCCAGCTATATTCGACTGGGTCATCTGTTCCCCATAAGGGTATCTTGAGAACTTCTAAGACATTTGGGGCTAACTCATAGTGTCCTTTTTGGTAAGGATTAGCCACTATCGCAAATAGCTTAAAAGATATTTCTGGTAGCTGTTGAGTTAAAACATGACACCAGGTACTGACACCCCCTTTGGCAAAAGGATAAGTTCCTTCTGTCGTCAGCAACACACAAGGTCGAGCCAACTCTAATTACCTCCAGCCATTGTCTGGGGCAAAAATTGTACTTGAGCTAATTGACCGATTATTAAAGAGTTAGTCGGGTTAGCAAATTCTACTTCAACCAAATAGTTCAAATTTTCATTAGGTAAAGGATTAACAGTCGCGATCTTACCCTCAAATTTTTGCGCTGTCACTCCTGCTCCAATTTGAATCAATGCCTCTTGGTGGGGACTTAAAGCATTAATTAAACGACCACTAACAGGTACTTCAATTTTTAGCTGTTCTAATTTAGCTAACCCAACTACAGGATTACCAGCATAGATTTGAGACCCAACCGTGACTGGTAGTTCCGTGATAATCCCCGCCTCAGTCGCTCTGACTATCCTTTGTATTTGGGGAACTTGATATTTATTAAGTTGTTCAGCTTGTTGACGTAATAGTTCTAATTTTTCCGTTGCCTGTTGGTACTCTAGTTGAGCAGTCTGCTTCTGCTTTTCTAATTGCGCGATCGCATCTTGTTGTTCTTGAATCGCTAGTTGTCCTTGTAGCTGAGATAGTTCCCTTTGAGTTTGTTCTAATTTGGTTCCGGCGGCGGCAGCGGCGATCGCTATATCATAATCTACTTTTGCTACTGCTAGTTCTGCCTGTGCTTGTTCTAGCTGTTCTTGGGAGATCCCCCCCTGGTGATAAAGGTTTTCTACGCGATTAAAACGTGCCTGGGCTCGTTCATAAATAGCTTTAGTTCTGGGGACCGAATCCTGTCGCTGACGTAGAGGAAGTTTTGCTGCCTGAGTTTTAGCTAGAGATACCTGTAAGTTGGCCTCGGCAATCTTAGCTCGTAGTGGAACTAAATTGTACTTGAGACGATTAATTTTTTGTTCTAGCTCGAATACTCGTTGTTTGGCAGTTTGTTGTTGTTGCCGTACTGCCTGTTGTTTTTGCCTAGTTAATTGCTGTTCTTGAATAATCTGTTTTTTCTTATCTTCCGCTGCTAAATTTTTGAGAGTGAGCAGAGGTTGACCAACTTCTACCTTTTCTCCCACCTGCACCTGAATATTTTCCACAATACCTGGGGCAATTGCCGCTATTTTAAAAGTTTTTGCTGGCTTTAACTTACCTGTAAACTTAGTATCGGCAACTTTAGCAGATTGCTCATAGTAACTCTGGGCCGACAGCGGTTTTCTCAACCACTGACGCATGACGTAAATACCAGTGGTTAGACTTAATGTAACTATCAACCAAGCTAATATTTGTCGCGGACTAATCTTGCTTGGAGGCAGAGTTATTGGCTGTTGTTTGGCACAAACAGTTAATGGCGTTGAAGAAGTTAATGGCGTTGAAGAGGTAGGAACAATCTCGTTACTGATTGGCTGAAGGTCTAAAGTAGTCCACTCTTGAAGATCTAACTCTACTTGGACTTCATCAATTTCAGTGAATTCTTTAACTATAGGAAGCATTTTTTCAAATAATCCAGCTCCCATATGAGTATAGCCTTTATTTACTACTCTAATTGCTTGTTCGATCTCTTCGTCAGATGAACTTTTGAGTAAATATCCCCTTGCTCCAGCAGATATAGATTTTGTAACATAGTCTTTTGTATCGTGACCGCTAAGGACTAGGATTTTAGTATTAGGAGATTCTTCAGCAATAATTCTAGTAGCCGTTAAACCATCTAATTTTGGCATTTCTAGATCTATCAAAACCACATCGGGCTTTAAATCCCTAACACAGACGATAGCATCTAAGCCATTGTGAGCAATAGCCGCCACTTCGAAGTCTGAAACAGATTTCCCTAAGTGTTCAAGTCTAGCAGTTACACTTTTTTGGTCGTCTACAATCAAAATGTTAATCATATTATTATCTCAATTATTAAGTATATATAAAGTGTTTTTTGTAAAACAAAAGATTTTACTGATATCAATACTAAGGAGCAATATCGCTCTTTTTAAATGACTTTTCCAGCTACTGAATGTAGGAGAAAAGAGTTGATGAAGTGGTTTATGGCGGGTTATCTTGATTCGTGCAAGAGGTCTAATAATTTGATCGCTAGTCGTTGAGAATGATGGCGTATGCAGTGGGTCTGCCTATCTTCGTCTAGGAGATCGGCTAATATAACTTGACGACCTATTGAAGCAATCTTTTCCCCATCTAGAATTACTGGATGCGAGTCTTCTTGAGCGTACTTAATTATAGATTCTGAGGAAGAGGCTGTTTGGTTAACTAGAACTGTGTCAAATAGTTTTTGACCACAAGCTTTGTCAATCGCTTTGATATGGTCTGAGACGGTATAGTCATCGGTTTCACCAGGTTGAGTCATAATATTACAGACATAAATACGGGGAACTTTAGCTTTGGCGATCGTATCTCTAATTTCTGGGACTAATAAGTTGGGGATAATGCTGGTATAGAGACTTCCTGGCCCAAGAATAATACAATCTGCTGATGCTATGGCTTTAATTGTTGCGGGTAAGGCAGTAGGATTAGCAGGAATACAGCCAATTTTGTCGATCTTACCCTTGGTTGCGGCAATTTTCGATTCTCCTTCAATTCGTTGTCCCTGGTCTAATTCTGCCCAGAGGCGAACATCATTCAGGGTTGCGGGTAAAACTTCTCCCTGGACAGCTAAAACTTTTGAACTAGCCGCGATCGCTTTTTCTAAGTTTCCCGTAATTTCACCCATGGCAGTGAGAAATAAATTGCCAAAGCTGTGACCTTTTAAGCCATAGCCTGCGGAAAAACGATATTGAAATAGTTGAGTTAGTAAACTCTCTTCTTTTGCTAAAGCCGTTATGCAGTTACGGATATCCCCAGGAGGCAAGACGCCAAATTCTTCTCGCAACCGTCCAGAAGAACCGCCATCATCAGCAACGGTGACGATGGCAGTCAGGTTATTACTATATTGCTTGAGCCCCCTCAATAGGCTAGAAAGACCTGTTCCTCCGCCAATAGCGACAATTTTGGGTCCTCGATTTAAACGACGATGGGATAATAGGATATCAACTAACTCTCGCTCGCCTTCTGGCTTCAGCACTTGAGCAATGGAACTGATAGCGCGAGTTTGTCCCCAGAAAGTTAACCATAAACCAACGGAGATCGCCATCATGCCTAATATATAGCTGGGGATAATATGAGTAATTGCGCTCAAAAGAGCGAAGATGAGAATAATCCGCTGATAAACAGATGTTGAATTCAGAAAAATCCCGATTCCCAAGCTAGTCAATAAAATTCCTGCAATATTAACCACCAGCCAGCGCTTGAGCGATAATCCAGGCGTTAACCATTTAGAACAGCAGTTAATTTGTTGAGCAATCTGATATGAGTATGCAGAAAGGGAATGTTTTATTTTGCTTCTCAGCAATTCTAGAGGGGATGGGAATGTATCAGTTAACATAAGTTATTACGAAATAATTTTATTGAGGGTTGCAGCTTAAACCGCGAGGTGTTTCTTGACACAATCAACTAAATTCTTTGCCCAGTAACTAGCTAAATTGGCATCAGCAGCTTCAACCATGACGCGAATTACAGGTTCTGTACCAGAGGGCCGGACTAAAACTCTTCCTCGATCTCCCATTGCTGTTTCCGCTTTGGCAATTTCTTGTTGAAGAGCAGCACAATCTTGCCAATTTTGGCGACGTTCTGAGTCTTCAACTCGCACATTTTTTAGCAGTTGGGGATAAGTCTGAAAACTTTGAGCAAGCATTTCATTAAGAGATGTTCCCGATTGTTTAACTAACGCAGCCAGATGCAATGCGGTTAGTACACCATCCCCAGAAACACTGTAATGGGGGCAAAGTATATGTCCCGACTGTTCGCCACCTAACTTGGCACCTATCTCATCCATTTTGGCGTGAACGTACCGATCTCCCACCGCAGTTCGGATCAGCTGACCTCCCGAATTTTTCCAGGCATTCTCAAAACCTAAGTTGGCCATTACTGTAGTTACAATTGCATTGTCTGGCAATTGCTGGCTTTGACGGAGTGCTTGACCCCAGAAATAAAGGATGTAATCTCCATCAACGACTTGACCTTGAGAATCTACTGCCATGACCCGATCGGCATCACCATCAAAGGCAAATCCCAGATCGGCGTGATGTTGTTGGACTGCTTTTTGTATAGGAGCTAGATGAGTTGAACCACAATTAACATTAATGCGATCGCCATCTGGGCGCTCGTGGAGGGTAATTACTTCTGCACCGATAGCTTTAAATACTTCTGGAGCAGTATTTACGGCTGCGCCCCAGGCTAAATCTAAAACAACTCGCATTCGGGTCAGATTGATTGTTGACAGAAAGGGTTTTTGTAATGACTCGACATATTGATCTAATAATTCTGGTCGATGGTATTTCTGTGCCCCATGAGAAGAGTCGCCAACTTGGATGTCAGATTCCTCCCATCTGCTGCGAATCCCTGCTTCAATTTGCCCCTGAAGCAAAGTAGATAGTTTAGTGCCATTAGTACCAAATAATTTAATCCCGTTATCTTCTGGAGGGTTATGACTGGCGGATATCATGATCCCCCCCATCGCTTCACTAACATTTGTCAGATAAGCAACGGCGGGAGTGGGACATAAACCCAAGTTCCAAACTTCTACACCAGCAGCCGTTAAACCTGCTGATAGTAACATTGCTAAGAGATCGCTAGAATTTCTTGAATCTTGACCAAGAATAACCGGAGCAAGTTGATTATTTGATACTTGCAATACTTGACCTGCCCAAAATCCGATTTGCAGAGCTAGAGAAGGGTTTAACAGTTCTTTTATGCCGACACGCCCCCGAATGCCATCAGTACCAAATAGGGGAGTTTTTGGTAAAGAAATAACATTTCTGGTTGTCCTACTTAAAACTGGAAATTTTTCTGAAAACTGAGAATTAAAATGTTGATTTAAAATATTAGATTTAATCATCGATTAAAGATTCCTAAAATTTTCTTATTAGTGAAATTTGCTTAAGAACTTTTACTTAGATTTATCTCCAGTGTGTCCTGTAAACTACATGAATAGGTGAAGCACAAATGAAGTTTATATTAAATTTAGAAGAAATAATAAAAGCAACATGGCTCAACTAATGAGAAAAAGTGCAAATTACACTAATTCTCTAAGAAGTTGCACTTATAAGTTAGGGTGAGCATTAGCCCACCCAACAAGGATTTAATTACACGTATTCAAAATTATTGCTATTGAGGTCGAGGTTGTTAACGTCTTCAACAAAAGCGATAATCTCTCTTTGAGAGGTTAATATTCCTATACCAGAACCAACATCTAATCCCGAAGAGCCCAAACTGGCACCCGAACGGAATCTTCTGAGTATATAGTCACTAGCACTGCCGTGAAGTTGAATTCTATCCTCATTAATACTAAAGTCCTCAATTACACCAACATCTAAAATTTGATTGATAACTCCATAATTGTAATAAGCTGTATTGGCATCTCCCAAGACAAAGGTATCTTGACCCTCACCACCTCGAAGGTAGTCCACCTGCAAAGCTCCTGGAGTCAGGCTATCAGGATCAACGCCAATCAGACGATCATTCCCTTGACCACCGTCAAGGCGATCGTTACCCTGACCACCTAATAGAATATCTTGTCCAGCTTCACCCTCAATGACATCATCTCCCACAGTGGCAGTCAAAATACTGGCATTGTGTTGGTTAATATCGTCAAAACTCATGAGAAGAGTGTTGCCAATAAGACTTACCCGATCTGCACCAATCACACTTACTTGATTAGGATTGGCAATCTTTAAAGCTACTTGACCCTCGCCGAAGAAGGTATATTCTAAGTCTGTTCCATTACCATTAAGAGTCTGTAATTCTGCTCGCATGGGTAAGTCAACGATACGGGTAACATCGTCCTGAGCAGTTCCCAAATTGATGGTAAATTCGCCTCCGTTGCTAGGTAGAAATACAGTGTTTTCATCGTAGGCATACCAATTATCTACACTCTTAATTACCCGATCTCCACTGATATCAAGACCGAAATTACCTACACCAGAAGCTATAACTTCAGCTGTAATAGTATTACCTGAACTTTCCACAAAAAGTTTTGACTGCTCGAATGACTTAATTCGCTGACTAGCATCTTCTAGGGTTGTAAATTCAGCTCCGCTATTATATGCCTCTTGGATCAGAGCCGTGAACATTTCTTCTGTATAGCCGTTATTTTCCCAATTTGTTGGACCATAATCATGCCAGGGCATTAAAACAATTGGCTTATTGCCATGGTTGGTGACCTCATTGTATTGCCTGATCCATTCAGCCTCTGCTTCTTCAGCGGTGAGAGGTTGAGGAATGAAGCCCCCATTGCCATCTGGAACAGGAATACCAAACCCAATCATTGTAAAGTCAAACCAGAGATTGGGAGCAAAATAAACCGATTCTTGACCTGGTGTTAAGAATCCAAAAGCACTGGGATATCCTGCACCGACAGTGGTAGCACCACCAGAAGTGTACTCAAAGTATTGAGAAATTTCCAAAGCGGTAGGGAGTTGTTCGGGAGCTCCAGGCAAAGCTGCTCCAGTAAGATTAATTCCCAACTGCTGCTCAATGACTTGCTTAGATTCATGAAATTCAAATTCTAGTTCAGCAGGAGTGGCAAAATTGGTATTGTTTGTGGGATTGTAGCCAGCATATTCTTGTAGATGAGTGTATGAGTGAGTTCCAATCTCATTACCAGAGGCTAGCAGCTCTTCGTAATAAGGTCGAGAAAGAGTCCAATCGGTATAATTTCCAGTTTGTGGACTGTTGCCGATATTGATATAGTAAGAGCCAACAAAATTGAAGTCAGTCTTCCATTGGCTTAGGATTGGTAGCAGTTTGTCGTAAATTCCAGGCGATCCGTCACTAGGATTTACACTGTCAAATTCTTGAGATACGTCCATGTCATTGCGAGACAAGAACAAGGA
>JAAUYM010151314.1_pt1 | contig 10211 bp, 14 predicted proteins | sample 7278001 | NCBI WGS metagenome assembly JAAUYM01 (sample SAMN14350224, study PRJNA611818) | marine sediment metagenome | isolation source: surface marine sediment (1.8m) | place: French Polynesia: Moorea | collected 2018-08
CAACGATGATGATGCCCTTCCTCTCCCCCCTCTTCCCTCTCTGCGAACATCGAGCAACAGCCGCAGGCAAAGAACAAAGTAGCAAAATACGGGAAAACATTCTACCTTTACTGTGGACAGACAAAGAGGAACAGTGCAGCATAGTTAACAACAACCACCACCAGGTATCTTATAGGCAAAATCTCACTCCAGGGCAACGCGACGTGACTTTGAAAGTTACGAGCGTAACAAAATGTTACGAATTCCGCTTGGAAACATGTAATAAAGATTTCATCAGACTACCACACATTAATGTCACATTTTTTGCTCTGGAAAATGACCAAAAAGTGAAAGAGTGAAAAGTTCCTCACTGACTTTGAGTTGTTGGGCACCACCCTGAGGACGAAGGAGGCGCCCTCGTCCTCGCCGGCGCCAGCGTGGGAGTTCCAGGAGACCCGCACGGAGGTGGCGGAGAGCTGTCTGAGGCTGACGTTGAAAGGGGGGACGGCGAAGAGGCCGCTGTCGTTCGAGAGGGACCGGATCGGGCCCGAGGTGGCGTCGGCGTCCGCGCCGGAGGTGGAAGAAGGGATGGTCAGGCCTTGAAGCAGAGAGAGAGAGAGAGAGAGAGAGATGGACATTAAAATCTCCAATGTGTGGGAGCTAATACTACGTACCTAGTATGTACCTACACGTAGTACAGTAAAATCTCGATTTTTGCCATTAATCCTTGATTTTTTTTACAATGGAGCTCTGCCCACGGCTTCACCATTTTACTAAAGAACAGAAGTTTTACTCAACTACAAAAGTTATTCTTGGTGCATCACAAAATGGCATTCTACTGTACTAGTACCTAGTATTTGTACGTAATGATCGGGTTAGGTCTCTTCCTATCCTCATCCTCTCGTCTCCGCTTCTCCTAACCCGATCAATTATGCAGCGCTAACTTTGAAAAAGTCGCGTGGAGGACGGGAGAGGGAGAGAGAGACAGACCTGAGCGTTCTCTCTCTCCCCCAATTCTGAGTGGTCCTTTCCCATGCATATAGTACTAGTGTATGTGAGGAAAAGCAATGTGGCACAAAGTTTGTAACGACTTTACGAGCGGGGGGGGTGAAAGCGTTTACTTTGTGTACTTTCCATGTACGTACATGTATACCTTTTTTTTTGTAGTCTCGTAGTGTACAGAAATTCTCCTCCACGCGGGTGTAGATGTTTATGACCCAAATGTCCCTCTTTGCGCCCACATGTGAAGTGCCTGTTGTACTACTACCGGTACTAGTACACGATGTAGTTCGACTTACCTCCTCCTCCCTTCTTCTTCCTGTGGTGCACGGTACCCCCCTCCGCCTCTCCCGTCAGAAGCAGCGGGAGGGAGAGGAAGAGGAGGAGGAAGACGGATGACGACGACGAGAAATAAAGGATTCTCCCCCTCCTGCTTCTCGCCCTCCTCTCCTTCCTGGCAAGAACGTCCTCCTCGTCCCGAAGGCGAAGGCGACGGGGAGAGGGAGGCATGGCAACATCGCTTGTCAGATCAGGACATGCTTGGTCAGCCTTTTGGCTTTGTTGTGGTAGTAGCTGGTGACCTAATTATAGACGGGTTTCCTCCTCGCCTTTGGTGAGAGAGAAGAAGAAAAGGAAAATTAATTGACACTTTCTTGGGAGGGAAAAGTGGAGCGTGTTTGCACGAAGCAGACGAGATGGAGCAAAGAGTTTGAAATTTGGGGAGCAAGTCATAGGAAAAAGTCCCAATTTGTTCCTCGCGGTTCTTCGGTGGAAGGTGGGAGAGAAGGATGACACGTAATATTATCACCGTTTCCTCTCCTTTTCGGGTAATATCTCTCTTTCTCCCCCTCTCCCCCAAAAAATTGCATCTCCCGCCACCGATTCTGGCACCCAAACCGACAGTTTTCTATTAGATATATCAATAGGAATAAGGTCATAAAATAAGGAAACGTGGGGGAGGAAGGAAAGTGGACAAGCTGTGCCAAAGCGGGGTTGTCAACTTCCTTCCAGAACAAAAAAAATTCTTCAGACGTAGTACTGAAGTCTTCTCCATACTGTATTTCGCACATTTAGGAAATTAGGACCAAAGCCATTACTATTTTTGGGGGAGGAAAAAATTCTAAAACTTTTTTATACAGAACTCCTCTGACGAGTGAGTGAGTGCAGAGCCCTTCACTCTCCCCCCCCCCCCCAGCGACCCACCGAGACAAATATTTGCGTTGGCGTGTCGCGTTTCGCTCCCTCTTTCGCTTAATTCGGGACTTTTTCAAGCGAAAAAATTGCCCTAATTATTTCCTAACGACGCGTCTTTTCCTACTTTGCACAAAAAAGGGAAGTGGACAGCGCGTATCTCTATACAGTAGACCTCCGATATACGTAGTAAACTGCAATATAGTTTTTAAAAAAACCCTCAACTATAGCAAAGTTGATGCGCTTACAATTTTTTTGCATTTTCTATATTAACCTACCTCCATTACAGTAAAAAATGCTATCTGCTATAGCAAACTCCTAGCTGCTGACCGCTAAGTTCACTATATCGGAGGTCGACTGTATCATAATGTTACAAGCTTAAGCAGAATGCCAATCCTTTCCTGTCCCCTCCAAAATGAAGAGCTCCACATTATGTAGTGTGGTCGGCAACAACTGGCTTCCACACAAAGTTTTCGACTAGATTGGGAATTGTCTAATACTTGGATCACTATGACGGGATCATCTTCTGATGCCTTTGCAGATTTGCTGTCCAGCTTACCGCAGAAGGCAAAAAAAAAACTTTGGCTCGAGGAGAAGCTCGACCTCCCTTGATCTTCGGAGATCCTTCCGGGTCTTAAAAAGAGGAGGGGGAAGGCTGAAAGCTTCTTCCCCTTCCTTTCTTCCCCACTCTTCCTTTTGGCATCTGAGAGAGAGAGAGAGAGATCAAGGAAGGCATCAGTGCAGATGTGGGGCCAAAAATAATATCGGAAACCAGTTAGGATGGAGGTGGGAGGGAGGCATTCAAGTCCAATCATCTTTTCCTTCCTTGGTGTTGTTACTAAGAGGTGCAAAAAGCTCGTTTTATCTCTTCCTTCCTTTCTTTTCCTTGCCAGTCTTGAGTTACTGCATGTCTGGTTGGACGTCGAAAAATGGCAGCAGCAGAAGAAAAAAAGACTTAAAAAAACCTTTCTTCTTCTCTTCCTTCGCTTTTTTTTTGCAAGCATTCAATTTATGTTCTCACCTCCTCCTCCCTTTTTTGAGCTTTCTCTATTTTCCTTCTCCTCTTTCGCATCTCTTCCTTGTCTCCTGAGGGAAAAAAGAGATAGAAAACTTTCCTTCCACCCCCCCCCCCTCCAAAGACGTCTTCAACTTTTTGCGCAATACACACAGTGCAATTTTCCTCGCACCCTGCACGATTCTTGCGACGAAGCACCATACCGGTATATATTTTATCCGTCTTGACACCGCGGCAAGAGGAAGAGGAGAGGAAGCACCCCAATTTGCTCAGTCCTCTCCCCTTTCTCCTCCATCTTGCTTCTCTCGGCTGGGAAAGCAGAAGTCGTTAATTTTTGATTAAGAGGCTTCCCCTTTCCTCCCTCTCCTCCTGCACCCCCCTCCCTCCACCCCACCCCCGACTGGTTCATCGTGTAAACTCTTTCTCCAGTCTGTGTGTGTTTGTGTTTGTGGCTGTCAGAGTGAAATGTGGCCTCCTTATCTGGTCTACCTCATTCTCTCTCCTTCTTTCGTCTGCGGGAGGGGATCAGAAGGGGAAAGCAGTCTGAAATGCAAACAGGATTAAAAAAAAAATCCGGCTCCTAATTTCTGTGGGAAATGGGTGTGATCCAAGAAGCCATCCAAACCCGAAAGAAGTCAGCTCTCGATGCATTGGATTCAGTACCAATCAGTTTACCACCACCCCCGTAGTTAATTGCAATTAGCTGACACATGATGCTTCATTCCGACAACGCGATAAAAACAAGGGCCATGGTGGGAGCCAGCCAACAACATCTCATTTGCCTCAGTCACTTGTTTTTTGTTTGGCTCATCTCTAGCTCACTTTCCTACTCCTCCTTTGACCAGCCACTTAACGGGAAATTGAAATACAAGAAGGGAAATAAGTTTCTGGGGAACTGCGCAGTAGGGAAGATGCTTTGCTCTGCTCTGCTCTGCATCCGAAGAAAATGAACATGGACAGGAAGAGAAGGGGGGAGCACGAGTGGGGGAAGGCGAGAGGGGGAGTAAAGGACCTCTTGGAACATGGAGAGAAGACGAGGAGGAAGCACTTCAGACAGAAGGAGGTAGTAGGGGGGAAGGGGAGGAAGATAGAAGGGAAGAAAAGCGAGTGGATGAGATCAGAATTTGAATTTCGGGATGTTTCAGAAAAAAAGAGAAGAAGAAAGGGAGGACAAAAGGTGGTTTAGATTGCTTTTGCCTTGCCAGACCATCAAAGGGGAAATAGTGTGTAAAAAGAGTATAAAAAAATAAATGTCATACGCCAAGCCTTTTCTCCCCAAGTCCTCTCAGGTGATGCACAACGGAACAGATGGATTAAATGGATCCCTTTTAGAACAAACATGTTGTTTTCGTACAAAGTCCCAATTTTCATTTATAACTAAATGGAAAAGAGGATCTCTTTTTTGCTAGCAAAAAAGAGAGAAGACTAGTGTGGATCGATACGTATGTAAGTAGATTTTCTATGAGGTGGAAAAAAGAGAGAACAAAAAATGAACATTTGCGTTAACCCGTTTATTTTACTTTTACTCTTACTTTTCCCAGCTTGCTACTCTTTTTCTATTTTGGAAATGGCATCTTTTTTGTTTTGGGCTAAATTATCAAGTTAATTCTGCCCGCCAAAAGTAAAAAAATGGTTAGCAAGACGGACTAGCAACATTCACCAAGCTTTTACAGAGTTGTTTCTGTCTTTCTGTAGTTAGCGTCATATTATAAGTTTGCGAATTTTTAGAACATACATTAGTAGTATACAACACAAAGAGGCGGAGGGAGAGAGAGGGGAAAGCATAGGGCAAAAGGCGTCATTTTATGTAAAACTTTTCTCTTAACGTGTCAGAAAGTTTTGATGTCCCAACCCACCATTCATACGTGGTACGTACAGTAATACATAGATATGTGCACCATAGTGTTTAGTTTGCTAAGCACGATAGTGAGTATGGTTTAAGTCACTGCCCGGCTATTTTACTCTTATTTATTTTTAATCACATAATGGTGCAAAATATCATTAGGCTAACACATCATCATCTCAAGCGTTTACTTTGCTGCATTTCACCTCGACATAGAAAGTTTGACGCCCTATTACTTAAGCCTATTTTGTCCTAGCAGCAGGAGGAAAAAAGTTGGGGAGAAAAGAGAGAAAAAAGCAGACCTTTACTTTCCGTTGCTGTTTCTGAAAATCCCTCCCCCCTCCCCCTCCCCCTGCCTGCGCCATTCCCTTCTCTCCCCCTTCCCCAAGGGGGGAGGCAAATGAATTGGCTGTCAGGGACGAAAAATCCCTCCTCCTTTCCTCTTCCTTCGCCACAGCACCACAACGATGGGGAAAGAAAGCAAAATTGCCCTGAAAAATGGGTTAATGGAACAAGGAAGGCCCATTTATTCACATTGTATACGTACGTACGACTATTTCCTTTTGGTTTCGAGGTAGTGCCTGATTTAAAATGCGAGCCTCTCCTTCCTGCCTGGGGGTGGGTGAGGACTGACAGGAGGATCGAGAAGAAGATTCGACACTGGAGATTGATGCAGACTGGTCCTTCCTCACTCTTAGTCCTCCAGCGCGCGCGTGAGCGAGCGATTGCAAAAAAGGGGGGGGGTGACGGGACAAAGGAAGGATTTTCTTGTCACGTCCGAAGAGAGGGAGACAGAGACACAGTAATTCGGTAAAAAAAAAACTCGACCGAAAAAGAGCTTTTGCGGACAACTTGTTTCAATCTCCCTTCCCCCCCGCCCCGCCCCCTTCCAGTGAAAAAGTGCACCGAAAAATTTCCTTCCAATTTTCTATTAGCCGGAGGAGCCATCGATATCCATCCGTTTCCGCCTGGACCGGACCTGAAAGCTAATCCGTCGGTGTTTTTAATTCCGGGAGGGGGGGGGAAGAAAGGATAAAAACAACCTGTCGATTGGTAGTAAAAGGCAAGGGGAGACGAAGAGGAACCTTGCCATAGTCGTTCTAGTAGTAGGTCTGTCCGTCTTGTCTTCCTTTCGCCGTAGCCAAATCTAAACCTTCCCGAATCTAAACCTTCCCGGAAGCAGGGGAGGGGGGGACCGAAAAGTAAGGAAAGAGGACTCTACGAAGCCTATTTTACCAATATCTGCATATACAGTGCCGGTATACTGTATGTACATATTTTTCTAAGAGCACTCACAGGATCGACACGTTGTTGCGCTATTACCTCCTTTGTCGCTCCTCTGACCTCTTTCTTCTTTGTTGATTGATGGATGTGGAGAGAAAGAGAGAGAGAGAGAGATGCACCCTAAATCCCCCCCTTCCGTCTATCCACGAGGCCCGTGGCCCAACTTCACATGGACCATCCTCCTCCTCCTTCTTGAAGCAATTCTCGAACCACAGCCGTCCCCCACCACTTCAGAGCCTCTCTTGCAAGCTTCAAAAATACTCTCAGTACATTGTTGTGCTGTAGAGACCAGGAAGGTACTCCCAACAAGTGGAAAATCAAGTCCCCTTCTCCGATTGCTGGGTCGGTCGCTTGAATGCTCGAATGCTCCTCTGCTCGCGGAGAAAGCACGAACGGGATTGCAGAGTAAAGGCGGGGAGGAGAGGGGAGGGGGAAGGAACGCTCTGGACTGGACTGGATGGGACAGAGCAGTGGGGAGAGAAGGAAGGAACGAGCGCGCACGGAAAGAGAGAGAGCGAAACATTCTCTCATCTCGAAAGCATCCATCTCTTCGTGTTTATTGGCACTACCCTTGCATGTAACTACATACCACGCTGCATACTATACACGAATTACTAGAAAGAAAAAATGTGAGGTTTTTTTTTGCACGGCAGTGCTGGGAAAAGGACACGCTTTGTCCCAACCACCGTAGTCGATCTAGGACGGGTAAAAGCTGTTTTTTTTTTTCTTTTCTTCTTCTTCCTCATTCAGAACCTCTTGGCCTTCGTCGCGGTGGACCCCGCAGACGCCGTCGTCGCCGGCAATTGATGGTGGCGCTGCCTCGGGGGCTTCCTCAGCAGTTGCCTCGCGTCCCTCGTCACCTCCGCGAATATCTTGGCCATCTGGTCAGATCTGGATCGCGGAGAAAGGGAATTAAGAGATTTCAAAAAAGAAAGAAAGAAAGAAAGAAAGGAGAGACTTGGGCTACCTAGCGGAGGATGCTGGCCTGGCGTTTTCCTCGTCAGACTCTCCCCCGCGGTGTCGGCGGTCACCGGACGGGGCAAAGGAGCGCGAGGAGGAGGACGCCACGGTCGGAGAGGCCATCGCGGAGTCATCCTCGTCAGCCGCAGCAGCAGCCGCAGCAGCAGCCGCTGTCATCGAGCTGCCGTTCACCTCGCGGAGCGCGGCGTCAAACTGCTGCTTCAGGTTGAGCAGCTCGGCCTCAATCTTGAGGTTTAAAACAGGGTGGCATTGTAAAACTACACAAGTTGTTTCTTTTTTTTTTCAGGCTGACTCACCCCCTTCTCCCTGACGTCGTAGGCCATCTCCATCTTGACCTTGTACTGCTGGAGGATCTTCTGGAAGGACTCCCTGAGCGCGTTGACCTCCCCGCGGTAGTGCTGGTGCAGTCGGGCGTCGCGAGCCTTTACCTGAGACCGAAAGCAGGAAGTAGAATTCAAATTAGGATAATTCAATCTCACGGAATTGTGCTGAAAGGAATAGCACAATAAATCATTTCATTTTTTTTACACCCAGAGGGGCACCCTCGAAAAGTGGGGGGGAAATCACCTTCTTCTTGAGTGTGCGGTACTTGGCAGTCATCTGCTCCAGCTCCTCCCGCTCCCTGGAGTGATTGGCACGGATCGTCTAGAAGAGAAAGATCAAGACTTTGAAAAAAAAAATAGTTCAGATCTTTTTTTGGCAACGATCAGACCGCCACCAGGGGTTCTCTTCCCTATACATTTCTTTTGCAGTGGAGAAGAATTAATCACCAATTTCTATGCGCCTGAAAGTCGGGAGGAAGGCAAGAATCTCAATTCTCGGGAAAATTTCTTTTCCCCTCCCGACCGGCGTCGACGGAGGCGGCGACGGCGACGACAACGACGAAAATTCTTTCCTCGTTCTCGCTTTCCTTTCGCACGGTGAATTCTAATGGCGGGAGGGAAGGAAGGCGGGGCAGAAAGCCTCTTTTTTTCCTGCCTCCCAGACGCAGACCCACGTCTCCAAATGGCAAAAAGGGGAAGGAGGAAAGGTCGCTTTTCGCTTTCTCCTTTAACCTTCCTTTTTGCATTCCCTCTCTCTCTCTCTCTCTCACTCCTCCTCAGAAAAAGGAAGAAGTGTTAAGGCCGGGGGGAGGAATGGTCAAAGAAGAAAGGGAAACACGATAGCGACGTCCAAGCCATTTTCTCGCCATCTCAGAAGGGAGGAGGGTGAGAAAGAAACGCGTCTGGGAAAAAAGAGAAAGAGACTTGAGAGAGTCCTGTGAGAGAGAGAGAGAGAGAGTGCTATGTTGCTTCCGTTGCTTCCGTGAGACCTCATCTTCCCACTATTATCACAACCACGTTAAAAACAGGATGGGAAAGGGTAAATTACGGGAACATCTTCGACACAATTCTGAAACCGAAATTGCAGCGAATATCGTACGTACTACTACTGCACAGACACTTCTGGCAAGATCTAGTAAATTTAATTCTATAAAAGAAAGGGTCGGTTTTTATGACACAAGATAAAACAAAACTTATCTTTTGAGACCAGAGGGGTCGCTTGTACTACAACGCATACTGTACTACTTTGGTATGTCACCTACCTCCGCCTGTCCTTCCCACTGAGTGACGAGCGACCTCACCCTCTCCTGCATGGCCTCCAGTTCATCAGACTTGGACCTCAGCTCCTCCCTCATCAACTGCTGCTCCTCCTCTGCCGCGGGCGACTCTGAAGAGAGCTGGCTCGTTCGCTCCTGCTCCCTCGCCGCCGCCGCCGCCGCCTCCGCCGCCTCCTCCTCCAAGCGCTGGGCGTTCTTGTGGGCCTTCGCCAGGGCAGTCGTCAGCTCCAGGTTGAGGCTCTTAACCCGACGGATCTCGTCCTATTCGAAGGAAGGGGGAGGAAGAAGAGAAAAAAAGACAGTTGGGAACCCGACTTCTTCCTCCGTTCTGGCCGGAGTTCAAGTCGTCAAGTTTGGCGCCTCTTCGATTTGCCCTTCTGATCTTGAAAACTCTTAGCTTCCCTGCAGGAAAGTTTGGGGCGAAGAAGTTCGAACGGCGTTTTCCTGCTTCCTGATCCGGTAAAAATGCGTCAGGGAGAAAAAAACTTTTCCTTCCCTCTCTCCTCCCGGAGACGCAGGAAAGAGGCGCCAAAACTCAAACCCTTTTTTTGGTACATTTTGGAACGACGTGCTATACAAGTCGTAGGTAGAACGGGTGGGAAACCTTTCTGGGCGAGGGAGAAAGGAGGAACCATTTACAAAATACGCAGAAGAAACTCGCTTATTTCAACAAAAGGGAGAAGAAAAATGCTCCTTCCACCACTTAGAAACCTCCTCTCCTCTCTCGTCGCGTCAACACGACTCGAGCTTGTGGAAAAGGAGTGGATTTTAAGTAAGGCTCCCCCCCCGCCCCGGAGCGAGAAAGGAGGGAGGAAAAGGAGTACCAGTAGGGAAGGAGGAGCAAGAACAACATTATTCTTCCTCTCACGGAATATTCTTTCCTCGGGAATAAAAAAAAAGCGAGCTCTCTCTCTTCCTCTCCTTGCGTCGCTACTCTCTTCCTCTCTCCACTTCACCGTCAAGCTTCGTCTAGAAACGTATCCATCACTTCTCTTTCTCCTACCCTAGATTCACTCCTACAATAAATCTGGAAAAGGAGGAGAAAGAGGCAAATGAAGAGAAGAAGAAAAAATACATCTACCCCTAACTAAAGAAGTTTTGTGGGCGGGTGAAAATTGATCCTTTTTTTGCTTTCTTCTGCTTCTCCCGAGAAAAGCCCTCCTCTCCTCATCCCCTAAAGAAATTCGCTGGCACCGCAACTCCCAATTCCCTTATTCCAGCTGAAGCCAAAAGAGAAAAGAAAATCGCGGCGTCAGCAACAAGCAGTCTCATCCCTGGAGACTTTTTTCCCACTTTCCAAATGAACACTGGGAGGTACG
>JAAUYM010039833.1_pt1 | contig 10210 bp, 5 predicted proteins | sample 7278001 | NCBI WGS metagenome assembly JAAUYM01 (sample SAMN14350224, study PRJNA611818) | marine sediment metagenome | isolation source: surface marine sediment (1.8m) | place: French Polynesia: Moorea | collected 2018-08
ATCTTATCGATTGTAATGAAGCTGACCTTGTCGCTATAGAAGTCCCTACCCCTCAGCTCGCTAAGAGTTGGTTTCTTGTCCGCTTGTAGCCCTGTACTGCCCGGGAAGTGAGTGTCCAGCAGACAGTTCAGACTTTCTTCCGGTGTCATGCAGAAGGACCCGTCCGACGGTTTTATAAGTCCGACTTCCTTCCTTTCCCTGTTTTGCACAATTTTATTTAATAGTGCAACTCTTTTTACATCCATAGCATCATTACAGAATGTTTGCCAACTTTTCCTCTTAGTCCTTCTCAGGAGGTTCGAGTAATCTCTTCTTGCTCTTTTCAATAATTGAAAAGAGTCTTCCCTACGGTTCAAGCGAAAGCAGGACAAAAGCCTCCTCACCTTGGCCTTAGCTTCCTTTAGTTCGTCATTCCACCAATCTGGTAGTCGTACACGATTTCGTACTTTGTGGAGTGGGTGCGAAATATTCAGCGCCTTCTCTACATCCTTGTACATGTCTTCCAGTTTGTCGTTGAGGACTTCCTGGTGCCAACGTGGAGGTGGGTGCCAGTCTCGTTCTTCCAGATGTTTCTGGAAGGGAAGCCAGTCGCCCTTATTTAAGTTCCTTTGATGAGTAACTGTTTGTTTACTTATCGTTAGGTCAAATTCGATAAGGTGGTGGTCCGGGCCTTGAAAGTCCAGGTTCACCTTCCACTCCGTAATTCTGTTTTCCAGCTCCGGCGAGCAGAGAGTCACGTCTATCACCGTCTCGTGTCCCCTAGAATTGTAGGTGGGACACGAACCAGTATTCAAAACTGCTAGATTATTCCTAAGAATAAAATCTTCCAACATTAAGCCTCTATTGTTGGTGTCTGCGCTGCCCCAGAAGCTACTGTGAGCGTTTGAGTCAGCACTGACAATTACCTTCTTTTTTGTCCGGGCGCAGTATTTCACCAGCCTTCCGAATTCTTCCGGCCACACCTCTGGGTTGGTGTAGTCCATATACCCACTGATGCTATGTAGACGACTGGGTTGGAGTTTACCCCTGTGTTCCACAAGCACGTAGTCACATCTCTGGACGTAAACTCTGGAACGAGCCACAGATTAACATCCTTTGACACATATATACCGCTGTTTGTACATCATCGTTGCATGAACTGTCATGGTAAAGATTGTGCATTTTTGAAAAATGGCAGACCTTTCCCTCCCTGACGTTTGGTTCCTGTATAAAGTATACAAAAGACCAGTCAATCTTTTTTCCTCCATCATGAAATTGCTCATTATTATTGGAATCTGTCTGCAGAATTTGCGATAGATACACCATTAAATTGGATGTAGTTACTGGCATTTTCTGCAAATTTATCTGTCCTCCAAGCACCGCATCAGCCATAAAGGGATGTTCGGTTCCCGTAGGACGGAGTGAGGGTTTACCTCTTTGGCGACAATGGAGTACCCACCCCCGTCCGGAACTCCAGCATCGTCGTCGCCATCAGCACCCTGAGGCCCGTCGGCTTCAGGATCTCCATTCATTCCCTGCTCATCCCGATGCGCAGGACGCGTCCACTGCCACCCTTTCTCGCCTCGCACGAGCGGATGACGTAGTGCACCTCCTGCTCCGAAGACTCAGGAAGACTGTTGAGGGCCGTGATGGAGTGCATCACCTTCCCGGTCAGGATCCCGTCCAGTTGGGCAGGGAGAATCGTTGTGAGCAGAGTGTACCTCCCCGTCTCTCCTTTTGCCCATCCTCTGAAGGAGTATTCGGCCACCTTGATGTCCGTGATGATCTCCATCATCACCTGGGAGTCCTTGTCCAAGATGGCGAAGAACCCCACTCCCCTCTTGTAGGCATTCCACTCCGAGTGTGACACCTTCCCCTTCTCCAAGACCATGTTGACCACCGTCTTGTTGACCTCGTTCAGGAAGATATACCAGGTCTTCCTGGTCATCGTTCTCCTCTCCTCGTCGTCGGTGTGGACGTACAGGAGGAACGGGTAGTCCTTTCTGGTCGCCGTCTGCCTGGCTCCGGCCCCCGCCGCCTCGGCGTAGGACTTGTCCCCTCCGAGAGAGCCTCTGACAGCTCCTCATTGAGAAGTGCGCCGTTTCTTCCCATGAATGTTCACCCCCATGAGGCGCAGCTCCCTGACCGCCTTGGTGGAAGGCGGGTCGTTGAGCTGCAGCCACTTGTGGTGGAACTCCACGTCCTGAAAAAGGCATTGCGGGTTGGGGGCGTGACCCCCCGACGCCGCGGTGAAATCCTTCTTCAGGTCTTCCGTCGGGAACAAGGTCGCCATGACCTCCTCTTCCATCTTCTGTTCTGCGCGGCGTGACTCACGCAGGCCAGACCTCCTGCCGCGTCCCCCTTCCGGGTTATCGCAGGCACCAGACGTTGAGGGGGCGTTCTGCTGCATTCCCCTGCGCTGTGAACGCTGGTTCACGAGAGAATCTACCCCCACCTTCCTTTCCCTTGCCTTCGACTAATCATCCGGACGGGAAAGTGCATCCGGGGAGCCCTTCGGGGTCGGAGAGGAGGCCGCCATCCAGACCTCTTACACGCCCCGGGTGTCCTCGTGGCCTCAAAGAAACTTTTTTAAGGCTGCCGAAACGTGTTTACGTTTCGGCGGCAAACCAGCTGATCCTGCAGAGCAGAAGCTGGGTGAAAGTATAACTAGTCAACTGGCTTTGGCTTTTCTCTAGTAGATAATGTGTAGCTATTGACAATCAACTTTACGGCATACTGTACTATATACCTGACGTGTACCATATCCGGAACCCTACAAACTCGTAGTAATATGTTTTCGTACACCGCCAACTAGGTAGAGAGATGTGTGATGAGAGATGAGTGATGGGAAATCCGTCTTCCATCCAACCCCTTTTTGCTTGGGATGCCACACTGACACAGGTCTCGTGTGATGCTTGCAAGCTGTGCAAGTGGCGTGCCTGCTCTTTTACCCTACGAAACTCCAAGTCCCTCAAGTGTGGCTCTGGAGTCACCTCTGCTGACCAGGGAAAAGCAAAAACTCAAATTACTACCAAGTGGCAATTTTTGGTCTAAAAATTTAGATACTTGCTTAGAGTAGTTCAGAAAAAGTTAGAATTTTTAGCAAAATATGTCATTTTTATGTTGCCCAAACTCCCCAAATTATGCTGTTTTTATCTGTTGAACAAAAAGCCAATGTTAAAAGCTTTGTCAAGTTTATTGCCTTCTGGCATACTAGAAGCAGTTTGAAATGGCAATTTTTTTAACTTATACTCCTTAATGGTGTGCCTGAAGATGACCAAGAAAAAATCTATGAAAAAAGTTACAGTTAAACAATTATCTAAAACATGCTACTTTCCCAACCATAGCCCCAAAATATGTTACAAATCTTTTTTAGGTTAATCCTCGCCTTACTGATAATTAAAAAATGAGGATTCTGAACAAAAAAGCTGAACTAATGCTGAGCGTTATGGCATAGGTGTTCAGTGAGTAAAGTAGGTTTCGTAGGGTAGTCGGTGCACATGTTTTAGCCCTCAGCTCCTTTTCTCTCTCTCCTCAGAGTGGAGAGGGTGGACATGGAGCCTATGCACAGCAGGGCTCATTCAGAGTTTGCCAGGTCTTGGAAAGCTGAAGTACCCCAAATAATAGCCTTAACCCACGTCCAACAGTACGTAAATAGGTCTAATTTTTAAGTGCAACAGCTTAAAACCTACTAATAACCTAAGTGTGCTTTTAAATCATTTTTTTACCCAAACATAGCCATTTATAGCCAAAGAAGTCATTTAAATAGCCTCCGTGGCAACCCTGGGCTCAACCACAGGCTGCCTGAATATTTTCAGGGTATAAAAAGCAGGTTTGTTCATCATTTGCCCTCCAGACTTGAGGACGACCACGACAACAAACCACCCACAGGCCATCCCACCTTCCCTCTCCTGGCACAAGATCTTCCCCACCCCGCTGCAATGATGTCGACCTTGCAGTGGTTGGGCCTGGCAGCTCTGCTGTTTGCAGGTGGGTGGGTGTCTGTCAAAGATCTTGGGTGTATATTACGCATACACACTCACTCACTTGATGATGTCCACTGGGCAAATTAACAGTTGTTGTTTTTTCTACGGGCCCCTCCCTCCCATTCTTTGACTTTCCTCCATAATTGGTTTCATTCACAAAGACACTTTTGTGGAAAGAAACTTACTACTGTACACAGTTTACCTTCCCCTTACCATGATTTCACCTTTACCTTACCTTGATATCACCTTCACACACGTGACAAACAAATCTGCTTTTTATACCCTGGACATATTCAGCCAGCCTGTGAGTAAGCCCAAGGTTGCCAGGTGGGGGGACTATTTAAATGACCGTATTGGCTATAAATGGCTATCTTTGGGCTTAAACACCACCACCATAAAAAACAATCTGACCCGCAAACCATCAGCTTCCCTCCTTGCATCTATCTCTGCAGGAAGCAGCAGACTTCATATATGGTAGGTCTCATAATAAATAGGTAGACATGACAGAATGTCACTCCCCACTCAGTCAGTCCATATGAATCACACAACCCACAAACTTGCCTGAATTATGCACATTTAATGTTAAATGTTTTGAAAATGCTGCTGCACTCCATAACTATGACTGCTTGGAAAAGACATGCAAATTCCCAATCCGGTAGACACTATCAATAACAGTTGTTACTCCATGGACTTAAAGCAAGTTGAGCCTGATTAGTAAGTACTGAAAGTACCCAGCATTGCCAAGTTTTATGGAACCTCCTTACTTTAAAAAAGCTCCTCCTGATGGCCCAGGGTATTTAAGGTCCTGGGTGCCTAACATCAACCGTCCAAACAACACAATTTCTCCCCTGATACGTGACTAAATTCCTCTCTACTGTATATACTGTGCTGTACGAGTAATAGTCATGCTCATCGCCACATCTCTGAAATGTATCAGTAAATGCATGACAAACCTGGCAACATTTTCCATGCATGGGCTTTAGGTACACCCATAATACTCATACATACCCTACTTTCTGCAAGTAGGTGTGTAGGGTACCTACATACTACATTTGGGCTTTTAACTTCCTTAATGCAGGTATAAGACCAGAGTAGAAATTAGAAAAATTGGCTTTTTGTGTATGTAGGTCAGTTGGTTGACACACTATTGTTTGGTCTTTCTCCTATGTTTCTTGCATATTGTCAATCTATTGCAATATGTCCTCCACACTTGATTTCCTTGCAATCCCCTCCTCTATAGTATGTACTTAACTTTTTATGCTGTGCACACTCATGCGTATTTCAATCACATTAAATCAGTTTTGGAGGAATGTTTAAGATATGCAGGTAAAACTGTTCTTTTTGGAAGGTACTTTAATTAACAAGGCTGACAATTTACCATACTTTGCAAGCATTGTCGTGGCAGGTCCAGCTTACTTCCCTTGACCATGTGTGACTTTCCACTCTGTTTTTCACAGCCCCAACAACTGCTCAAACAATTGAAAATTGTGCTGTGCCTCTGCTTGCACCAAACACCTTCGCTACACCACATGAGCTGACTACCGCAATGCCTTGTGTCTTTGTCGCTAGCCCAGACTTTGACTCTGTATCATTCTATCCAGCAAACCAAACTGACACTTACTTTTTCTTCAGTGAAGACACTACTAGCTATACTATACAGTTTATGGAGTCCTTTGATGTAAGTTCCCACTGAATAAATGCTTTTTCCTTGCCTTCAAATTTTCTGCCCTTCTGAAGGTATACCCAACAACTGACTTTGTAAGAGTTTCAAGACAGAAGAAAGTGGATAAAAAGTAAGTCCTACCTTGATAAACCTACCCAACCAATATCGCTAGCGTTAATTTAGTGATAAGTTGCAATAAGGTTTTTTCCCACTATTGTAACACCTGCGCTGGCGTATTAACGCTGTATAAGTGATATAAAAACCTTATTGCAACTCAATTGCTGACTCCTGCGCTAACTACCACTATTGTCGCCACCGAGACTGTGCCCCCAACAATACCAAAATTGGTTGGGTATTTATATGATATCTAGCTATGGCATATCAACTACCTCATGCAACTAATTTGTATGACTTTATAATTTATTTTACTTTAGATAAGATATTGGAAAAGTCAGACATGTCATGTACTAGGAACATTAACATGTTCCTGTAATGTTGTTGACATCTAAGACACTTAATTAAGTGTAACTGGATGGAGCTAATGAAAAAATACTTGTCCTTTAACATGGTTTGCTGCTGTTAAGGTTTTCAGTAAATAAAATTTGTCTCCTCAACTGAGGTAACATTTCATATTTTATAGGGAAGATAAGAAAGAGTACGGTAGGTACACACAGAATTCAAAATGCACAAAGTCTATTTTTATAAGCATTTTGAAGCTGTGTACTGTATTTGTAACAATGTCCTTTATTGTGCATGGCAGTAATCTTTTTACTTTTTTGTGTTTGCAAGGATAAGAGTCAATACGTTCTGTCTAATCACTGCATTTAACTACTATTTTCTAATGTAGCACTTAAAAAGTTAAACATAGTCACATCACTTAACAAACTTCTCTCTATCACAGCAACTTTGATGCACTCCACTTGTTTCATAATGACGTTGATGTCAGTGTTGAGTCAATGAGCAACAGAAACTGGACTAGCAAAGTTGTTAATGGTGAACCGCTCAGAATGAACAAGGTAGGTAGGACTGTAAAGTTTTTTCCTATAACTGCTGCTTTACCCCTTGTACATTATCTTAAGCATGCTATACACAGCAATAATGCTACTCAAGCTTTTCACTTCTGTCAGCTATTGGAACATTGTCAGTACATAGAAAGAAAAAACACAAAAGTCTGAAGGGGGTCCATAATTGGTCTATCCTTTGTTTTTAATTCCATTCTTTAACTTCCTATCCATCATAGGCAACATTCAAGGCTGGCACAGGAGATGAATCTGGAGGACACACAGGCTTTTTGGCACTTATTTGCTTTACGGAAGTTTACAGCAGTGCAAGCAATACTTATGAATCTTGCAGAAATCCCCCTACACCTCCACCAACCCCAGCACCTACGCCTGCACCAACCCCCCCACCAACCCCTCCACCAACTCTTCCAACAATAGAAGCTTGCGCTCAGCCACTCATCGAACCAAACACCTTTACTACTCCACATGAGCTTACTACTGAGATGCCCTGTATCTATGTCGCTAGCCCAGACTTTAACTCTGTATCATTCTACCCAGCAAACCAAACTGACGAATTCTTTTTCTTCAGTGAGGATACTACTAACTATACTATACAGTTTGTGGAGTCCTTTGATGTAAGTCCCCACTGAAAAAATGTTTTTTGCTTGAATATATAATTTCTTTCCTGCAGGTGTACCAATTTACTGACTTTGTAAGAGTTTCAAGACAGAAGAAAGTGGATAAAAAGTAAGTCATACCTTGGTGAACCTAAGATGTTTTTCTACCATATCCAGCAATTCATAAAATTACTGAAGCTGCTATGATCACCAGGTTTTGTGATTTTATTGTCGACTAGCCTGAGCCTACCTGCTTTGCTGGGTAAGACTTGCCAATAAAAAAAGCTCAACGTACCTGAGCTTGCTCCGCTTGCTATCAGGCCTCCCAGTGTGGCTCAGTGTATATCAGCTTGTTTTGTTCGCTATCTAGATAAAAATACCACTTGCAAAACTGTCTTCGGCCTTCGGTCTCAGGCCTCCCAGTGTGGCTTAGTGTATTTGAGCTCACTATGCTCACCACTTGCCACACTGCCTTTAGCTTTGGGCCTCAGGCTGAGCTCGTTTCACTCACTATCTGATACATAGGCTAAAAACTAGAAGGGCATAAAATAGGCACCCTTTTTGGGCACCCTTATCAAAAGTCCTGTCCCAAATGGCCATTTTTCAGCCATAGGCATGAAATGGGCACCCCCTTTGGGCACCTCTATAAAAGCTTTGAGCCCTCTATGTCAATCCCCATTGGAAAAGAGCACCCCATGCAAATTTTGGGAAGGATCGGTCCAATTGTTAGCATGAAATGTGGTGATCTCAATGTTTACCTCAAACAGCCTTGGAGGGCAGATCTGACCTCATCCAGTCCCCCATTTTTGGGGGTGCTCAACAACTTTTATTTTATGAAAATTTCTTATCCAAGGCCTTCTTCTGGCCAAAATGGCCATTTTTCAGTTTTGGGCATAAGGTGGGCACCCCTTTTGGGCACCCATATAAAAAATTTTGCACCCCTATGACTGCCCCCATAGAAAAAGAGGACTCCATGCAAAATTTGCAAAGTGTAAAAAGTGGTGACCTCAATTTCGGCCTCAAACGGCCTCAGAGGACAGATCTGACCTCATCCGATCCCCCATTTTGGGGGGTGCCCAACAACTTTTATTTTATGCAACTTTTTGATCAGAGGCCTCCTTCTGGCCAAAACTGCCATTTTTTCAGTTTTGGGCATAACATGTAGCAACCTCCATTTCAGCCTCAAACTGCCTCAAAGTACAGATCTGGCAAGCACCCAAAAACTACAAAATTGGCATCTTTTAGCTACATTTAGCACTTTTGCACTGCCCAAGAAAAAAACAATACCAATGGCCCAGCAAAGCCAGACAAGGCTGCTAGTCAATGAGGAGACAAAAAAATACCAACCTCATTATTTTTTGATTGTTTATTGAAAAAAAACTCTGCATTACTCACAGCAACTTTGATGAGATGCACACATTTTTCAATGACCGAGTGGACATCGATAATACCACAACGAGTGTCAGACATTGGGATAGCAAAATTGTTAATGGTGATGTATTCAGAATGAACAGGGTAAGAGAGTCAAGTGCACTACCACTACCATTGTTGCAACTTGAACTTTTTCATTTCATTGCTATCGGCAGCAATAATATTCCAAAAATTATATGCATGACATGAAAGAGATCAAGCACATAAGGTGTAGGAAAGAATATATTGAACAGTTTATGTCAGCTAAAATATATGCAGCATTCATAATTCCCAAACAAATATTTATTTGCAATTACTAGAACTTTGATAACAAGGAATAAAAGACACAAAAACCCTTAAACGTGCAAAAGTTTGTTCTATGGCTTAGTGTATATATAACATCAACTCTTGAAATTCTTAAATCTTTTAGATCACATTCAAGGCAGGAGTGGGAGATGAATTTGGAGGACACACTGGCTTTTTGGCACTAATTTGCTTTCCGGGCGATATCAGCAATGAAGTTGATGGTTTTGAGTCCTGTAGAAATCAGCCCACACCTCCACCTACTCCTGAACCAACACCAGAACCTACTCCTGAACCAACACCAGAACCTACTCCTGAACCCACAACTGGACCAACACCTGAACCTACACCTGAACCAACCCCAGAACCGACACCTGAACCGACACCTGAACCCACACCTGAACCAACCCCAGAACCTACACCTGAACCTACTCCTGAACCAACACCAGAGCCAACCCCAGAACCGACTCCTGAACCTACTCCTGAGCCGACACCTGAACCAACACCAGAGCCAACACCTGAACCCACTCCTGAACCCACACCTGAACCTACACCTGAACCTACACCTGAGCCTACTCCTGAACCAACACCTGAACCTACACCTGAACCAACACCTGAGCCAACACCTGAACCAACGCCAGAGCCAACACCTGAACCCACTCCAGAACCTACACCAGAACCCACACCTGAGCCTACACCAGAGCCAACTCCTGAACCAACACCTGAACCCACACCTGAACCCACACCTGAACCTACTCCTGAACCAACCCCAGAACCTACACCTGAACCCACACCTGAACCAACCCCAGAGCCTACACCTGAACCTACTCCTGAACCCACCCCTGAACCCACTCCTGAACCTACACCAGAACCTACACCTGAGCCTACTCCTGAACCAACACCTGAACCTACACCTGAACCAACACCTGAGCCAACCCCAGAGCCAACCCCAGAACCAACACCTGAACCCACACCTGAACCAACACCTGAACCTACACCTGAACCTACTCCTGAACCCACCCCTGAACCCACTCCTCAACCTACACCAGAACCTACACCTGAGCCTACTCCTGAACCAACACCTGAACCCACACCTGAACCTACACCTGAACCTACACCTGAGCCTACTCCTGAACCAACACCTGAACCTACACCTGAACCAACACCTGAACCAACGCCAGAACCAACCCCAGAACCCACACCTGAACCTACACCTGAGAGCGGACGTGAGGCGGGTCGGGAACCAGCTGG
>JAAUYM010111566.1_pt1 | contig 10209 bp, 11 predicted proteins | sample 7278001 | NCBI WGS metagenome assembly JAAUYM01 (sample SAMN14350224, study PRJNA611818) | marine sediment metagenome | isolation source: surface marine sediment (1.8m) | place: French Polynesia: Moorea | collected 2018-08
ACAGATCACATAAGAACGAGGCATCTCATGTCAAATCTATTTGCCCCTCAAATTGTTGTTGGTGTAAGGATTTCTCAAATTTACCCGAAATAATCCACCCCCCACCCCCTGGGCAAAAAATGAGATCGAGGTAACCATTATTGGAAAAAGCTGTTGTTTGTCTAACTCCGAAATTCACCTGAATATTTTCTTTAAAAAAATCAAACACATTTCTGACGGAAGCAATATTGTTCGGCAACTGACTTCCCCATAAAAACTTTTGACTACGTATTTTGTTTTGTCTGGAGACTGAACTTGCGGACACTGTCGGGTGGCTTTGTCTAAAGTTGATACTGACACTGTCGCTTGATCTGAGCCTGCATCCTTTTTCGGATCCTGCTCATCTTGACGGCATCGTTGGCTGTTGCGCCGCCGGCGCCCGAACCCGGCTGGTCCCCAGACGAGACCTGAAACGCGGGAGTTCTGGCGTGAGAAGAGAAAAAAAGTGGTGTTTTTTTTGGGGGGGGGGGAGGGGGGAAAGGGGTATTTCCAAGTCTCCCAATTCCACAAATTAGGAGATGCAGCAGTCGAACGGGTGGTAAGATCTTGTGCGGTAGTAGTAGTAGCGGTAGTCAAGGCGAAGGGCACTTCAGAAGGTCTGTACTGACTTTGGAGGGAGGCTCGGTCTCTCTACTACTCTCATGATGTCCCACAGCGCCAGGAGTCCTGAAAAAGAAAAAAAAATAAGCCATGCTTGCTTGGTCTCAAAACAAACCTGGGTTTAAACATGCATTTTTTCGCTCACCCATTGGCACCAGTCTCGTTTTCCTTCTCCTTCTTCTGTTGCTGTTCCTGTTCCTGTTCCTGTTCCTCCTTCTCTTCCTCCTCCTCCTCCTCGCTGAGCGGTGACTCCTCGTCCGACCTGATGGCTTCGCGGATGCGGTCGTAGTACCGCCTCCTCGGCACCTCCGGAGGCGGGTCCGGCTGCGCCGGCTGCGCCGGAGGTGGCGGCGGCGACGGCTGCAGCGGAGGCGGCGGAGGTGGCGGCGCCGGCGGATCTTCCAGGGCTGGCGCAGGTACGTCGGGGGCCTCCGAAGAGGTGGCTGCGTCCCCGTTGGGATGTTCCTCCTTCTCCTTCCCCTTGGCGTCCGAATCGCTCCCGTAGCCGTCGCCGCCGCCGTCACCCTCGCCGCTCGAGATGCTGCTCGACCGCCTCCGGTTGCGATACTTGGAGCGGTACCTGCAGGAAAGGAAAAGGCTCTAGTTGTTGCTTTTAAAAAAAAAGTATCTTTGAATTTTCCAACTTGTTTTTGCTTTGTTTCCCGTCGTCGCCGGAGGAGGAGTCAGACGAGGAGGACGACGACGAAGCAGAGGATGAGCTGCTCAGCTTCCTCCGCCTCCTCCTCTTCTTCTTCTTATCCTCTCCTCTGGACTCCGTCCTTCTCCTCCTGCGCCGGTCCCCGCTAGAGCTGCGGGACCGCGTCCTCCTGTCCCTCCTCCTCCTCCTCCTGTCACGACTCCGACTCCGCTCTCTCCTCCCAGATCGGCCGATCCGCCTCTTGCTTCTGCTCCTGCTCCTGCTCCGCCTCCTCCCGCTGCAACTCCGCTCGCGCCGGTGGCGGCCGCTTCGGCTTCGGCTTCGGCTCCGGCTCCGGCTTCGCCTCCTCCGCGAACGCGAGCGAGACCTGGAGCGAGAGCGACGGCTCCTCGATCGCCTTCGCCGAGACCTCGACGGAGGCGAATCCTCCCTGACCCTGAGGTGGGCCGGCAGCTCCGGCCCCAAGAACACGGGCGGCGAGGGGCTCCCCTGCACCGTCTTCCTCAGCCGCCTCAGCCTGCTCTTAGCCTCCTCCGAGATGGCGGCGCCCTCGGACTGCTCCTCCGGCTTCTTCTCGTCCTCGGAGTCGCCGCCGAAGCTGGTGATGTACTCCACCTTGCCCTTGTTGGCCGGGGACGGCGAGCGGCTGCTGCTGCCGCTCCTGTGGCCGTCCTCCTCCTCGTCGCCGCCGTCGCCGTCGATCCCGGACCGACGTCGGCGTCGTCTGCGGCCCGGGGAAGGGACGAAGTCGTCGTAGGAAGGGCTCGACCGACTGGCAAAGCTAGTAGACATCGACAAAGGAACTTGTAGGTAGTACTGCTGCATTGCATGACATGCATGTCCCAACCAATATCGCTTGCGTGCATTTACTGATGGGTTGTCCTAACTCCAGGGTAGGTGTTGGAACAGTGAGAAAAAATACCCTTAGAGCAACTAGAGCTACCCAAATTTTGACCTCATCACTAGTTACTACTGGTGGCATAGCCGTTGGTGTGGCTGTAGTGGTACCAATATTGGTTGGGATGTGGCTCCTCGACAGGTGGGAGCAACTCACCTCAGTGGACTAGCCCTTCCTCGTAACAACAATTTCTTCTCCCTGATGACCCTTCGCTCTCTCCGTGATTTTCGGCCCTGCAACAATGTTCACAATGGGAAGAGGTGGAAGTGGCGAGAAGAAAAAGAGGCTGAAAAAATGAGACTTACAGAAAACATGGCCTTTTCCTCCTCCTGCTGCTTGGCCGCCTTCATCTCCTCCTGCTCCTCGATGTCCCTGGCCAGGAACTTGACGAAGTGTTCCTTGCCCAGGTTGTAGCCCCTTCCCGTCTGATTGAGCTCGATCTGCTGGTCGACGCCCAGCGCCATGATGTCCACCGTGATGTCCAGGTCGACGTCCGAGTCGGAGTCGTCGCCCTTCTCCATCCCCGCGGACGAGGCCCGCGGGTCGGTGAAGTGGGGCCCGCCGGCCGGCGCCGACTTGAGCGTCTCCGGGACGGGCCTGGCCGGCGGGGAAGGCGCCGAGGGAGGGTGGGTCGAGTCCTCGTAGACGAAGCCGATGGCCGCCTTGGTCTTCTCCAACTTCTTCCTGTCGTCCTTGGCCTTTTGGGCCTGGTAGGTCTTACCGCCGTACTTCTCCTCCAGTTCGATGGTCCGGAGAAATTTTTCCTCGGACACTGAAAGAAACGACATTACGTGGTACATTCGATGGTGGAAAAAAAAGAGTACTACGCTTACGGGCTTTGCCCACCCATCCAATATTGATACCACTAGAGCCACACCAATGGCTATGCCACTAGTGGTACTTAGTGAAGGGGGTCAAAATTTGGGTTGACTAGTTATTGCAACGGCATTTTTTTCATTAGTTTAGCACCTGCCATGGAGTTAGGACAACCCATCAATAAATCCAGGCTAGCGATATTGGTTGGGCACCCACCTTTGAGGAAGTCGTTCTGCACGAGGATCCGGTATCTCTCGTAGTTGATCTCCCTGTTCTCCCTGGTAGCGGCGACCGCGTCCGGATCGGGCTCCTTTTCCCCCGGCGGGATCTGACCCGGACGAAACTCGCCGATAAAGTCGAGATGAGCACGCCCATCGAACCGGTCGATCAGAACCTCCGGGTCTCCCTGCCAGGGCATCCTACACGAAGGAGGACACTTTTGTCAGGTCTGACTAAGAGCGCTAAGCTGTCCCGACAGGACATTGGGTTGTACCTCAATGACCCAGATAAAAAAAATGCGACATTAATGTATTGTTGTGGTCTAATGACATGCTCATTTTATATGCTTCTAAGCGGAATTTGTTACGCTCGTAACTTTCAGAGTCTCGTCGGGTACCACCTTAAAAATGCTATCAACATGACACGAGAACCAAAAGGGAAATCACGGTGCTTAAAAAAAACAGAAAAAAGCACATCATTACATGGTGGCCGGCGAATCAGCCGCGGCGGAGATGGCCGGGTCCAGGTGGATCCTGCATGGACGACCGTGGACCTGCAGGAACTGAGTCGGATCCAGTTTCTAAGAGAGAAAGAAGAAAAAGATTAAAAATAAACGGGGGGGGAGGGGCAGGGAGGGAGGGCATGCTAATCAATTCCTCCCACAAGCTGTTCACAGGTTACGTTGTCGACTCACAATCCTCTCGTAGTACTCCCTCCTCCTCTCCGCCCTCTTCTTGTGGTCCACTATCTTCCCCCTGAGCATCCTCTCCTGCCTCCTGGCCTCCTGCCACATGGTGGGCGCGGACGAGAAGCTGGCGTAGTTAGACATGATGGCGTCTCTTCCCCCCTCCCCACGCGAATTAAGAAATGTCTAAAGCAAGTCTGTCTCCATGACTGCCAGGGTGCCTCTCTGTGGAGCTCCTCTTGATCAAAGACCAATTTTCACTCGGGATGGGCGCCACCGACACCGACACCGACACCGTCGTGGCGAAAAGCAGCTGCCTCAAAAGGAGAAGAGGAGAAAGAAGCAGCGGCTCCTCAGTCCTCCTCTTCTCCTCTCCTCTTCTCTCCTCTCCTCTCCTCTTCCCCTCACGAAAATGGCCATCATGGAAATCTCAGACCTGGAAACTTATAAAAAAAATGAGATCATTTAAAATTTGGGTACCTTTAAAACTTTTGACAGTAATATACTCCTACTCCTGTTCGTATGACAAGTTTGAAGCTTTTTTATATTTTTATGTGGCATAAATTTTGGTGAAAATTCAGTCAATGCTTATAACTAGGTTGCCGGAGGAGGTAGTACAGTAGTTGGTTGGTCTCTTCGACAGCAGCAGCCACGCAACAGCAGCAACAGCAGCCACCAGTCACCATCACCATCATATTCATCGTCTTAGCTCCTTAGTAGCCTTGGTGGTGCTGGTGGTGTGCTACAGGGTGCTGGATTAGCCCACGTCGACCATGAGTGAAGCGGGCAGCAGGTCCGAAATGAGACGTCCCCGGAGGGCGGAGCTGGCAAAGTTCTACGGGGAGGAGGAGGAGGAGAAGGTGGAGGTGGAGGGGGACTCCAAGAAGTCTCGAGGAGGAGACCCCTTCGACATCAACGGGCCCAACTTCGACGCGGAGGCGTTCTCTCAGCGCCTGGTGAGGGAGGCGTCGCTGTCCCAGCTGATGGCGCAGGAGGCCGAGGTGTCGAGGCAGGTGGCAGCCCTGGACTCGGACATGCAGACGCTGGTCTACGAGAACTACAACCGCTTCATCGCCGCCACCGACACCATCCGCAAGATGCGGGTCGACTTCCGCGCCATGGAGGACGAGATGGACAGGCTGGCGGACGAGATGGGCGACATCTCCGCCTCCTCGGCCAGGGTCGGGGACGCGCTCAGGGAGCGCAGGCGCAGGATCGGACAGCTGTCCGGGACCCACACGCTGCTCAGGAAGCTGCAGTTCCTCTTCGAGCTGCCGGCCAGGCTGAAGGCCTGCGTGTCCGAGGAGGACGGCGGCGGGGACCCGCGCGCCGGCGTCATGCACTACCTCAGGGCCCAGCAGGTGCTGGAGCAGTACGAGCACATGCCCTCCTTCGCGGGCATCAAGGCGGACTGCGACGCCACCATGGTGGAGCTGAGGAGGGGTCTTCTGGGGCGGCTGCGCGACCCGGGGGGGGCGGCGGCGGCGGCGCCGGAGGAGCTGTCACTCTACGTCGACCTCCTCCTCCGACTGCGAGAGGACCCGGAGGAGCTGTGCGACGCCTACCTGTCCACCGCTGCCGCCAGACTGCAGGCCTCCCTGGAGGCGCTGAGGGCGCAGGTCAGGCTCATGTCCGGAGAAGGCGCGGCCGTGGCTCCGGAGGAGGCGGAGCGGCCCTCGGACGCCTTCGTGGCGCCGATGGACATTCTGGAGTTCGTCGACCACGGCTGCAACACCTTCGTCAGCGACCTCTGCCTCGTCATCGCCTCCTACACGGACACCTTCCTCCAGGACGACCACGAGAAGAAGAAGAAGAGGAGACACCCTCGCCAACAGAAGGAGGACTCTCCTCCTGTCCCCGCGCCCCCTCCTGTCGACCCCGTCATGGCCGAGGGGAAGCTGGTGGCCTTCGTGGAGGAGCTGACCGGGCTCTTCTTCGAGGTGCTGAGAGCGAGGCTGCAGCTGGAAAAGAAGTCGGACGATGCCTCCATCAGAGTCAGGGCGCTCGATCGATTTCACAGAAGGTTGGCACCTCTCAAGCTTTGGCATTTTCTACTCTTTTTCTCAGGTTTGAACTTCTTGGAGAAGAAGCGATATTTCGTTGGCTTAATGGCGGTAGCAGTACCAATAGTAACTACGAAGTACCCAACCACCAACGGTGGTATAAAAATGGAAGCTCAGTTGGAATATATAGGTACACATTGCATATACGTTTTTGCATGTTTGGCACTGATTTGTATGCTCAGACATTGCTTGTCAACAACATTTCTGCATCGGAGCTGAGTCGGAAGTTTATTGAGAGTGCATTGTTGGTTGGGTAGGGTTTTTTTAGTTAGTAATTTCGCTTTCTACCTTGCAGAATCCAAGCCATGAATCGCCTCCTGCCAAGCATCGACTTCTCCAGGGCGGGACTAGACCTGGTGCTGGAAGCCTCGGAGATGCACTGCAAGTTGTGCCTGGAGCGCCTGGAGAAGGAGCTGCAGGAGGCGCTTGTGTCCGCCAGGAAGGCCCTGGTGTCTCCCACGCCGAGGCGCTTGGCCGTCGACGCCTCGGACGGCGAGCCCGACCTGGCCGAGCTCAACTCCTCGCTCCTCGCCTCCATCTGCGATGGGGTCCGCGCACAGGTGGGCGCAGTCGTAGTCTCATGTTGAGAATTTGCTGTTAGTTGTACCGTAGTTACTAGGTAAATTCTTCCTTTCATTCCCCACCTCACCCCACCCTTCCCACCCTCCCACGGTGCAGATTTCCGACCTGCAGCCCTACGTGGACGCGGACCTGACGTTTGCCGCCAAGACCTACTTCCGCTCGCGCTTCGGCCGCTTCTACGTCCGCGAGGGGGTGATGGTGGCCTTCTTCGCGCGCCTGGCGGACGTGGCCCACGACCTCTGCGAGGCCAACGGGGCCGCCGCATCGGCCGCCGCCGTCGAGCGCGGCCCGCCGCAGCCGCCGCTGCTCCTGCTGTTGTCGCGCACGTGTCTTGATCTTGCGGCAAGTGGTTCTGTCGGGTAAGAAGGAGTAGGTAGTAGTTACTACTATTTTCTTCTAGCAAAGCATCATCGGCACCCTCTCTCCCCCCCACTCCCCGTCTCCCCCTCAGGCGCCTGGTGTCGCAGGTGGACGAGCTGTTCTCCATAGACGAGTCGTCCGCTTCCCAGCTCACCCCCTCCTCGCGCATCGAGGAGGCCCTCCGGTCCGCGGCACAGGCTCTGCTGGATGCCTACGTGCGCGCTCAGGGGGACGTCCTCTCACAGATGCTGAGGAGGTCCGTGGAGACCAGGGACTGGCTCAACACAGTGGAGCCAAGGTGGGGGCAGGGAGGCCGTAAGAATTCCACTTTCATGTGTAAAAATTGCTATGCACAGAGATTTTCAACTTTTTTGTATGGCCTGGTCAATAATTTTGTCCAGAACTGTCCGCGCCGTTATGAAGCGTGTGGTGGAGGAGATGACGACCATCGACAGGCAGGTCGGAAAATTGTATGAGGAAGGCACAAGGAAAGCAAGGTAACGTGACAGTGTAGCATGTACAACATGTACTACTAGTGTGGACTGTGCTTCATGTCGTCCTTCTCCTTCAGATCTTCCGACTCTTCCCGCCGCACGCGCCCCATGGCCCTGGCGCACTCCACCCGCAGCGGGGGGGCCGCTGGCGGCCGCCACCACCAGCACCCGCGCTCCTCCTCCAACTGGTCGGTGGCCAACTCCCAGCCGGACGCCGGGCTGGCCTCCAACATACAGCGGATGTTCAGCGACCGGGTGGAGATCTTCTCCCCGGTGGAGGCTTCCCGCGCCTCCTGCCTCACCGGGGTGGTGAAGATCGCCCTGAAGTCGCTGTTGGAGTGCGTGCGGCTGAGGACCTTCGGCCGGTTCGGCTTCCAGCAGGTCCAGGTGGACGCGCGTTACCTTCAGCTCTACCTCTGGCGGTTCGTCTCCGACGAGAACTTGGTCTCCTTCTTGCTGGACGAGGTGATGACCAGCGCCGTCCACCGGTGCGCTGATCCCTCGCCCATGGAGGCCAGCGTCGTCGACGTCATATGTGATAGGGGGTGATACAAGCTGCCGTCAACGTTTTTAAGTACTGTGTCCTGTCCTGGGTCTGGTATTTATTATAAAAAGGTTGATGCGCATTTATTTATAACATTGCTTCAGGTAAAATACACATGTTTTTATGTATACCTATATATAAAAGAATTTCTCTGTATTAGTGTAGCTGGCATCAAAATTTGATTATGTCAAGAAAGAAGAGCAAGGAAAAGACTCAATGGAGAAAGAGAATGAAGCAAGGGCAAGGACAGAGAAGGAGAGAGAGAGAGAGTGATCGGTAGGAGGAAGGAGAGGGAGAGGAGAGAAAGAGAACTTTTGCTTGTGTGTGAGCACCTCCCTCCCTTGGGTGGCCACAGGAGCTTTTAAGAAGGAGAGAGAGAGGGAGAGCATTGCGCGTATATTTCTCTTTCTCTTCCTCCTCCCCCCTCCTTTTTATTTCACCGATTGGCAAAGAGGTCTTAGAATCACAATGAAGCGTTCACACTGTAACAACTCTCGACTAAATTGAAGTATTTTCAACATGCTTTTTTTTTCACTCCAAATGTTGTTGGGTCACTTCCTATCATTAGTTGCGAGTAACGTTCAGCATCACCTCCAAGTGCTTGTTTCACCTCCTCCTCCCAAATCGACGACGGCGCGCGCGTGTCACATCCCCTCTCTCTCCTCTTTCTTTCTCTCCGTCCTCCTCTTTCTTCGTCGTCCTAATGCCAGTTTCTGTCGGACAATCTCGGCTCCTTGAACACGAAAGAGCTTGCAGTCCTCCTCCCCTCCCCCCGGCCTCCCAAGTATAAACAGGGCGACAATTAAGTGGGGAAGGAAAAGGAGCAGTGTGAGTGAGAAGGGAGGGGAGGAGAAGGAAGGCAAGATGGAGACGGAATCTATTGGGAGGCGGCGGGAAGAAGAAAGCGGATCGCAAAGACCAGGAGGAGGAGGAAGTCTGTGAACATTCTGTTGAGTCATCTCACTCTGTTCGATCACTCTCTTATTTTTTTTTTCTTAGGCGCCATTTGTTAACATTTGTGAAAGCTCGTATTTTGCAATAGGAAGTTTGCCTCGAAGCCCAGGATTGGAAAAGAAGAGGTGGGGGTGGGCCATAATAGACCAGGATGCAGGCGAAAGTGAGGTGTCGGTGACACGAAGAAAAAAAGAGGTCTGGGACAGGGGGAAGAAGGAAAAGGAGGGAGATATGAGTGAAGCGAGATCCATCATGGCATCCCTGGCTCCGGTGCCAGAGATGTGGCAGATGGGCTCCCCCTGCGCCCACGTGGGCGGCCGGCGCCTGCGCCAGAGCCGCCTCTGCCTGACGCTGCTCTGGCACCTGCTGCTGTCCTCGCTGGCGCGCCTGGCCTCGGCCCAGGACGACGGCGGCGACATGGGCGACGACGGGAGCTCCATGGTCGACCCCTCCTTGCTCATGGAGGACGACACCTTGGCCGGGATGGGCATGGGGGGACCCGGAGGAGGCAGAGCGGGACTCAGCCTCAGTTTGGAGGTGCGCTGTGGAAGGAAGACAAAAGTGTCATTGCTGTTCTCTCTCATCTGCTGCTGCCATTGCCACTATTGTTCTTATCTTTCATATTAAGACAATTCTTGCTGGTTGTGTTAATTGCTTACTGCTGGTTTTTTTCTGAAAGGTACCAGGATGTACAAAAAAATCTACTAGCATATGTACACAAAATCGCTTTGATGTTTTCTTGTTTCAGAGCCAAACCCTGCTGGCCCTCCAGGAGCTGGGCATTATGATGGGAGTGGCCTTCATGATGGCCTTCATGTTCATGCTTATCGTGTACGCGGAGAAGCTTATCGACTTCCTCTCTCTGGGCTACCGGAGGTACTTCAGCAAGAAGGAGGAGGAGGACGAGGAGGCCGATCCGGCCGCCCTGGTGGGCACGTTCAAGAGATACAAGAACTGACGTGCGTGTGATCGAGGCAGGGGTAGTGGACTCGAAGGGTCGACGGGAGCTCTTAACTGCGGGAATGTTTTCCGCGCGCAGCATGCTTTCCCAAATGTGGTCTCTTTTTACTTCTGGCAAAAAAAAAAAAAAAGATTGTTGTTGCCGTCCTGTTGCTTCCTCGCCTCAGCACACATGGAGGATAGGGGCAGAGGCATGAGCAGCGGGAAGCAACACAGACCGACACATCCGACACATTCGCAGTGCGTCGAGTCGAAACGCCCAAGTTCAAGGGGAAAGTGAGTGACCACAGTGCAAAAACAAGAGGAGGAGGAGGAGGAGGAGGAAGAAGAGGAGGAG
>JAAUYM010126185.1_pt1 | contig 10209 bp, 12 predicted proteins | sample 7278001 | NCBI WGS metagenome assembly JAAUYM01 (sample SAMN14350224, study PRJNA611818) | marine sediment metagenome | isolation source: surface marine sediment (1.8m) | place: French Polynesia: Moorea | collected 2018-08
AAAAAGGTGAAATGCCTTTTTAAAAAGGTGATATTAAACAATTCTCAAGAATTAAATTTGAACCTGGGAATGGTTGAGATTAAAATTTAAAAAAGAACCATTTCCAGGTTAAATTGCTCCCAAAGCCCCCACCACATTTTAAATACATTATTCATTAAATTGTGATAAAATATAATTGATTAAAGCAGTAATGAAAATGAAAATTTAGTTATTTTTAACCAGGCCCGCATCCATTAAAAAGGCTAAAGTGCTCCCAAAGCCCCCTTTATTTACTACTCTGGTGGAAAGAAGGTTGGGGGGAGTCAAATAAGCAGAATGATGAACTGTACTGTAGTCGAAGACGTCTTACTTTGTGTGGTACAGCCTGACGGTGTGCGCGAAGGTGGCCGGCTCCTGCTTGGACTGGCCCGACTCGAAGAGGAGCGTGACCTCCGAGAACACCGTGCCGCTGGTCACCACGCACTCGACCAGGTCGGAGGGCCCAAACACGGCCACTTTCTCCTCGCCGCGGGAGTCAGTCTTGAACAGGTAGGCGCCGCTCCTAGGAGAAGGGGGAAAAGTCCTTTTTAAAGGGGGAAGAACAAGAGCTCAGAAATCTTCATACTTTTCTGTCTTCTTCACCTGAACTGTGCGGTTGGATAGGCCGCGAATTGCAACTTGACGTCCTCCGTCCTCCCCGACCTCTTGTGGTTGACCGACTTGAGAAGGTGCGAGGACTCGTCGAACGTCAGCACCAGCTCCGAGTTCTCCAACTGGATGGCCCCCTCTGGCTTCGGGGCCAGAGAGAAGGGCGCGGCCGGACCGGGGGTGTTGGGACAACGGAGGCAATACACCTGAAATGCCGTTGATTACTTTTTGCGGCGCCTCCGGTTTCCCAAATTTTGCACAATACTAGGTGGTGTTGCCAACTCTCGGACAACTAGGTGGTGTTGCCACTCTCAGACAACTAGTGTAGATGGTGTTGCCAACTCTCAGACAAAAGCATATGCCAAATTTTCCATAAAAAAAAGCATGGTAGAAAAGTGACTTTCTGAAGATATGGACTGGAAGGCTCTACCCACAAACTATGAAGTATGAACATTGTCAAAATCAAAAGGTCAAAAACTGCTTAAAACATAAGTAGTTACCGTGGTTTGTTCGTCGTCCTCGTCCCTCCCTCCTCCCTTGCAGCGTGAGACGACAAACTTGTTGATGGAAAGCGGCTGCAGGGTGGCCACGAAGGTCAGCTCCAGGAACGAGATGTCCAGGCGGAAGAAGCCGGACGCGTTCCAGGTGGGGTTCATCTGGAAGCGGATCGGGTTCCCCGCGGCGTCCCTCACGCAAACCTCTGCTGTTTGCACAAAGACGGTGACCGCCTCCCTGGCCGCCTCCGCCAAGGGGTTAAACACCAGCACCGCCGCCTCGTCCCCGGGGCGCGGCAGCCGGAGCGGCCGCGGGGTGGCCGGCACCTGGTAGGCCGGACGGTCAAAGTCTCTGGACACCTGGGACTCCTCTTCACCCCCCACTTGGCCGCCGTGCTTCTCCTCCCCGTCCTCCTTCCTCATGAGGAGCTGGAATGAGACCTTCTGTATCCTCCATGCCGACTTGATGGCGCCCCACATCTTGAGCGCGTAGTCGTGCATGACCGCCTGTTTGGCGGTCCCGGTGATGGCGTCGTGGTGCTGGAAGAGGGCATGCTGTCTGCGGGCGTCCACCAGGGCAGGGTGCAGCGAGGCCAGCGCGTTGGCGGAGGCGGCGTCCGAGGACTGGCGCGCAGAGTGGTAGGACCAGGTGAAGAGGATCTCCGCCGCGCGGAGGCTGGCGGACAGCTCCCGTGAGAAGGACTTCATGAAGGGGCGGGTGGTGAAGTAGCCGCTCCAGTATGCCGGCCTGCCCTCGGTAAAAATGTCGCTGTAGACAAAGAAGTCGCCGTTGAGGGTGCCGAAGCTGGAGGTCCTCCGGCGGACCTCGTTGAAGTAGTCCGTGAGGGTTCCGAAGCTGACCTCGGCGTCGTAGTCGCCGCCGTTGATGAAATCCATGAGCATTTTGTAGTTAGCGTGCTGCTGGTCGAACTCCACTTCGTGGTTGTAGGTGAAGTCGTCGCCGAGGGGGACCAGGACCACGTTGTGCGGAAACAGAGAACCAGTCTAAAAAAGAGAGTTTTATCACAGTTTAAGAAGAGAGAAAAAATAACTAAAACTATTTTTTTTTACCTTCCCGTACTGTTCCAGCAGCAATTCAGCCCTTTCCTTGACGTTTCCAGAATGGACCGGTGTGTAACGAGCAGAATATTCGCTATAGTCGCCCTGGAAATGCGTATGTATCAAATGCAAAAATTACCGATCCCAAACAATATTTCGAGATGTGGGATGCCTGATCGACGCACCTGCACCCTCCTGTAGTTGAACTCCAAGCAGGTCTGCGGGTGCGGCCCGCAGGAGCCCTTGATGGAGTAGATGTCGTAGGGAAAGTTGTGGCAGAGGATGGAGTGCCTCCCGCTCTGGTCCCACTGCTGCTGCCAGAGGAAGTCCCCCTGCTGCTCGCGGGCGAACCACTCCTTCCACGCATAGTGGATGCGCATGATCACCATCCCGTCCAAACCGGAAGCCTGTTGGTGACGTGTGTGTGTGCAATCACCTGTCTGCGACCTCATAAAATACTTTGTCATCTTTTTTCTGGTGTATCACCTTGAGAATGTACGGGAATGTTCCCCCGTGGCCGAACGGGTCGACCGACCAGGAAGACCTCGCAGTGACGTTGAGGTAGTTCTGCATCCACTGGTGTCCCTCAATCAGCTGGTCCACCATCCCGAAGGTGTCCACGTTCGCTTCATCGGTCATTACCCAACCGCCCGTTAAAATCTCAAAGCGACCTTCCTCCAAAAGATGCTACAGATATGGAAGAAAGAGAGTGATGGATATTTTTTTCGTGATTTATATTTATTTTTTCCAAACATGACTTGCGTACCTGTAGATTGGCCTTCCTTGCATCGTGCGCCGACTCGTACCACATGGACAGGAAGGATATTTCGGTCCACACAAAGGTCATGTCCTTGTACTTGGTCTACATGTTAGTGACAGCAACATATGTTAAAGCTAGAGCTATAAAATTATTTAAAACATTTGAGCCATTGTCTAACTCTCACCAGCTTGTCCACGATGTTGTTGAGTATCTGCTTGGTGGTGGTATGGAAGTAGGCGTCGAAGGTCTTGAGCCATCCGGGATCGTTGTGCGAGTGGGGCATGACGAACACGCGGAGGGGCACCTTGGACCACATCTCCTTGCGGCGCTTTTCGTACCGCCTCTGCATCTTGTCGTTCCAGAACTCCCGGCGCTCCATCCAGTCAGCCTGCATTAATAACGCATTAAAAAAGTTCGAAAACGTGACGAAAACGTCACGTTTCCCAAATATATCTTCTGTTGTGCTCACATCAAAGTTGAGAGTGGGCAGGATATCCGTCGTCTCCATGTCCGCCCGCGACCTCTTGGCGCTGCCGACGGGGCAGGTGTCGGCCCTCTTGGCCGCGCCGGGCAGCAGGGCGGCAGGCGCCTGCGGGGAGGTGGACACTTCCCGGGGCGGATCTTGCCCACGACGACGGCCGCTCCCACCGCCACCACCACCGCCGCCATGGTCGCTGGCAGGTCTCGGACCCCGCCTAGCGCCAGCGGCAGCCAGTTTGTTCTCGGCGGCGACGTCGCCCTCTCTCCTGGAGTAGTAGATGACCATGATGACGGCTGTCAGCGCCACCGCCAGCAACAGCGACTTCTTCGGGACCGTCCGAACCATCTTGGAGAAGAGGAGGAAGGATGGATGGTACCACTACTGCCTTTCTTCTTGTTCTATTTTCTCCTCCTCCTCATTTTGCGGTAGACAACTGCGGCGGCAGCGGCGGAGGTTGAACTGATCATCAGTTCTCCAGAGCAGGAGAGAAAAGTGGTCATGCTTGAAAGGAGCGACGCGAACGCTGCCATTATCCACACTGGTAGTAAAGACGCGTAGAGATCGAGTGAATACAGAATGTTTTTCAATGCGTCACCAAACAGGGGAGAGTGTGCCGAGAAAGATAGGGCTGGCTACCTTAGCACTCAGTCTGTGTGTCTCTCCGTCTTCATACCTAGCTGTGTGAGGCGCCAGATGACGAATTTTTAATGTCTGTTTGTCATGTGCGTGTGCGTGTGCGCGTGAACGTACTATGTATACGTACAAGTGCGCCTCCGTTTCAGGAGGTTCCTTCCTCACTCTTACTAACACTTCCTTTCTTCCTCCCTCCTCTCTTTCCTGCCCCCTCCCCCTCCCCTCCCCCCGACCCGACACACTGCGTGCGTAAACACTGTACTAATACACTGTCTTCTCAGCAATAATGCAAGAATGCGGTGTTCCTGTGTCCACGCACGAATGTTGCAGGTAGTAGCAATTAGTAGGACTTCGTTCCTTTCTTCCGCCTTCTCATCCTTCTCACCACTTCTGAATTATGAAATAATTTTGGTCGTCCTACTTTGTTTGCACTCGTCTCCTTTTGCTGCAAATTTGCAAATCTCTCACCTTTTCTGCTTGTTGAACAACAAGAGCTAACTGACTAAGGTATAGTTCCTCCGAACTGCTGTCTTTTTCTTCCGATGCAGGCCGCTTTGGAAGCACTCTCTCCCTCTCTCCGTCTCTGGCACCACTCTCCTCTTCACTCAGCTGCTCTTGGAAGGAGGAGGAAGAGGAGGAAGGGAAGGTGCATCAGCTCTTTCTGTCTCCCTCTCCTTCCTTCCTGCGGTCTTCCCTTGTCCACTGTCGTCTTCCCCAGGGGGAAAAAGAAAGGAGAGAGGAGAAAGAGAAGGAAGGAAGTGTTGCGAACACTTTCTTCAAGTCTCCAAACCTCCTTTTCGCACGTTTCATTGTACAATGTACCGGTACATGTACAGTATTTTTGGCGGTATGTGCAAGCGAAATCCTCTAGTAGATGTCGGTGCAGCTAGACCCTTCATGTTATATTTCTGCAATTCTGCTTGATGCAGAAATGCTGGAATATGAGGAGGAACTGCAAATTGGCTGCAAAGATTTTTTGCGCGGCGATAAGACGAGGAGGTGATGATGCCGATTCAGAGTTGCATTTTTTTTTCTCGCGTTACAATGCTCTCCTTCCACCCTCTCTCTCTCACCGTGCCCTTCCTCCCCCCCTCTCCTCCTCCTCCCCTTCCTCCTCCGGCCCGCCTCAACTGTGTGCTGCCAGAGAGGGAAAGATTGGCCTTAATTGAGATGAGCGGAGTTTTGCACCACATCCCTTCCTTCTTCTTTCCGTCCGTTCAATCTTGTAGACGCCGCTCTGTGGCGCAAAAATATCATCTCCCTACGCAATGGTCCTGTTCGGGTGGCTGCTCTGCCTCCTGCTGGTCACCGGCACTTGCGCCGCAGCCTCCCCGGGACAAGAGTACAAGGTGGTCAAAGTGGACGATGTCAGCGAGGACTACCAGTCGGGGGAAGCGGCGGTTGCCGGAGGTGGTGACGGAGGCGATGACGTTGCGGCGGAAGGAAAAGAAGACGAGCTGACGACACCCGACCAAACGACTTCTTCTCCCCACAACGCGGAAAATGACGCGGAGCAAAATCGGACAGAGTTGACAAAAGCAACAAGTAGCAATGAAGAAGTCGTCGTCAACGTCGTTGTCGACTGTGAGGATAGTGAGTTCGGCTGCTGTGAAAGCGACTACTACTTGGTGGACGCCGCCAACGATGACAACATGGCCAACAGCACCGCCAACAGCACCGCCGCCGCCACCGTCACAGCCACCGCCACCACAGATGGTGCTGGTGCCCGCCGGCAGTTGCGCATCCCCCTCCGCCGGCCGGCGCACGGTCCGGACGCTCTCGGCTGCTGCGCCGTCTCGGAGTTCGGGTGCTGCCCAGACGGGAGGACCCCGGCCAAGGGGCCGTTCGGGGAGGGGTGCGACAACTGCTCCGTCACCGCCTTCGGGTGCTGCGAGGACGGGAAGACGCCCGCCAGAGTAAGCAACTGCGACGTTATACAGGGGTTCCCAACCTTTTTCAGTTCATTTGGTGTACCAATTTAGTTCTAAGAAATTACATCCGTTTTTGTAAAGTACTAAGTACTAGGGTGTAAAACGTGGTTCCTCAAACGTTGGCTTATACCAGAAATTTTTTGACGTGCCACTGCATGTTGGTACGGGCACCTTGAGTAGGAAATTCATGGCATAGTATGAGAACACCCGCAGGGGCCAGAGCAAACTGTACATAATGTACGTGTTCGTTAGAAAACTGTTCTTTAGGAGACTGTCCTTATAAGTGGTACAGTGTTTTGAGCATAGCACGAGTACACTGTACCAGGTTTGGTAAATTAATGGTCTGCCTATCTACGATTTGCTACGTATAGGGAGCAAACTACGAAGGCTGCGGCTGCTACCAGTCCGAGCACGGCTGCTGCCCAGACTTCAGGACCGCCGCCTCCTCTTCCAACGAGACTGAGGGCTTCGGCTGCCCCTGCGTGGCCAGCCGGCACGGATGCTGTCCCGACGGGACGTCCACCGCCGATGGACCCAACCTGGAGGGGTGCCAGGCCGACTGCCTGCGCTCCGAGTTTGGCTGCTGCCCGGACGGGGTCACACCGAAGAAGGAGGAGGAGGAAGACGTTGGGTGTGGGTGCGAGGCGTCGGAATTCGGCTGCTGCAGGGACGGGGTCACGGTCGCGCAGGGAAAGGACTTTAAGGGTACGTGGTAAGCGGAGACACTCATTTTCTCATCAATTTTTCTTTTGGTCCTCTGCGACCAATGGTGTCCCCCGCCCACAGGTTGTCCGCACCCTCTTCCCGGCGCCGGATGCCTGGATCCCCCGGACACGGGTCCCTGCGACAACTACACGACCCGCTGGTTCTACGACGTGGAGTACGGCGGGTGCAGCAGGTTCTGGTTCGGCGGGTGCGAATCCGGCAGGAACAACTTTGGGTCGGAGGAGGACTGCAAAGCGCAGTGCGTCCATCCGAGGGGGTCCGCCGTATGCTACCTTGACAAGGTGGTGGGACCATGCGAGGGAAGGTGAGTATGTACCCTAGGTACGTACATGACCCATGTTAAGAAGAAAAAGCGTAATGTGATACTACGTAGTGGTGCACTACTAGTATGATAGGAGATCGATGAGTTTTCTCTCTGATTTTATTTTATGATACGGAAAGATGCTACGTATACGTACAACTATGCAATATGTACTACTCCGTACAATTTGTACATACCACATTGTCGTAGGTAGTGTTGTACATTTTCTTTGAATGTGCAGTACGTACAAGAAGTTATAAACTCGACGTTTCAGTTACGAGGAGTGGTACTACGATTCGGAGAGGAAAGACTGCTTCCCCTTTCTGTACAGCGGGTGCCTGGGCAACGGGAACCGCTTCCCCAAGAGGGAGGACTGCGAGGCCACCTGCGTGGAGGAGAAGCAGGCCGAGATCCCTCTCTGCGAGCTACCCATAAGCGAAGGAGCCTGTGACGGGGACTTCCGGAGGTCAGTTGTGTTGAATTCCTATAATGAATACAATTGGTAATACAGTATAGTGCAGCGAAATCTTGATATAACGATATGTCGTTGGTCAGCAGAAAAGTTGTCGCTAAAGCCAGAGTACAGTAGCGTAATGGTAAGTACAGTACTGTACGCGAACATCGTTGTACTGAAATTCATTATTTATATCGAGATTAGTTATATACAGTACAGTACAGCCACTTTGGATTAGCGGGACTCCTTGGGAACCAAGAAAAAATCCCTCTAGGTGCATAATCCGAAATACCTATATAAACAAAAGTTCTAATTTTTCACATTTACTCGCGTATCAATTAGCTTTTTAATGTTTCACCTCAGCTTATTGCTTTACACACTCAACGGCATGTTAGTGATATGAAAGCCTTAGAGCAACCCAAATTTTGACCCCATGGCTAACTACCACTAGTTTTGCCACCAAGGGTGTGCCCCTAATGATACCAATATTGGTTGGGATGCATAAAAATGTTGTTTCTACTGTACTAGAGAATATTCCCCCAATCCGAAAATCCCTCTAATCCGAATCCTGCTGATTTGAAGTGGACTGTAGTTATACGTACATAAAGTTGTTGTACGTACAGTATGTGTGTCAAGGTTTGCTATATCGAGAATTTCTGTGCTATACAGTATTTTTGTTTTCGACAGGTGGTACTACAATGGCGACAGCGGTAGGTGCGAGCCCTTCTCCTACTCCGGGTGCCGTGGCAACGCCAACAGGTTCCTCGGCCGTGCGGAATGCGACCGGGCGTGCGCGCACGTGGCCAGGAAGCGCAGGACGGAGGTCGTCTGCAAGATGACCATCGGCGACGGAAGGACTCGAACGGGAGCAGAGACAGACCTGGAAGAAGGCGGGTGCGCGGCAAAGGGCGGGATCCTGGCCAGGTGGGCTCACGACGGCTTCCGCCATCGCTGCGTGCCTTTCTACTCCTTGCCCGGGTGCGGCACCAGCAACGAGAACAGCTTCCCGAGCATCCAGGAGTGCGAGTCGGTCTGCCCGGCCGCCTTCCCTCCGGAGATCAAGCTGGAGGAGGCGGACGGGGAGACCGTGGTCCGAGTGGGGGAGACAGGGGCAAGAGTCGGGGTCAGGATCAGGGCCAGTCCACCGGCGAGGGTCAGGTGGACTAGGGTCGCGGACGGGGAGGTTGGGGAGGAACAACAGGTGGCACCTGATCCCAGGGGAATTGAAGCAAAGACCCCATTTAGGTGAGATTATAGATGGTACAATTTTATTAAACTTTTAATTTGTTTTTTTTAATCTGCCTTTTCTCTCCCCAGCTACGCGCTAGAGGAAGACGGCTCTCTCCTTCTGCCCAGTCCGGTCGGGTACGCCGAGTCCGGTCACTACGCGGTGTGGGCTGACAACGGAATCGGCTCCGGCGCTCGGAGGGAGGCGTCGGTGGTGGTGCACCCATTCACCCCGACAGCCAGGATGATGATCAGTGACGAGAAGCGCCCTGCCCCAGCGGTGGCCAGTGTGGAACCGGGTTCCGACCTGACCCTGACCTGCGCCGTGCGGGCGTTTCCGCCGCCGGGGGAGTTTACCTGGTTCAGGGGCAGCGGAGAGATCCTCGCAGGCGGCGGCGGAGACGGCGGAACTGCCCGCAAAAGCAGGTTCTCCATCTCCACCCGGCGACGGACACAGACGGTGGTCGACTCCTCACTGAGGGTGCGGAACGTCACCTCTGTGGACACCGGGCGGTACAGCTGCCTGTCCGGGTCGGCGTCGGCCTTTGTCTGGGTGAGGGTCGGGCTGGGGAGCACCGGGCGGTGCGTGGACCGGGGCCCAGAAGTGCTGCCAGGGCTGGATTGCGCCATGGTGGTCAGGCAGGACTATTGCGGGAACCGCCACTACGCCAGGCTGTGCTGCGAGTCGTGCTCCCGGGCCGGATTCGATCCGCCGGACTCGGGAGGGTAAGGAATTGTTAAAAATCAAGTCTAGATTTCCAATTATACGTAGCTTTGATTGTGAGTATCGTTTTCTTTTGATATATCTATATCATAGATGCGAAAAATAAATTAGCTTTTTTTTTACCTGTGAAAGCATCACAAGCATCACAAATTTTTGAACCATGTTGGAAACATACAGAATCGTTACAGCACATATATTTGATCATAAACATACGTACCAGTATGTTACATGTCACTGTATATGTAACAAATTAACTTGAAGACCTATTAAGCTCTCTCATATAAAGTGGTGCCGAGTTGCAAGAGCTTGTAGAGAAAGACGCCCTTCTCCGCCTCACCTCCTCCCTCGGGATGAGATCCAGACTGTCGAGTTCCCTGCCGTCCTGCCCGTCGTGGGCCATCAGGAAGGACTACAAGGACAAGAGGGCCGAGAAGTCCATGGTGGTAAAAAAAAACACAAGCTTGCGCCTAGGAATGAGGTATCCGGTCAGGCATCCATGAGAAGCACATGAAAGCTCTCCCAGGGGAATCTTTAAGAGGATACGAAGAACTCATGGACAAAACGACTGATGTGATGAAAAATCTACCCTAATTGTAGCTTCTTATCGGCAAACTGCAAGTTAGTACTAGTTACATCACTTACCTAGATTGCGGTACAATGCCCCTGATTTTGGGAGGGAACTACTTCAGTTTGAAACAGCAGCGCAACATACTGTATGTGGTAGTCTTACTTGTAACACATCAACATTTCAAAAAACATTTAATTTCTGTAACGTTTTATCTTGGATATCAA
>JAAUYM010078313.1_pt1 | contig 10206 bp, 9 predicted proteins | sample 7278001 | NCBI WGS metagenome assembly JAAUYM01 (sample SAMN14350224, study PRJNA611818) | marine sediment metagenome | isolation source: surface marine sediment (1.8m) | place: French Polynesia: Moorea | collected 2018-08
AGTACAGTATTACAACGTTCATATAGCGTGCTTAGTAGACGCCGCGCAATGCAGTGAAATCCCCACCCGCTACGCTGAGCTGCTGGGTCATGCTTTTTTTTTTAAGGCAGCACCAAAGTGAACCTACGTATATTTATATAACCTCAGCATCTCCACGTCCAAAGAATCATTTTTGCCTTTCTTGGTGCCCTATTCTTCTCAGTGAAAAGGAACTTCAAATATTTTTACAAATAAGTGACTTTTATTTAACTAAAATTTTTATAGACGATTATTTTTTTTCTGTCCTTTTTAAGGTGCATCCTGACAGGACACCAATACCTGCCCCAGCTTAAACATCGGCTTTATAATTTTTGTCTATGTCACCCGCAGTGACCCCCTGATCAAGAATGGGTTTTGGAGGTCAAGGAACAATGGTCTGCGCGCCAAATCCGAACCGGCTAGACGCGATAAATTTATTATATACTATGTAGATAGACATGTACAGTGTAGATAATGGATCACGTATTCTATTTTAAAGGTAGCATGTTCACTTCAATTATGTATTAAAAGCTATTTAAGACTCCCGTCACTTCCCTTTTCAGATCTTCCTACTACTACGTCCGCGCGGCCAACGCACTGACCAACCTGGCGCAGAAGTTGTGGCGCTCCAAGAACGCCGTCTGGCAGTTCGCGCGTGCCGTCAGGGTGCTGGGCAAGGCCACGGCCGTCGGCGCAAAGACCGTCTTCTACGGGTCCACGCTCGCCACGCTGGTCAAGCTGCTGCCGTTTCTGCCGCCGGTGATACTTGGTAACAGACGCGATGTTATATTGTAGTAGTAGAACATCCAATAATGGCATACTCATTAGGAAGCTGGCCAGGACAATGAGCAATTGATTAAAGGAGGAGTCTGGCCTCGTAATGAACGGTTGGAATCCCTCCGTCTTCTCTCTCAGGCGTGTACATCTTGTTCGGAGCATTCTGGCCCAAGAGGATCCTGTTCTTCTCTGCCAAGCAGAGAAGAAAGACGATGGCCGGCGAGCTGTACACCTGGATCCTCGTCATCGTCGTCCTGTCGGTCGCCATCGCCGTCAACACTGCCCTGGTGGACGAAATGGCAGAGTTCTTCAACGAGAAGATCCCGTTGGTCAAGTGCGTGCCCGGGCATACGTACTACACCACACTCAATTCACACAGTACGTGCATGTGTACACTATTCCCTACCAGGGTGATGGTGGTGAGAAAGCTCGGGTGGCAGGTCTCCGCAGCAGCCTTTGCGTTTGGATTCTTCTCCGCCACCGCCTTCTTCGTCTCCGCACTCATCCTCAAGGTCAGGCCTGTGTTTTTGTAGTTCATGTACTATACTGTATAACACTCAATCAGCAGCAGCTTTAAGCATACTGATTTCCATCCTTAAAAAAATCCAGATCCAGACGTTCGCCAACCACGAAAACATCACAAACGAGGAGGCAGACTGGAAGCAGGAGCTGGAGAAGCGGGAGCTGGTCAGGATCAGGACCGTCTGGGGAGACAAGCTGGAAAAGAGGACGCAGATCAAGTAAAATAAAGGACAAGTTACATCCTTATAAAATTATATCTTACCTTGTTATTTTTTTCAAGGTACAAAAAGGAGCGCATTGGCCCCTGGACCTGGGTAGTCCCAATCCTGCTTTGCCTTATTGCCTGTGGATTCGGCTTTCTCGCAAACGTCAACCCAAAGTTCGAATTTCAGCTTGAGCCAAAGGTAACGCTTTATAGTCGCATACTTTCTGACTCTTGTGCGAGGGGTCCAAATAAATCAATGCTTATTTTTTTTTCTTTTTAGGGATCCCTCGGTCGGATAGTGGACAAAGTCTACCGGAGGATGAGGTACTACGAGAACGACATGAGGAACGTCGTCGAGGACACTGAAAAGGTCAGGACGTAGCTGTTATAAAGGACATTGATATAGGTAGCTGTTTCTCCATGCCATAGTACGGATACTCAAATATGAGCCAATTTTATAAAAATCTGACAGGAATGCCTTCCCTACACGTCCTTCAGTGACTTTCTGGTTGACAACGAACACGTAGCAAACATCCTCATGAACCCAGTGCATAGGTTCTACAACATGTAAGTAAAAGTAAATAAATAAATGTGGCAGGATTTTTTTTACAGTTTTACTGGTGTTTAAGAGCACTAATGATTTACCAGAATACGTGCTCATTCCAGGACGGAAGAGTTGATAAAGCCTGTGAGAGACGTGGTCACCGGACTAAGGAAGCAGCTTTTCCTAGATGTTCAGGTAAAAAAAAGTGCTCACGATACAATTATTAACACTGTAATAAGCAGATTTGATGAAGACTTTTCGATGTAACAGGAAGAACTCTTTGGCGACACCCTGGACAACATCTGGGAGGACAACAACCTGCAGTACCTGGGCCTGCTCCTGATGGTGCCCAGGGTGATCTGCTTGCTCATACTGATCTTTGGCTGGGCCACCGCCAGCATCTGGGTCTGCCAGATGCAGATCATACAGTCCATTGATCCAAAGAGGGTCGTCAGTGCCTACGGAAAGGTGCTGTTGCAATAGTACTGTACAGTACAGCTCCGACATAGTGTCGAAAACTCCACTATATATACTTATAGTAAAGACGGCGTTGCACCTAGCACTAACCTGCAAACTAACTGCATGATCCTTCCAGATGGCCCTTTTCTCGTTGGTGTACGTGGTCGGTGTGCAGCTGGCCCTGTACAACTTTCTGACCACCTTCGGCATTCCCTTCTACCACCTGAGCCTGCGCTTCGGGCTTGGCTTCGTGTACGACCTGACGGCCGACTTCGTCCTCCTCTCCGTCTACGTGGGCATGAAGAACGAGTTCTTCTTCGCTATCCCCAAGCGCAAGACCGTGGTCACCTACAGCATTCCCGGCGTCTCGGACGACGGGCCGCGGGCGCAGGGAAAGATCATCTGAGCCATTGGCGATGGGGAGGGGGGAAAAGGATAATAGGATACCAATTCTTGCCGTTTTTTTTTTTAAATTAGTGCACTCCCACTCCCACTCCCACTCCCAGTCTTGTGTTTATTTTGGGAGAAGTCAATTTGACCTCATCACAAAGACGGTAGGTACAGTAGGTACTACATACGAGTAAACTATCATTTGAAGCCGGTATCCTTGTAGCCCAAAGAGTCTTATGCACTGCTTGCCATGTTGCATTTACCTACCTTTGGTAGAAATGAGATCTCCCCCATCACGGTGCCTCACCGTGGTGCTGTTTTTCAAATTATTTAGCAGAAGTTAGGTAACATACAAAGTTTATATTTTCTACGGTATCTCATTGCACGTTTAAAAAACTGGTAGAAAGTGCGTAAATAAACCTTACTCTCTTTTTCCGCCTATTGAGTTATTTTTTTGTTTTCTTGGAAAAACTAGTTATTACACACCGCCTAATAATACTCGTAAGCAGTCCTAATAATAATCGCTCGCTACCCAGAGTCATTTAATTTTAACCAGTAAAATATGCGAAACTGACCAAAGCACGAAGACTAGTGGTAGTGTCGAGTTATTTGTTGTAATCGAGTCAAACCCACAGCATAACGTTAAATAATTTTTTTTTCAGTGTGTCAGTGCACATTCTTTGTAATTGGTGCATTTTTACACACACAAAAAAGTGAAGCCTAGGCCGATGGTAAGTCAGGCGACACAGAACAAATCTGGGGATGAGTCGAGTCTGACTCGGTGCATCACTAGCACCGACAAAGACATAAAAAAAATTGAACGATTACATTTTTACCAAGTGTCTCCTGTACCAAAAATACCTGCCACTGCGAGATTATGCCCAGTGTGAAGTACCCGCAGGCTCTGACCGAATCCAAGATAGCCTTCAACGACCGGGTGGTGGTCGGCGCGGCCTGGAACAGGGGCAGCAGGACCCAGATGCAGGACGCGCTGGCCATCAGTCTCGACAGGGGCGGGGGCGGGGACGAGATCGACTTCGTGGGCGTCTTCGACGGCCGGGGCACCTTCGGGAGACAGCTGGCGAGGTACGCGGCCTACAAGGTCCTGGACTACGTCCTGGACAGCATGACGGACTACGACGGCCACCTTGCCGACGCCATCCAGGCCGGCTTCCACCGGCTCAGCGAGTCGCTGAGGGACAAGACCAACGCCCTGTCCAGCTACGAGCAGATCCCGGTGGAGGGCGGCTCCACGGCCACCACAGTCTGGGTGAGCAGGGGCGCCCTGTACAGCGCCAGCCTGGGCGACGGCGACTCCAAGGTCGTGGTCTCCTACGGCGGGAAGGCGGTGGCCATGTCCGAGGACAGCGCCCTCGCCAGCAGCAGCAGCAGGAGTGGGAGGAGAAAGAAGAAGTCGGAGGCGGCGTTGGGCCGCAGCCGCAGGCCGGCCGGGTTCTTCGTCTCCCTGGACCCGGGGAAAGCGAGGAGGAAGGAGGAGGAGGAGGAGGAGAATCGTACGTCCCTGTCCGCCGCCTCCGCGTTGCCCGACGTCCACTCCATGTCGGTGGACCGCCGCCTCGACTTCGCCGTGCTGGCCTCTCGCGGCGTGTGGCGGGTGCTCGGGGAGCAGGAGGTGGTGAGCGCCGTCCGCAGGGGGAAGAGGAAGGCCCTCCCGCTCGAGAGGATCGCCAGCAGGGTCGTCGACAGGTGCGTCGCCGTCGACAAGGAGCCAGACAACATGAGCGTCGCCATCATCGCCTTCAGGAGTTAGTTTCTGGCAGGTAAAAGAGATGAGAAAAAAAACTAATACATTAAAGAAAAATCATGGTTTCATAACATGATGTTGTCGATGGTATACCGTAGTGGCAGGACGAAGCAGACAGGTCCTACATACGAGTACATAGAAATGTCAGAGTAGTAGTTCCTCTTCTTCTGTCAAACTCTGTATTTTTTGCTTTTGTTCTAATGATGATGGGATCATCATCATCATTATTAAACTAATCGTTTTCAAAAGGTGGTCCGTTGCAAGGAAGTTAACGCAATCACTCGAGGCTTCCCTTGAACAAAGCAATTTCGCTTGTCAATCTGCCAACTACGCCAGAGAATAATTACGTGCGACACAAACAGCAGCTTCTGATGTTGTAGTAGTACGTACATACTACGTAGGTATAGTACTTGTTTTTTTTCTCTGTTTGTTTGCGAGTTGCATCTTTAATAGTTGTACGGTACATATTACTGTCATGGCACTGACGTCTTCTATGATTGTTTGGATGGGAAAGCCCGCTATAAAAAATGAGTTCTCTTTTACAGGTATCCTTTGGTAACTGCGGACGCGGCCAGGTAGCCTGTGAACCGCCTGAGCCTCTGGTGGACTCTCCCCAGGGGCCCGAAGGTGGTCTTTTCGTTGAGCTGCTTGTTCCCGTTCCACTCCTCGTAGATGCGGAAGATCCTCTCCTGGCCGCCAGCCCTGGACGGGGGCTCCAGCAGAATGCGTGAGCGCATGCGCAGGGACATAGGGTAGGAGGGGAGGTAGGTTGTGGTGAAGGTCATCGTCCAGTCCATGACGATCTCGTGCGGCCCGTGGTGCTCGCCGTGGACGTCGTAGCTCAAGTCCTTGACTATGCGCGAGGCCGCGGAGAGTAAGTTGCCAAACTCTTCAGTTCCCTGAGAAGAAAAAAATGTTGAAATTTTTCTACAATTAAGATTTCTAATTGGTGTTTTCATAGTATGTCGATGACATGATACCTGTACGTACAGTATGTAACAGTACGTACAGTGCACTGTGACTGTACCTAATAAATAAATCATGCTTCTTGCTCCTCCTACCTTCCACCGGGTGAGGTAATCCTCGAACTCGATGTCCTCCGTGCACCACTTCTCCACAAAGTCCTTCCTGGCCTTCCCTGCGAATGCGTCCATCGCGTCCGCCAGCAGCTCCTTCCGTCCGGCCACCACGGCGTCGCGCGCCGCCTGTGTCGTCCCCTTGGGGAAATCTTGCACGGTCAGCGGCTCTGGCTCCTGCAGGAGCATCCTGTGGAAGGTGTGGCCCATCAGCAGGAAGTAGATGAGGACGGGGCCCAGGAGGGCGCTCAGGACGGTGCGCAGCAGGCCCATCTTCGACCTTGACTCCTCCGGCGGAACTGTCAGTGACGGACACGTTCAGGGAATGCTGAGCTGCAGCGCCGGCGGACTTGGGTGGTGTGCGATAACAAGGGAGTCTTTCTGCCACGTCTTTCTGCCTCCCGTCTTTCTGCCACGTATCATGGCAGACTTCATGCACCTGCCTACGTAACTATATCTATCTATCCCCACCGCACCGACCCCGTCAGGACGTGCAATTCCTCCTACGAGTTAGATAAGAACAATCTTTGGGGAGTTTGCACTCAGGTCACAACAGCGGCCGACCGCGGCCAAAAGGTGACGGAAGACGAGGAAGGGAACAGCAGTAGCAGCAGCAGCAACGGAGCTTGTGGCTGTGCGCTGTTGTGGGAGCTGGGAGGGGGGGCAAAAATGTATCTTCCGTTCTGATGATGAGGGAGAGAACAGGAGGAGGAGAAGCTGAGAGGAAAGGGAGGAAAATTTGGCGCGCATACTCACTCTCCCCTCAATTCATCTGCCAAGAGAATTGGACTGCTGTGTGTGGATAAGCGACACTGCACACAGACACAGGTCTTTTTTGCGGAAGGAAGGAGTCAGCCGGAAAAGCTGAGGCAAAGGGGAAATCATACCTACGTACACACACGTTTCAAATATTCCACTTATAACATCCTTTGATCTACGTTCACTCGTTAAATTGCACTTTAAAGATACCAACTAGCTCATAAGTTTTTCCCTGCTTTCCTTTAGGTTTTTTTTAATTATTATTTGACCGATGTCACCCTGCTGTACCGATTCGTCCGTCTGATTATCGAAACATCACGAGGTCCAATGGAGCGAGAAATCAGCCTCTTGCTTGATCTGGATGCTTGTGGTTTTTTTGGGGGGGGGGGGAAGGAGGAAGAAAAACTGAACAAAGGTGAAACGATATTTTTTCCTCTTGTGCCTGTTGTTGTTGATGTTGATGTTGCTGCTGCTGTTGCTGTTGGAGCATCGTTGGCAAGGAGGAGCAGAGGAAGAATGTCATGGTCCAGTAAGCCACTTCTTCTGTACTACCAGGAGAGGCGACAGAGTTCTGTCGTCAGGAATCCTTGAGAGGAGGAGAGAAACCTTTACCGCGAAGCCAAGCTGGCCTTTTGCTACAGACATGATGGAAGAGGAGGGAGGGAAAAACCACTCGATATTTTACGATTTCTCTCTCTCTCTCTCTCACGCCTGACTGAGTTCGATTGCATCTCATTTTCTCCCCCATCACTGCCCGGCCTTCGTTTGCGAAATGAGAGGTAGCGACTAAGTATGTTATTAGAGGCGGTATTAAAAGGCACTTTGGGCCTGCCTCAAATCGGGAACAAAGTGGATGAGGGAGGACAACATTTAAGTTTCTCTCTCATGCGGGTTGGTTGTTGTTGCTCTTTTCGCTTTTCCCCGCTGCGTCCCCCCCCCCTTGCCCGATTACTACCTACTATAAAAGAGTGGCTTGACTTTTGTGCGCGCCTCCTTTCACTGCCTGGAAGCCAACACGAACGGACATGTGAACGAGAAGCGCGATCGGATGCGCCAGATGTAATTGTCGAGATTATTTTTTTGAACGCCGGCGAGAGAAGTCTGATGACGATGGTGAGGGACCTTGCCGTCGCCATGTCCTCCTCCTGGTTGCTGCTGTGGTTGCTGGCCCTGTCCGACGCCAAGGCCATGGTCGACGACGGCGAGTACGGTGACTTCGGCTCAGACGACGGCGGCCGCGGCGTCGGGCACGGCGGCGGCGGCGACGACGACGACGGCGGCTTCGCCCCCGTCGAGGAGCTGGGCGTCCCTCAGCCTTCCTCCCTTTTCACGCAGTCCTTCGCACTCAGGTGAGGCCAAAGGAAGAAGGGGAGGAGGGGGTGTGAGTCGAGGCCGATGAGCTGATTCCTATTTTTTTTTCTCCCGCAGGCGAGTGACTCCTCTGGAGTTCGGTCTGGCCGGCAAGTCGGCCCACAAGAGCGGGAACGGAGGTGGTGGCGGCGGCGTGCCTGTCTACTACCAGGAGAGGACGCGGAGGGGCGGCACCCTGGGCTTCGGAGGAATCTATGGAGGAGGAGAGGAAGGCAGGGTGCAAGAAGGAGGAGGAGGAGGAGGAGGCGACTACGACTACGGGGCGTATGACTACTATGGCGGGCAACAAGGAGGAGGAGGATTCAGAGAGTGAGACTGTTTTACAACTTTTGATGGAACGAAACGTTAATGGAACGTGTTTGCCAACATTTGCAATGTTGCAGTTACGACTATGATTACGGCGGAGCTGACTACGGAGGAGGCGGCGGCGGCGGCGAAGGAGGAGAAGGGGGAGGGTTGGGCGGCCGGCATCATCACCAGGGCGACGACGAGGGATTCGGCGTGCTCCACTTCGACGAGCACCACAACACGCCGTCCTCCTCGCAGCATCACCATCACCACCGCAACAACAACAACCACTTCGGCGACTTCGGCGACTTCGGCGACGCCCACGACCACCAGAGGGGTCGCCCCAGCGGGCCGTTCGGACCCGGGGGAGGGTCGGAAGACGTCCCGGCGCAACTCGAGGACGACTACGGGTTCGACGAATTCTAGGGGAGAGAGGGGGGAGGGGAGCACCTGTCTGTCTACATCTGTCTGTTAATTTGCGGGCGGCGCTGGACGCGGCCCGAACTCCTTTGCGGGTTCCTTGTTTCTTTCCCTCATTTTTCTTTCATCGGAGAAACTGAAGCACGGACCGAGAATAATAATAATACTCGTGTACTAAAAAATAAACCAGGTTCAGGAAACTTCGTTTTCAAACATTCTCTTAACATTAGTGTATGTTGTGGTTGTTGCTTTAAGTGTCATATCAGCAAACGACAAGAGTAACATTCTCATCATCTTACTCAACGCTATCACCAGCAACAACAACAATAACAACAACAACATAATATCAAGAAGGCAGTTAGCACACATGGTAGTATGCTTTGGCCAAGGCTGTGGTAGGAGTGGTTGTGATAGTCTTTAATTGGTTACACTGTTTTATTTTTCCTTGGGTGTACGTAGATACTAAGAATTAAGATTTGAGCAATTTCAGTTTCTCCTTTGGAGTGGTCGTCATCAAACTTTACGTATCACAGCTCAGTTTCCTTGTTTTGGTCACAGCGGGTAAAGGGGGGAAAGAGAGATTAATTAGAGAGGGTTCTCCAAAGGGATCCCTCCAACTTGCAAAGATAAAAAGACTCTTTTTAGCTCCAAATAGCAAGTGATTGGGGAGATCTTACAAACTAAGCTTACAAACTAATTTGGGAAATCATCCCGACCAAGACTCATTACTGGCGGTGATGGAGCTTGCGCTTGAGCCTCCTCTTGATCTTGAACGGGTAGGGCGGCGGGTGCGCGCCCCCATAGGGAAAGTACTTCTCCACCGGGTAGCAGACCTCTCTTGGAATGGTCAGCCGGACCCTCTGGCACTCCTCCTCTCCGATGCCCAGGGTGCACTTGTTCAGGTGTTCCTCCTTCTCCACCAGGGTGGGCACGGCCGCGCACAGCATGGCCTCCTCGTCCCAGCAGACCGTCTCAGGGGTGGGGATCAGCTTCGGCTCGCAGTCCTCCTTGATCTCGGCCAGCTTCACCTCAATCGGCACCTCCACCGGCTTCAGGTGGGGAGCGTCGAAGCAGTTCTGCTCGTAGGGGAAAGAAAATACAAATTTTCTGCTGGGTTATGTTTTGGGAAAAACAATCGTCCCTTTCCCTTTATACCTGCACTGGCACCTCCGTGCAGACCGGGGGCTGGTATCCGTAGGAGGGCTGGCACTCGGTGACGTAGTGGGTGTTGCACCTCTTGATGAGCTCCTGCTCGAACAGCGTGGCGAAGATCTGCCCTTGCCCCACCTCGACCGAGGTGGTGCAGACCTTCACTTCTTCCGCGGCGTCGCTCACCTTGCACTTGGGCACCTTGCTGGGCTTGCACATGGGCCTGGCCTGGCGGATCTTTTTTACCGACACCTTCTGCTGCTCGCAGAGCGGCACCAGCGTCGGCTTGCACAACTCAGTGTCCGACGACCACTTCTTCAGGTGGCAGATCTCCTCCACGTACTTTCGCGGCTTGGGAGGAGGTGGAGGTGGAGGTGGCGGGTAGGACGGAGCGGGGGCCGGCGCGGGGGGCTTTGGAGGAGGGTAAGACGGGGCCGGGGGAGGATACGCCGGGGGTGGAGGA
>JAAUYM010097703.1_pt1 | contig 10206 bp, 8 predicted proteins | sample 7278001 | NCBI WGS metagenome assembly JAAUYM01 (sample SAMN14350224, study PRJNA611818) | marine sediment metagenome | isolation source: surface marine sediment (1.8m) | place: French Polynesia: Moorea | collected 2018-08
CCTCCCCCCCCTCCCTTTTCTATTACGTCTCTTTCTTGCAGTCTCATTTTTCTCTCTCCTTCTCACGAGATCGCTCTTAAAGGATGTTTTTTTCTCTCCTCCCCGCGTCTTTCCAGAAGTGTGTCCGTCTCTGTCCCCTTCTTTAAAAAAGAGAAAGAGAGATTTGATTCCAAATCGGAAAACCTATTTTTTCTCCCAGAGAAAGAGAGAGAGAGAACAAAAAAGTTTTTTTAGAAGGAGAGATCCTCTATATAGAATTTTTTTTTCAGATATTGAGAGAGGAAAAGAAACCAGAAAATAGGTAAAGTTAATAATGTGATGTGCAGTGCGTAAGGTACAGTACTGTATCGAGGACGTTCAAAAGGACTCACTTGTCAGCCACCGTCGTCAAACGCCAAAAAGTAATTGTCATTCTTCAAGTTGGAGCAAAAAAGAAAAATAAGTAGGATTATGCTCAATTCAAATATTGCGGACGAAAGAAAAATAAGATCATGTTTTTTTCCCTGGACAAGGGAAACGTCGAAAACACTTCCTTTCCTCCCCTCTTCCTCTCTTCTCCCTCTGGTGGTTCCAAATGTCCACAGATCCGACCAAGGTTTCTGCTCCAAGGGGAATTATTACTTGGTGACATTTTGCACGCAATTTTCCTCCCTCCTCCTCCTTTTCCTCCTTGTAGAGGGGGTGGGGGAGAGGAGAGCAACCAAGCGAAGTCGTACTACAGCAGAATCTCCATTTTTGCGAGGCTCGATCTGACGATACGTCTCGATTTTACCATGTTGTCGGTCAGCACCAAGAGAAAAAGAGCATACTCAGTCAAACTGATGTGCATCCATTAGCAAAATGGTAAAGTGGCGGCCAAGGCTTCATCACAAAAATGGAGATTCTACTGTGCTTCTCCGATAACCGGCAATAACACACACACACACACACAAAAGCAGGAAGAAAAAGGAAGAACACTTTTTTTTACAACAACGAAAAGGGAGAAAATTTGTCGGGTCCGACTGTGCAATTTGTCACAGGATTCCTGTTATCATCTCCCCCTCCCCCCCTTCCCTCCTCCTTTTCTGTGCATCTGTTGAATGTTATGTGGTGCCATTCCAATGTACTGTACTGTATCGGGAAAGAGGTGGAAGAGGGGGGGAGAGATGGAGAATGCTTCTGGCGTCATCGAATAAGCTGCGCAGGACACGAGCCTTAAGCGTGGTCCTTCTCTCTCTCTCTTTCCCCAAATGATCGATACCAGCCAGACCCACAATCGCGCACAGGAAAAACTCACACAGTAGTACACTATAGTACAATTCCAATAATATAGCAAAAAAAATCCACACTACAGTACTATAGCAAAGTATACCCGTTAGTAAAAGTATAGAAAAGCTATGGTTACCAAATTTGTATTTTTTCTTTTAATATGTAATAGTACAGCAGAGTACTAGCAAATTTCCAACTGGTGACCAGTGACTTTTTTTTAACCACATCAGAGGTCTGCCTGTAGTAATGTAGGCAGTCAGTTGCTGTGTGTGTGTGTGTGTGTGCGTGAGGTGTTTCCGTACGTTGGTTCACTCCTCGACATTTCCCTTTTTTCTGACCCTTACTCACGAACATCATGAAAAAAAAGTTCCTTCCTTCCTTTTTTTTCCTCTTTACGCTCCTCACAAGTTTTGGCCACTTTCTATTGGGAGCAAAAAAAAAAGAGTAAGAAGGAAAGAGAAAGGAAAAATATAGGGCTGCTAACATCCTGTATGCCTTTCCTTGCTTACGTTGTATTTCCTTGCGTTTTGTTAAATATTGCACAAAAAGCTATTAATTCCATAACCCTTATCTTTCTTTTTTTTGTACATATGAGTGGAAGTTATAACATTACCAGGATTAGACCTCCATCGTGTACCACGTAGTACTACTACTGACCCCTCCCGTCCTCCCCCCCCCCCATACGTGTTCCACGCAAGCGAAATTATAGTCATGAGTCTTTTGCCTCCGCCGCCGCCAGCATCCTCAACTCCCCATTTTTTTTCTCCCAGCCACCCAATTTTTGCCTTTGAAGTTCAAAAAAGGAGGGGGGGGGGAAAGGGAGGTGGAAGGAAAGGCTAAAAGTCGGTTGCTGGATGTCCAGAACGTCGAGTTCGACCGCAGCCTACTAGAAAAATGACTCCGGCAATTTATGGGAGGTAAAATTGCATGCGTATGTGTAAATTCGAACACGTGCGCTGCGTGTACAGTACAGGTGAGAGGAAAGGGGGGAAGGGGAGGGGAAATTGTATCTCCCATTCTTTTTTTAGTTGTTGTCTTTTTGACTTTTTTTGCTCTTTTTTTTGGCATTGGACGCATTTCAGGAAGCGGCGCGATCGTGTGTCCTAGTACAGTCGAACTCGGTTAACAGGAAATCTCGGTAAAGAGTGGAAAAGTCTGACTTTCCAAGGAAGCAGATTTCACGTGTTGCTACAAACGGATGATTGGGAAGTTAGGCCACGTCTTCCGAGCTGCCCCCGATTATCCGAGTTCCACTGTACGTGCAGTACAGTACAAGTCTCGGCGCCAAAAATGCGGGAGGCACCAAAAGACTTTACGGTCCTGGGGGCCGAACGGAGCCGCCCACTTGCAGTTCCCGAATTTCCATGCGCGTTTGAGACTGGGAGGATATAAAATTTGGCTTTGTGACTTTAAAATTTAAAATATATATACCGTATACGCGTATCTTTCTTGTTGCAACCCTCGATCACTGTCGTTGCATTTGCCAGGAAAGCAGAACAAAGATCAATCAAAGAAGTGTGTTTACCTGTGCCATAACTTTTGTTGTTCGAAATAAAAACCTCCCACGATCATGACGATTGGATTGTTTCTCATGATCAACAACACGTTATTTTTTCCTCCTCCTCCTCCTCCTCCTCCTCCTCCTCCTCCTCCTCGTCCTCCTCCTCTTCCTTCCCTTCCTCCTCTCCCCTTCCCGAATCGCCATAATTCATCCTAGCATGCAAAAATGTTGATCCATCCATCCATTGACGTCCTTGCGCATCCATGTTTCGATTTGCTTTGCGTTCGTTTCCGCGTCCAGTTCGTATACCAAAGGAAGAAAAAGGTTTATTGAATCCTATCACGATCTTTACTACAACTACTTGTACTACAAAGTCCAGGAATTTGACTGTTGCACGCACGAATCCCTCATCGAAAAAAAAAGAACGTTGAAAGAGAAAGAGTCAGACTGGACAGTCACGTTCACTCCTCACGTTCACTCCCAACCTTGCGAAGAAATTTCACACAACCAGATGAGGAGGAAAGAGCAAAATTTCGTGCACACCTGAAGAAGAAGAAGAAAAAGTGTTCCACCAAGCACCATTTAAATCTGGCCATTAAAAGGGAGAAGTAGTCTCTTTTTTTCTTCTTCCTTCTCTTCTCTCCATCTGTCACAAGTCTGAGTGATGCCCCTTCTGAATGCCGGGGTCTGCGTGATGTGAGAGGAGGAGAAGGAACGGAGGGGGGTAAGAGCAGGGTTGCCAGGTAGGGTATACCACAGTCATATTTTGCTATGATCGTGTATAAAATTAACTATAAAGTTAGCTAATAAAAATGCATTCAAATAGCCACTTTAAAGTCAGGAGTTTAGGGCTGGTACTTAAACATGGTCATCTTTCGTGTTGGGCTACACGTCAGCTACTTATGTGACCTAGCAACGCTGGGCAAGAGCAAAAATGGTATCACATGTGGGAGAAGTAGGTAAGATTTTGTGTGGCCAACCGACTCATTCTCCTCCTCCTCCTCTCCTCCCCCCATTTCACCCCCCCACGTGTACCCACAACGTAACATAGCAATGACTAAAGAATGAGCTTTGCCCGTTTTTTTGCTCCACCCAACCCGACCCAACGTCTCTCCTTCGAAATGCACATTTGAGTTATGGGTGGGCCAATTAGTGCGGGGGACTCTCTCTCCCCTCCCGACCATTTCTGTCCATTCTCAAACTATTTTTTTGGGCCATTCGTGGAGAGAAGAAACGTAGAAAATAACGATATTGTATGAACAGTCGATTCTGGACATACCGTAGGTACGGTATAAGTCAAATTTCTTAAGAATGTCCCACAAGTCGACTTCGACACAAGTTACTCGTAATTATAGTGTAAAGATACAGTAGAACTCCCATGTAGTAAACTATGGTAAAACTTGCTCTGACGGTGGCCGCATTTTCTTTGTAATTCACCTCCGTTGGAGTAAACTGACCACCTACGGTACTTTGCCAAATCTGAGTTTTACTGTACTTTTCCCCATAATTAGACACTTCGATATAAGCGGAGTCTGCTGTATCTGCCGCCAAGGCACCAAAGGAAAAGTTGGGCCCTCAAAAATAGGATTTTGAAGGGGGTCGTAAAATATTTCTCTCATTCCGTAGTAGCTCAGGCGTTGGTCCCCTTCCTCCCTCTCCCCTCAGTTTCGTCTTTCCTCAAACAAGTCGGGAATTAGCGCTAGTTTTTCAGAGGTCCTCCTCCTCCTCCTTCTTCTTCCACTCTAGATTTTTAAAAGAATCCCGAATATGGTTTTTTTTCCTAAAAAAAAAACTGTTTACACAGCAGCACGCCTCTTTCTGTTTGCGCTCGCCTCGAGTCGAGAAGAAGTGGAAGAAGAAAAAGTTTGGAGTGGGTTTGGATGGGAGAAACTGAATTTCGCCCTGATAGATATGCTTCCTCCTCCTCCTTCTTAAGCGATGTATAAATGTTTCTTCCCTGGCCTCCAGAAAGCCAAACTGCGTGCATTAATCTCGTGGGGTGGATGGATGGAGGAAGTTTGTTACTTTTCCAGCCTCTCCTCAACCAGAACGTGGTGGGTGGCCAGAAAGAGAAAGATGCAACAAGAAGAGGGAGAGAGAAAGAGAGAGAGAAAGAGACAAGATTTCTTCTTCTTGGCATCATCATCTGAGGAAAAAAGAAGAGCAAATTCAAGTTGGGTTACTTTCGGCATCACGACAAAAAAAATGCTCTTTCCGCTTAGTGTAAATCCTCGCTACCACTCTCGCAAAAAAAGCCTTCCTTCCATCCTTCCTTCAGCTTTTTCTCTCCCTTTCTGAACCGGTCATTATGGACACGAATGATAATTTCGAGTCGAGGTCGGAAAAAAAAAATGAGGAAAGAAACCTCGCTCTTACTTTCCCTTCTTCCTCATCCTTTCTTTCTTCCTCTTCTTTTCTCCCCCTCTAATCATCTCGAGATCTGATTTCGCAAGATAAAACGGAGGAATAACTTTTTTTCTTTCTTCTTCCTCAACCCCGCCCTCTCCTTCTCCCTCCGCTTCCCAAAGAGGGAGAGGAGTAGTAGTAAGATACAACAAGGAGCAGGAGTAGTAGGAGGAGGAGGTGGAGGTGGAGGAAAAGGAGGAAGAGGAAGAGGCCTTATTAAACAAGCAGTTACTATATATAGCAGGAATGTTTATGTTCATTTTACTATGGTCACACGTACCTCATCTTTTGTGAAAAAAATGCTATTTGTCAACTTCCATTTCAACGTGCAAACATGCAAGAAGACGATCGTGAACAACTCTAACCCGTTCTTTGACCGCAATGATCGCTGCTGCCTCTAAAATAAAAGCGGAGAGCCGAGAAGTTTGTATGCAAATTTTCGGCAAAACGTTTTCATTTTCTCATCCCTCTCTTCAGGAGTCCAAACTCGTGGAAGCAGTCAAGTCGAAGGATACAGTCGAACTCGGATAATCGGGACAGCTCGGAAGAAGGTCTCATATCCCAGTTATTCAAGTTTCCGATCGTTTTGATACAGTGGCTAAAAAATCTGTTCTCTCAGAAAATTTTGCTAATTTACCGAGATTTCTATTGGCCAAGTGCAGATTAACCTAGTTCCACTGTACTACGAAGCAATAATAATAATAATAATCTAATCCGAAGACCCGTTCCTCTTTCTCAACAGCTCCAATTTATATGGTCAGAGAAGGAAAAAGAAAAGAAAATGGTTTTTTTCTATTTTCTTCCCTCGACTCCTTCTCCCTTGGATGCCTGGCATTTCGACGCGATTCTCCCTGCTCGACTGACGCAAATTGAATCCGCAGGAGGAAGGAGGAGAGAGAGAAGGGAGGGCCTAATTAAGGAACTTTTTTTTCTTCTCCTTCTCTGCTTGAAGTCCCAACAAAAGTCGGTCTGGAGTGGCCGCAACTGTGAGTAAAGGATTCTCTCTCTCTCTCATTCTCTTTTGCTCCGGTTGAGTCGTCATCATCGTCGTCATCATCGAGGAAAGAAAGAGAAAAAAAGGGATTCACAGTGAGAAGGAGACTTGTAACTACGTAGGTAGGTACTAGCAGGCTTGCTTAAAATTGTATGGACTTTCTCAAGGGAAGATCGTCTGGAAAACTCTCATGGTTTTTGCCAAAACGGGAAGTAAAAAAGCTTTTTTGGTCACTCGCGTCACTTTGAAAAAAGTGTTATTTTTACAGCTGTATTAGCAATCTCTGTTTTTACGTACCTATGTAGATGATGTCGGTACATTTTGCAAGATCTTCCTTTTGATCCTTGCCATTCTCTTCTCTGGCAAGCTATTTTTGTTTGGTACCAGTCCAGAAAAAAAATCTGCTGGATGGAATTCAGAACTCTCCCTCTTTCCTTTGTTGACAAATGCCATCTTTCTGACGGGAATGAAGGAAGAAGGAAAGAAAGGGAAGGAGGTTCGATTAGGATGAAGATTAAACATAGCTTTTTCTTGGTGGAGGGCTAAAAAAATTGGTGGTTTCAGTGTGTGGGGGACAGAAAAGCAGGTCTGATACATTATATTTTTCCTCCTTCGCCTGTGTCCGCTCAAGCAAAAGGGGGAGGAGGAGGAGGGGGAGGAGGAGAAGGAGGAAGAAAAGGAGGAGGCTGGGATCGACATCAGAAAGCGGACCTTGGGTAATCACCATCAGGCCTTTTGGGGCGCCGCTAATTAGGGGAGAAAAATGAGCAGCTTTTTTTTCTTAGCTCCTCCTTCCCCAATTTTCTTTGGCCGCGAGAATTGCCCCAAAAAAGGCCCCAAAGCAACTTCTTTCCCTCCTCCCTCTACGCGCGTTCGTTAATGACATTCACTGACATTTCACTCTAATTTGTGCAGCATCAAGCAGTCGCCTCAGCATCCTCGTCCTCATCATCGCTCACTTTCTTACGCTCTCCTTCACCCTTGCCAAAAAGACTCTTCCTCCTCGCGAAGTCACACCAATCTCAACATCTCCTCCTCCTCTTCCTCCCCGGTCCTGGCAGCTAGAGAGAAGAAACCCGTTTGCGTATATAAAAAGGAGCAAAAATTTCTTCTTCCACTCTTCCTTGAAAAGCAAGAGACCCAACTGGAAATTGCCCTCGCTTTCCTCCCTCCCTCGCAGCACTGTAAACCAAAAAGGCAAGAATGCAGCAGCGGCAGCAGCAAAAGGGGCTTTCTTTCTTTCTTCTTACCTTCTTTTTTTTCGTCAGGTCGGGTTTCTTTTTCTTTTTCTTTTTTTTTTGCCTCCCTACCTTTTCTCTTCCACGTCAATCAAATCACTCTTTCTTTCCTTCTCTCAGCCACTTCCACTTCCCCACATCTTCTTCGAATATAATGGACGCGTGGATGGACACACACAAAATGGGACAAGGAAAGAGAAGAAGGAGGAGGACGCGAGACTGGAATGGACTTCATTGATCGGGGAGGGCAGAAGAGAAAGGGTTTTCTGTCTCGCCAATTTTCACTCACAGCGGGAGGTTCGCGGAAGGAAGAAGAAAAAGACTTTTTTTTATGCGCCGGCCGCAAATTTTCGCATTCTGCTCAGCAGGGGAGAGATGCCTGGGTATCACGTGGGCATCACATCACATCAATTTTCCTCCTTCCTTTTCTTTAACCCACACTCGGAAGGAGAGAGAGAGACACACACACAGACACAAATGGACACAACAGATTCATTCACTTTGTCAGGACGGCTCAGGTGGCATCATCCATCTTCATCTTTCTCCTCCTCCAAATGCATGAGGTGTGGAGGAGGGAGAGAGAGAAGAAACAGAATCGCCTCCGATCGACTGATGATATCTCTCGTCCTCCAAATTCACACCTGCCTCTCTCTCTCTCTCTCTCTCTCTCTTCCTTACGCGGCTTGTTGTGGAAATGTGACCACCGCGATCGCCGTTGATTGACTGACTGGTCTCTTCTCTTCTCACTCACACAACGCAAAGCGAGGACAAGAAGAAAGAGGAACGAGAGAGAAGTTATATCGTGCCGCCGCCGCCACCGCCGCGGTCTTTCGGTCCCTGTGGAATTTCGGCCTACCTTTTTTCCTTCCTTCCTTCCTTCTGCTCTTCCAAACGGTGGTTGGATGATGGTGGAGGGGGCGGCCAGAGAGGAAGAAGAGGAACGATGATGAGGACGGTTCCACTAAGTCTTCGAGGCCAGATACAATAAAATGCAATGCTAATAAAGCAATAAAGTATTGATGACTTACTGTAGTACATGCATGACTGTGAGTACAGTGGTGCAGTACGCAGATATTAAAAGCTTGAAGGCTGTTCTGTGACTCCTGACCTCAATTATTCTCCACAGGCGAACAGGCAAAAAAAAAAGCTATTACTAATTGCTACTTTGCATTCCTATTGTTCAAAACTTAAGTGCCTCTCCTTTTCTTGTGGCGGTTGTTGGACTTTTAAACTTTTTTTTGGTAAAGCTTGTTTTTTTTTGTTCGCTTGGTCAAGGATTCTTCTGTTTATGACGCTTCTCCTCCTCCTCCTCCTCCTCCTCCTTTGCATTCAAAGTTTATCCGATCAGAGATCTTTAGAAGACAAACCAGGCGCCAAAAAGGTATGCTTCTTCTTCTTCTTTCGTTTGGCAATACAGGGAGGAGGGGGAGGAAGAGGTCGATAAAAAGTGCAGAATGCAGCAGCGAGCGGCGAAGTTCCAACACTTTCAGAAAAATAGCTGGAGGAGGAGGAAGGAAGGGGGGGGGAAGAAGAAAAACAGATTCTGTCTCGTCCATTGTCCGCTTTCCTTCCTCCGCTCGTTCCTTTCTTTATTTTTTGCCAATACCAAAGCCATTCAATCACCCCCATTCACCCACTCCCCTCCCTCTCGCGTCCGCATGTGTCGATATATGGAGGGGGGAGGGGGCGAAAGGGGAAAGTGCCGTCATCATCATCGCACACGCCGGGAATGAAAAGGTGGTCACCAGTTAAAAGGGGAGACTAGTGCACTGTGTACACTGAAATTTCGATACTGCAAAAAAAAGTTTGCCATACGACATGTGTTTTTACTGTAGTGTACACACATAGAGTATATGTACAAAGAAACCGCTTTAGGCGGTTCTTAAAAAAAGTTTGTGCAGCAAGTTTAACCACCAAGCTTTTGTCTTCCCATCCCCCTTTTCAGAGTGACTGGAACTTAAGTTATAAGAACTCATTTCAGTTAGAAAATCTTCCACTTAAAATTCCAATTAAAGTGCGAAAGTTGGGCGCGAAACTTTGATGGAGACACAACCGGTGGCCTCTGGTTTTTCCGCTCTTAATAAAGCAGACTTTCATTTTTTTCCCCTTCTCCTATAAATATAGGTGGAAAAGAAGAGGGATGGATGAACTATCGCTTTGAAACTGCGGGCGCTCCCGATCAAGAACGAAAGTGAGACCATTAACAGGGGCAGGAGGAGGTTCTTGATACAAGGAAGAAAGGGAGGAGGCGAAAGAAGGGGGCGCTAAATGTTCAGACCGATCAGAAGCGAGTGGAGGAGGAGGAGGAGGAAAGGAACAAGCAAGGAAAGACTAATGCCGTGGAAAAAGCATCTGAAAGCAAGACGAGCTAATTAAGTTTATTTTTAGATATCGGAAAACGATGCGAAGAAATAACTCTTCAAGTACTGTACATACTCAACCACAACCTGACAGGAGGAAAAAGAAGCATTTCCCCGTCTTCTTTTAGACCTTGATGCTAGCAGTGGAAAGATGTGGAAGACCGGGAAGTTTCTGATTAACGATTTTTTCCCTGGCGCTCCTTCCCCAAATTGTACACGAAAAAGGGGAAGAAGGGGAAGGAAAGGGCTTGAGGCATGAGGAGGATAGCTATCTTTAAAAAAAAGCCCAGGATTACTGATACTTGCGGCATAATGTGATGACTTCAAACATTAAGGCAGCATAAACTTTTCTGGCCTCCCTGAATAGCCAATGATATTCAACGATTTGGGGACTTCCAAAAACTTTTTCTCCCTCCCCCATCCTCTCCTTCTTTTGATTCTTTGATGGGGGCTCCAATC
>JAAUYM010011776.1_pt1 | contig 10205 bp, 10 predicted proteins | sample 7278001 | NCBI WGS metagenome assembly JAAUYM01 (sample SAMN14350224, study PRJNA611818) | marine sediment metagenome | isolation source: surface marine sediment (1.8m) | place: French Polynesia: Moorea | collected 2018-08
CAACAGTGGTACCGGCGCTCAGGGCGTTTATCGTTTAAAAAAATGAAAAATTGAAGATTGGTTGGGTCTTCGAGCGAGCTCGAGCTGCGACGGGAGGGGGGGGGGGGAAAGGGAGAAGCTTTGCTCTAAAACCCAACCAATTTAAACTCTGTTAGAAAAGCCAATTTTGGCGTTTAGCGTTTAGCGCTTAAAATTTGACTGCGTTTATCGTTTAGGCGGTTAAAAAATGCCTTAACTCCTTGAACGGCGGTCATTTTTTAACTCCGTTCACAAGCCTGCCTTTAACTATATCTACTACAACCATATGATGTTGGCCATGTCCAGAAATCTGTTGACGAAACCTATAAGTACTCCGTTTAGGTCGCAATGGAAGGAGATTAATCTAGTAATACCTAGTTAGTCTAGGAGACCACTACCCATCACCATATCTTTTAAGCCATGCACCACCATATGTACAATGGACTCCGGATATACTGTAACGACAGTCGAAATTTGTCCAAAGATCCCAATTGTAAAAGAACATAATCAGATATATTTTTTAAAATATTCCCTTATAACGACTGTTCACCACTTATTAGTATATGTATATTGACAGTTTTAGAGGTGCTGATATATGCGGAGTCCACTGCACATAGATCATATTTTCCAGAATTTCTGCTTCTCCGGTCTACGTGCAACATGTTCCAATCTACCTACACAGCTCTGCACCACCACTTCAGTTTATCTAAATTTGTTAGTCTTCAGCCAGCCATGCTTGCCTATTATTTTTGGCACTGCTAGAAACAACAGAAAATATGGCATCTCCTCCATCTGCATGTGTCGCTTCAGTCCGATTAGCTATAGTAGTAGATTGTATGTACATACATGTAGTGAAGTACGATTGGTCGATGGACCATTCTTCCACGTCTACCCAGTGCTGCCAGATGGTGCTGTCTGATACCAAGTTGGTATATTCATGAAGATCACGTGTCAAAAAATGGAGTTGGCGGTTTTTTTACCGTTGGTATTCTGATGGTATCAAGCCATCAGAAAATCTGGCAGCACTGCGTCCACCACTCTTCGAATTTCGAAACTTAATTCTAATCCCGACACAAAAATGCCCCTTCCCCCCCTCCATCGATTGATGAAGTTCAGCTGCTCTGGCCATATCGGAAATTCGAAGAGGGGCTGGCCGGACGGCGGATGGAGCAACGAGAAGAAAGGGTCCATCCATCTCCTTCTCGTTCCCCGTCATAAAAGAGTCCGCAGAACAAAAAGAAAAAAGAACGAAAAAAATCTCCGTCTGATCCTCCTCTCCTCCCCCTCCTCTCCCTCCATCGCACACATGCAGCGAGAGGACGAAGCGGCGCACGCACACCGTCCTGAACACGTGCAACCCAAGGTGGAACCAGAGCTTCATCTTCGCCCCTTTCACCCTCGACGACCTTCGTGTCCACACGGTCGAGGTCACCGTCTGGGACTACGACCGCCTGGGGGCCAACGAGTTCCTCGGCGAGGTCACTATCGATCTGGCGCAGGCGCACCTCCCATACCACCTGGCGGGAGGAGGAGGGGCCGGACTCAGTGAGGAGCAGGTGCCGGCCACCTGGCACGCGCTCAGCACCTACCCGGGTGCCGGATCCTCCGCCGCTGCGGCCGTGGCGCCGACGCCGGCGGCGGGGACGGTGGCAGTGCCGGTGTTGCCGGTAGTGCCGGCGACGGTGAATCCTGCTGCTGCGGGAATGGTTGGGATGGCCGCGGTAAGACGAGGGAGGGAGAACCAGAGTTTGGGGTTTGGGGAGGGGTTTAAATCGGGAGAAGAGGGACTGTAGGGGTGACGGTCTTGACTGGCTCTCATGACAGATAGCTGTAAGGTTTTTACGGGAAAGTCTCGTGAGTCCTTGTATTATTCCGGGGTGAGGGTGGGGTGGTTGGGGTTGATTTCTAATGCGTGGCAAACTTTCTTTAGAGTTTTGTGCATCTGAGGCAATAATATGTAGTAAGTGCATGGACATCAACAACATACAGTACATTTTTTGCATATAAATGTTATACCCCTCATCCATCGTTCCAGCAGAGGCCGCACTTCTACGTGGACTCGTTGGACGACCCGTCTCTGGACCCCGGTAGGGCTCCGCCGCCTACGTCCTCCTCCTCCGTGACCGTGACGGCCGCGGCCGCAGTCTCGTCAAGGCTGTCGGACTCGGAGTTCTCCGACATCGACGAGAGCAGCGGGCTGCCGAAGGGACACGGACAGCTGCCAGGAGTCGACCCAAACTGGTCGGCGAGGAGGTGGGGAAAAACAAAAATATAATTCGTCTGTTGTGTTGTCGTTGCTGCTGCTGCTGCTACTGTTGCAATCGATGTTGTTTGTGTCTTGTATGTTGCTGCTAACTGCTAATTGTTGCTAGTTTCGCCCATTTAGCTTGTAAATGATAGATGAGACCGGGGTATAAATGGATGTCTATTAGCTAATTTTTACGATTGTCTTGAAGAGACCGGAAGTTTATGTGGAGATGTGACTGTTTTTAAAAGAAAAAAAAACTGGTGACTGCTGCTTTCAAATGTTTCGCCCTCCTTTCCCTACTTGGGGGAGGAAAAACCAAAAAAAGGTACGACTCACTGCCCAGTCTGCTGTCGAGCGACCTATACAGCATCACCCCTGGGAGTCTCCTGTCCCCATACTGGTGGAAGTGGTGGTCCATGGAGGAGATGTCGACTCCGACTCCGACGCCGACGTCGTTGTGGTCTCCGGCGGCCAGGACTCCTTGCGGGTGGAGGCTGCTGCCTCCCCACGAGGAGGAGTCTGACGCCAGGTGCAGCAGCAGCAGCATCAGGCGTAGGAGGAGCTCCAGCCTGGCGGACACGGGGACGACGGAGAAGTGGATGCTGCAGCAGAGGCTCATGAGGAAATGGCTTTCAGATCGCCACTGTGATAGGTCAGCAGATCGCCCCCCGCCGCACAAAAAGTACCAGATAGCGAGCCGTGGAAGAACTGATACTCGCGATGACAAAAAAAATCACCAGGCAGCACTGCGTTATTAAGTTGTATGTACAGACGAATAAGGAGATGTCTCGAGCTGCTGCTGCTGCGCACTCGTCGCTGTTGGAGAAAAGCATATAGATATTGACAAAACTGAGTAATTTATCCCGCTTGGTTAGCCTGTGCAACAGCATTATATTCACGTAGAGATTGATATAGTACGTTGCTAAGTGTGTTATACAGAAGAACTTATTACTGTCAAAATTTCTACGATGCCCAAATTTTAAATACTGTACTCCTAGTTTTTGAGAACTTGCCTTTCTGAGACTTCCATGGTTAGCCATGGCAGCACCATAGCAGAAATGCCGACTTTTTTCACTTTAAGCATAATTATCTCTCAAACAAAATAAGCTGTGAAAAAATATAGTTTTTAACACAGTATCAGCATATAACTAATTTCTGAGTGTACACAGTAATTTTAAAGGCAGAATCCTAGTTTATTTAGGAGTTCATTAAGTTCAAAGTCAGGAATTTCTTCTATGGTGCTGCTTTGTTTTGGCCGAAGGTAAAATTCTTCCTTTTCAGCTGTACGTAGTGTATTACACACATGTATTACACCCATAAAAGTGGGTAGCCAATTACTCTGTTTTGTCCATCAAAGCTTGTGTTATCTCGCACCCACGTCTTCGTCGTCGTCCCCAAACCACGTGCTAAGAATGCGACTACTATTAAAAAAATGAGACAGCTCTCTCCTTGATGCTGACGCCACTCTTCAGAAGTTTTTTTCTCCTCCTCACACGCAATTTTGCGAAATGGACGGCTATTAAAAAACTCTTCCTCCTCATCAAAACTGTCTGCTTCTTCCCCTTCCTTCTCTTTACCAGACGCGACGTCCCTCCTCCGCCCGCCGCCGACTCTCCTCACAAGCGGGCGCTACCCACGGTGCCTGGAGGAATGATGGGAGAACGAGGATATTCTTCACACCCACTGCCCACCACTCGATCTCAGGTGCGCTGTTTGATTTTTCGAGCGGAAACCTAATGTTTTCTTTTGCTATAGCGGATTCCGTGTTGTTTCAGCAGGGTCCCTTAGGAGCCAACGGGAGATCCTACGACAGCATGTACCCTCCCGGATCCTCCTCGTCCTACGGTCCCGGCATGCCCGGCCGCAGCCGGACGTACGGCGGCTACAGCGACGGGGAGGAGGCCAGGTTCTACTCCCAGCAGCAGGATCATCACCACCCTCACCGTCCGCAGCCGCCCGGAGACCCCTACGGCCCTGGGGACCCTGGGGGCCCTCCGGGGGCCCCGTACGGCCCGGGTCCTCCTCCCCATCACCCTCCCGGTCGCCCCCACCGGAGCGGACCAGGCAGAGGCCGCCACCCGCGCCACCGCGGGGACCCGATGGATTACCAAGACGGCGGCAGTGATATCGAAAGTGTAGTTAGCGCAACGAGTGCCTTTTCAAGTCATTCTGCTCCGCACGCTAGAGCAAGGAGACTGGGGTGAGTCAGGCTAATGAAGCACCAATAGACAGAATTCTGAAGTCGTTATTTTCTCTCTTTTTTTGCAGTCACCATCAAGGTGGCTACGACCGCCACTTTGCAGGCTACGACGGCGTCTCCGTGGGCGGAGGCGGCGTCGGAGGAGGCGGAGGCGGAGGCGGTGGACGATCCGCTCATCATCTGGGCCGTGGCGTGTCGCTCTCCGCCGCTATGGACCGTCCCGACGACAGAGCTGGTGAGTGACACGACGTCGTAGGTTTGAGTGCTGCAGTTGTTCTATCTGTCGCTGGAGTCGTAATACAGGTGAGGGAGGGACACTGATGCTTTATTCTTTGGTCATGGTTTCTTTTGCTCACACGGAAAGATTAAAACTTGCTCGGACGGTAATAAGTTGCTGGGAAAACAGGGCGAGCAACTCATGCATAAAACGCTATTAGCCAGCACGCAAGGGGAGGGCCTTTCTTTAGGGCCTTTATTTCTTTCTTGATCTCGTGCCCTGCTGGCCTTGCGGTGGGCCTGTGCCTGCAGCAACAGCTTGCTTTCCATCCTTTCTCATACGCGGTCACCACTCGATGGGAGAAAAAGAAACACCTGTTTTGGAATTCGGTGACTCAGACAGACTGGGTGGGGCAAAGGAGGAGCCTTTCCATGTAAGAAGTCAGTTGAACACAGGTGTCCTACAATAAAGAAAAGAAAAAGCATCATCATCAGGCAGAAGGGGTCACGCAGAAAGTCGAGGTCATGGCCCTCCTGTCCTTCTCCATACAAATCGGCAGCCTCTACGAGCGACTTCTTTATCCAGGTTGGTCAAACTCACCACCTCCTCTTTTTTCCTTCCCACCATCAACCCCGGCCCCACCTCAGACGGCAGCTTGAGCGACACCGCCGTCAGTTCTTTAGACGCACTAGACCGGCCACCCAGACACGGCGGCGGCCCCGGCCCCGGCCCCGGCCCAGGCGGAGGCAGCGTGCGAATAGAGGGCATGCACGGAGGACACCGGTCAGGACACCACCATCACCACCACAGGTCCGGCATCGGCGGCGGGCACGCCGGCGCCGGGCCCGGCCCCGCCGGGATGGGTCCCGGCGGCACTGGCGTTGGCGTTGGCGGCGCGGGGAGGCAGCCCGTCCCGGCTGGTCCGGGCGGAGCCGGAGGAGGGGACGGGGGCGCCGGAATGGGGAAAAAGTCCAGCTCAACCTCGCAGTTGTCTGCAGCAGGTAACACATTTCTCCCATCCAACCTCCACTCCAGCTCCTCTCAATTTCTTCTCCAACTCTCATCGCCTTAAACCCGGCCTCCCTTCCAGCACGGAATCTCATCTGGAAGCGCTGTCGTCCAATGAGAAGAGGGTCCTGCTGAACTTTCTGCGTCATTTCTCCTTCGTTCAAACATTTATAGCCCATATTCTCACGTCGTGCTTTTTATACATGTACGTATGTACGTATGTACGTATGTATTCGTACAAGCTCCCAAACTCGCAGTAGCACTAAGGTATATTTCAGAAGCAGTTCAACAGCGATAAATTGTGGGGACGATTCTATAGACCCGGTTTTTCTTACGTGAAAATCCGTCCTGTTCTACCTCGCTGCGCTTCCCACCCACCCCCTAGGCCACAAGCGCAGGCTGGGCCTCCTCGGTGCCAAGCGCACCACCATCACCGTCCACCGCAGCGAGGAAGTCCTGCCCAGGGACGTCGGGGGGGCAGCGGCGCATCTGGTGCGGCAGGGGACAAGCGTGTCCAGTGGAGAGGAAGGAGGAGGCGGAGGAGGAGGAGGAGGAGGAGGAGGAGGAGCCGCGTCCGAGGGGGAGTTCGGAGAGGGGTCAGAGAGGTACTACTAGCAAGCAACTCACAGCCGAAGCTGGAGTGAGAGCTAAAAGAATGGGAACGAACCAACTTAAAAAAAATGGGTGTGGAAAAGTCGGGGGACGAAAGAGGGAGGGAAAAGCCCCTTAACTTTCCTTTGGCACCCCACTGGGGGTTCCGTCGCTCGCCAAAGCGATTTTCGACTTTGAAACTTATCACACCTTCCAGATGGACGGAAAATTTAAGTAAGGGCGGAAAGAAAAAAAAAGACTTTTCATCAGGCTACCTCGAACACAACCATTTTTCCTCCCCCAACGTCCGACCCCACCCCCTCTCCGTCTTGAAGTGTCCGGTGCGAGAGGCTGTTGGCTAATTTGACGGCGGTGATCACGACCAACATGGTGACGAACCTTGGTGTGGAGAAAGAGAGGAGGAGAGAGAGGGGGCGCTGGGCGCTGTTCTTTCCTTCATTCATCCTTCCGGTTTGCTACATTCTTTTTTTGCCAGTAGATAGTCTCTTCTTCCTCCTTCTTCCTCCTGGTGTGGACTAATCCAGAGCCGTGGAAGAGTCCAAAAGGATCATTATCAAAACTTGGGACCTCTTTCTCTCTTCTCTTTCCTCTCTGTTTTTTTCCGTAATGTCTATCTCTCCTCCCCACTACTTTGCTACATTAATACTATTTGGGTTGTTCAAAGAATTGTTAGACATTTGAGCTGGAGTGTGTTTTACGTACTGTAGCGTCGTCAGCAATGGACTTTGCTGATTTACCATATTATTCTCGTACTCTTAGCGCTGTAACCGTATACTACTACACTAACCACTTGCTAACTTGTCTAGGTACCGTATTATTATTCTTACGTATATAGAATGTGTTGGGTAAACCGACTTTGTGCTAAAACGCATGGACGCTGGGCTAAAGCGACATTATACTTTGTAGGCGTGTTCGTGTGATTTCACGTTTACGTATTAACCGTATTATATCATTTATTACGGTTGGGTGAAAAAAAAGGAGCTACTACGGTTGTACCGCACATACTGTACTACTATACGTACAGACGGGGCCATCTTTAACGATTCCTAACGATAGTGTCCAAACCTCTTTCCGTAAATACTCGAGACACCTCTTCCTTCCTTCCCCCAATATATTAAATTATCCCAGTTAGCGTCCTCTAGTGTTGCATGCAAAAATATAATCGGGTAGTGCAGCGCTTAAAAGATTATGAGGGAGATGAGACCCAAATGGTGATCTGTACCTATTACTAGTACAATGTCGCTCCGTCTGAAAAAAAAAGAAGATCGCCAAGTTTGATTCCCCGCTGAGCCACCCGTCTTCTTCCATCCACCTTCCTTTCCCCGTCCAGAATCGCTTTCGAACAATCTCCTCCATCCCCTTTCCGGTCGTTTCAACCCCGACAGATTGGCTCCGCGGCGGCAGGTCCAGGGGTGGCAGCGGCGTACAGCGGAGCTGCGAAGTCCTACCCCCGCCCGCCATTGGCGCAGCAGCCGCCGGCCCCCCAGCCGGCGCCGGCGCAGCAGCCAGGCAGCTGGTCAAGCAGAACTCCAAGGACTCCAACGACGGATCGGTCAGTTCGGAAGGATCCAAGTGAGTACTCCGCAGGGTGCTGGGAGAGGGGGGAAAGGAGGCTGGCTGTCAGAGCCACCACCACCAACACTCCCGTTTCTCCTTTCTATCGGCCCGTGTTTTGGATGTGACCGATGATTGAGGGGAAAGACTGTTGCATCTCCAGCATCCCTGTTCATCATGCACCCCACCCCATCTTCCTCTCCACCCACATCCTTTTCACGATATCCTTCCTGCGGTGGGGGACGTCACAGACGAAGATCGGCGTCAACTTGTCCACAACACAATCCCCTTTCCTTCTTTTAACATGTTAAATGTTTCTCTCTTCCTGGATTCATCCACTAAAGTGTGTGTGTGTTTCCCAATCAACTTGTGCTTCTGTTCTCTCCTTAATATCACATACATATGTTATGCATTTAACCTCACGCCTGTGTCTTAATAGTGTACCAATCAATTCATGTGTAAGATATAGTTACCTAGTTCTTTCTACCATGTAATAATGTAATAGCACCTCTCTTCTGCTTTACTCTACGGTAGTTTCCCAAAACTTTGTAGTAGTTGCATGACTTTTAGCAGTTCGATCTCTCTCTTTCTCTTCCCTTCTCTCTCTCTCTCTCTCCTCCACCACGTTCATCATCACTGATGCTTCAAAGTCTATGCTCACCGCACAGGAAGTGAGCAACAAGGAAGAATTATGCCAAAAGAAAAAAGCACAGCAGTTTATAACAACAACCTCTCCCACCCTTCTTACACACTGAATTAATTTGAGAAAAAAAGAGAAATCAATTTACAAAATTAGTGTATCACGAAAGGAGCAATATTTGCCACAATGTTGTCAGCAATCAGCATGCCATGCAGTTTGTCTCTTTTTTTCCCTCGATGCTCTAACTCTGTGTGTTTATCCAATATAGTTGGCTGACCTCCTCCGCCCGCTTGGGCTCCGAGGGCCAGCTGTCGGAGTTCATCGAAGGTCTGGGTCCGGGTCAGCTGGTGGGTCGACAGGTGCTGGCGTCGCCCGCGCTGGGGGACATACAGCTCAGCATGAGGGACGTCAGGGGCCACCTCGAGGTGGAGGTTATCAGGGCTAGGGGGCTGCAGTGCAAGGCGGGATCCAAGACGCTGCCAGGTATGTATGTTGGTATGTACTACTAGTAGGTACACGTGTACCGTAAGCGCTAATCTTGAAGAGACGTGCAGTAACTATTTGCATGTCAATTAGCTTAAGATGGTTTATAGTTTGTTTACTGTACTGTAGTAGACGTATATTAGTGTTGAGACATCAAAATCTGAGACAACAGATTTTCATGTCGAGACAGAAGAAACCATATTTTTTGTTGATGTACTACTGGAGTACGGTATGTGTCTACTAGTTTTCCAATGTTACTTTTTCATCATGGACGTGGAAAAATAACCTAAATGACTGGGTTGAAATTTCGCTCCTTCGCTTCACAGCGCCGTGGGTGAAGGTCTACCTGGTGAGCGGGAAGCGTTGCCTGGCCAAGGCGAAAACAACGACGGCGCGGAGGACGCTGGACCCGCTCTACCAGCAGCACCTCGTCTTCCACGAAAAGTATCAGGGATGTGTCCTCCAGGTGAGTGATTTTTCAGGAGTGTCCTCACCGGGCAAAGGCGCCATTGACATCAGAGTTGCCAGCTGGCATAATATTATAGTGCCATAAAGCTGGCACAGTTAAATTCTATGTGGCAAGCAAAAAAATTGACTTGCTGTTTGGCACATTGTTTCAGGAAGAGCTGTTTGGTATGAGTAACATTTTATGTTACAGTAAATATAACCATGAATTTGGCATATATTGTTGAGAAATTTGGCATATGCTTCTCGTTGAGAGTTGGCAACACTGTGATCGTGATCCTTCTTCAAGGTGACTATCTGGGGCGACTATGGACGGATGGAGGGCAAGAAGGTATTCATGGGAGTGGCGCAGATCATGCTTGACGACCTCGACCTCTCCAACATCGTCTTCGGGTGGTACAAGCTCTTCGGTACCAGTTCACTCGTCAGTGTCCCGCCTCCGGGCGGCGGTCCACCCGGACCCGGAGGCGGTGGCAGTCCCGGAGGAGGAGGCGGGTCGGTGGTCGGGGTGGGACCGAGCGGGAAGGGGTCCACGCACAGCCTAGACTCGTTCGGATGAAGAGGAGTGATAGAGAGGAATGACTTCTGCATCGGACACTCGCAAAAAAAAAAAGATTTTGTGTTAGAACTGCAAGACAGAGACTTGAAGTTTTCCTTCACAAAGAACTGAACTAAAAACAAAAAAAGCCCAAAATTTGCTTCTTCTTCCATGGATAAGAAAAAAAGACACGGAGAAGCAAGTTTAAGAAAAAAACTACTG
>JAAUYM010005383.1_pt1 | contig 10204 bp, 15 predicted proteins | sample 7278001 | NCBI WGS metagenome assembly JAAUYM01 (sample SAMN14350224, study PRJNA611818) | marine sediment metagenome | isolation source: surface marine sediment (1.8m) | place: French Polynesia: Moorea | collected 2018-08
GAGGAAGGGGAGGGGCGTTTGTCTTGCCTTTTTATGTAGGAGGAGGTAATAAACGTGAAATATGGGAGGCAAAAGAATTAAATTGTAAGAGAGGGGATGGGGCGGGAAATGGTGGTGCTTCATGTAGCAGAAGGAAGAGAGGAGAAAAGCTGCACGGCGATACTTAATGCTACTACTACTGGCTTTTGTGCTTCTGGTCCTTGGAATTTCGTCCGTTACAGCTGGAAAGAGGCATACACTGTAGGCATATTACACAAAAAAACATGGACAACTACAACTTTTCATCATCAGATCCTTAAAAGAGCAGATTAGCAAGTTAAGAAACTGTTACGCAATTCACTGGATAAGAGACATTCCCATCCCTTTCCCCGCCACCACCCCACTGACCTGCCTCCCCCTCCAAGATGGGACACAGACGCCTCCCCGACCGGTATTGGTGGCCTCTCCTCTCGGCAATACCTGTGCTACCTCTGAGGTAACGCTGAAAGACTTCGAGGTGAAATTGTCCCTCTGTCTGGTCTTTACCGTGAGGTAGACGGGGCAGACAAATACCTGGATGCTACCTCGTCGACACCTCGGCAATATTGGTCGGGTCCTTCCTTCCTCCTTCTCGCCTGGGTGACCATAATAGCCTCCGCTCGCAGGTAATGTGCAGATTATGGAAATTCTTTTCCTCTTTTTTTTTCGTCGCATCTCGCATCGCATCGCGAGGCTCAGTGCGTAACGGAGGCGCGTAATAACGTTGGACAATAATAATGCTTTCCTTAGCTGCGTAGGCAGAAAGTTAAGCCAGATATTGTGCCATTTTCCCCCCTTTGTGCTACTACTCTTACTACGTAGTATGGAAGAAACAACAAAAAGCTGCATATGAGAGACGGGAGGGGAGAGAAAGTGGCCCAGGGTTGCCAGGGGAGCTATTTCGTGGCCAAATGGCTACAAAGACTATATTTCAGTCTTGCAGGCCATTTGAATTTTTTTAGCAATTACAGCCAACTTTTTTCACATTTGTTAGGGTTTTGTGGCTACTTTTGAACTTGTGCAATTATGTATTTGTTGTTGGGCTATATTTAGGGCTTCGGGAGGCTACACCAGCTTTCTAGTACTTGGCAACCCTGCAAAGTGCCAGCCTCCCCCCTCTCCACACACACCACAAAACGTAAACTGGATTATGCCATTTCCCGCATGGCCAGCGGAGGACGTAATGCAATCAATGAAGACAGAGGGGGAGACACACACAGGGAAGGGTGGTGGTGGCAAAAAAAAGATGAAAGGAAAAGCTTCTTCTTCTTCTCTTCCCCTTCCCACAAAAGGATATGGCCGACCGTAAAGCAAAGTGGGTGCTTTTTTTTCCGTTGGGAGGAGGAGAAACATAAGGCCCTTTTCCCCTAAGAAAAAGAAGGGTGCTCTTTTTCCCTTTCTTGTCTCTCTTTCGGCGCATCATATCGGAAAGGAAGTTGGCCTCCAAAAAAAAGGAAGAAGAGAAAGGAAAGAGAGACCCTGTCGGCTTCCTCCTCCTCCTCCCCCTTTGCAGCAGTAAAACAGATTCATTCGGATCCACTTTCCCAATCAGGAAGAGAAGAGGTTCCTCCTTCTTTCCTCCCCACCTCAACTGTGGAAGAGTACGTTTTCAAAATCTTCCTCTTCTCCTCCTCCTCCCACCACCAAACCCTTTTCTTTCCCCCCCCCCCCCTTCACTGCCAATGATTGCCTCTCCACTCCTTCCTCCCCCCCCTTCCGTTTTGGGTTGGAACCTCTCTCCCTCCCTCCTTCTCACTCCAGTGGAGTGGAAAGAAGACTGATTGGGACCGAACCGCGCCTACTAGAAACAGAACCCAGGCGGGTGGGCGGCGGGGAGGGAATACATAAGAGGAAAGGGGAAAAAAATTCTCCTCATCAAGATCCCTAACGAAGGAGTCAAGACCTTTCAAAAGCCATCTTTCTGCTGCCTCAGGAGAAGGAGGGAACAAAAAAATCATAGGGTTAATTACATCGGAGCAGCCGAGTTGGAAGCTGAAAGGCATCTCTCCTGGCGCTGTTGGCACCTCGCACCCAAAAGTGCCAGCAGCAGCAGCAGCAGAGGAGGGGGGAGGAGACTCTCCAATTCCAATCAGGATTGGAGAGGGACCTTCCTTTTTTCTTCTCCTTCCTTTCCGTCTGAATTTTCCGCTCGCTTGGCGAGGGGAAGAGAAAGAAGCAGGGCTGAATTTCAATGGGGAGAAAGGGAAAGAGGTGAGAAGACGGACAGTGGTTCTCAACTTATGGGGTTGCGACCTAAAGTTGCGTCGTGAAGCTCATCCAAATGAGTCGCGAGAGGTTTCATGTTGAAAGGGAACATAATAGCACGTCGTGTCGTGGTGTCGTGTAGAATGGGTCATATTGGGGAAGGAGTTACGTACAATATGGGTCGAAAAATACTCTGGGGAGGGGGGCGTAAAGAGTGGCGCAGAGAAAAAAAAGGTTGCGAACCACTCTACTAAGCAGTGACATTTAGAGTCCCTCCGGTTGGATCCTGCGCTAAGGCGCAAAATGGCTAATGTCTCAAGCAGTAAGAAAAAATCAATACGTCCAAGCTTGTCCAAAAGTTTCCTCTCTATATAAAATGCAAAATAACTCTTTTTATGTCCTGGAACATCTGCATACTACTACTCTCTACTACCTGTATTCAGCCTATCCAATCTAATCTCCGGGATCCAAAAACAATCGCGCACCTACACAGGTCAAAATTTATGGGGCAAACGAGTGAGTGTGGGAAGGGGAGGTGGAGGAGGAACTAATTATGTTGACGGCCCCCCTGGGGGTTCAGGAGAGCCGTAACTCCATCTCTTTGCCCCTCCTTCCTCTCTTCCTGCGGAAGACGAGACCTGGAAGAGTGAGAGGAGACGAAGTGAGTGGAGGATGCCTCCACTCTCCTTCCCCGCCTTCTCTCACCGAATGCTATGCGGATCTCACACTTGGAGCGATGGCGGAGGACACAGACAACAGGGTGTGCAAGAATAGGTAGGTGCAGCGGCAAGATTTAACTCTCTCGTCCTCCTGATCCCATGCAACAAGAATGTGGAACAAAAGTGCTGCTGCACATCCCGCCATCAAAGTTTGCAACGCACGTGTCGCGGTACGACTGAGAAGAGGCGAAAAGGAAAGGTCCAAATTTTCGCATAATTGCCCTGTTCTCCTGGGAGTAGTACAAGAGCTCTGCGCTCTCCTCACAGTTGGCAGAATTTTGGCCAAAGGGGAAAGGGTTAAATTTTCTGCATTGGTGTTTTTTTACAGGCACTGCCAGAGATCTTTGTCTTGTCTTTGTCTCGAAGTCGAGAGCTGGGAAGTTACTCGTATGCACCTAGTACAAATGTTCTTGGAAATTTGACAAAAAACGGCGCCTTCTCTTCTAGTACTAGCACATAAGAAAAAGTTGGGGTGGAGGAGAATTTTGCTGACATTGCAAGATATTTTCGTCTGCTGCGGCCGGCTTTTCCAGGTAGGAGAGGAGCAAGAGGCGGGAAAAAAACCGTCTTATCATCATCTGATCAAGTCGACAGGAGGAAGGGGAAGAGGAGGAAGAGTGTTTGGGGGGTCTCTCTCTCCCAAGATAGTCTGGGACGGACAGAGGATTGAAAAACAAAGAAGGGGAGAGGCGCAGAGACGCCGCCGTCAGTCCCACTTTTGTTCTTGAGAAGTGGCCGTAAATGGATGGATGAGATGGGGAAGAAAAAGAAGTTGCTGCGGTTTTTTTTTCCCTCCCCCTTCCTTCATTAAGGAAATTCCTTCTCCCTCCTTCACGCTGCCTCGCCCCAGCCGTGTTGAGAAGGGGGTTGAGCTGAGGTGAGCTGAGTGTAGACTCAAGAAAGGGAGGAGGAGGAGGAAGCGCAGGAGAGGAGGGGTGACGTTTACACAACGTTAGGCAAATGGATCGACTTGCTCTTCTGCAATGTGTGGATTGGGTAGAGGAGGGGATGGATCTTGGCTGCCGCACCATTTCTCCATTCTTTCTTCAGAGCTGTAAAAATACTCGTAAATAGTACAGTATATGGAGGAAACTGGAATGGAGGAAAAGATTACTTTTTTTCAAGAGCAAAAAAGTGTCTCTCTCTTCCTCTCCAGTCCCCTTTTATCCTCATGAGAAATGCATCCTTCCTCTCTCTCCCGCTCATATCAACCAGTGCGAAAATGCGGACTTTTTGTTATCCTCCCCTTTCTTCCTACTCCCCTTTCCTGCTGACTTTTTTTTTTGTACCCCCTTCTCAAGTGCCTCGCTTTTTCTTCTCTCCTCTTCCCCCTTCCTCTTCCTCCTCCTCCTTGTAAGCTGTCTAGATCCAGTGCAATATTGTAGCCAAGAGAGGAGAGATGAGCACCGCGGAGGGAGGGAGAGGAAGGGGAAGAAAAGAGAACAGAGCAGGTGAACGTGAACCTACGAACCCTTGGGCCAATTCCTCAACAGCTTATTATGTACCTAATTTGATTTTAAACTTCCATCAATCTTTTTATACAATCTTGACTAAGAAAACTTTGCATTTGTTTCCACACCAGCAGGCCAATTTTGGCCTTTGTCTCCAAAGTAGCTGAAGGCCTAAGAAAGACAGAGAGACAGAGAGAGAGAGAGAGCAAGAAGAAAGAGAGAGAGCGGTAATCTTGTTTCCGCAGAGGCGCCTCCTTCTCCTCCTCCTCTTCCTCCCTCCACCGACGAAGAGACGAGATATCCGACGGAAAAGGAAGAAAGAAAGTAGGAGGAAGAGAAGGAGGTTCGCCATCCATCCCATTCCCATCCCCACCCCACACCCACGCCCCAGCAGCACAAAGGAGGGAGGAGTCATAGATTGCGACACACGCAAAGAAACCAGAGAAAAAAAGAAGAAGAAAGCACAACCAACAACTCCTAATTTTTTTTTTCGTTTGCAGCTGCCGATGCCGCCGATTTCTCCCAATGTTTATCGCTGCACCAAGAGAAAGAGAAAGTACCTACGGAATCGTGATGGCTGATGGAGGCACCGAATGCCGACTAGTACCTACCTACCTACGTACTACACACGACTACATTTCCGGCCTTCCTTTTCCTCTCCCGCCCCCTCCCCCTACCCCACACCCCTTTTGGCTCAGCCAGCTCAGCACGGGAGGAGGAGGAGGAGTTTCTTCTCGTTACCATTTCCTTCCTCTGCCTTTCCTCTTGTTCTCTTCGCTTCGTCTTCTCCCTCCTCCTCCTCCTCTTTCTTGTTAATGATCCCAAAGCTGCCACCGCCCCATTCCTAGTAGCAGTAGTTGTAGCAGGCTAAGACACACGAGCAGAAATGGCTTTTTCAACCCGCGACGTTGAAAGATTTGCCTTGGGAAGAGAAAAAATCTTTTGTTTTTTTGCTAAAGTCGGCACGGACTCCTCCGAATGCTATCGCATGCCCTGCTTCAAGGACTGGTGGTCACAACGTGAGAGAGAGAGTAAGATGAATATGGAGGTTGAAGAAAATCTTTTAGCGGTGAGCTGTACCTACAACCAGGAACTTCCATATCGGAGTTTTTTTTTCGTCTCTGCTTCTGCTTCCTCTCCTCCCACGCCTTTTTTTGCAGTAACTGCCTCCTCCTCCTCCTCCTCCTCGTCGACCTCCTCCTCCTCCTCCTCCTCCCCGTTTTCCCACGCAGCAGTCGATACTCCTGGCAGTATGCCTCCTCCCCCTCCTCCTTCCAACAGCTATCACCCACTCTCTTTTTTCTTTAGCCTCGCTCGAAATTGCTTTGGACGTGGGAAGATGCACAATTCAGGCGGCCAGTTTAACCCAAACACCATTTTTCGACACATCTTTGATCACAGTAATGGCGGAAAAAACTCCTTGAAAGCGACACGAAAAAAAAAGCTAAGCTTTCACATCTGCCGTCACCTTCTTAGGTTTCCTTAGTACACCGATAATGTTGGTGCTTTCCTGTGACAAGGGAAAAAATCTCTTGTCTCGACCTCCACCCCTTCCTCTCCTCTCTCTTTCTCTCTCCACGTGTTTTTCTTAGCGATCAGTTCCACACACTCTCTCTTGCTTCTTTTCGTATAGTAGAACGTTGCAGTACAATGTGTTCCAAAAAACTGACATTCTTTTGGCCCTTGTCGTTCCATTATGCAATATCATAAAAGTATACCTATATAGGAGGTATACTGTAAGGGTAAAATCAAATACAACGATATAAGGTCATCAGTTTTTATTGGAACAGTAAGCTTATGACCTTAGTCGTATTAATTTATATGCAGTAATGCCTAATTTTTAATACGGCATACTGGAGCAACAAGGGCCAAAAGAATTTCACTTTTTTCTGGAACATCCTGTAGTACGGACTCATTCCTCTCATCCTTCCTCCCTCCCTCGTCTTGTTAAAGGATGAGACGTCTCCGCATTCTTTCCCCCCTCCCTTTTTGAGCCGAGACGAAACTGAATTTGCTCCGGGGTTACCTCAACCCCCCCTTTCTTCTTTTAAGAGAGTCTTTTGCATTGTACTACGTAGCACGTACATGAAGAGGAGATGGGCCAACTCTTCTCGATGGATAATTTATCGACTTTTTAGAAAATGGGGAGAGGAAAAAAAATGAGTTGAAGAACTTTTTTCCCCGAAAGAATATGACACAAGGGTGGGGGGATAACATGGAAGGAAGTTAACGCAATCTTTGCGAAAGAGGGGGAGGGGAGGGGTAAAACTTGCTTCCGACCGTTTTTTCTCCGTGCTGCTGCTCAATGGAAAGAGACGAGAAAGGGGGAGAGAGAGAGAGAGAGAGAGAGAGAGAGAGAAGATGTAACGAAGAATGATTGATTGCCCCCCGGGATGCTAATCTTGCCGCCCCGTCCTGCGCGAGACTGCCTGGTGTGTGTCTCGTCGGGACGGGCCCGGCCCGACCCGACCCACCCGACCGACCCTACCCGACTCACACTCCTTTCGCACAAGCACGAAGATGAAGATGGAGGGAGGGAAGCTGCCGTCGCCTTCTCCTCCTTCTCCCCCCTCCTTTTACAAGTGAGCGTGTCTCAATCACCTCGAGTGCAGCACAAGAATTTCTCTTCATACCTATACTACATGATAAAAGCACTTTTTCTTCTGTCTCATCCCTTCACTTCTTCCTCCTCCTATCTACTTTTTCTCCTTCCCGCACCCTCCCCCTTTCTCCTAAATCCCAATCACAGCAGAAGGATTTGCCGCTGCTGCAGGAGGAGGAGGGGGAGTCTGCCAATAATTCGGTGCCACCTGGGGGCTCCTTCAAAGGAAGAGGGTGAGGGGGATAAGAAGGCGATGGGAGACAAGTGTCTCATGGAGAGAGATGGGATGGAGGACCTTGGGAGAATGATGGAGGTTAGTAAAGTTTGCAGCTAAACATGCTACCTACTACCACAGGGACTGGAGAACAATGGAGGAGAAGCTTTTTTCTCCACATTCTTCTCCTCTTCTCTCAATCTGTCGGGGGAAAACCATTGTTGTTTGCTTCCATCTCTGTTGTTTCTTTTTCTTTTTTTTTTTTTTTGCTTGCTTGATGAAGAGAAGGAGAAGAAAGAGAACCATTTCTACTTCCATTGCTTCTTCCTCTTCCTCTTTTGCTGTTCTCACTACTTGGAACAAGGAAGAGGTGGGAATGAGTGATAGGGAACCCGGGGCGCGGGATGAAAGACGGGGGGGAGGAAAGAAAGTCTGATCGCTAATCAGAGAGAAGAGAAGGGAAGAAAGAGGAGGAGGAAAGAAAAGGGATGGGGTACAGAACAAAGAAAGCGAGCAAGAAACAACAGCAGAACAACAACAACACGGGTGAAAGTGTTGGAGGGAAAGGGGAGAATAAAGCAGGACACCAAGCCACAATGAGGAAATCCTTATTTTGACTGCCATACTGTATGTACCTACATGTCCACTTCGCTGTTTCCCCCACACGAATAGCATTTGCACGTTCAATTAATGTCTCATACGTAGGAGAGAAAAGATGTAAAGTATTAAACAAGTTAGCATGGTTGAAATTGTCAGATATGTACCGATGAGACAAGAAGTCAGTTGGCGACGACCATTCCCACTGAAGCGAGTTTGACTGTAAGTGTGAAAAAGTGGTTAGAAAATATTGCGTGCGGTGCTTTTTTGGTGCTTCTCAGCCTGAGTGACATTTGCTGACTGCTTTTCTTCCCCATTTTTTTCGTGAGAAGCCTTTCTTCTGTCAGAGAGAGAGAAAAAAAGCCTATTAATTATCACGGAAGAAAAGACGAAGAGAGAGGAGGGAAACTTCTTCCAAGGACCCCCGGGTTTAAAAGGGAACGACTCCCTGCTCTCCTCCACCCCAAAGAGAAACTTTCCCAACTTCGATCTAACAAAAGGAGACTCTTCTTCTTTTCTTCCTTGTAATCGATTTGATTGGGAAATAGGAGAGAGAAAGAAGACTATAGCAGGAGTAGGAGGCGGAGGAGTGACACGCCATTATGAGAGGCCAATGCCAAAAGCGGTCACAGTCAGACAGTGGATCGAAGAGGAGGAGAGAGAGGGAGAGAGAGCGGTCGGGGTGTCTCTTCTGCTTTCATTCTCCGCCGCGTCTATCGGCACTTTCCTTCACCGCACCGGGGACAGAAGACTGATGATGTTGGTGGTGAGGTGAAGGCTCTTGCAGAAACGAAGAAAGTAGGCACGTAGTAGGTACAGTAGTACGGTTGACTTTCGAAAAGTCTCCTTTTCGTCCCGTATTTCGTGATCGGTCAGTCCATTTGGTCGCAAAAGAAAAAAAAGTCTTTCTTGATCCGACTCAACTCTGGATGGGGGGATTTTGCTCTCTCTCTCTCTCACTATCTCTCTGCCCCCTCTTCTTCCCTCCCTCCCCTCGTTCTGATCTTTTTTTTTTAAAAGGAATGCCGCCACAAAGAAGTGGAAGGAGGAGGAGGAGAAGGATGGAATATAAGAGCCACTTCTCTCGCTCCGGTTGCGGAAGAAGAAGAGGAGGAGGAGGAAGAGCCAGGAATGCGGACGCTGGTCGGGAGCTGCAAAAAACATCTGGTCCGAGGGTCTTACAGGGCCCAACGTCACCCTCAGATAGACAGAGATGTGGTACCTCATTTGTGGCCCCTTAGGACTAATGTTTTGGCTCTCCGGCCTCTCGTCGCCGTCGACGGCGATGAAGAATGGATGCATGGCTGAGGAGGGAGGGAGAGAAAGAAGGAAGGAGAAGAATGGAACAATAACAGGGGGTTGGAGGATGAAAGGAGAGAAGAAAGAGGGCTTTTAAAAATGCATGGGTGCGCTTGAGGAAAAAGTAGGAGGAGGAGGATCGAACCGATGGTTGGAGGGGAGCGGGAACAGGAGGAAGAGGAAGAGGAGGCAAGAAAGATGCTGGAGGAGAGGTGGCGACGTTTAATTATTAGATTTTTTTCTCTTTTTTCGTTAGAAAAAAGAAAGAAAATTTAAATTTTATCCTAATTTTACGTGATAATTTTTTTTCAGCAAAAAGCAAGCCCGACCCGCATCAAAAATCTTTCTTTCTTAACAAGGTCTTTGAAGACATAAATTAAGAGAGGAAGAGAGAGGAGACCTTTTACTCCCCTCCTCCCGACGTCTTTTGTGACTTGAAAGGGAGGAAGGGAGAGAGAGTTCTTTCCAAGGAAGTCTTACTTATTCTCTTTTCTCCCTCTCTTGCTATCTACCACATGGTACGCATATAAAAAGATTCTTTGCACCCATCGGCCAAGTTCATCCTTCTCTCTTTGAAAGAGCACTTGCTCCTTAACCTTGGCAAAAAAAAGTGGCACCTTGCACAGAAAGCGAAGCAAAAAAGGACAACTGCTGAATTATGTAGAATGTGCAAGTGCTCGATTGGAGAGACACAAATGAGAATGTCAAGAAACGGAATAGGACTGTGATTGTCCGTCTTGTCCCAAGCGGAAACTCCCTCTCCTGTTTTTTTTTTCCTTCCTCTTCTCCACTCCACACTCCCCTCCCTCACGGGATTCATTTGTCAAAGATGCTTTCTAATGGCCACACTTAATGGTTCCTGTGGCTTTGATAGTTCTTCCCGTAGCCTCTCTTGCCACCCACGCCGCCGCCACTCTCTTCTTCTTCCTCCTCCCTTACTCAATCGGGGCAGCTGGCGGTGGTGGGGCTGGCATAGTGGCCAAAGGGAGGAAGGAAGGAGGCTGCAGTGTTGGGGAGAGAAGGAAGGGAGGGGGGAAAAAAGACTGAGTAATGGTAGGCAGAGGAGGCAGGCGGCGGCGGCGGCGGCGGCGGCGGCGGC
>JAAUYM010010233.1_pt1 | contig 10203 bp, 11 predicted proteins | sample 7278001 | NCBI WGS metagenome assembly JAAUYM01 (sample SAMN14350224, study PRJNA611818) | marine sediment metagenome | isolation source: surface marine sediment (1.8m) | place: French Polynesia: Moorea | collected 2018-08
CCCCCCCCCCCCCCCCCCCCCCCCCCCCCCCCCCCCCCCCCCCCCCCCCCCCCCCCCCAGATTGTGGGCAGCTACTTCCGCCACCAGCGCTACATCTTCTTCTGCGTGTGCTTCTGGGCCGTGGCCATCTCCGCCGCGATCTATTACTCCGTGTTCAGGAGGGTCTTCCAATGAGGGGGTTCCCAAGAGAAATAAGGAAGATGTGGCGAACTCCCATATACATATTTGTGTAAAAAAATAAAGTCATCAGGAGAAGAGTTCACGTATTTTTTCTACCAAGTCCTTCTGTTTTTCTTCTTCAGAATATAATTGTTGCATTCATTTTCTGAGCTGCCACTGCCACTGCAGGTCTTTTCTCTCTCTCTCTCTCTTCGCCAAAGATTTTTCAAAACAGATCTCTGTAGGAGATCGCTCGAAAGGAAAAGGAAGGGGGGGAGGTTTCTCCAAGACAACTTCATCAGCGGAGGAATTCCACCTTCTAAAAAAAAAAAAAAAAATGGGGATCGATTCTGGAATATGGGAAATCCCGTGTTGGTCAAAACCATTTTGAAAATATAAAAAAAAACCGTTAAGCAAGTTACTTTAGAGCAGACAAAATCAGCTGATTTAAAAATTGGGCGACCCATTCTATCTTTTTTTTTTTTACGAATTTGGGCAGGATTCAATCCCGCTCTCCACCACGAATGAAGAAGATTTCACGGTCACCACCACCAGCCAACCAGACAGGTGGAGGAGGAGTTTTGAGTTGAGCAAAATCTCCCTCTTCCTGTCATTTTCACCTGGGATCGTCGACCGACCGTCGTCCGGTCGCCAGTCAAACTTGGCTCCCACCAAAAGAGAGAGGAGAAAAAAAAATGAAAGTTTTCTTGGTCCTCCTCTTTTCCCTGGCCGCCGCCGTTCGAGCTTCACCAACGGCCTCCATTGGAGACCAAGATGTGGAACATGGTAACCTGACACAATTTAGTAATTTCGGTAGAATCAAAATGTGTTTTTGTTTCTGGCACACGCTGTACTACAGGTATCTCTGGTATTTTACACTAATTTCTGCCCCTGCATGTTCAGAGCTGACCCTGTCTTCCTCCTCCTCCTCCTCCTCCTCCTCCTCCTCCTCCTCCGCGGCCGTCGCGGGCGATTCCCGCCGCAGCCGCCTCCTGCTGAGCCCGCGCGTCCACGCCGCCTCCTCCCCCTCCGTGGTCCGTCTGCTGACGGAGCTGTTCGGCGACGTCGCCCTCGGGGTCGACCTCCGGGTGGGAGAGGGAGAGATGGTGGCCGTCCGCGTAGGAGGCGCCTCCACTCGCTGCCAGCACCAGGTGTCTCTCTCTACAGGGGTCTAAAAGTCTTTTGTCTAAAAGCTAGATTTTTGTCTAAAAGTTAGACTTTTGTCAAACAGTTACACTTTTGTCTAAAAGCTACACTTTTGTCTAAAAGTTACACTTTTGAGTAAATGTTACACTTTTGTCTAAAAGTTACACTTTTGTCTAAAAGTTACACTTTTGTCTAAAAGTTACACTTTTGTCTAAAAGTTACACTTTTGTCTAAAAGCTACACTTTTGTGTAAAAGATACACTTTTGTCTACAAGTTGCACTTTTGTCTAAAAGTTGCACTTTCGTCTACAAGTTGCACTTTCGTCCAAAAGTTACCCTTTTGTCTAAAAGTTACACTTTTGTCTAAAGTTAGACCTTTAGTTATAATCCCCTCCCCCCTCCAGTCGCCCTGCTACGACCACCGGTGTCGCCTCTGCTACGACCCCCTGCTCCGTGTGCACGGGCGTTGCGGCGGGGCGTCCTACTTCACCTGCGCGGGGACGCTGCCCAGGGGATGCCTGCCATTCACTTGCTCATACAGGGTAAAATTAAGAAGAAAAAAAAAAAAAAAACAAGTGTCCAAAGAAAGCATTCAAAGCCGCTCGCATTTGGTGGTTTTATTCGGCGCGTAAAGTGGAGCGAAAAAGATCTGCATTTTGTTTAAAACGCAATTAGAGTTGCCACTTTCCCCGCAGATTTTTAAAATTTTGTGTTAAATAGTAGAGTGGCAATTCACATTAACTTTACTCAGCCAAGACCTTAAATATCCATTTAATGTCTCGCGTTCTCCTGCAGGCCGGTCGCGTCCTTGACCCGGACGGGGTGAGGTCCCCCGAGGCCGTCTTCGTCAAGAAGTTCCCCAGGTACCGGGACCCGTACTGCCTCGTCCAGAGCAGCAGGATGAGGGAGAGGACGGCAGGCGGAGGAGGTGAGGACGGAAAAATAAAGTTAAAGACCTGCGGAGAGAAGATGGTGGAGATGCAAATTGAGAGAGTTACCAAAGTTCGCTTGTTGGGTGTCTGCAAAAACCCAAAAGTTGAAGAGTTTAGTTTGAGATAGGTACCCAAAAATGACAACTTTCTCCCTACATATAATAACAACAACTCTATGACCTTTGGCATTGTTTTTCTATTGCCTACTCCATGATAGAAGAGTCATCGCCTCGTTCGCTGGACGGCTCCTCCTCCTCCTTCTCCTCCTCCGAGGTGTCCTCCACGGCCGCCGACACCAGTTCCGACCTGTCCTACCACCCGCGCGAGGAAGGGGACGACGGGTTTGCGGACAGGATGGACGCGGAGGAGGACGGGGTCTACTTCGTGCCAGACGTGGGTTGATTTCCAGCTTTCAGTGTTGCCAGCTTGGACTGTTGACGTCGGATATTTGAAACTTTTTTAGCCAAATTTTGGGCAAAATTGTTGATGAAAAAAAAAACGCAATTAGAAGCGTCTAGAGCTATTTTTGGCTTTAGCTTCTGAGCAAATTGGCAAGAACTAACCTGCCTGATTTTTTTTTCGACATGGCAACACTGCTTCCCGTAATTTTGCAACCTGGGAAGACAAGTGTCTTTATTACCGTCTTTGTCGTCGCGCCAGGCCATCACCCCGTGCCAGAGCTTCGACCTGTGCGTGGACCAGCGCTGCGGGCGCTGCTTCGACCCCTACCTGGGCTCCCACGTGGGCTGCGGCCAGATGAGCAGCTACGACTGCGACGAGAGCCTCCCCAGGGAGTGCAGGCCCGTGCAGTGCACGCAGGACAACTTCAGCGCCGTGAGTGATGCCACACTGGAATCTCCTCTCAAGTGGAAATCAGCAACACTGTCATTTGCCTACTATAGTATGACACAGAGTGTCTTTAAGCCATAGTATAAAACTTTGGTAAGAACAGTTATAACATCAGCTACTACAGCATCTAGCACTACTGTTGAAATACTGGAAGTTTAAATTGAAATGCATGTGACTTTTTCTTTTCCTCCACTAGCTGTTTGATCGTGAGGATGCTGACGCTGAGGATGGCGGGAGAGGTGGCAGGAAGGTCGGGGAATTCGAGGAAAAGCGACTCTTCATCCGTGACTTTGCACCAATCACCGAGGGGAACAAGAACTGCGTGTAGAAAAAAAAACAACTAAAAACTTAAAAAACTCTGAAGAGGCAGTTTGCTTCACTTACTGCACATCTCCTCTTGTAGTACAAGATCCGAACTGTGTATTGTACTAGGGTGTAAATTACTAGGTGATATCCTGGGTACCAGGCAAGACTTAATATTAGTAGTGGAACGAACAACAACCATAAAAATATGCATCAAGTAGCACAAGTTTAAAAACAAATGCTTGCAAGTTCCTGCTGTACACACGTGTAGATATACCATTAATTGAGCTGGCTGCATCCATGCCTCTTCCACCTTGGCTCAAGATCATAACCTGTCCATGCTGCTGCTGGTCTTCTCGTGCCTGATGCTGCCCAACCTCCTGCCGGTGCCTCTGGCCCAGTCCAGGTCCTCGCGGCTCCTCTTCCTCCCTCTCTCCTCCGGCGGCGCCAGCTGGACGGCCTTGGCCACGTCGGCAAGGCTGGGATTGGGACTCTGACCCTGGAGATCGTTGAGCTGTGCGGACTTCTCTTTGGGACTCCCGCCCTGCTCGCCAGGGATGGAGCTGTGGCCGTCCTTTGAACTTTTTATGGTCCAGTAATAAACGCCTAAGGAGAAACAACACAGAAGTGCAGCTGGACTCCGTTATACTGTACCTTTGCACATGTTTTCATACTAGAGGAGCAAAAAAATCTCACTTTTTGCCTCTGCCTCTCCTCCGCTCTCTTCAGCATTGTTGACCAAAGCGTTTCGCCCCTTTTTGGAGCCCTTGTCGTCGGAGCCCTTCTTGTCCACCTTGGTGATGCCGCTCTCCATCAGCCCGACCCCGGTGGCCACGCTCACGCGGTTCCCCTCGGAGCTGTTCAGCAGCAGCTGACGGGTCCTCACCTTCGGGACGATCCTGGTCCGGTTGGGACGGACTCCTCCTCCGGGCTTTGTCCTCCGGTCCACGATGGGCTGCGCCTCCCAATCCCCCGCCCCCACCCCAGCCCCCGGCCTCGACTTGGTCCCCTTCCTGAACAGGTTCTTGGCGTCGGAGTCCGGCGGCTTGCCGCGGCGCTCGCGGCCGCGGCCGCCGCCGCCGCCGCCGACAACCTGCGGAGAGGTCTTCACTCCCGTGACCGAGACGATGTTCGGCAGCCTTAGGTGCCTGAGGCTCTCCCTGATGGTCTGCTCCTTCTCCTCCCGGTCCGTGTGGTTCCTCTTGCGGTGGATTCCCGTCTCCGGGACCTTGATCAAGATGGACTGGGCGCCGCCGCCGTCGCCGCCGTGGCCGCCGCCTCCCTCATCCACTCCCACGTTCGGAGGGAGAGTCGTGGTGGTCACTGTAAAGTTGAAAAATTTCGCCGTGTTGTTGCTTCCTCCGTCCTTGGACCCTGTACCACTGTTGTATTGCGCCTTTGTGCCATCTCCACCAGGCTTTGTGACTTCACTCTCCTTCTCCTTAGAATTGAAGGAGTCCTTCTTGGCGGAGCCTGAAGATCCTCCCTTCTGGTGCTCTCTGTGAGCCTTGGAGGGTTTCTTCTTCGAGGTCCCCTCGGCCTCTTGCTGATTTGATCCAGTCGAGTTCGAAGTTAATGGCTTCGTTGGTTGCGTGTCGTTGGCCATGACAATCTTGGTGGACCCCTCCACCTTCTTTCCGCCGGCGCCGGACTTGAAGGTGGTGGCCCCCTCCGTCTCCTTGACACCCTTCCCGTCGTCTTCCTTGGCCTTCACGACCGTTGACCCCTGGGTCTCCGTCACGGCCTTCCCTCCCTTGCCGCCCTTGCCGCCAGCCCTCGTGACCTCCGACCCCTTGGTGGCCTTGACCGCCTTGCCGTCGTCCTTGGCCTCCAGGCTGGCGTTGGCGGCCTTGGCTGCTCCCGAGGAGGTCTTGTTGGATGAGGCCTTGGAATGAGTCACGTTGTTCTTTTCGTCTAATGTGGCGTCATCGCCTTTGGTGGATAGGACATTGACCCCCTTGGCATCGCCACCACCATTCTCATCCTCTCCCATGTTTGGAGGTCCGCCCTGAAAAAAAAAGTTAAAATCTTGTGAGCAAATACTCGTACTAGTCCACCCAGTCACATAAAATTTTAATACATAGGTTACATGGTTAGAGCCAGTTACAGGGCTTGTAGCATCAATTGGGATACAGTGGTTATACTGGTATTACTGCTTGCCAACCTTGCCAGAGCCTGAGGACTCATTCCTTCCCTCCAGAGGCCCTTTTGAGCCTATCTCCACCTTCAGGATCTGCTTGTCCGTGTCCGTGCTCCTCACTTCCACAGTCTTCTGGCCCGGGCCGCCCTTGACCGATATGTTGTACCGCTCCGGGACTTGGAAGTTCAGATGCTTCAGCTTGGACTTGGACCCCTTGGCGGCTGCCTTCAACTTCTTTTCCTTCTCTTCCACTAGTACTTCACCTTTCTCCCTCTTCTCCCTCTGACTCTCCCCCTCCCCCTCCTTCTCCTGGGTGTTTTCCAGCGGGTAGGTAACGTCCTCGTAGTCCTCCTCCTTCGCCAAGCTGTTCTTCCCCTTCGACCTCGCGACGACGTCCTTGGCGACGGAGGTCCTTGAGTCACTTTTCTTCTTCGTCTTCGTAACGTCTCTCAGTTCAAAATGGTTAGCCCCACCTGCAATTGGAATTGAAGAGCGCCCACGATTAAGAAGACGCACGACGACACGGTCATGGTGACCAGTACCTTGCTCCACGTCATTATTGTTCTCCTCCTCGTCCCCCACGTTGACCATGGCGTTCTTCCCCTCCGCCTCCCCCTTGCTGGGAGCCCACCAGGTGCCGGCGTGCTGACTCGCAACTTCCATTCCTTTGACCTTGGACTCCTTGCCCTTAGATTCCTTGCTCTTGCCTTTGACCATGGACTCCTTGCCCTTCGCTTGGTCCTTGGATTCTTTGCCCTTTGCTTTGCCCTTGGATTTGGATTCCTTCCCCTTGCCCTTGTCCTTGACTTTAGAATTCTTGCCCTTTCCCTTGACTTTGCTTTCCTTGCCCTTGCTTCCCTTGCCCTTTGAGGGCTCCTCCTTCTTGCCTTTGCCCTTGACGCTTTCCTTGCCCTTGCTTCCCTTGCCCTTTGAGGGCTCCTCCTTCTTGCCTTTGCCCTTGACGCTTTCCTTCCCCTTGGCCTTGGAGTTTTTTGTCCCTAGAGCAAATCAACAAAGTTGTGGATGCACAAATCATGCACCTTGAAGAGGAGCTTCTTCCTATTCTGCCACATGTACGGTAGAGTAGCTGAGCTTACTACTGTACTACTGTTCTACAGCACTACCCGACGGGACTTTTAAACTCACGAGCGTAACAGATTCAATTATAAACATATGCAATGGAGCATGTCATGTCAATTTTTTTTTCCGTAAATGTGTTAGGCTCGTAAGTTTAAAAGTCCCGTCGGGTAGTGCACCTTTTTCCTTGGCCTTTCCGGAGGCCTCCTTGGCCTTTCCCGAGGCCTTCCCGCTCTTGGCCGCGGCCGCCGCCTTCCCCGTCTGAGGGTTCGTCCTCTTGCTCTCCTTGCCGGTTTCCGTCTCCTCCAGCCCCGGCGGGGCCTTCCCGCCCTTGGCCTTGGCCGACTGGGGCTGCGCGCCCTTGATGGGTTTCTTGTAGTCGGCCGTCCGGGACAGAAGGTCCGCAAACTTCATGTAGAAGGCCCAGATCTCTTCACCTATGATCAGGCAACAATAAATCACCATGTTGTGGATCTAGGGTGTCCCGAGGGGTATCTTTCAAGTGAGACGCCACACAAAAAAGTTGAGAACCTCTGTTGTAATCTAACAATCCGTGTAATACTAGACTGTGGACTTGGACCCACCCACCCAGCGGAATGATTTCGTTGGGAGCCAGCAGGAATCCGTAGCTCTTTCCCACAGTGTTGTACCACTGCACCTTCTGGTTGTAGTTGAGGTTTACCCCGGAGTACATGTCCGGCCTCAGCTCCAAGGTGAACGTGTACCTGGGGGAGAAAGAATACCCCGGTGATACTAGAGTAAAGTGGCAAAAATTGTTGCTATAACCAATTCAATTTAATCGTGTTTATTAATTGACAATTCCTGTCAAGCTTCGCTCACTTGACGCCCAGTTTCTCCGTGACCCAGTCCTGCGAGTTTCCCGCCAGGGTGTACAGGATCTGAGGGGAGGTGCCCAGGGTGTACTTGGTCTTGTGCGTCGCGTACAGGGCCTCGTTAGCCTGGGAGAACAAACAGTGGTGAAACTGCTGGCAATTGGCTCTGGTACTAGTATAGTCGATCGCCTGTCCCGCCCACCTTCTTCAGCATCCAGTACAGCTCGTTGTGGTGCTGGTAGGTGACGTTGGTGAAGCTCCAGGGCATGAGGATGAGCTGCCCGAAGGTGTGGATGGAGGTGAAGGCGATGAGCCAGTGCCGGATGTAGGTGGCGTAGTCGCGGACGTTGGCGCTCTCGTACTCGGAGAAGGCGGCGTCCCCGCGGAAGGTCTCGGAGCAGGGGTCGCCGTCCTGCGACGCGTGCTCCCACTCGATGTCGAAGTTGCGGTTCAGGTCCACCCCGAAGTAGCTGAGGGAGGCGGCGCCGGTGCCGCAGGAGGCGCTGCCCTTGGAGCTCGGGTTCCGGTTCTTCCTCCAGAACCGGTTGTCCGAGTTGTCCTTCCCCTCCCACGTCTTGACGTAGCCGTCCACGTTGACCACCGGGACGAAGTACCAGCTGAACTTCTCGGCCACCTTCCGGTCCGCGTCCGTCAGCTTGTCGGTCAGCCTGCTCAGCATGTACAGCCCGGTGGAGATGGCTCCCCACTCCCTGGAGTGGATGCCTACACGACCAAATGCGCAATTTGGCAATGTCGCGCAGTTATTGGTTCGCTTTATAAGCTCACCGATCTCAATGAAAATGATCTTCCTGGACTTGCACTGGCTGAAGCAGACCCTGACGGCGTACATCCTCCTGCCTTCGTAGGACCTCCCGATGCCTTCCAGCCACACGTAATTGTACGTCTCTTCATCATAGAAAAAACATGTGTTATACTGTTATAATAAAACAATACTAGATTGGGTTGGTATACTACTCTCACCGTTGAGGTATAGGATGTAGTCGTATATCTCCTCCAGCTTGTAGAACTGCGCCAAGTCCCTGATGCCCTCCTTCCGGATGTCGTACTTCCTGGCCTGGCGGTTCTTCAGCTCGATGGTGGCACGCTCTCGACCGACCAGCTCCTGCCGTGCGATCGAGATGAAAGGGTGCATCTTCTGTCCTCCCCCCACCAAAAAAAGATGGGTTATTTCCCAAACTCACCGATAGGTCCTCCACCTGGACCTCGTAGTTGAGGCCGGCCTCGTCAAAGACTCTCGTCTTCTCGCGCGGGAGGCGAATCTGGGCGACGTCAACAATTATATTATTAGCAACACATGATTTCCCCCCTCTCTGTTTTTTACAGTAGTAAATACTGTACATTACTTGATAGACCCCTTCGCCCCTGTTTGCCGCCCAGAGGTCCAGCTCGTAGTCCCTCCGGATCAACCCCTCCAGGGCCTCCCTCTCCGCCGCCTCCGTCGCCGTCACCGCCACCACGCTGCTCACGTTCGCCGCCTCCACCTCCTCCTCCTCCAGTACCCCCGTCACTCCGGCCAGGGGAAGAACTGGAACCCAAGGTACCCCCCCCGTCTGTAGCCATCGCAAGAACATTCATTTGGAATGGATCAATTGTCAAAGTTTTCCCGGGGCCCCGACTCACGGAGACATGTGAGCAGCAGCAGCGGAACCCGGAGCTCAGAGGCGCCCAGAACAGCAAGTCGGGGATGAGGCGGCAGCAGGAGGAGGAGGAGGACTCGCATGGGACAACATGAAGTCAGTGAAAGAGTGGGACCGGGGTGAAGGGGAGAGGAAGGGGGGGGGGGGAGGGTATATTTTTTGCACCGTGAAATCGCGGAATTGTTCCTTTAATGATCCAGGAATTTTGTTCAAGTCTCAAGTGGAGAAAAGAGGATAGAAAACCTGTCATACTATACAGAATGTTCCTGGGTTTCCAAAAAAAAAAAAGAGCTGGCGCTCTCAATTTTTAACATCCCGCCCGATTTGAATTTTTCTTATACTAATGTTGAAGGAGCAAGGACCAAAGATAAGTGGCAACTCTTTATTTTCCACATCTGCTATTAGCTGTAGCTCAACCTGATCCTGGTTGATTGCTGCTTCTTCGCGACGACGTTCGCCTTCAGCTCCTTCCCCGCCCGGTAGATCCTCGGCGGCTCCACCTCCACCTCCCACCTGACGCGACCGCGGCGACGCTTGCGACGGTTTTTCAGCCTCCGCATCCTGGAAGTAAGGAGGCAGGGTTGCCAGGTGGACATCATTGCCTACAAATGTGCATATTTAAACCTTGAAAAAAATGTTCATAAAAAATGCCTTATTAGCAGCCTCACACTTCTCCCAGTTAGTAGAATTTGTGGCTATTATTTGAACTTGGTGTTTTTTGGTGTTGGTCTCTACATGCTTTCTCAGACCTGGCAACCCTGTAATGCCAGGTCTGAGATCTGTTGGGGATCAAAGTCTTTTTTTTTTTTTACCAAAGATCTACCTGGCTCTCAGTGACACCCTGTCCTCCTCCTTCTCCCGGCTCATCCCCAGCAGGCTCTGGTTGATGGCCGGACTCAGTCTGGGGGACAGCAACAGACCAGCGTGACTTCAGACAGTGAGTTTTTTGCAAATTTGAAAAATGGTCCATAATTGGTAAACAAACAAGGGTGTGGTTTTTTTTTTTTTTTGGCAATTTTTCAACCTAGTTTGAGAATAAAATTCTTCTCTGCAACATGTTAGGAACTTCCTTGTGAAATCTGAAACTGACGCTGCGGCAACCCTGA
>JAAUYM010037491.1_pt1 | contig 10203 bp, 12 predicted proteins | sample 7278001 | NCBI WGS metagenome assembly JAAUYM01 (sample SAMN14350224, study PRJNA611818) | marine sediment metagenome | isolation source: surface marine sediment (1.8m) | place: French Polynesia: Moorea | collected 2018-08
GAAATGCTCTAGCTCACATTTTATTATTTATGCGCCGGGCCCAAAAAGGCCCCCAATTAGGCCCCAGGGCCCATTTTCTAATCTGCTCAAAATTTGGTGGTACACCCGTTAGAATTCCTGTTTGAGGATGCACCCCAATTATAAAATATGCATACTTCTAGCCTAATAATGATCTTCGCCTCACTTTTATTAGACGAGTTATTTGCCGTCCTGTAAGAAAAAAAAGGAATGAATATCGAAAAATTAAGTAAATTCCAAGTACATCGACCCACTTAGTGCGTATTTCATTTTTAATGTTCGGCATGGAACAATTTTGGCGGAAGAGTTAAGCTTAGTTAATACAAATGCGCTTTTTTTCTACCTATGTACGTACTATAGTAGTGCGAACAGGAAGGTGAGAGGTTGCGAAGCAATAATTTTGCGAGGTTGCGTATATTTCAAAACAAGATATTCTGTACTACCAGAAACAAAACAACAAAAAACGTGACTGACGTGAGGTGGAGTGGAGGTGACACGAGGCCTTCCCGTCCTCATCAGATTCTGGTTCCTATCGATCAGGATTAGTCCAAAAATGGAGGTCGATACCGGTCAAGTAAACAAAGCTCATCGCAAGAGGAGTGACAAAGGCCGCAAGGCCAGCGAGGTGAAGAAGCTCCGCCTGAAGAAGGGCGAGTTCAAGGAGGAGGATGCCCGCAAGCGCAACCCCAAGGCCTTCTCCATCCAGAAGGTGGGCAAGGCCGAGAGGCGCGTCCGGAGGAAGGAGGACATCACCGAGAAGAGAAAGCACCTCCCCAAGGTGGACAGGACGCCGCTGGAGCCTCCCCCGGTGGTGGTGGCCATCGTGGGACCGCCCAAGGTGGGCAAGTCCACCCTCCTCCGCGGGCTCGTCCGCAACTTCACCCGCCAGGCGCTGACGGACGTTAGGGGACCCGTCACCCTCGTCTCCGGGAAGAGGCAGAGGTTGACGCTCCTGGAGTGCTCCAACGACATCAACGCTATGGTCGACGTGGCCAAGGTAGCCGACCTGGTGCTCATTCTGGTCGACGCCTCCTTCGGCTTCGAGATGGAGGTCTTTGAGTTCCTCAACATCTGCCAGGTGCACGGGTTTCCCAGGGTCATGGGCGTCCTCACCCACCTCGACTCCTTCAAGAACACCAAGGCCCTTCAGAAGACGAAGAAGACGATGAAACACCGGTTCTGGACGGACGTCTACCAGGGCGCAAAGCTCTTCTACCTCTCGGGCATGGTGCGTGGAGAGTACCAGAAGACGGAGATCCACAATCTCGGCAGGTTTATCTCCGTCATGAAGTTCCGGCCCCTTACCTGGAGGGAGTCACACCCGTACCTCTTGGCCGACCGCATGGAGGACCTGACGAATCCGGAGGAGGTGCGCCTCAACGCCAAGTGTGACCGGAGGGTCTCTCTCTACGGCTACGTCCGGGGCACGAACCTGAAAGCCAACTCGGCCGTGCACATCCCCGGGTGCGGGGACTTTGGCCTAAACGGCGTTGTCTACCTGCCTGATCCCTGCCCGATGCCGGAGACCGTGAAGAAGAAGAGGAGGACGCTGCAGGAAAAGGAGAAGAACATCTACGCGCCTATGTCTGGCGTTGGGGGCATCGTGTACGACAAGGACGCGGTGTACATCGAACTGGGAGGGAGCCACAGCCATGGCAAGAGATCCAACGTCGATCTGGAAGCGGAGGACAACAGGCCGTCTAGTGAGCTCGTCAGGTCTATGATCGACACGGAGAGAACCCTGGACGAAAAGATGGAGGAAAGCCAGGTGCGGATCTTTTCGGACTCGATGCCAATAAGGCCGGAGTACGTCGAGGTGCTGGACAATGGAAAAGTGAGAAGAAAGGTGGTCTTCAGCGAAGATAGTGACAAAGAAGACAGTATCGATGATGACAGTGCTAGCAAAGAAGACCTTGAAAGTGATGATGACGAGTCTGAGAAAGACGAAGCAAAGGACAAAGGCGGATCTAAGACGGGAAAACCTCCGAGAAAGAAGAGCAAAACCACTCCAGAGGGTCTTAGTTTTGACAGTGATGCATCGTCACCGTCGAGTGAAGCAGCAGGTGAAAATCCGCTAGAGACTAAAACACTGTCTCAGAAAAAGGCACGTGCAAAAACTGGGCCAACAAAAAAGAAGGCCGCAGGGGAGCTGGACGACAAGTCCAAAATTGCGGATGCGCTGGCTGCCATTGAGGCTATGAAGCAATCTCATAGCAGATCCGACGCTTACAAAGATGTTGATAGCGATGATGAGAAAGAAAAAGACTCTGAGGAGAGCGAAAGCAGTGAAGAAGAATCTTCTGAGGAGGAAGAGGAAGCGTCGTCAGAAAGATGGAAGCAAGAGCGGATGAAGGAGGCGTCTGATGCCTTCTATCTGCGTGCTTCCAATCCAAAGTCCCTCCGGAAGCTTGTGTACGGCAGCATTGAAGTTGCTGAGACGCATGATGAAGAGGAGGACCAGAAGGAAGACTTCAAGGATTTGCTGCGAGTGGTCAAGTCCGAAACTGAGGCTAGGTCGGGACACGCTGCCACCATGAACCAGCCCGACTGCTCCTTGTTCTGGTCTTCTGGTTCTGGGGGGTCTGGTCGAATGCTGCACGATTGGTCTCTGGAAGAAGTCAAGGACTCCATTCGAGACTGCTTCGTGACCGGAAAGTGGGGTGATAGCGAGGATGCGGAGGCTCTCCTCAAAATGGATCAAGAGGATGACGACGATGTCTTTGGCGACTTCGAAGATCTGGAGACTGGAGAAGTCCACAAGGCACAGGATAAAGCTGCAGAAAGAGGTACTTTTACTTTCCTACTTAAATTTCACTTTGTCAAATGAGTTAAATGTATTTCCCTCCCCCCTCTCCACTCAGACGATGAAGACGCCCCACGGGTAATTGAAGATGAGAAGGAGGTGAAGAAAAAGAGGTTGGAGGAAAAGAAGCGTCTCAAGGCCAAATTTGACCTGGATTATGACGATGGGGAGAAGAGTCATTATGATGACCTCAAGAAGGAAGTCGATCAACAAACAATGGTAAGAGTGTGCTGGTATAAAGAGCAACATCGCGGACATCAGTATTACTAAATTGACCTCCCTTTCGAACATTGCAGTTGAACAGGACTGAATTTGAAGGACTGGACGATTCGCTGAGGGTGCAGTACGAGGGCTTCCGTCCCGGGATGTACGTGCGTCTGGAGATCAGCAAGGCGCCCTGTGAGCTTGTTACCAACTTCGACCCCACCTACCCCTTGGTGGTCGGCGGACTTCAGTCGGGGGAAGATCAGGTGCACTTTTTGTAGCAGTTATACTACTTTTGAGTTTTAAGTACTTGTATGTTGAAACTGCTAAGAAAAAAAGTCATTGAGGCGCTGATGCAGCTTGGACCTTCCTTGTTTTTCCAGATTGGCTACGTGCAGGCGAGGATGAAGAAGCACCGGTGGTACCCGAAGATCCTGAAGAGCCGCGACCCGCTGATCGTGTCCCTCGGCTGGCGCCGCTTCCAGACGCTGCCGGTGCTCGCCGTCACGGAGCATAACATGCGGCACCGGGCCATCAAGTACACCCCACAGCACATCCACTGCGCCGCCCACATGTGGGCGCCCCTCACCCCGCAGGGCACCGGCTTCCTCGCCCTCCAGACCGTCTCTGAGATCAGCGCCGGGTTCAGGATTGCGGCCACGGGAGTAGTGCTGGAGATGGACAAGTCCACCCAGGTGAGTTTCCTCTCTTGAGTTGTAGTACCAGCACCCTAGCGTCCTTGTGGCGTGGAGTAACCTAATACTGTACTTAGTAATCGGTGTGTGTAAATCATGTGAACGTGGTTCCTCCAGGTCGTTAAGAAGCTGAAGCTGACGGGCGAGCCCTACAAGACCTTTAAGAAAACGGCCTTCATCAAGGGCATGTTCAACACCGCGCTGGAGGTGTCCAAGTTTGAAGGGGCGGCGATCAGGACGGTGTCTGGCGTGCGGGGGCAGATCAAGCGCGGACTGAGCAAGCCGGAGGGCGCATTCCGGGCCACCTTCGAGGACAAGATACTGATGAGCGACCTCGTCTTCGTCCGCACCTGGTTCACCGTCCCCGTGCCCCACTTCTTTGCCCCCGTCACCAACCTGCTCATGCCCCTGGAGGAGAAGTGTCGCTGGCGCGGCGCCCGCACTGTCGCCCAGATCAAGCGCGAGAGGGGGGTGAGGGCGCCGGCGCGGGAGGACAGCGCCTACACCGAGGTAGAGAGGGAGCCGAGGGTCTTCGCGCCGCTGACGGTGCCGCGCAACCTGCAGAAGGACCTGCCGTACAGCCTCAAGCCCAAGTTTGGCAGCGGCAAGGGCAGGGACCCGGCTTCGGAGAGGGTGAGCGTGGAGCTGGACTCGAAGGAGAGGAAGGCTCGCAGGCTGATGAAGATGCTCAGCAGCGTGGCTGGCGAGAGGGAGGCCAAGCTGGCGGAGGAGAAGTCCCGGAGGGTGCAGGAGCTCATTAGGAGGCAAGAAGCTGTGGAGGAGAGAAAGTTCAAGAGACAGAAGGAGGCGAGAAAGCAGATAGCACGGACGCTGAGCAAGGAGAGGGCGAGGAAAGAGAGACTGGCAGAGAGGGGTGGTGGCGGCCATCCCAAAAAGAGGAAGAGAAAAGCGATCGACGAGTGACATAACCTGAGGATCAAACAGTCCTCGTCAAGCTGTGAAAAATAGTTTTCCAAGGACACGAATTAAAAAGCATAAATGCCGAATATTATTATGTTTATTCTTCCAAATCTTCAGCGGAGATAATTTGATGTCTAGTTCCGAATCTGTCAGAACTGCGTGATCAAGAAAAAAAGCGTCGATGGAAAAAGGTTACATAAAACTGATTTGGCTGGGGCGGAGGTACATCATGAGATAGGAACATAAAAAAAGTTCTTGGTTTGTATCACACGCCTAACCCTTGATCACTCCAATGGGTCTGAGCTTCACGGTCTTCTTGCTGATCCCGACGGCGTGGCAGGTGTCCACCACGTCAGTCACGTCCTTGTACGACTCTGGCGCTTCCTCCATCACCAGCTTTGGAGACGCCACTCTTAAAAAACGCAAAGGAGTTCAAACATTCGATTTCTCCCCCCCTAAGGCTCGACATTTGTCTTAAACTAACTGTACGTACTAAAAAAGGACAGTACCTGATGGAGATTCCCTTTGCCTCGAGTTTCCTGAGGACCTCCTGGTAGTCGATGTTCCGCCTGGACTTGGCCCTGGAGAGCGCGCGCCCGGCTCCGTGACAGGTGGAGCCGAAGGTCTCCCGCATCCCCGTGTCGGTGCCGGTCAGCACGTAGCTGCAGCTGCCCATCGTGCCGCCGATCAAGACGGGCTGCCCTGTCAACTGAAACACGAAACACGTCTTTCCACCTCTCAGCAAGAAGAATTTTCCTCTGAAGTCCCACCTGATAATCGACGGAGATTAAGGGGTGGTGCGGTGGAAACGCCCTGGTTGATCCCTTCCTGTGCACGAGCAGGGTCTTTGGCCTCCCATCCACCAGATGCTGCTCCATCTTGGCTATGTTGTGAGACACGTCGTAGATGACCTGCATGTCCAGATCGTCCGGGTCAGAGTTGAATATCTGAAACGAAGAAACAAAGGTGTGTGAAAGCAAAAGTCCTTTTTTTCAAAAGATCCTCCTATTACTTTCGCAAAGGCTTGTCTGGTGAGGAAGGTCATTGAACTCCGGTTGACCCAGGCGAAGTTGGCGGCGCAGGCCATCCCCTTCAAGTACTGCTGGCCCTCCTTCGAGTCAATCCGGGCGCAGGCCAGCTGGCGGTCGTTCACCTCGATCTTGTCACGTTTCATCGCCTTCTCCATGGCCACCAGCGCGTCCGTAGCAACCTTCAGTTTTTTTTAAAAAATGCTAGGTTATATCACTAACAGTTAATATACCATAACATACTAGTATGAAAAATTGCCCTCTAATCTGTCTCCCTTGGCCTTTCAGAACAAAGATAAAAATTCAATAAACAAAAATTTGAACAATTTTCCTGCTTAAAAAAAAAGTTAAGCAATTTGCAACGCTCTGTTCCACTGCACTATTCAGTAGTTGCCTGATGTCCGAATCCCCTCGAGCCGCAGTGGATCATGACGACGACCTGTCCCCTGCGGTCAATGCCCATCTGACCGGCGGCGAACTTGTCGAAGATCTCGTCCACCACCTGCAAAAAAAAAAAACCTCATGAGACTGATCCTTCCCGAACACAAAAAATGATTGGGGAAAACACGCGCGGCACCTGTATTTCTGCGTAGTGGTTTCCCGCCCCCAGGGTTCCTAGCTGCGGCAAGCCCCTCTTCTTGGCCCTGGTCGAAACGACGGACGGGTCGGCGTTCAACATGCGCCCGTACTCCTCGCAGTGCTCCTGGAAAGCAACAATGTCACACAAATTTTAGGACACCTCTCTTGGGACATGGGACTCTCTTGGGTCTCTCTTAGGACATTAGGACATCTATTTGGTCACGGCTCATGCCTTGTCCTCTGCCCAGACGTATCCCTCCCTCAGGGACCAGTCCATGCCCATCTCGAGCGCCTCCTCCAGATCCTTGGCGTTCATCGGAATGATTCCTGTATCAAAAAGCATCGGATGCACTTCTTTCACGCAACTTTTTTTCCCCCTCCGAAACTGAAGTTACCCTTTGAGCCGACGCCGACGGGGATGTGGTCGAAGAGGGCCTGCGTCAGTTGCTCCTTCACCGGCTGCACGTCCTTCTCGCTCAAATTGGTCCTGAGGCATTAAATAAAATACAAGTTATTTGGAAAAACTAATGGTACACGCATTCAATCGTTTCACCTGAGCAGCCTGACCCCGCAGTTGATGTCGAATCCGACGCCCCCGGGCGACACGACGGCCGCCGGGTCGCCCATGTCGAAGGCCGCCATGTTGCCGATGGCGAAGCCGTAGCCGCTGTGGATGTCCGGGAGGCCGACGGAGCGGCCGACGATGCCGGGGAGGGCGGCCACATTCGCCACCTGCTTCACACCTGCCGGCAGGAGAGAGAAAAAAACATTCAAGAGGCTGAGAAGAAAGAGGGATGAAACGCTCAGTTACCGACCTGGCAGGAATCCGCCCACCATCCCTGGCCTGCAGGCGTTCCTCAGCTCGTCGAACATGAGCTTCTCGAGGTGGGAGTTGACGTAGAAGACGCCCTCCACGTTCATGTGGGGCTGGAAGCCCTTCTTGATGCGCCAGGCGTTGGGGCCGGCGCGCTCCAGGTACGAACACTCATCCTCGAAAGATCGAACCACCATCTAAGAGAGTAAGTAACATGGTACAAGTCAAAAAATGTCAGTTGTTAACTATCATGATGCTGTTGAGCATAGAGTGATTATATTTTAGTGGTAACTCCAGAATACAACAAAAATATGACGGACTACAAACTACTAAAAATAAACAAGTGTTGACTAGAGTCCTTCCTCCTTCACCACAGGTATCGTCTCGCGTTCGGCTGGTAGTGGAGTGGCTTGTGGTGATCCACCCTCATGTGCTCCCTGTACTTGACGAGGGCCGACGTGCTGAAGCCGCACAGCTTGCAGGCGAAGCGGCTGTGGCTGTACATGTGCTTATATAGGCTGCTGCAGTTCTTGTACACCCTCCCGCACTGGTCGCACGCGGACGGCACCTCCGGCCTGGGGCCGCGCTTGTCCGGCTTCCGCCCGCCGAACACCTTCCTGGCGTCCAGGTTGACGGCCCTCTCGGCCTTCCTCACCTCCTCCAGGTGCTCCGCCCGCACGTGCGCCAGCAGCGCGTCGGCCCCGCCCTCCTCCCTGAGCCCGCAGTGCGGGCAGGCGTTGTCCGGCCCGTGGACGCCCTCCATGTGGCGGGACAGGAACTGCGTCTTCGACACGTGCGGGCAGAGCGGGCACTTGGAGAAGCCCGACTTGTGCACCAGCTGCACGTGCGCCATCTTGGCCCGGGCCGTCTCGAACTTGAGCCCGGGGCACTCGCACGGGTGGTCGCGGTAGTAGTGGGTCTTGCAGTGGTACTGGTACCGCCGGTACTCCCTCTCGTTCCGGATCTGGAAGACTCGGCCGCAGGACGGGCACTGACGCTCAGACTGGAAGCTGCTGGCGTACTCGGCCCGCGCGCTGCCGGAGAGAAGGAAGGACCTGACGACGTTGCACACCTCCGCCCTCATCCGGAGGTCGTTGAAGATCTTGACGATGGCGTCCGACCGCTCCACCTTGGCGTCCGGCCGCCGCAGGGCCCACACGTCGCAGAGGGTCTTCAAGAAGTAGTGGGCGTCCCTCGACCTGTCCTGAGGGTGGCGGAAGCCGAGCTGGTGGGCCTCGACGGGCCCCGAGCCGCTGCGAAAGACCAGCAGCGCCACCGACCGCAGCTCGTCGACCGCCGGAGCCAGGGACAGCTCCAGCTCTAGCAGGCCCTCCACCTGCTCTCCGACGGCGAAGGCCGGCCTGGCCTCGCCGGGCTCGGACTGGCCGTCGGGGTCCTCCTGGGCGAGCAGCTCCCTCAGCTCGCCCTCGGTCTTGTCGCAGTGTCGCCTCTTGGCGAAGAGCCTGGTCCTCGACCCCTGAGCCAGCAGCTCCCCCAGCCCCATGCTGACCATGACGTGCGGCTGGTAGTGCGCCTCGATCTCGGAGAGCCCGAGCACCGCCCTCAGGGCCCTGCAGTAGTTCATGTACTGCGAGAACCTGTCCCCCTCCGACTGAGCGCCGTCGTCGTCCAGGGGCGTCCACGCCAGGGGAAGGCCTTCCACCGTCTTCTTCTTCTTCTCTTCTTCGTCTCTGTCTCCTCCTCCTCCTCCTCTCAGCCCGACCAGCGCCAGGAACTTGACCGCCCTCGACGAGATCTGCCTGTCCAACTTGGCGTTGTCGAGCGGCTCCTGCCCCATCCGCACCTTGAGCACCCCCTGCCCGCTCACCATCTGTGCGTAAGCGTCGGCAGCGTCAGGCAGAGGAGAGAGGGGTCGAGGAGGAGGAGGAGGAGGAAGGGGACGAGCCTCATCCTCTTCTGCAAGCTCGTCATCCTTCTTGCGAAGCTTCCTCCGCCCTCTTCTGCCCTGGCTGGTGCGGTGAACGACGGTGGGCATCGTTGCCCCCTCCTCCTCCTCCTCCTCTCCTTCCTTTTTCAGCCTCTTCCTTTTCCTCTTTCTCCCTTCCTTGAGCCTCTCTACCACCTCGTCAGAGTCCTCTCCCTCCCAAGCAGCCGGATCGACCAATGTGTCGGTCTGCTCTTCCTCCTCCTCCTCCTGGACTTGTCCGGACTCCGCCTTGACGGAGAGCCTGACCGCGCTGAAGTCCACCTTGAGCGCCTCGGTCACCCCGCCGCTCCCTGCAACCAAGTCGGCCAAGTCTTCGTCCACTTCCCTCACGAGGTAGGAGTACACCGAGTCCACGAAGCGCTCGACGCTGGCACGGTCCAGGTCCGGGAGAAAGACGGCGGAGGGGCCGCCGTCGCCGGCCGCCCAAGAGTCCGAGAGGAGGCCCAGCATGGTGGGCGAGATGGCCGCCAGGACGAGGGAGTGGCACAGGATGCCGCCCTCCCCGTCCCCGCCCCCGTCCCCGTCCCTGCGGGGAAAGAGGGCGACGTCGCAGAAGGTTCCCTTCTCTCTCAGCTTCCTCAGGGACCTCCAGAAGTCCAGCCTGGTCTCCTCCGAGGTCGACAGGGCCACGCAGCCCTCAGCCACCCCCGTGGCCATGACGGAAAAGAAATTGATGATGTGATTGTGGCAACTGCCTGACTGTCGGCAGCTTTTTGTTTACTTTTTTTGTGCTCTGTGCCCCTGCTTTCTTTCTGCTGGAGTGGACCGCTGTTGTCTGCAGGCGTTGGCGTCTTCTCCTCTTCCCTCCTCCCCAACCAGCTCCCCCTCCCTCTCCGAAGCTTCGAGCTACGGGGGAAGCAGCTAGAAATGCCTACTATTAGTAGGTAGGGGCCATAAACTATGAACTTTAAACGCATCGTGGTTCGAGTATGTAATGGTAGTAAGATAATATAAAGCAATCTTCTACTGCGCATGTGCTGAGCACACTGATGTTCAATTTGTCTATAGGCATGATGCGATGGGGGTACCGCTAGCAATCTCCACTACTGGTGGAGGGAGTGAGACAAGGGCACTGGAGGTGGGGGGAAGTCCACAGTGTCTCCAAGTGGAAGTGTCCACTCAACTCATCAAACACACAGTAGAAAGATGAACCAGGCTAGCAATCCAGCATCACTAACTAATGCTCCAGCATA
>JAAUYM010084877.1_pt1 | contig 10200 bp, 14 predicted proteins | sample 7278001 | NCBI WGS metagenome assembly JAAUYM01 (sample SAMN14350224, study PRJNA611818) | marine sediment metagenome | isolation source: surface marine sediment (1.8m) | place: French Polynesia: Moorea | collected 2018-08
GGAGCTGTGTATGAGGGAGAGGAGGAGGAGGAGGGCGGAAAGAGGAGAAAGGTTTGCCAGATGTCATTACATAAAAAAATTAAATCTAACCTGACTTGACATAACCTAACCTACTTACATTTTTTATAAATTTCTAAGCTTACCTATTTGTTTATTGGCCACTAGCAAAAAGTACTCACATTTTTTAAATTGCTTTTGGACTTGCTATTTGGCAAACCTTCCTCTCGCTACTTTTTTTGCTATTTCTTAGGTTGGCTAAATTTGACTCGCGATTTTTCTGCTATTTTTGCACTTTTTCTCGCTATTTCGAAAATTTTCATCTGGTCACACTGGTCACGTCAGTGGATCCACCCTTCCCTTCTCTTCCCTTTTTTTTTTGCAAAATAGAGGGGAGAAATCGGTGTAGACGGTGATCAGATCACTGATCAGAGTGCAAAAATGTCTTCTACGTCGGCCCTTCTCTCGTGGGCCTCCTCCTGCCTCGGGAAGGAGCTCTCCTCCCCGGCGGACTGCGCGGACGGGGTCGACGTGGCCAACCTGCTCAGCCGCGTGGACCAGAGCCACTTCACCAAGAAGTGGCTGTCCACGGTCAAGCAGGGGGTCCCCGCCGAGAACGTCCGCCTGAAGAGCAGCAACGTGAAGAAGGTGCTCGCCGCCATCACCGAGTACTACGCCGACGTCCTCGGACTCTCCCTGGACGACGGGTTCAGAAGGCCTGATGCCAACAAGGTGGCGGAGGGAGACGAGGAGGACACCGGTGAGGGGAGGGAGGGAGGAAGGTGACCATCATCATGCAGGTGGTGTGAGAAATGCTGCTTGCCTCTCTCTTTCGTCCTCTAGGTCGCCTGTTGCAGTTGGTGCTGGGCTGTGCGGTGAACTGCGAACAGAAGCAGGTCTACATCGAGTCCATCATGGCCCTGGAGGAGTCCGTGCAACAGGTCATCATGCAGGCCATTCAGGTTAGAGGGACTCGCCAGACAGGAAGCAAACTGGCCAGTTGGTCTCATTAACGCTGCTGCATTCCCGTCTGCAGGAGTTGATGCACCTGCAGAGCCCCAGTGCGCATGCGCAGGAGGCGTCCGATGTGCGGAGGTTGGCAGAGGAGTTGGCGGAGGCCAACAGGGAGAGGGAGGCGCTCAAGCAAAAGGTAAGTGACAGAACGTGTTTGTCTTCAACTCGGATCTGCTCTCTAATTTTGCTTCGCGCCAGGTTCACGACTTGGAGAACAAGGTCAACTTGGTGGAAGACGAGAAGAACAACATTGCGATGGAGTACGAGCTCTTTCAGAAGAAGGTTGGTTTTCGTACCACGTCGGCATCCCCCCCGCTAGCTAAGCTCACCCTGCTAACCTTGTACGTAGTACTATTATTGCCCACCCCCTTGCAGTCGTCCGGCTCCGACCCGTCCGCCTCGTCCATCGCCGGCTCAGACTCCGGCATCCTGAGTAAGGAGCTCAAGCGCCAGCTGGAGTCCCTGCAGGAGGAGCTGTTCAAGTCCGAGGGGCAGAGGGACGAGGCGTCGGCCAGGGCGGACGTTATGGAGAGGCAGCTGGAGGAGTCTAGGGCAAAGGAGGCCGACATGCAGGTCAGTACTTAGTGGTGAGGTGCCTTTAGTTTGAGACTTCTTTTAAGAACTTTTGCTCTCCTTGCATTCCCTTGGCAGAAACTTGCTGACCAGGCTCTGAAGCTGAAGGACGAGGTTGACATCCTGCGCGACGCCGCGGACAAGGCTGCCAAGTACGAGGCCACCATCGAAAGCTACAAGAAGAAGCTGGAGGACTTTGGCGACCTCCGCAGACAGGTCAGGATCAAATTTTTTAGATCTCTCTGTACATAGTAGTAGTGCAAGTTAGGGTTTTTCCTACGTTTTTTTTAATAACCGTAGGTAAAACTGCTGGAGGAGAAGAACACCGACTACGTGCAGCGCAACATGGAGTTGGAGGATGATGTTAAGAAGACCGGCAACTGGCGCCCGCAGGTGGAGACGTACAAAAAGCAGATCGCAGAGCTGAGGGCCAAGGTGGACACAGAGACCAAGAAGTCGGACAGGTGAGCATGGAAAAAGAGATGGTTTTGTTCGCGTAGCGAGTTTATCGTCGCGTCGCTTTCCACCGCACCGCGTCGCGTAGGCTTGAGTTCGACAACAAGAAGCTGCTGGAGAAGGTCGAGGCGCTGTCGGTGGAGCGTGACCGGCTGCAGGCCGAGAGGGAGGAGCTGAGGGCGCGCAATGACGAGATGGCGGACGAGATCAACTTTGCCGGATCCCGCGGCGTCGGCGGAGACGGGGGGAAGGGGTTGGCGGAGGACGGCGAGCCGGAGTCGGGTGAGTGGATAGAAAGTGGCCGGATCCTTTTTGCCCCCCCCCCCCCTGTTGACGACAGGAATGTGTATTCCTCGTTCGGCTGCAGGGACCCTAGAGATGATCCCGCCGTCGGTGAAGGAGCGTCTGGTGCGGCTGCAGCACGAGAACCGGCGGCTGCGGTCCCAGCTGAGTTCCGGCGGAGGCGGCAGTGGAGCAGGTGGCGTTGGAGGTGGCGGCACGGCGGACTCGGACCTCATGCAGACTATGGTGGACGACCTCAGGGAGAGGGAGAAGAGTCTGGAGGCTGAGAACAGGTGAGGCTGCTTTCTGTTTGTATGCGTCCTAGTATATAGTACAGGTACATGTGTCTCGTTAATTATGCTTCTAGAAAAGCCAATCAGAAGATCATGGAGCTGGAGAGCAAGGTTGAAGAATTAAGCAGTACACAAGTAAGCAAAGAGTACATTTTAAATAACTTGCACACGTACGAGGATCTTCAAATTCTTCTTGTTTTGTACTATACTTAGGGTGCCGCACCAAGGATTCCGGGCTCAAGGGAGGAACTTGAGTTGAGATTGGCAGAGGCCAACAAGAAGGTCAGAACTTTTGCTTGCCTGACGAATTGACATGCAAAGAAAGACACAATTCTTTTCTTAACGTGAAAACAGGTGGCCCTTTTGAACGAGACTCTCCAGCAGAAGGAGGTAAAGGTCCACGTGATGGAGGAAAAGTACAAGAAGTACGTGGACAAGGCGAAGAGCGTCATCAAGACCCTCGACCCGAAAGGTACGCTGGGCGGGACTTACAGGAGCTGCGCCTCGAAACATGTAAAACACGGGGCTTTTTTTCCTGCTTGAACGCCATTGCAGCTCTCGGAGGTCAGCAAGGTGTTGGGGGAGCGGCCTCCGCGGCCTCCAACGAGGTGACCGCGCTGAGGAGTCAGATCTCAGACAAGGACAGGCTCATCGAGACTATGGAGCAGGTGAATCCTGAACTTCTCTCACTAATCCTCCACAACTCCACATGTACCGTCTCGTTAACGATTTAAAGGAGTGCTTTTCTCACTTACCGCTTACTTTAGGTACTTCATAAAAAAAAAGTGCTTGTCAAATTCCTCAAACCGATTTCACCTACTGTCCTCAGGACAACGAGAAGGCTCGCGCCGTCCGTGAGATGGAGGAGCGTCTCATCTCCTCGGCCTTCTACAACCTGTCCATGCAGATGCACAGGAATGCGACGGAGGCCAGGCTCAACAGCCACCAGGGGGGAGGAGGGGCGGGGCAGCAGCAGCAACAGCAGCAGCAGCAGCAACAACAACAGCCACAACACCAGGGCCAATCCTTCCTGGCCAGACAGAGGCAGGTGGCTGCTGGAAGCGGAGGAGGAGGCAGGGCTGCCAGGTCGCACCAGTTCGGATCGTCAGACTTCGCAGATTACTGAAGGGAGGGGAGGAAAAAAGAATGGACTGTTGTAGGCACTTAGCACAAGGAAAAAACTCTATCATTCCCAGAGGCCTTTTAAGAATCTCTGTTTTAATAATTTCAGTAAGAAATAATGTTTTGTACTGCAATCTTTCTCGCCATTAACTCTGTTAAGCTTCTATCTTCGCTTGCCATGTTTTTGACCACTTTCTCTCATATTTGTTGTATTTTTTTTCTTTATAGTATACGCGAAAACTAGCTCATACCAAAGATTGTTAATCGCATAATATCGAGACGTATTTTTGTATTCTTTACAAAAAAGAAAAGAAAACCAGCAGATACTACGATTCGAGAACCTAAATAAATCTATTTGACTTGTTCCTCCACCTCTCTTTCCCTTTGTCTCTTTCTCTCTCTCTTTCTTTTTCCTGCTCGCGCCAATATTTGCGAAATTCCAATGAGTCTAACATCCAACAACAAAAAGTGGGTCAACACGGGCTCGTTTGTCCGTGGTTCAATCGCGCATTATGTAACCGTCTTGCGTACCGTATCACGTGTGTGTCGTGGCTGGGGGTCTGGGGAGGGGGAGGAAGGCGGGATGATTGTGTAACAGATTTTTTACCACCGGGGGGGGGGGGCGGTTTCTACTCTTAAAAGGGGGGCAGGAGGGAAGGAAGAGGAGGTGATGACGCCACCGGTTGCACAATAGCAGTTTTGGGGACAGGGAAAATACGCAAACGTTACGTGGAAAACAGGATCGCGTGGCGACTAACCGCGACCATTCATGTGTACTCACTGCATGTCGCCCACAATAGTATTCATGTACTACTGTACTAATGGCAATACCATCTGAGCAAACAGTAAAATTTGTGTTTGTAAGCACAATGGAGAAAGCATTTATAGTTTAAGACAGAACAATTTAAGCTCAAACGCATTTAAAAATGAAACTTTTCATTTTTAAATGCGTTAAATGTTAGGCCAAGAAATCTGCTTTTGAGTGAGTAGGGGCAATTAAAAGCAAGAATGAAGAAAGAGAATGTGGACAAATGTTGTCGGTTGTTGATTGGAGGGAAGAAGGGAAGGAAGGGGGAGATGGCCACCCGAAATGGGTTCCTTCTCTCTCTCTCTCTCTCTTTTGCTGGTGGCGGCGTTTCTCGAATCCAAACCGGCCGCGGCCAAAGAATAGGCTGATTGCATGGGCAGGGGACGGGGTGGGGTGAAAGAGGGTATAAAAGACAGGAGACAGCGGGTCAGATCCATCAGTCAGCTTTCCACAAGCAGGACTAACGCAACAAATCAGTAAGTAACATTCAAGAACCGCCCCTACCAAAATTAAAAAGGTTTTACAAGGCTGTTGTTGCTCTTGCCCCTACCTGTTGCTGTTGCTGTGGCTTCTGCTACCCCTGTTGTCGTTCCTGTTGATCTCTGAGGTAGCAGCAATCTTAGTTCAGCCCCTCCGTCTCTCTTTGCAGCCATGCAGTTCTTCCTTGTTTGCTCCGCCTTCCTCCTCATCGCCTCCTTCATCTGCACCGAGGCCATCTTCACCGGCGGCGTCGGCATCACTGCCGGCGGTCTCCTCGCCGCCGCCTTGGGTGTCAAGGCCCTGGCCGGCTTCGGACTCCTCCTGGCCTCCAAGAAGGGCGGCCGCAGGGGAGGAGGCAAGGGACACGGGAAGGGACGCAGCCGCTACGGCCGCTCCGTCGCCGCCGTCGAGGACATCCCGGCCCTGCTCAGCGAGGCCGCCCTGGACGACGAGACCGACTGCGCCAAAAAGTTTGTCTGCGAGACCCACGCCAAGGCCCTGGAAGCCCTGGACGAGACCGAGAGGGCCATCTACCTGCTCTTCGGCCCCGGCAACAGCATCGATGTCTCCAGCGAGTCCGTCCAGTTCGACCTGGCGGCCCTGGTCGGTCGCCGCGCCGGAGTCGCCCAGTGCCAGAAGGTCTACGCCAGGTGCCAGATGGACTCCGCTCAGATGAGGCAGGCCATGACGGCGTGAGAAGGAGGACGCTAGTTCCTATAGCCAAAAAAAGTGTTCAAGTTTTTGAACCTGCTATTGGTTCATATTACCGTTTTGTTGTTAGTTGGTCGGAAAAGAGAAAAGCTGAAATAAAAACACCCTACTATACAGTATTATGAACCTCGTTGTTCCTTCTTAATTTGGTGGTACAAAGTTAATTTCAGCGGCTTCTCACAGTGCTCACCTTTGTTGGTGGTGCTGATAAAACCACTTCTTGCATTTTTTATAGTTTCGTTGCATTTCTTGCGTTGTGCTAGAAAAGTTAAAGCATCTCGTGCAATAATAATTTAGAAAGCTTTGGAAATTATTTAAGTGGCCTTTTTACTCTATAAATGAGCTCGCTCAAATAATCTTCAATTTCTTGGAATTGTTACACAAAAAGTCTAGCAAGAGCACACGTATTAACCTTCCTTTTTTTCTAGGCTTTCAGTGCTTTAGGAGTTTTTATTTTTCAACACAGTTACAGTACACCAAGCAACAGAATTTCAATGACCCACATTACACCTGTGATAGTAGAAGTACATGAACCTATATCACTGTAGCATTAGATGACTCCGCTGTTCGCCTACATCTGTCTTATTGATGTTATTGGGTAGGACACTAGGCGGGTCTCCTGAACGACCGCGGTGGGCGGCGGCGGCGGCGCCTGAGGACCCTGCGGCGGGGGCGGCGGCGGCGGACCAGCAGTCACCGGCGCAGGACCAGGCGGGGCCGCGACGGCGATAGTGGCGCCAGGTGGAGGTTGCTGAACTAGCAGGCTGCTGGTGGGAGGAGGAGGCGCAGCCGGCGGCGCGGCTGCCTGCGTCGCGTCCGCCAGGGCCATGGTGATGGTGGCGGCCGGGAGGGATCCGTGGGAGACGGCGGACAGCGTGATCTCCGGCGGTGGCGGTCCCGCGGCGGGGGCGGCGGCGATACTGATGGACGGCGGCTGCACGGGTACGGCAATGCTGACGAGTGAGGACGGAGGCAGATTCGGCGGAGGCGGCGGCGGGCCCGGCGGAGGCGCCGCGGCAGCCGCCGTCGGGGCCTGCGGCGGAGCCGGAGCGGTCGCGGCAGTCGGCGGTGGGGGCGGCGCCTGCGGCGGCTGCACAGATATCTGCGGGATCCCGCTGTGTAGTGCGCTGACGACGGTGGTGCTGGCCTTGACACCCAGCCTCAGCTGGGCGTTCTGGTCCAGGAGGAACTCGTTGGTGGTTGAGAGATCGTGGACCTGCTTCTTCAGCTCCTCAACCCTGTCCTTCAGCAGCATGTTTTCCTGCCGTAGCATTTCCATCTCATCCCCGTGTCGACGCTGATGCTGCTCCTGCTGCTGTTGTACCCTGCCCTCTTCTCCCTTCTTTAGGACCATCTTTCTCCTCTTCATCAGGGGCTGTAGCTGCTCGTGGTGCTGTTGCTGCTGCTGCTGCTCCCGCCAGTCTGGGGCGGCCGCGGTGGCTGTCCCCGCCATCGACGTGGTGGCAGCCGTCGCGGAGGACACGCTCTGGTATACGGCGCCGGCAGCCGCGGGCTCAGAGTAGCCCGGGCCGCCGCCGCCTCCTCCACCTCCTCCCTGCGGGTGGTACCTCTGGTCGGGATTGTACCCCATGATGGCGGCGGCGGAGGTGTCCGAGGTCGCTGGGACGGCTTCGCTCCTGACCTTGTGCTGTTGCTGTTGGTGCTGTATACTTCTGGTCAGTTCGAGGTCGTACTGCTTGGGCGTGATGTGGCGGAACTTGCAGCTCGCCCTGTGGCACTCGGACTTTAGGAAGTCCTTGCAGATTGGCCGCTGTCCGAACATGGTGGGCATGTCCGGAGCAACTCCCTTGCGGATGGCCTGCAGTGGGTGGGAGGGAAGGAAAAAGAAGACATATATCATATATTTTCTTTCACTTTCACTGTGTTCTCTGCATGCATTATGACTACCTGGTCCCTGAGGTGGGGAGGCAGGTACCCCGTGTTCCTGAAGTCCTCCTCCTCTGCCCTGGAGCAGTGGAGGAACCTGCAGTGGCCGCGCTGGCAGGTCAGGTTCTGAAAGTCGTGGCAGAACACGATGGTGTCCTGGTGCCTCTCCCCCCCAGTCGCCGCCGCCGCCACGATCGTCGTGGCGACGGCATTCTGCCTAGTGTGTTGTTGCTGTTGCTCCTGTTGTGTTGTGCTGCTGCTAGGCTGTACCCCTGACGTCCCGGAGCCGGAGGGGACGTGGACGTGGTCGGGCGTCGCTGCCGCCGACTCGGGGTGCCTGAATTTGCATTTGGCGCCCCTGCTGCAGGTGTTCCTCAGAAAGTCCCTGCAGACGCTGTTGTTGCTGTTGTTGTTGTTGCTGTTGGAGCCGGAGGAGCTCTTGTTGCCGCCGGTGGCGCTTTTGCCTGCAGCCGACATGCTGTTGGCGGCACGCTTGCAACCTGAAGAAGGCCAGAAACAGCAAGTCGTCCGACCAACTCTCCTTTCCTGCAATGGCAAATTTGCGCATGAACCGTCCTTCCTTACTGTTGCTTGCTCTTGGAACATTCACTTTGGTAGTCATTCTTCCCAAGCGGCCAACATAACGACAAATTTGAGAGCGACCTTTCCCACTCTAGTAAATATATCACTTTGGTTGAAGCGCCTTTTACTATCCGCAGTCCCGTACCGTTTGAGGTACAGTTTAATGCTTATCCATGCGGAGTATTTTTCTACCTCACTCCTTCCTTCCTGTCTTCTGTTACTTTGGTCTCTGAAGTCTGACTGTGCTTGCTGCATCGGTCTCTTGACCTGAACCTTTCTCCAGTTTCTCTAAGTCTCTTTCTGCTGACGCCAGTTGGAGAGAAGCTTCCTAATCGTGCAGCCCAGTTGGCCATCTCGGCCTGCCAGTTGCCACACTCACCCACCCAGCCTTTGACGGTGGTCTCTATAGTTGACGAAATGTGCTACAGATGGCGCCACTGCATCCAAATCACAAGTCTCAATCAACGGCGACACGTTTGACACGACATCTAGTGAGCAAGCCTGTACCTATAACCTGCCATCATCATAATCATCATGCCGTTAAGTCCGTTACATGTACAGCATTTATTTGTCGGAATGGCGGTTGGATCCTTCCTCTTTCTCATCCCTCTGCGCCTCCTTCCTCCATTTCCACCCTCTGCCGGGTCATCTCCGCCACCTCCGACGACGCCTCCTCGTCCAGAAGCTCGAACAGAGAGAACCTGTCGGAACAGAGACGGTTCGGTTCGTCTTGGTTCATCGGGCACCACCCACCCAACCACCCACCTGAGAGACGCGTCGTAGGCGTGACTGAGCGTCGTGTCCCAGAGCATCACCCCGTTGTTGGCCAGGGCGAGCACGCAGGCGCGAAGGCGGGAGAGCGACTCGCGGTCCGGCCTGAGACAGACATAAACAAAAAATGCCACAGATGTCTATAATAATTTGTTGTTTCCGGTAGACGTGTCACACATTGCCGTACCTTGCCACTGTCCTGGACAGATCTTGCGAGAATCCTCCTCCCCCCGTCCCTTCCCCCTCCTCCTCGGACTCCAGCACGGTGGGGGACAGCCAGACGAACCCGTTGTTCCCGAGGATGACGCTCACCCCGCAGGGCAGCCGGTGGAAGTGGGTCTTCCTCCTCTTCACCAGGCTCGGGGAGATCTTCACCAAGGTTCCCTGCGCTCCGCCGAGGAAATGAGAATTTGCTACTTAATCTGTCCTAACTGTGTTGCATTTGCTTTTTTTTCCCCTCCTGACCTGCGACAGCTTTCCGTACTTGAGCGACCTGGTGTGCAGCGACGCGGCGCCGTCGTTGTACAGCTGCTGCACCTCCGCGCTGATGAGGTCTCCCTCCTTGAGGTACCCCCTCATGGCCAACTCGTCCTCCGCCGACCGCCTCCTCAGCTCCCCGCCGGGCAGGTTGACCGAGGACAGCAGCAGCACCGAGTCCAGCCTGGAGTTGGTCTCCACCTTCCACCTCCTCTGCTGCACCTCTGTCACGCGCCCGACCACCACGTCGCCGATCTCGGCCTGGTACTTGGTCTTGGGGGCGGCCACGGAGACCAGCTTGTTCACCCTCTGCACCACGCCGGCCACGGAGGAGAGCAGCGGCGCGCCGTCCGCCGCGCTGCCCACGTAGGTGCCGTGGCCGCGCATGAAACCGGCGTCCCTGGTGATGACGTCCCCGGGGGCGACGAGCCTGGCCTCGGGCACGCTGGAGGTGTCGGGGGCGTCCTCGTCCTCGTCCTCGTTCCTCCGGGCCCTCCTCCTCTTGCCGCGGCTGGAAGAACCGACGTGGATGCGAATCGACGACATCCTGGCGACCTTAAATAAGAGACAGAAGGTCAATGGACATGATAACAAGTTGATAACCTTTAAGGCATTTGCAAGTCACTTACTGTTCAACTAAGCCAACGGCCGTTGTCGTGTTGGACACACCAGTTCCCGTTAGATCACTGAAGTTAAGCAACATTGAGCCTGGTTAGTACTTGGATGGGTGACCGTTCAGGGCTGCCA
>JAAUYM010035461.1_pt1 | contig 10197 bp, 16 predicted proteins | sample 7278001 | NCBI WGS metagenome assembly JAAUYM01 (sample SAMN14350224, study PRJNA611818) | marine sediment metagenome | isolation source: surface marine sediment (1.8m) | place: French Polynesia: Moorea | collected 2018-08
CGATCGCATGCTAAAAGTCCAAAAAATATTTTTAAGCTCCATTTATGCTCCGTCTTCCCCCCTGATAACTTTTGACGCAAAATAGCCCCGCCCTAGCACTCGCACGATAGATTGGCCTCACTTTGGCCTCGGATTATTGGTCGGGACATTGCTTCTAAGGGCAGGATCCCATGCCTCCCAACGTGTATGATTTCATGCATCAATAGAGAGTCGATACGTTATCACAGCAGCTGCATTTGGGGGACCAGGTTATTTTTTGCTTTTCGTAACCCTCTCCTTCCTCTTTTTTACATGTTTTTTCACTTTCTCCTTCCTCTTCTCTGCCTGTTGGCTCTTCACGGCCTTTTTCCTTTCCTGTAAAAAAAATTAATTAAGTATAGCTTCCTCGAAAAAGAATAGAAGAAAGTTTTTAAGAATTATTTTCCTCAAACCTTCTTGCTGTCCGGAGATTCGTCTCTTGGCCGATGGCTGTCTACGAACTTTACTCTCTCCTCTTCTCCTTCCGTTCCAGACCCACTCGTTTCTTCTCCTTCCTGGTCTGAGCTCTCGTTTTCCCCGCCGCAAACTTCAATACCGGTGACAGTTTGATAGGGGATGTCCACAATCTCCCCCGACTTCAGCTTGTTGATGTCCTTCATGGGCATCGGTACCTGATGTCAGTGATGTGGACAATAAAGTCATGTTACAACACAATCTTACTGCCACGTGTCTCTTTTCACCTCCTCCAGCGTCCTTGGGATGTAGATCTGCGTGAACACCTTCTCCTCCTCTGCCCGCCCTCCGTCCTCTCCCTCCTCCTTCCTGGCGGTGTTCATTTCCTCCAGCCTCCTCTCGGCGCCCTCCCCCGCGGAGGCGAACGTGGGGTCCACCACGAAGTCGAAGAGCGCCCTCACACCCAGCACGGCCACGCCCTTGCGACGGAAGAACTCAGTCAGGTTGAAAAGGTCCTTCCGCAGGAACTCCAGCGCGCTGGGATGGTCGTGCTCCACCGACTGGGAGACGTCGATAACGAAGGCCTTGGCCTCGTGATACAGCAGGTTGTACTCGCTCAGGTCGCCGTGCACCAGCTGGCAGTCGTGGTAGAGGCGGCGGACGGTCAGGCAAAGGTCCCAGTACAGCTCGCGGCACTTCGACTCCGACAGTTCCACATCCCTGGAAGTGTTGAGGTGGTTTTTTTTGGTGTGTGTGTGGGGGGGGGGGAGTGACCATTGGGAAGAAAAGGAGCAGTCAAACTCACCTGAGCCTAGGTGCAGGCCACCCGTCGGTTCCGAGAAAACCCATGAGGAGGACATGCGACCGCAGCAAGATTGGCTCAGGGCAGAGGATCCCGTGGTTGTGCAGCCTGGTCAGGTTGCGCATTTCCTTCTCCGCCCAAGTCCGCACCATCTTCCGAGGATTCTTTTTCCCGTAGCCCTGCCGGAAGCGGAACTCGCCTGTCACGTACTTATCGCGGTCCTTGAACACCAGAATGGACGTCTTGTAAATCTGAAAAGAAATAGGAAAAGCATCTCAGTTGGGTTGGTAGGTGGAGTAACTTGAATATGATGTGAATATTCTCTCCTAAATTTCATATGTAGTAAACGTACTAGTACACCACCACCGCCCCTCCCCATTTTGTGACCCTCTCAGCCTACCTTGATTGCTCTGTCTTCCCCACCCTTGGTGGTGCAGTGGTACACATTGGCTTCCTTTCCCGTCGAGATGCAGCCGTTGATCTCCGAGATGAAGCCCCGGTTGAGCAGCTTAAACAAAATCATCCTTGTCCTTGGATCCATAACCTGCTCCATGGTGGCCCGGTCAGCTTTGTCCTTTATCCGATACCTGAAGATGCGGGAACACAGTAACAATCAGTAGGTAGATGATGATAGTAGCACAACAGCCAGTACAGCAGCAGCATTAATTTAATCACCTCTCCTTATCCGCTCTCCTGTTTTGTTCAAGCACTGGATTGATCGCAGACCCCGCCAGACGAGAAGGACCCTCGTACTTCTCCAAGTTTATCTTCCCGGCAAACTTCTTGAAGACTTTGTCCGGAGGTTGGAACTTGGTCACGCTCCCGCCACTCTGGTTGGTCGAAGAGGACTGCCTGTTGGGGTGGCTGCCCTTCCCTCGCACGACGTGTCCGTCTTCTCTCTCCTCCCATTCGTCGTAGCTGTCATCATCGCCTTCAAAGGAGTCGTCCGCGTCATCATCATCATCATCCTCCGCAGGGCTGGACTCGTCTGTGGGAACATCGGAAACACCTCCCTTCGAGTCTCTCCACTGCACCACATGGTTTGGTTCGGCCAAAGGGACCCTTTTCTCCACGTCCAGCCCGTCTTCCTGGCCCTCCTTCTCTTGCTCGGCGTCGTCAAACTGCCCTTGGCTGACGACGGTTTCTGCATTCATTTTTCTACGCAATACTGCAAAAGAAGTCAAGTGCAAGGTGCAATAAAGAAACAAGAGATGGTGGTCAGTTTGCTGCCAACTGTATTAAAGGTGTAAAATCCCCTGTTCTGCAAGCTTACCTTATCTAATAATTAATATAAACTTTTTGTTCTCAGTGTTTTCTTCCTCAGTAAAGTCGTTCTTGGCACAATTTTCAAACTCGGCAGCATAAGACCTTATAAAATTGTGATCCTCACATCCACCACAGCACCTTGCTGGTGTCCTTCCTCGTGTCGTGTGTTGTTTGTTTGCATCACGGTTCAGGCCACGATCAGCTGCTGTTTTGCCAGCGGGGAGGTTGCGTTACGATAAGACTCAAACATTCCGACCGATATTGAATTAGGGAAGCATTCAACAACAAACAAGTACCTGTCCTATAGGTGCGTTTGTTGCTCAAACACTTAATAGCCTTAGATATATTTTTATTACTCAGTGTCTTCCTCTCTTGGGTGAGCTTGCCCAAAGACGTCGACGAAGGGTCTGGATCCCTGATGGCTCCGGGTCTGGAGAGGGCACCAGCGAGATTCCTGTCCCTGTCCTCCGGCGGCCTCGTCCTCTTGGAGACCTGTCCTGGTCTCGCCTCTGCCACGTGTCTCCGGACGCTGTCGAGGCATCTGGCCAACAACAGGAAGTTGGTCGCAGTTCAACTCGACTCCAACCGGATCTGCGACGACGAGTCGGTCGAGGGAGGCGTCCTCCTGGACTATTGGACGAATCGAGAGGGATCCATTCCGCCGCCGTCGACCATCCTCTTGGACGTCGCCGCCGCGGCCAAGGACGCCGAGGATGCTTGCGTGGCGGTGGTGGACAGTGTGACTCCCCTCATCCTCGCCCACGGGGTCTACGGCACATCGAGGCTCCTCTCCGCCATCCTGTCTCATTCCGAAACGGTCGTGGCAGTCTGCCTGGGCGGGTGCCACGAGAAGAGCCAGCTGGAGGCGCTGAGGGGCATCGCCCAGACGTCCATCCGGCTGGAGGAGAGGGAGGAGCACGAGGAGGGAGGGCTGTTGGCAAGGACGGTGCGCAGGACGGCGTCCGGGAGGACAGAGGTGTCTCGCGAGACTGTGGATGTGGTGGCGGGAAAGGTGAGGGCGAGGAGCGCGGACGCACGGGGCCGGCAGTTGGCGCAGAAGGAAACGCAAGAGGGGGAAGAGTCGGCCGAGGACGCCATCTCGCGAATGACCACCTTCAACCTGGGACTGACCCAGAAGGAGAGGGAGGCCAAGGAGAAATTGGTACTGCCGTTTTTCAAGGAAGAGCAGAAAGTTCTGGAGGAGGAGGAGGAAGAGGGCGTCAGGATCCAGTCCGGGAGGGCGAAGGAGACATCCGGGATGATATACTATTCTCCCGAGGACGTGGACGATTGGGACGACGAAGATCCGGATGATGATCTGGACTTTTAGGGCTCTCTTCAAGATGATCTCCTCGCCAGCCAGGCGCCTCACCAAAGTGAGGCTGAAGCACCTCATACCCTTGTTGGTCGTAAGCTACTTCCTCTGTGACTATATGGGTGTGTTCGTGCACTACAGGGAGCTGGACTATTACGCTGACTTCTCTTACCCTCTGGAGGGGGACATCCACTCTTGGGTGGAGGCCATGAAGAAGGGAGAGGAGCCGGCGGTGGCCCCTATTAACCCGCATGAGCACCGCATGCTTCGGACGGCCAAGGGAAAGTGCGTGGAGGAGGACGGGGTGCACTATGTGCCTCTCAGGCTGGTGTTCGTGGTCAAGTCGGCGCTGGAGAACTTCCACCGTCGGGCGGCAATCCGGGAGACGTGGGGGTTCGAGCGGCGGTTCTCCGACGTCCCCGTGCGAACCGTCTTCTTGGTGGGCAGCAGGGAGGATTCGGGAGACGTCATGGCCAAGGTCGAGAAGGAGCACGAGCTGTTCGGGGACCTGGTGCAGGGCGACTTCCACGACAACTACTACAACAATACGCTGAAGACCATGATGGGTCTACGCTGGGCCACCGAGATGTGCCCCACATCGCGGTTCTACCTGTTTGTGGACGATGACTACTACGTCTCCGCGCGGAACCTCCTCCGCTTTCTGAGGAACCCCGTGCACTATCCTCGCTATCTGGAGGAACCCGTGCTCTCCTTCGACGGAGACGAGGACGACCCAGCCAGGTCCGTGCGCAAGAGCAGGAAGCTGAGGCAGCTGGTGGACTTCGACCTGCCGGAGGACGCCAGGCTGTACTCTGGCTACGTGTTCCACTCTCCTCCGCACCGACACAAGACCAGCAAATGGTACGTCTCGCTGGACGAGTACCAGTACCACCTGTGGCCGCCCTACGTCTCTGCTGGGGCCTACGTGCTCTCCCGCCAGGCCCTGGTCGACGTCTACTACGCCTCGTACTTTGTCAAGAGGTTTCGCTTCGACGACATCTACCTGGGCCTGGTGGCCAAGAAGGTCGACCTGGAGCCGTTCCATTGCCCGGAGTTTCATTTCTATCCCAAGCCGTACAGCGTGGGTGGCTACCGCTACGTGGTGGCCTCACACGGCTTTGGAGACCCGGCGGACCTCAGGAAGAAGTGGTACCAACAAAAGGAAGCTGGAAATGCTTGAACACTGCACACTGTACCTTGCTTTGAGAAATCTTGTTCTTCAGGAAGAATAAAACTAGGGAGTGGTGACAAAATTTTATCGGGTGTTTTTCTGGGACGGGGGTGGAAAATGATTTTTCTTTTTTAACTTCACGTTGGTTCCAACAGCATTTATTGGAGTTGTGACAAATACTGTACAGGAATCGTCTGTCGTAGATCTAACCGTTCTTTCATTATTCGTAGGATTAGTTTCGGTAACTACTGGGTAAAATCATAGTTTTTTGTTGCCGGGCTAGGTAGTCAACAGTGAACCAACGACCGTTGACAATGCTGGATATGGTTTATTGGTCCCATGGTCTTTTTGAAATGAAAGAATCCGCTTCAAGACTCGTGCTACTACCGTACTATGTACATATATTTAAACCTGGTATGAACTAAAGACCAAATGGATTAAAATTGTCCTTTTCAGCCGAGGAGGTACCGCGCATCTGACAAATTCTATCTATCCATCTACTGGTACTGACAGTAGTGCTTGCATCCGATGGCGCACTGCATGTGTCCTGCCTTAAACCAGGCCCTAAGGCATGCCATGTGACCCCCGTGGGCGCAACCCTGGCACCAGACGAACATGCCCCTGGACCGGCGGTGGCAGACGCAGCACCTGGTGGCCATGGCCTTGCACCTGCGGCACACCCAGCAGGCGCCAGTGCCCTCGGTAGGGATCAGGGCCTTGGAGCAGTTGGAGCAGTTTGAGTAGTAGAACGTCGAGTTCAGGCTCATGGATCGTATCTCCTTCAGCGGGCTCTGCTGGATTATCTGGACGGCCTCGTTGTAGAGTCTGAATCGCTGTAGCAGTTGGATGTAGGAGAGAAACCAATTCTCCAGCGTGGAGACGCTGAACAGGCTCTTGAGTCGGTCGTGGCCCAGCACGAGGTACATGCATACGGCAGACTTAGGAGAAAAAAATATATACAATTGGGGTAAGGACACAGAATGTGTTCAGTTTTTTCCCCTCCCCACCTGCACATCTCCTGTCTCTGCGTACTGCCACAGTGTCTCCTTGACCGTCTCGCTTGGGTCCCACGGCTCAAAGGAAGTGTAGGATAGGATGGCCTCCTCGCTGATATGCAGGATGTCTTCGAAGTCTTCCGTCACCCCGCGAACGGCAGCAGCACCACCCACTTGGTCCACCACATCGACGCCGGAAGATTTCTGAGATTTTTACATAAAAAGTCAATTGGAAGTCTGAGGCAAGACTTTCAAACAATAACTAACCTGTTCTGTGGTGGCCAGAAAGTGCTCAACAGATGCTTGATCGTGGTCATTGGCGTCCTTTAGATCGTGAAAAGGATCCAGAGTCTCACTGTGCGAAAGTACATAGAGAATAATTTAAAGCTTTCTTCTCCTTTCAGCCTCGCGCTATACCTATGTACTATGTGACTCAACTGGTCGAAGTCTACATAGGCGGGGTCCTCCGCGGTTCCCACGTCTTCACCCCCGGCGTCTGCAGTGGCGACGGCAGGTGCGGCGGCGGGTGCAACCCCTCCAAGACCGTCGCCGCGGTCGCCACCTTCGTGAACCAAGATGTCGGCACCTTCGCCAACTCCGCCACCGCCGCCGCCGCCTCCGCGGTTGCCCTCGGGGTATGCGACGGACCTGGAGGCGGCCGTGGAGGGAAAGGAGGGGTCCTTCTTGCCGCCATCGCCATCTCCTTCCATTGCCGCCTCCTTGGCACCAGCCTTCTGTCCCGGGTCACCAACCTCAGCGGAGGACGTTTTGTTGTTGGCGATGTTAGAACCAGGAGCAGCGGCGGTGACAGTGGCCATTGAGGACCTCATGCTGCCAGAAGCAATGTTGGTCAAGGTTAGATCGTTCTCCATCGAGCCAGTTTCCTGGTCTGAAATGATACATAAATCATAATTTAGATTTGGAGCGTGATTTCTTCCAGGAAATTCATATCTTACCGGCATCAGATTCCTCTTTCTCCTTGTCTGTAGACTTTTCAACCGCACTCAGGTCATCGCTCTTGATAGATGGTTGTGGCTGCTGTGATGGCTGTCCAGAAATGTTCCTGTTCTGTTTCGAGCGATGGCGCCGCCGAGACAAACCAGCCTCCTCTTCCAGCAAATCATTAAAGTCGCTCTGAAGAAGAGGGACGGAAATTCAGTCTCTTCCCAACCCACATTGCCAACCCATGTAAGCTTGCCTGCAGTTCTGGAGGAAGCATGTCTATCAGTGACTTGACGTCGTAGTGCCCATAGAAAGTCTTGAAGTTCCTCCATGCGATAGACACCTCGGGACGGCCCAAGCAGTCGGCAACGTCACCGTTGTGGTCACAAAGATCGCCAAAAGAAGCACCTGCAACATGAGATCAAATCATCATACCGTCCATTGCATTACGTGGGCGGTAAAATTGACTACAAGACTCACCTTTGAGCTTGTAGTTTTTTGCTGTGTAAACAAACCAGTCCATCTGAGTGACTGCCTCAGCACCCGTAGTTCTGTCCTTGTCTACAATGTCAAAGTAGGACAGCTGGCTGCATGCAGGAGAGGTCATCACTTTGTCTTCCTGTGGATCAGCACTGGAATGTTGTTGCTGCTGCTGCTGGGCTACATCAAGCATAGAACTGTTCTTCTGGTAGGAGGATCCCAAGATCTGTTGCTGCTGTTGCTGTTGCTGCTGTAGCGCAGAGTACGAATGGGCCACCATTGAGCTCTGTGCGGAATAATGTCCTCCGGCGATCATGGGAATAGTGGAAGAAGGCATCACTGAGTTGCCATATGTCGGCAGCGGTGGTGGAGGAGGAATGTAAGACATCTGAGGAAATCACAAATGTACTCGTACCATACTGTACATACGTACACCGAAATTAGAAGGTATTTTTTAGGACATACATGTTTCTCAATGGCACTGACGTGTACGTTCTTGTCCCTGTGCCTGGTCCCCTGTGCCAAGGTGACGCCCCCCCTCAGGTCCATTCCCAGGGCCATTGGGGGAGCCCTCTCAGCGGGGCGAGGAGCGAGCTTGTGGAAGTGCATGAACAGGTCGCCATCCTGAAATGTAGGACATTTCAGGATGTCCCCAATAAGAGTTAACCCCCTTTTTTTTGGCATTGTTGTCGTTCACCTTGCTTGCTGTTATCAGCTCCTCTCCGTCCTTGTCCCTCCATGCCATCCCCGACGTGGCGTCTTTCTGGTCGTCAAAGGTGGCCTGGGGCACATACGGGCGGCGGATGTCGAAGACGTTCACGGAGAAGTCCATGTGCATGCAACCGCTGGCGACGACAAACAGACTCATCATGACATCCGACCAATGGTCAGGGACACCACCCCAGGTATTACCTTGCCACCTCCGCCTTGTGTCCCGGTCTCCACCTGACGCAGCTGGCAGCAGCGATGGCGGGCAACGTGGTGTCCGGCTGTCGGACGCTGGCCCCGTCCCGCGCCAGCCACACCTTGACGCACTTGTCTCTGCCCGCCGTGGCGATCCAGTGCCGCAGCTCCGGGTGCCAGTCAAGGGCGAGGATGCTCTCGTTGTGTGCCGGGAAGACCAGCTCCTTCCTGTCACTCTTTCGCATGTCGTAAATGTCCAGCCGGCCACTCTCGGACGCGGCAGCAAGGATGGGCTGGAAATGGAGACAGCAACTTTCCGATTGAACTTATGGAGATCACACACATTTTTTTTCCCACTCCACTTACTCCCTCCAATGGATTAAACTGAACATCTCTGATGGGTTCTCCCGCGCTCTCGATCGTCATGGCGACAGAGTTCATCCGCACGTCGTAGATGCGGACGGTGGAATCCTGCGAGCAGGAAGCAAGCAGGTTGGACTCCACCAGACTGAAGTGGACCTTGTGCGCCGTCCTCGTGTGCTGCGAGAAGACGTGCTCGATGGTCTTGTTCGGGCCAGCCCTCAGGTTCCACAGGACGACGGCGCCGTTGGTTGCGGAGGTGGCTAGGCGGTCCGGGCAGGACCAGGACCAGGCAACGTCCGTGCAGCTGTAGTTGAGGTTGACCCGGTGGCTTGGGCGCAGGTTGGCGGTCACCTTCAGCTGACGACGACGAAAGGGATCGTCCTCATCAGAACTGTGGTCTTCCGCGACGCATGAAAGGACCTTGAAGACTAACCCCACAAAAATAAGGGATGCTGGCCTATAAATTCTTAAGGCTTTGTTATAAGGCCGACGACCTTACTGGATCTGCCAGCAATGACGACGCTGCTGGTGTCGGGGCTGATTGACAGCCCGGCGATGGGGCCCTAAACAAAAAACATTTCGTCAGAAAAAAATTGCTTTCCTCCTAAAAGCTCTACTACACCGATTCTTACGTCCTGTCTGGCAGAAAGTGCACAAGTGTGCCAGGACGCCATGGCTACGTATTTTATTTTTGACAAGTGCAGGTCATTCCGCGATCTCGATGAGGTCGTTGCTGTCCTTGCAAATCTTAGTTTGTGCTTCAAAGACGTCTCTCTCTGGAAAAAATTAACGTTCGTATCAACTAACCAGAATTTATGTTAGTGGTTCGTTAATATTCTATAAATAATCGTTTTGCTTCTCAAGCTTGATTTTGGCAGAAAAGTAGTATATAGCAACCACCCATATCAACCCCGATCTGAACCTCCTTTCTCCTCAGTATCTTCACTTACCCACCCTTCTTAGCTTCACCGCCAGACTCTCCTCCGGAATCCTGACCCAAACCTGCAAGAATTTAACATGGAACTATGCGCCCCCCCCCTCCCTATGCTGCGTGCCGCTCTCCAGTCACTCACTCTTCCATGACCACTGGTTCAGATTCTTGACTCTCCTGAGCTCAATCTTGATTCGTTTAACGTTTCTCCTACTTTTCCTTAGCTCATTATCAGCAAGCTTCCCCTCTAACTCTAACCTCTTATCACAAAACAGACTGTTCTGTGTGCTCTTACAAAAAAAAAACTGGTTTGAGTTTGTTTTTGTTGATTCCTGTGGTTGCTTCTTGTCCTGCTGCTCTTCGCGAACAGTTGACGTTGAAAGAGCGCATGCGCAGCAAAGTAGCAGCAGAAAACAGCCCGGCAACACTTTTGGCCTTTTCCAGCTGGTTTCCTGGCACACACAAACAACGCACAACAGGCATAGATGTATTAATAAAGATAGTTGTTGCTTTAACGCGGATCGTCTCCCCGTAGCACCGACCGCAAGGAATTGCTTCTTCCAGAGCGGCATTAGCTTCCATTTAGTTAATAAATTA
>JAAUYM010087605.1_pt1 | contig 10196 bp, 12 predicted proteins | sample 7278001 | NCBI WGS metagenome assembly JAAUYM01 (sample SAMN14350224, study PRJNA611818) | marine sediment metagenome | isolation source: surface marine sediment (1.8m) | place: French Polynesia: Moorea | collected 2018-08
CTTGGGTAAGACGCTGCTTTATTAATTTAGAATGGCTAGCATTACCCACCTTTATGCTTTCTTAGCCAACGAGGACACTCCCCAGCTGTACGCCGCCTGTGGCCGCGGCCCACGCTCTTCACTCCGTGTCCTTCGCCACGGCCTTGAGGTTACAGAGATGGCCGTGTCGGAGCTCCCCGGAAACCCCAACGCCGTGTGGACAGTGAAGCGGAGAGCAGACGGTGAGGATTACATTTGCGGTTTTGCTTTAGATGTACCAAGTACTGTTCCGGGTTAGCCTCCAGGATGACGACAGAACTGAGGGAAGTATTATAGTTGGAAGCGCTTTCAGGTGTACACACTTATAACCTTGTACACGGTTCAGATATGTAGGAAAGCTGACCAGAGGATAGTTTAGAGAGGATGCAGGAATTTAGGACCAAGACGGTCACCTCGTCCAAACTACATACGTAACTACTGTACAGTATATCTGCCGATTCTACTCGATTCGCTCTACCACCTTCTTCTCTTGTGGCAAGAACTCATTTCCTAATATGGCACAGTTCGGTGACGCATGAGGAGAAAGTATAATCTCCATTCCACACCCTTCTCTGTCACTGTCGAGCAGCAACTAATTATTGACTGGTCGTTTGGTCTTTTCCAAACCAACGCCAGTCTTTTCTTGCTTGCAGGTCCTGACTGAAGCTGGTGTGTCCTTGACAGATGCCTGAAGACCTGATGACTCCCATTTACGTACGTACGCGTAGTAAGTCGCCTGTCAGATCGTGGAAAAAGGCAGGCCGGCATCTGTATGGGTTTTAGGGATGCAACAATCCCTACCTAGCTGCTGCATATGCAGTCTATTCTTTGTACTACATGTCACCAATGATTCCTCACCTTGTCCAAGTTCTTATATTTGCTAATCATCCTGTCCTTTTTTCTGCTTGTATTTGTTTGCAGATGAGTTTGACTCCTACATCATTGTGTCCTTTGTGAACGCCACTCTCGTGCTGTCCATCGGCGAGACGGTGGAGGAGGTGACGGACTCTGGTTTTCTGGGCACAACGCCAACCTTGAGCTGTGCGGCGCTGGGCGATGACGCCCTCATCCAGGTCTATCCCGATGGCATCAGGCATATAAGGGCCGATAAGCGCGTCAACGAGTGGAAGGCGCCAGGCAAGAAGCAGGTGGCCAGGTGCGCCGTGAACAGGAGGCAGGTCGTCATCGCGCTCTCAGGTGGAGAGCTTGTCTACTTTGAGATGGACCCGGTAAAGACGACAGAGACATCTTTCTTTTCATGGCTACTTCCTCACATGATGGTTTCTGCATGTTAGACTACTGATCCATGTGAAGTCATCTTATATTCACTGACACATTGATGGCTGTTAGTGCAAAAGTTACTTGTTATAGACTTTTTTATTGCAGTAATCTACCTTATCTTCCAGGCGGGACAGCTGAATGAGTATACAGAGCGCAAGGACATGTCTGCCGACGTGGTGTGCATGGCACTGGCATCTGTGCCGTCAGGAGAGCAGCGGTCACGATTTCTAGCAGTTGGGCTGGCAGATAACACGGTCAGGATTATCTCCTTGGATCCGAATGTAAGTTCCAATGTGTTCAAAGTGTCCCCAAACAGTGCAAACAGTTCCATCTTCTCTCCTGTAGGACTGCCTGACACCTTTGAGTATGCAGGCACTGCCAGACGCTGCAGAATCTCTCTGTATCGCAGAAATGGGAGGAACAGAGGAAAGGGACGGGGAGCCAGGCATCCAAGGGTCCTTGTACTTAAACATAGGTGATTCCTTGTAAAAAAAAAGTCTTTCCAGATCAATACTTGTTATACTACTGTAGATGTATTTCGAAGCATCTTGATAATTTTTTTTGAGATCCTGCAACATATTTAAAATCTGCAAGAAATTACTATTTTTGTTTGCAATTGAAAAGTATAATAAAACTCAGATAATTTTCAATTTTGCAGAATAAGTGCTAAGGAACCACTGCTTTTTTAATATGTTTTAGTAACCTATTTATTCTCCTAAGCAGTCTAAGTGCTTGTAAAGCTCCAATATATAGAAAAAGGGTCAGGATGATTGTACTACTGAGGCTAAATAAGAAAACAACATGTTTGGAGATGCATTTTATTTAAACTATTACTGGCTCTTCTTACCATATCTTGCTACTTGTTCCAGGATTGACGAACGGCGTTCTTCTCCGCACAGTGTTGGACCAGGTAACTGGTGACCTGTCGGACACCCGCACCCGCTACATCGGCTCTAGGCCAGTTAAGCTCTTCAGAGTCACCATGCAGGGTGGAGAGGCAGTCCTTGCCATGTCATCACGAACTTGGATCACATATTACTACCAGAACAGGTTTGATTGTAGCTATAATGCGTCTTAGGGTGATAACTTTATCTTGTGTTTTTTTTCTATTCCAGGTTTCACCTGATACCTCTGTCCTACGAAACGTTGGAATATGCCGCAGGTTTCTCCAGTGAGCAATGTCCAGAAGGGATAGTGGCAATTTCCACCAACACACTGAGGATCCTTGCATTAGAGAAGCTTGGGGCAGTCTTTAATCAGGTAATATGCTAGGTTACTTGCTTTGTAATAATTCGGTTGATTTTAAACAAAACCTGTGCTGCAGGCTGCTTTTCCCCTTGAGTACACACCCCGACGGTTTGTGGTGAATGCTGAAGGGGGCAATGCAAGACTCTTCATCATTGAAAGTGACCACAATGCGTACACGGAAGCCACAAAGCAGGCGCGCAAGCAGGTCATGGCAGAGGAGATGAAGGAGGCTGCGGGGGAAGACGAGCAGGTAAAGCAAGAGGTGTTCTTGTATGCTAGTAGAAGAAGGCAGTCTAATTGTTTGGGATTCAAATTTTCAGGAACTTGCAAGAGACATGGCTGAGGACTTCCTCAACGAGAATCTTCCAGAAGCAGTTTTCGGAGCACCCAAGGCAGGAGCGGGAATGTGGGCATCCTGCCTCAGAGTTATGGATCCTGTTTCAGGTGCATGCTGAGCTATTTTTAGCCTGCTGTACTGCTATCACCTGGCTTTTTATTTCTTACTTGTAGGTGAAACCATCCAGCAGATCAACTTTGAGCAGAATGAGGCTGCAGTCAGTGTGGCTCTGGTAAAATTCGGGGCCTACCCAGACACCCTATACCTGCTCGTGGGTGTGGCCAAAGACCTCCAGCTGGCACCAAGACAGGCTGCTGGCGGATACATTTACACCTACAGGGTCAACCGCAGTCTGCAGGTGAGACTCCAGAGAATCTTAATATTACTGACGGTGTGGCAGCTACAGGGTTTTTATTTACAGTCGGGTCCTCAGACCACCATCGACTTGGTCCACAAGACAACGCTGGACGATGTCCCCAATGCTCTTTGCCCCTTCCAGGGAAAGGTCCTGGTTGGGGTGGGAAAGTTGCTGAGACTTTATGACCTTGGAAAGAAGAAGCTGCTGCGAAAGTCTGAAAACAAGGTACATTACGCACAAATTTAGATCGTAATTTATGGTACGTGATGATCATTATAAATTGCCCCGTGATTACTGTGAACGGGTAAAAGGATCAACCAACTGACGTACAGAAGATACATCAAGATACACCTGTACATTCCTCTTTTGCTTGTAATAATGATATTTTCTGTTTCGTAGCACATCCCCTATCTGGTGGTGGACATCAAGACAGTGGGCGACCGAGTGGTGGTGTCGGACGTGCAGGAGAGTGTACACTTCATCAAGTACAAGCGGCAAGAGAATCAGGTATCACCTGAAACATCAGGGGATTTTTTCCCTTTTTGTGTCATTCTTCCGTAACGTCTTCTAGCTGGTCATCTTTGCTGATGATACTGCTCCTCGATGGGTGACGACCTCTTGCGTGTTGGACTACAACACTGTGGCCGTGGGGGACAAGTTCGGCAACGTGTCAGTCGTCCGCCTGCCGCACAACGTGAACGACAACGTGGAGGACGATCCCACTGGGACCAAGAGTCTGTGGGATCGCGGGCTGCTCAGCGGGGCATCACAGAAGGCAGAGTGCATATCCGTGTTCCACATTGGGGAGACGCCACTCTCCCTACAGGCAAGTCGACTGTTCCTGCTGTAACTCCCAACACTTTCACTTCCGTGATGATGAATCAATTGCTTCGTGATGACCGTGAACGGGTAAAAAAGATCAACCAACTGAAATCGGTGACGTTAGTTCATGGGTGGACAAGGGTGTCTTACCTTTCAGTTAAATATAACAGAGTCCCTTCCTGTTCTATTTAGAAAGCCAACTTGATCCCAGGTGGCAACGACAGTTTGGTCTACACCACCCTCTCCGGCACCGTCGGCATGCTGGTCCCATTCACATCGCATGAGGATCACGACTTCTTCCAGGTAAACACCTTCCTTTACTTGTAATATTTCTTTCCAGCAGTTTTGACATTGCCGTTTCTTTTTGCTCTGCACAGCACTTGGAGATGCACCTCCGAGCTGAGAACCCTCCCCTAGCCGGCAGGGACCATCTCAGCTACCGATCCTACTACTTCCCCGTCAAGAACGTCCTGGACGGAGACCTGTGCGAGCAGTACAACAACCTGGAGCCCACCAAGCAGAAGTCCATCGCGGAGGAGCTGGACCGGACGCCGGCAGAGGTCTCCAAGAAGCTGGAGGACATCAGGACCAGATACGCTTTCTGAATAGAGGATCGATCACTTTTGCTTCTCGTTCGGGCATTTGTTTCTCTCTATTCGTGTCGTATTCCATTCGTGAAAGATGTGTAGAGTTGCATGTTGTGTGGCATCAAAACGTAATTGTTCTTTGACCGTTGTGGTTTCACTTCCTCATTTGGCCATTCAGCCACCGGACTACCGGCATCCTTGTACAATATGTGTATGTGTGTGTATTAGAGGCTTTACTAGTGGTTGAACCAAACTGTCAATATGTTTGGACGAGTAAAAAATAAACTTTCAACTTTTCTCAAGTAGCCCCCGTGAACGCCAACGTTATTAAACTTGCATCTGTAGTTGGCATCAAATGTGGTCGACAGGAGGGGAGGCCCACACGAGCGTCCACCCCCAAGTTTTGGGGGTGGAAGTGGGGATTTGGGAGAAATAGCTGGATTTCTCCCTCCAAAGCCTGCAGAGGAGGTCACAAAGAACTTGGCAATGCTAAGCACAATTAACTTGGAATTCGCAGTGCACTCACCTATTTCAGATCTGGATGCTCTGCTGGCCAACAGCACCTGGCAGCCCTGAACGGTCACCCATCCAAGTACTAACCAGGCTCAATGTTGCTTAACTTCAGTGATCCAACGGAAACTGGTGTTTCAACATAACCACCGCCGTTGTCTTTCAACATCTACTGTTCGCCTGCACGACAGGACTTCTGGTTAGGACAGTAACACAATCTGCTTGGAAACATGAAACACCAGAGTTGTTTCAACTGTAGGTACAAGTGACAATTTAATCATTGCATCGGATTTTGTCCTGTTATCTTCCACGTTTCCCTTTTTTTTTCCTGCCAGGGCCATCGCGACCTTTGCCAGACGCTCTAGTCGGTGCCACTCGGCGCCTACCTACTGTAACGATGCGACCACGCCGTCTGGCTGCCAGTTTGATCTCCTACGCGCGTCTACAGTACAGTACAGGTTGGGTTTTCATGTAGCCGTGTTTAGTACGTACGTCATACCTACTACAGTATATACACGCAGGTTTTCCTCATGACCCCAAGACACATGCATCCTACGGCACGTAGTACCACCTCGCAGTCGTTCCTCCCCTACCGGTTTGTTGGTTTCCTAAAAAATAACAATTTGTTTCTTTCCCCACCAACTGAACAACACTACGTTTATCTGGAAAAGAAAAGGAAAGGAAAGGGCTGGGGGCTGGGGGCTGGGGCCGGCCACGGTAACTCAAGCCTCAAGGGGCCGGCCAGTCGACTTCGGTGTGACCACTGACCAGATATGTTAACCATAGTCACAGAGGTGGGAGAAATTTACTCAATGCCATTGTAATCACGGAAGTTCCACACCTGGAAAGAAGAGTTCTCAAAAATAACATTATTTAAAATGTTGTGACAGAAAATTTTTGTTCGCTACTTGCGATTTTTTTGCAGTTTTTAAATTGGTTTGAGAGAGAAAGAGGCCTTTTTTTCTCTCACAAAAGTAGAGTTTTTTCCCAAAAGTATTACATATTTGGGCTTTTGGCGATTTTTGAGGCAGAAACTTGCTACTTTACTTCAACGGTTTTGGTCACCCTCAGCTGACACAGGAAAGAAAGAGAGGAAGAAAGAGAGGTTTCATCCCCAGCACAGGTTTATTTGCCTTTCTGTCTTCTACACCAGCGCTCCTGACGGGGTGCAATAGAAACTGCCTAGAGCATGAGGTTCATTTCCTCCCCCCCGCCAGGGGCGACAGTGTAGGGAACTGAGGCTGAGACTTTTTTACCATTTTCAAGCTTCCTTGCTGCGACTTTCACTCTCCAGGGTTTGATCACACTGGAGAGCACTGTTGCCAACTGGCATTTTTCAATGTCAGATTTCACAAAACTGGCATTTTTCAAAAGCGTTTGGCATTGAAAATTTTCAATTTTATTTACTATTTGGCATTAAAATTTTATCTACTGTATTTACTGGTTGGCATTTAAATTTTCTAGAAACAGTATACAAAACTTCAAATTTGGCATTTTTGGTACCAGGATTTGGCATTGGACCCGCGTGAAAACCTGGCAACACTGCTGGAGAGGAGAGAAGTGGAGTGGAGGAAGGAGAGGTGCAAGAGAGGCTCATCATCGCTGTCGCTGTCGCTGTCGCGGACGCCCGGACGCCCGGAGTCGCCCCGGAGATGGTGGACTAGTTGACCCTTACTGGACCCTCAGGGAGAATAAAAGGTGACTACTGCCTCTGGGCCGCAGAAAAAAAAGAATTCGAAAGCCGGTCACAAGAATATTTATGAAGAGCGATCATACTACATATGTCCCGGCCCCCGACTCTACAGAGTTTATGTCTCCCCGCCAGTAAAAATAAATAGGACCTTTTAACATGCGTCTTCCTCTCGCTTGAAATCTGCCTGGTTCTCGCTGGTTAATATTGGTGTGGTTTTTTTTTTTTAAAGGCTCTTTGAGATCTGTTGTTGACTCGACTTTAAGGGACAACTTGATTAACTCTCCTCTTATTTGCCATTCAAAACCTTCGAACCTACTACAAAAAGAAAAGCGAATCCTGCTCGCCTCGACCCGCAAGTTGCGCCCCCCACCTCCCACCCCTGAGAGAGAGAGGGAGAGAGAGAGAAGCCGACTGAACCGGCGGCGGCGAACCTGGGGCCGGTGAAGAGGTGAGTTTTTTTTTGGTGCGCGGGATCAGCGTATTTATTCTGTGAAGCTTCTTCCTAACGATTTCCACTACCCCACGTACAGTTAACACAGGTGCTCTTTTCGCGTGTAGTACTTGGTTTTTAGGTACATCTAAATGTACGCCAGTAGGACGGAATGTTTGTGGGAACCCCTGTACATTATTAGGCCATTGCTGTGGTCTCAGAAAAGAGTCCAACTCGACCCTACATGTAGAAGTAAAAAGCGTGATGCCGAATCTGCCCATGATATTGCAATATTTGGCCCCATCACTCTCCGAAAATGCTTTGGGAGTTTGTGTCACTATGATATAAAAAAAAGGAAGGAAAAAGCAAGTTAAAAGGGACTGATCTATTGTAAAATACTAGAAGTGATAACTGGTTGTCTTGCCACATTTGTTCAGAGTCTCCACATCTGGACTGTAGTGCTAGTACGAGTAGTAGAGGACACATAACGTAGTTCAACCGTCTTCTGATTTGTGCACTTTCGCAGCTCTCTTTTCGCCTTCCGCCACTTTCAACGTTGGACTTGCCTCGATCTAAGATGGTTTGTATAATCTCCGACGAATTATAGTCAGTAAGGAAACTCAGCGAGAACCAGAGCAGAAAAAAAAATAAACAAAAGGCAAAAAAATGTAATGATAATGTAATACTATTTTTTTCTATATTTATTCTTTCTGGCGAGGAATGTACGTACTCGTAGTATGCCTGCGTGGGAACAATGTGAATGTTTACTCCTCCCCATACGGAGGATGTGTCTTGTCAATGAACTCCTTTGCAGTCTTCACCGGCGGTGAAATCATCATGTCCTCCTCTACCCTGGTCACTTACTCCAGTGGAGACGAGGCGGAGGACGAGTATGGCAGAGGAGAAATCAAACGAATGGAGAAGGAAAAGAGGAAGAAGGGCACCAGACAGGGAGACGTCAACTATGAGGAAGTTAACATGGATGTCTCTGAGGGAGAGGAAGAGAGAGGAGCTGGTGCAAAGAAAGAGAAGGAATTGTTTTGCAGCCATGAGGAATATGAGGCCTACCAGGAGCAGTTTAAGGATGATAGAGGGAGAAGCAGAGATGGTGGACAGTCCAGAGAACACAATGTGAAGGAGCAAGCAGGACATGAGCGAGGAGAATCTCGAAGATGCCGAGATGATGAAAGGAGACACCATCACCACCGAGATGACGAAAGAGATGGGAGGCACCGCCGCAGGGGTGACACTGACAGACAGAAAAGCAGAGATCAGGAGAGGTCAGGAGACAGAGAGAGGCAGAGGAGGGACAGAGATGGGCAGAGGAGGGACAGGTCTCGTTCGCCACGGCAAAAGTTCGAGAGAATATCTGCCAGGGATGACTCTGGACGTAAAGACAACAGACACCATTATCACAGCAGGCATGGCAGACACCACCATGGCAGGAGACCATCCCCCTCCAGAGATTCCTTTGGAGGTGTAGCTGGCAGCAGCAGCAGTAGTGGTGGTGGCAATAGCACCAGCGGGAGTACTGGTGGGAGCACTGGCGGGAGCACCGGCGGGAGCACCGGCGGGAGCACCGGCGGGAGCACCGGCGGGAGCACCGGCGGGAGCACCGGCGGGAGCACCGGCGGGAGCACCAGCTGTAGTGGTGGTGGTCCTCAGTTTGGAAGAGGACGTGGGGGTGGCTTGGGTCGTGGGACGACTGTGGGCATGGGCAGACAAGATCCGCCTGGTCCACTTGGTGCAGGTCAGGGAGTTGCAGCCATTCCACCACTCATGCAGCAGGTGATTCCAGGACGTCACCAAGAAAAGACAGCGAGAAAGCTCTTGGTCCTGGGCTTGACAGAGCAGGCTGCGATGTTGACAGGAGACACGGAGATGATCGAACAGCACAGGAGGGAGCAGATAGAGAAGATTAAAGAGACGACTGGTGTTGAGATACCCAAGTACTACAACCCAACAGCCATCAATCCACTGAAGTTTGCAGAGCAGATCAAGAAGCGTCAGATGCTGTGGAAAAAACCGGTGACAGAAGGCAGAGGAGATCAGGCAACATCTTCAGTCTCATTATCCTCACTTGGGGTGTCTGCTGCCAGTGGAGGCTCGATGGCGCAGAAGCAGTCATTCAACAAGTGGGAGTCCACCAACTTCGGCAATGAGCAGGCAAATGAGAAGTTTCGTCGCTTGATGGGCATTCGAGGGGGAGCAGGGACATCATCGGCAGGGGCTTCATCATCGTTGTCATCTGCATCTGCGGAGGTAGCATCGTCTTCGTCAGCAGTGACAAGCTCCGAGTTGATGTTCGCAGCTCAGGAGGAGCAGTATGAGAGGGCCCGTGCTGCCACTCACACCATGCGTGGGCTCGGGCTAGGCTTCTCAGGAGTGGTGGCTCAGGCACAGCAGCAACAGCAGCAAGAATCGGAACAGCAGCAGCAGAACTTCCAACCCGCCGGTTTCGTCAAGAAAAACTGACAGACGAGGCTTTTGTGTTTGATTTTTTTTTGTCATGCCATCTCTTGTTTTGTCATGCCCACCATGTTATTGTGACTGAAGGAGTCATAAAGCATGTCCAAGGAAAACGTAATACAGCTTTTGGTTTGAGTTGCAAACATCCAGTTACTCGTACCTAGTACACTGTCTAAACGAAATGGAGAGGCTTCATGTACTGTAGTACTAGATATCATTCCATTGCTCACATGCCAAAAAGTGCTATTAACCAAAGGTGTACGGGAAGCTTAATGTGAGGTATACGTAATACGTAATACGTACTTACATGTACCTGTACATGGGATCTGCGCACCGCGAGGGTGCATGGTTAATGAATGTTCTTCTATTTAGTCTTTTTTTTTTGTTTGTTGGTTTATTTGGTTTTATGTTACAAAATTGCGTTTCGGGGAAAAAATAAACAA
>JAAUYM010087052.1_pt1 | contig 10192 bp, 4 predicted proteins | sample 7278001 | NCBI WGS metagenome assembly JAAUYM01 (sample SAMN14350224, study PRJNA611818) | marine sediment metagenome | isolation source: surface marine sediment (1.8m) | place: French Polynesia: Moorea | collected 2018-08
ACAGAAACTATAAATATGTAAACACATATAGGGTATATATGCTTTCATACCAATCTGCTTTTATTTTCGAAAATCAGGAATGGCAATTTTAGAGTCAATTGCCATTTTGTCATTTTTATTTGAGGAGCGTATTTGAGGACTGAAATTGGACTGAATAAGACTCTACGCATTTCACCTCTATTGCAATTAGTATTTAAAAAAATAGTATTGCAATTCTATTCTTTTTTAAATTAGTATTGCAATTAGTTTTTTTAAAAATTAGTATTGCAATTAGTTTTTTTAAAAATTAGTATTGCAATTAGGATTCTTTTTTAAATTAGTATTGCAATTAGTATTTTTTAAAAATTAGTATTGCAATTGGCATTTTAATATAATCCTTAAAAACAATACTTTTACATATTTTGGATAAGGTATCCTTAAAAAGTTTTGTGTGCGCGTCATTGACATTATTTCGAAAAATCTTTATGCAGACAGTTAATTCACTTTGTGAATCTAAAATTTTATAGTAGTTAGAGCCTTCCAGTCTTTCTTCAGAATGTTGGTACTAGTTATTTCGCATGCCCTTTTACCAAATTTAATATACCACTTATTGAAAATAAGGTCGAATGAAACATTAAGGACGAGAAAGAAATCAGCATTCTGTGCTTGTCAATACTCGTAACGTGCGCGTCATTTGAAATGTGCTTGCCTTTGTGAAACTGGAAAGTTGCCAATACAGTTGCCAATACAGAGGCAGAACAGTTGTCATCTATTTGTAGATTTTATTTGAGCTTCTGCACTAAGCAAACGGAGGCAGTTAGTTGAATTAAAAAGATTCTAAGAAAAATAGCGTGATCGCGGAGCGTGAATTTGTAATAGAATTAGATTCTTCGAAATGCTGACGTTAGCAATTTAGTTCCGCTGACATGCTGGTGTCCGCGTAAGTTTTTTTTTGTATATAAGCTGATCATTTTTATATTTTCTCTTTCTCCCTAACCATCCAACCAAATGTATCTTTTTTGTTTTGTCACTAGTAACAGTTTCTTTATTCGTAGGTACTATGACATAGGTCTGTTGTCACATATTGTCTTCGTGTACCAATAAACCAAAAGTGAGCAGGAAGGAATTACTAAAATCAAGAACATTAAATTTTTAATAGTGTATTGAAAGTATGATCGCATTGAAAGTTTTAGTTTGAATTTCAGATATCCCTCCTTGTCAGATTGGAACCGCTGCCGTAGTAAAGAGAACCAGACAGACATACACGCGTTACCAGACCCTCGAACTCGAAAAGGAATTCCACTACAACCGATACCTGACAAGGCGAAGGCGAATTGAAATAGCTCATACTCTTGGTCTGACTGAAAGACAAATCAAGATCTGGTTTCAAAACCGAAGGATGAAAGCCAAAAAAGAGTCCAAGAGCCTAAACTAAGTCATTCCTTACTCCTTATTTCTAGCCGTTTGCGAAGAAAACATTCTGAAAAAGGCTATATTCTACCTCCAAGAATTGTGTAAGAAAAACCAAGAACGTTCTTATTGTCATTGACGGATTGTCATTGTTGGTTCTGGTTCTACCATATTCATATGAACGCTTGATTGTTTCCCCTTTAGATTGTTCACTTTCAAGATTACAACCCAAAAACTATTCTTGCTTTGGACTAGGTAAATTATTATTATTTTTAAAATAAAGAAAAAAAAGAACAGTCGTCGCCTACTAGGTACAGTACTGTACATAGGTGAACAAGTGACGGAAGATAGAGTCTACGCGGACAACCTCTACAGTAGGCATACGCGGTAAGAATAGTTCTCTGAGTGACGGTTACGTTAATTTGGGAGTTACGTTATGTTAGTTTGAGAAGCGAAAAATTGAATTTAATATGTCCTTCCACCATTTACCTTGTTTTCAAACTTTTTTTCAGATAATAGCGATAAGGCGCATTGATTGAAATTAAAGAAACTGATACTTGTACAGGAACATTAGCTGATTTTGTTCCCTTCCGTAGTAGTGTTAAAGGAGATAGTTCTCCCTTTCCAAAGTTAGAAGTCACAAGGAACGCTAGGCAAAAATCCTTACACACTCGCCCTCTATTACTCTCCTGGCACCTGTCTACAAAACATTGCGTCATTTCGTTTAGTTAAAAAATCAAACAAACCTACATGTTATTATTCATGTTAAAATTTGACTAGTATGTAGTTTACAGAAAAAAATCCCTTTGAAAGCTTTTTTATACGTTTTTAAACAATGGTCGATGGATTCTTATTCCCTTTGAAACTGCGATTATAAAAATAAGGCACACCAAGTAACGTAACTATGGTAACTTCAACAGTGATTTTTCTCAATAAATAGTGATGTACTATACCGTAGATACTCAAAAGCGATACTCAGGAAGAGCTTGGGTGAGGAATGCTTTGAGATCAGACTTGTTTCAACCTGACTAGATCCCATTTTAAAGCGTGACCGACTGCGCAAAAGGATTTTTGATAAGTAAAAAAGTTCTTCCGACACTAATAGATCAGCATTTCAGGCATACTATGTATGGTTTTTCTGCATTTGGGACAAAAATTTAAAGAAAAGGTTGCAAAATTCAGTTTACTACGCACGAGGCTCCTTCAAGTTATCAGATGATATACCTACGAGTAGTAACAATTTTTTTCTGGTACATATCTACAAAGTTACTTTTTGACATTGCATTTATTTCAAATAGATTTGAATAATTACTTAAGCCAAAAGCATAGGTATGTCACATACCCGGTACAAGCGTGCGTGACTGTTTTTGCTTCCGAGTCTCATCAAAAGCACAGAGTAACGAAACAGACTCCTAGAGTGTGTAGAGGAGGGAAGGTGGCGAAGGACACTGATGCCTACACTCAATTCACTTAAACCAATTTATTCTCCCCTCAGTGTGTGTTTCTTCCGAGCTTTGACAAGTTTTTTTGCCTACTGTATTAACATTGGGTAGCATTGTCTCACATAAATATGATCAGGTCCAGGAGGTACGTAGTATTTTGTTCTGTAGTGTTCATCTCTCCTCAAGAGCAGCAAGAGCAGCAACCTCAATTGGGTTTTGGTCATACAACAGGCTGAGGTAGGAAGGCAAATGTGGCAATCAGGTATTTTTTCATATGAGTTATGTACAGTATATTTTTTTCTGAGAGAATTGCCCAACACAGCAAAGGCGGTCAAGTAGACTTGTTTGTTTAATTTATTATATAAATGTCTTCCCCAATCACTCCATTTGGAGACTTTGGCTCTGTAAAAACATATGAGCCTCATAGTCGATAAGAAAAGTCATCCCACACTGGTAAGCCAGTGCAGAGATGCTAAATATGGGACGACTGGCTAGTGGCAAAAATCGCCCACCCGCCTAAGCTATCTCTTGAACCCTCCCTAATGGCGCAAACGTAGCACCCGCCATGCGTTTATTTTTCCATCACCCATCATGCACTTGTTTACCACTTGCCATCCGCCTAGCCTATATTTTCTTTCACCCGCCGAATGTACCTTATAGGTACTGCAGAAACGTTATAGGTCGGGTGGTAGTGGTGGTGGGCAGCCAGCTAGCTAGGTTTGACTGTAGCGAGGGAGAGAGAGGGGGGAGGAAGAGAAGTGGCTACTCTCGCTATCTCTGCTACAGTCAAACCCAGCTGTAGCAGCAGCAGACAGCAAGAGACGAATGGCCGGCCGCCGTGGCTGCTCTTCCTACAGTCAAATTTAACTAGCTGCTGCCAGTATATGTATATGTACGGTGGTACGGTGGTTTGGCGGGTGGCAAAATTATAGGCACGGCGGGTGCTGCATTATCGCCATTAGGGATGGTTCAAGATATTATAGGTTAGGCAGACATACAAAGCTGCAAACTAGAAATATTTGTAGACATTAGACAACAAATATTTGTCGACGTAAAGCGGCTTCCCCGTAAATTCTTCTCCGTGACGGAGGAGACAGATGATCCTGATGGGCCACAACTCTGATGCTGGCATTGGTCACTACGTTGTAGAGGGAGTGGCGAAATTTTTTGAGCCCCGTGGTCAGATGACGAGGTTTAGACGACGATGAGGGTGTCCGAAAACGAAGACAAAACATGTGTTTTCATCTTTGCGGAGGTAGCGTGAGATGTTTTTTAAGAGCCAAAAGACTAGACACAATAATCTCCAAACAGATTTTTTTTGCTGGCAAGCATCTTGTCGAAAAGCTATGGTCCAATAGCATCCTGATTGCTTTTGCTTAACTTTTTGTTGATAAGTAAAAAGTTTACTTTTCGAATGGAAAATGATACAGGCACACTTCAACAGGCAAATACGGTACAGAAGAACCTCGTCTATAAACATGGCATTTTTAATTGAAAACTTTTAACTATCCCACGGAAATTCGACAACCCAGGGTCGTTCTAAAGGTGGAAGGCATCCAACATTTTTAGTTTCAAAAAGTACAAGCTTCAGTCCTCACTCTACTTCACTTCAGTCTTCTTCAATACTGATGAAATAAAAAAGACAAAACATTAGTTTCAAAGGGTCAATTTATCTAAAAGATAAATTTATCTTCAAACACGGAAGCTGAACAGTCAACTCCCGATATAGTGAAAAATTCTTGCAACAGCATTTTGTTCACTATGTCGGGAGGAAATTTTTTGACATTCTATGGTATGTAGAGTCTAAACATAGAGATGTGTAGAATGCTGAAGCCCTGCCTGGATAGCCTGAGCAGCACAACTTGTGTGCATTCAGAAACACTGTTCCAGCCAACTAGGCAGAAGATATCACTTTTATTTTTTATCACTTTAGACTGGAAGCCTATATGAGCCTAATTAAAATAGGCTGTAAAGACAGCTCTTTAACTCAATATTGCTGTATGTCTTGTACACAGTGATTATTATTGCCAACTTGTAATATTATTATTGCAACTTATTTAGAAGATATTCCAGTCTAGTGATAAAAGTAAGCATTTATTCTCTGCCACCCTTTTGTTTTGCCATACTTGATTTCTCTCCTCAGCTGCTGCACAAATCCCGATTACAACGCCAATAGGCACTCCAGCGGTTCTCTATGAGTCTAAATATGATGTTTGCCTCATGTGTGCTTGGCTTTATCCTCGTCTTGCCAGGTTGTAGCAGCCCTTGTAGATGACGTCCGAGCGGAACATTTCATTTTTTTGCCCACCACCTCTTGTTGAGTCAAGTTGGAAAGATCTCCAAAAGCTTTCCTGGTAAAGTTCTAGAACAGTGGTCGCGCACCGCGCATGCGCAGCGTGAGAAGAAGGAAAAGAGTGTGACTAGAAAGATAAAAATCTGGTGTGATGGACTAACTCGCACCACACAGCTCGCTCCCCGCCCAGTCAGCCAGGGCATGCATACATGTTCACACATCAAAATCTAAGTCAGGAATTAATGAAATTGCACAAATTAAACTAGATAAATAAGAAATTGCATGAATATTCCAGCTGCCTGGAATAAAGTTATAAAACTATGCGAACATGAAAAAGAAACTGAATTGTATGTGAATAACTGTCCCACAGGTTCAATTTTAAAGGTAATAGCTGTCATAAACACACATACTGAGAAATAGTCGTGGCCCTGGTACCTCCTTAGCTAGGTACCTCGGCTAGGTAAATGCTGAAGATGACCCTTGAGGCCCCACTCATTCTTTTCAACTTCCTTTTCATGAGCATTTTTTAGTTGTTTTCAATATTGTCTATGGCACTCTGGGTCATGAGTCACAACCCATATGTCATGTATAATAAATTCATGTGGGTTGATGCCACCTTGATGTTAATCGATATGGGAGATAATGTGGCTTCACTCTTCAATTCGGCCTCAGGTGTGGCACGTGTGCGGCCTCATGTGTGATCCTGTCAGGGACCTCTACAAGTAAACACGTCCTTGCCGTTTTTGAAAAGTCTATGCCTCCAAACGCCCGGTCTGGAGTGGAAATCCGTCCCTCTGGACAGATTCGTCCCAGGACAGACTCCACAACCTTTGGAGCCATTACGCCGTTGGCATCCAGATCATATGCGCCGATGATGCAGCGTTCTGCGTTCATTCAGTGACGGCTCTTGTTATGAACATCACTCGTTTTATCTGACCAACTGGGGAGTTTACCTCCCAGAGTCGCGAGCCCCAACCATCTTTGTGACAGTATCTTGGGACCGAGTGAGTCACCCCTCCCCGCCAGGAGGTCGCAAGGAGCAAGCATGCTAGAGCTTAACTCATTTGCATTTCAGCGGCCTTGTCACCTCTTTCAGATCTGGATACTCCGCCTAGCACAACACCGACCGATTAGCACTCTTCAGAGCAACCCCACACGAGAGAAGGGAAGGAATGGAAAAGTTTTCATTCCTTTCCTTCTGTCCCATGGCGGTCACCCATCCAAGCACTAACCAATCCCAACATTGCTTAACTTCAGTGATCTCACGGGAACTGGTGTCTCAATGTGGCTACGGCATTGCGCCTTTCTGAGAAATCAAGTATTGAAGAATTTCTCTGATTTCAAGAGGAGGTTCTGCCCACCCCACATATTTTATTATGGAGCATGTTGCAACCAGGCTTGGCATTGTCATGATGGAAAAAGGTGTCATGAATCTATTTTTATAATCTTTTATCTCTGATGTGTCTGAGGAGTGACATGAAAACACAATTGTCCCCTATGGCCCTAGACAGCAGAGTTTAAGCCTCAGCAGGAGATTCATGGTTGCAACATGCTTCATAATAAAATGTGACAGGGGTGGGCAGAACCCCCTCTTGAAATTAGAAAAATTCTTACACAATGCTTGATTTTTCATAAAAATGTTACCTATAAATACAAAATGCTTAAATAGTTAGAACATCAATTGATATTATTAACATTTTTGTGTAAAATCAAAGGTAAGGGAGATTTTGAGGTTTTGAACTTCTTCGTGGGATACCCCTCATAATAACATTTCTCAAATTTGGGCAAGACTAAATTCTTCAAAAATTGAATCAGAATTGCCATTCAGCTTTGATGGAAGCTAGGTATTGGCATGAAACAAATTTCCAGACAGTTGTCTAGTACATGGCAAAAAGTAATTTTCTTTGCACATCTGCTTGTACTGTACCGGTACTAGAAATACTGTTTTACTTTTTTACAGTTCGACAGAAACATCCTGTACTAAACTAGTACGTACGCACTGTAGTACAGTAGTATACTCGTACGTGTACAACTACACAGCATCTGCATTAAAAAACTTCATTCTACCTTGGTGTGCTTAATAGGGGTAGGGGCAAAAAGAAGCATTAAGTTTTGATACGCAATTTCATTTCACGCACAATTACGAGTATCCGATCTGAACGGCATCGGCTACAGCAACAACACCATGCAGCAACACTGACATCGGGTGAACAGTGGCCTTGAAATGTAGTTCTGCTCCGCTGTCGTCAGACTGAAAGAGAGAAATGGGATAGATACAACTTCAAGAGCAGGGAAGCAGGGAGGGGTATCAGGGGAGAAGACGACTGTACCGGCAGGTCTACATACTACTACTGTAAGTAGTACGTACCTTTCAACAGCAACAGTCCAGAAACCAACATCAGCAGTCTGACCTGACCTACCTAGGTCGTCCTGTTGTTGCCCATGGTGTTGTTGTTGTTGCTGCTGCTGCTGCTCCCGTTGCTGCTGCCGTGGACCCCCCTCTCGATTGTCGTGGCCGTGATTGTCGTCGTCGTCGCCTTCCCCGAGTCCGCCGAACAAGACGGGAAACATGGGTGGACCAGATTCATCGCACCCACTTCATGGGGGGGAAAGGGGGACAGGAGAGGGAGGGGGAGGAGAATGAGGAGAATGAAGCCGTGGACACCAAACACAAGTACTACAGCTTTTGTAGCTCTCTCAGGCCTCAGCAACCTTCTCCCCTCAGCAGAGGCGATCAAGCAACTGTTTCTCCAGAGCAGAGCAATCCTGAATGGCCGCGGCGGCGCAAGAGGAGCAAGAGGAGGGAGGAAAGGAGGAGGGAGAGAGAGAGAGGAAGAGGAGGAGAGTGGCAAGCAGAGCTTCGCGTCCGTCGTTCGTACTTAGTAGTACCTACGTCCTATCTACACTCCTAAAAAAAAACCAGATTCCCAAAGTTTGGTGGTCAGTCGTCCTGCTTGCTTCCCTTATTTACTACTACTACTACTACTATTACGGTGGAACTGGGTTAGAGAGTTTCATACGTACTACGTACTCGTATGTTACTAACTAGTATGTACCACATTAGGGCACTCGGCTTTATCGGAAAACGCGTAAAGTTGGGAGATTCAGGTCTCCTGACCTGACTGTTTTATTTATGCGATTTGGACTGTAGTTAGTATTTCCTCTCTCCCTTTCTCCCACACTGCCAGCCAAAAGCGTTCAACTTATTTTTGTAGTACCTCGTGAGAAAGAACTTCTGCTGGTGGTGGTCCTGCGTGTTCTTTCCCCATTATTTTATTATCCCTCAAAAACAGTCATGAATCTTAGACGTTTGAAGAAAATATGGCCAAGTTTTGGACTGACGTCGATATTACAAAGAAATATTTTGCCACTATGAAAAATTAACTCGCATTTTTTCAGGATGTACTATGTACTGTACATGTATCAATATCTATACTATTTCATACGTCGCATAGTAGATTTGTCAAATTATGTCACTTCTTAACTAAAAAGATTGTTCAGATTTGTTTGAGTAAGCATATTTGCAGGCCTTAGACACTAGTACAGTATGTACACATAAGCGGATACCGGTGCCAATCAAAATTTTGTCTTTTGTTTCTATTTTACTTCTGGTTCATGTATTTATTGCTTATTGTACTGGTACGGTAGTACACCTAGTGCGCAAACTCTCCCACTTTATTCCATTAACTCCCTTCGATTAGCGCCCTCATTAAGGCAAGTAGCAGGTACGGCAAACTTGTCTAGTCTCAGCCGGCCCCCCCCCTCAACTGATGCTGCTGCTGGCAATCTGACAAAATATGGGCGGAATCTCGGAAAGTACAGACTTTCAAACTTCGTGGGTCAGCTCCTGACTGACACTCTCGCAAACATTTGCATCTTACGAACTGTACTCTTTCTTACAGTGCAGTGTGCGTGTGAGCAGTACAAGAAATTTCCCAACGGATGCAGAAAGGGGCCCCTTTCCGCTGAGCCTGAATTATGGTCGGGTGGGGGATAAAAGAAAGGCCCCAACATTCCCAAGAGACGGACCAAAGAGGAATAAGAAAAAAGGTGTTGGCACGTGCGCGCTACCGTCGAACCCGCCTTTATGCGCCCTCCCTCATGGAAAACACGGGCCCGTATCCCTGTTTCTGTTGCCAGTGCTCAATACTATCCAGGTTTCACTGTACTGCTAATGCCATGCCCATGCCCATTTCTCTCTATTTCGTCGTGTGGTAGAAAAACTGTATATGTGTGTGTTCACCAGAGGGACTACGTACTACCTAGACCACAAGGTGCGCCGGGAGTAATGAACAAGTCCATATTAAAGTTTAGGGCCGCAGTGCAAACATGGCCTGCCTGCCTACTACGTACATGCCAGCTGCCTTCTCTCCCCAGCCAACCCTATCAGTGCGAAAATGTGGCTTTATCAAGCATCGTTATTACTTGCCACACATGTGAAGAGCGCCAACCTGTCAAAAGCCAATGTAGAAATTCCTCGATTCCTGCTAATAAAAAGTTTTGAAACAGAGACAATGCAATCTAGTGTACATACGTACTCACACGTTTCCTTACATACTTGTATACTGTAACACCCACATCTACTCGTAGTTACAAGCGTTCCAGAGTCTCCTAAAGTCATCACAGTAATTACAGCAGGTACGATATGCACTTGAGTTTTGTTTCTTTCTGAGGAGGAGGAGGAGGACAGCGATCGATGCCACTTCCGTCGTCAGAGGTCGTTGTACATCCCGTCTATAAGGAAATCGTTCATCCTGCGGTACTGCCGCCTCCGCTTGACGGCATCCAGACGCTTGAAGAGCATGAACCCGAGCGCCGACATGAGCAGCAGCCCCAGGACGGCGCCGACGATCAGGGAAGTGCTCGGAGTAGGGTCGCGGATCGACGGAGCCGACGGCGTCTCCTTCGGGTGCGGGGGCGACGGGGGCGCCGACGCCGGATCCGGCGCCGGCGCCGGTGGCCTCACGGGCTTCGGCCGCGGGACCTCGGCGCTGTGCGGCGGCGGCGACTGCGGCGGCGAGGTGGTCTTGGGCGTGGCCCACGCCAGATCTGGCGCTGCTGGCTGCCG
>JAAUYM010019376.1_pt1 | contig 10191 bp, 20 predicted proteins | sample 7278001 | NCBI WGS metagenome assembly JAAUYM01 (sample SAMN14350224, study PRJNA611818) | marine sediment metagenome | isolation source: surface marine sediment (1.8m) | place: French Polynesia: Moorea | collected 2018-08
ACCGCCGCTCGAGCAGATTCTTTCCGATACCTGGGCGCCGCGACTGTTCGCCTTCAACCGGTTCGGTCAGGACGGCAGGCCGGTGCGCGCGGTCAAGTTCATTGCCACGGGTCAAACGAGTTCCAACACCGTGGAAAGCACGGTCACGACGGTTTCGACCGGGCAGCAAGCCGGAACCGGGCTCTACACATGCTGGTATGAACCGGTCTGGGATCTCTCCGGCATGACCGAAGGCGAAACGGTTGTCATTGACGCAGAAATCTATCCGTGGATCGGGGAGGCGCTGATTCTTTCGACGCTCACAGAAGCGCATCCGAGCCCGAACCTCAAAACGCTCACGGCGATCTATGACAGCCGCCGCGTCTACGTCCACGTTGCAGCGTCGGCAGGCGCCACGCCGCAAGCCTCGACCGATCCGGCAGTGGCGGCATTGCCCACCAACCATTTCGGCCCGGACATGGGAGCAGCGCTCACGAACGCCACCACGGGAGCAATCAAGGTCAACAACGACAACTACAGCCGGAACAATACCAGCGGCGTGACGGTGCGCATTGAGCCGAGCACGGTTCTGAGCGGCACCGGGACGGGCTTTGGAACGGCCACGGCGGGCCCTATCCCGATCCTGATCGAGGGCGTTGCCAAAGCGACGAGCGTGCTTGCCGATACCGGTGCAAATGCCTTCGGGTCCATGCCGAAACAGTGGAAGGCCAAAGACCTGACAATCCGCAAGACCGCGAACATCGTTGCCCTGGACAATGGCGTTGACAGCAACAACCAGGCGGTCATGGAAAACGTTGCATGGGAAAGCACGGGCGGCGCGGGCTTGCACGCGACATGGCTTTACCGGATCGGGCGCGGGTATTTCATCGACTGCACAGGAACCTATTGGGGGCAGGGCTCAATCGGCTCGACGCAGGTCCAGGGCACGGCACTTGCGCTCGGGTCCAATGTCTTCGGACAGAACGCTTGCTATAACGCCTTTGCGTCCCGGAACCCGTCCGGCAGGTTTATCGCGCTCACGAACAGCCCGCTTGCCCAGCTCGGGGACCCGGAAGGCAACTGCTATTTTTTCAACGAGTTTTCCAACAACGTGGCAGGCGATCCGATCTTTGCCTTGAACGGTCTGAACTTTGGCGCGCGGGGATTTGCGGTCGGCGGGAATATCTTTGAGAAGTTCGGCTCAAGCGGCGCGGGCGCCAACACGGACCTTTACAGCTCCAACACGGACATTGACCTTCAATACGGCTGGGAGGGCATGAACACGATTGTGGGGGATCGGTCCTTCGTCTACTACGCCAAGGCGACCACACCGGACAGGCGGCGCAACGGGTTTTCTTGGGGGTCGATTCACCCGGAAATCAATCTGAAGTCCGACTATTTCGGAACTAATGGCGCGTTGCTCGGCAACTACGCGACACGCAGCGGCGTCGGCGGCGGATACCGGCTCATCATCACCGGGGACAGCAACGGCATCACCACACCGCGATATGACGCTTGGCTGGGTGAAGCGCTCGGCAATGCCAAGAACGAAATGCCGCTTGGTGACGTGGTTCCCGGCAATCCGGATTTCGTCAATGACCAGTCCGGAACGGGCGGAACGGGCGGGGGAGATTACCGGCTCGGGGCTTCGACTGCTTCACCGCAGATCCCCGGCAATCAAGTCAAGTGGCCGAGGACACTCTACAACGAGATTATTCCGGTAGACGGGACGGCTCGCGCCGGGGCTCGGCAGTTGGCTTGACGGGCCTTTCTGATCTATCCTGCACGCACGAGCGCGACACGTCGTGGTGCGGCTTGAAGTCTGCCTAGGTGGACACCGTTTTCAGGCTGCCTTCCGGATGCAGTCGTTCCAAGCGAAAAGCCTTTTCCAGGGTCGCAAGCTTTGCCATGTGTCGCGCCGCAGACCGGGCATGTTCCCCACTTTGAGCGTTCTTCGTAGGTAGCCTCTCGGCTTTGCTCTGCTTCCATCCTGCGGGGCCTCTATCTCTTGTTCCAAGCCCTGGCCAATTCATAGGCCAAAGCAGTGTCGTTAGCGCTTTCCCCGACAAAGATTGATTTTTCGCCAATCGTCAGGATTGTTCCGCCTGCGTAGTTGTATCCATCCCCGGATCGGCCCGGCAAAAAAGAGACAGACGCCTTTTCGCCTTTCAGGCCACTGCGCTCAAGAACGTCTTCAAAATAGTTTTCTGCTTTCACGGCGGGGCCTCTGTTTATACGGTTTCGAGTGAAGCGACCGCCATGCGTTCGGCGTTCTGAATTGCGGCTGGTGTCGAGAACATGGAGGACGCAACAATCATCCTCTCAAGGTCAAATGATACACCCATCTTTTCATTCAAATCACGAGCAATCGCGCGCGTAACATCTTCCTGAGCAGAAAGCCCGGTAGGTTTTGGGCTCGGGTCGCCAATGCTGACGCGCACCAAATGTTCGTCATAATTGTAAAAGCACCAGCGCCGATCATTGTTCGGCGGCATCTGATCTAAAGCGATCAGTTTTTGTTTCCATGCATTTGCTATCTGTCCCATGATGCGGGGCCTCTTCCTTTGAACTTACGCGAAGAACCAGGCGCTTATCTCTGTGCCCCTCGCTGCGCACCCTCTTGACGCCTTAAGCTACGCGCCGCTACAGGTGCGAATTGCGTGTTAATTCAACATAGGGGTTGCAATAAGGGGTGTCAAATGATATCTTTGTATTGAGTTCAAAAATTGCACGAAAAGGTTTTTCCGTGGAAAAACAGCAAGCACAAACAAGGACATACGGCTACGCCAGGGTTAGCACTGAGTTTCAGAACCTAGATCATCAGTTACAGGCGCTTCGGGAATACGGCTGTTATCATATCTTTGAGGAAAAGCAGTCTGGCCGAGACATGAAGCGCCGCCAGATGGATTTGATGAAGCTTCATTTGCAGCGTGGTGACACATTGGTTGTAACCCGCTTGGACCGCCTAGGCCGTAATGTTGTCGAGCTGGAACAATTCGTGACCTGGCTGGAAAAGGAAGGCATCACGCTTCACTGCATTCAGCAACCACTTGATTTCAAAAGCGCCAATGGCCGGATGATGTTCCGAATGCACGCGGCCTTTGCGCAGATGGAGAGCGAGCTGACTTCTGAGCGCACGAAACGCGGCATGGAAGCGGCCAAAAAGAATGGGAAGCAAATCGGTTCATTGCCTAAGCGTGAGCGCTGGGAAAAGAACGAGCCAGAAAAGGCAGAAGCCATTTTGCAAGACATTGCAAACCCCAGGATGACCATGAAAGACATCCGGAAAAAGTACAACATTTCAGCTCTCACGCTCCGCAGGAATTGGTCCGCAGAGCTGAAAGACGCTGGAAAGATATCAAACTAAGGGAGCCGCAGGGATGCCTGATTTTGCCGCAAACGACACTTCAAAACTGGATATCAGAAATGGCGTGATCCACTACAAGATCCGTCAACAGGACGGCAAGTTCACGCCGATGACCGTGAAGGACACGCCGTCGATGCGTTTGTTCGTCCAATGGGTTCAAATTCACGACTGAAACAGGGGAGCCGCAGGTGCAGAACAGAGTTGACTTCAAGCGCAACGGCAAGCTTGACGAGGTTGTCGCAGACGGCGGTGCTCACCTTGAACATATGGACGGCAATCGCTGGTTTCTGGAGTGCTTTCGTGACGACGGATCGAGTTTTGCAGTTTGGTTTACTGGCAAGATCACTTCGTTTGAGGAGCGCGAAAAACCAAACAGACAATAGGGAGCCGCAGAGATGAACGCGACAACAGTCATAGCTATTCAGGAAATCAAAAAGGGTATGCTTGAGGTCATTAAAGCCGCCGCTGGTCCGGTCGCGGACGAGGCCAGTCAAGAAGCCAAAGTGCGCGCCGCCGAGGCTTATGCGGCTGCGATCAAAGCTACTTTGGAGGCCGAGCAATGCAAATGACGTGGTTTGAAGTTTTTTTGTTGGTGATCTGCGTAATTCTGATCGTGCTGCCACCCAGATATGATCCGGCAATTCGCTGGAAAGAATATAACGAAGCTTGGGCTAAACGGCTTCAGGAAAACCGCAAGAAATAGGGAGCCGCAGGGATGAAAATTGAGAAAAGCAGCGGTTGCGTATTCGCAGAATTGGCCCGAGGACTCCGCCTGCGTCTGGCAGACAATCTCCTATGGCTGGCCTTCAAGATCGCCCCCAAAGGGCCGGAACGCATGGCCCTGATGGAAGCCGTGTTCCACTATAACCAGCATGCGATCAGGGCCATTGACGAACAGGAAGCGAAAGAAAGACCGGCAAACTCCAATGCGCCAATTTGATCGTTATCTATGGCCGTTCCTGATCGCCATTCTGATCGGCGCGGCTTTTGTTCTTTTGGGCGTGGTGGAGGTCAATTAAGACTGTGCTCTCACCAGAACTTGTCTCCTCCTGCTTGGTGATAAACGTGCACCAATATGCGATGTTGCGCCATCAGATCCAACCACTCCGCATTCGGCTCAGTCCCGGGCACATTGCGGATGCGTTTGTTGAGCGCATAAATCTTCTCCTCAAGAAGCGCAAGCTTCTGTCTGTTCACCGGTTTTTTTTTGATAAGACGCTTTGCACGCTTATATTCTACAGCGGTAAGGTACGGCATTTCACCTTCAAAACGTTAGGCAAAACAGTACGGAAACGCCAAGCATTTCCGCAGCCTGTTTCTGGTTCACCAAGAGCGGGCGGGTCATGGTCCGGATTGCCTCTTGTTAAAAGCAATGACGCTTAAAGCCAAAAAAACACCGGAAACAATAATACCAACCCACACCGACATGTGAGGCGCGAGATAGAGCGCCGACATTAGAACAAAGAATTGCGAGTCCTTCATCGTCTCACCACTTCACCGTTGAGTTTCTTTTTAAAGGGGCTCCATTGGAATATTCGGGTCTGATGCAATCCGCTCAATGACATCCGTCATCGGTGCGATTTCGGCAGGTTCAAGTTTCTCTACGGCGTTGCTCATGTCCGCATCTCCTAGTTAATCCGCGCTGGTTCAATGAATTCCCAAGGCGGTACGGTTTCTTGTTGCGCAATCATTGCTTCGCGGCACTTGATCTTTTCAACGACCGATGCGCGACCAACAGCAGAGTTGCAGCACTTGTGCGCAAGGCCAAGATTGCGAGGGTCATTGCTGCCGCCAGCGTCTATTTCCAGGAAATGCTCAACCGTGATGTCGTCGTTTAGAAACTGGCCACACAAGCAACAGGTTTCACCGTCACGGGCCAGCAGGTTTGCAACAAGCCGTGACCGCTTTTTTCCAGTTGCGCGAGTGACGAAGCTTGCGGGTGCCCCCGCCAAAAACGCTTGGTAATGCGACCATGTGTCGTCTGGAATGTTGAGCTTCCCAGCCTTGTTCCGGTACACTACAAGCGGGCTTTTTTCCGGCATCTTGTAGCGCAGTACTTCCCATTCGTTTGTCAGGTTTAAAACCCTTCCGCCGTTCGCTTCGATCCATTCTGAAAACTGGCGGATTTTGAATGTTCGGTTGCTCATGACATCACCCACCAGACGACAAACCCGACAGCACCACCAACAGCAGTGCAGGAAACAACCCCGCTCAGAATGACCATGGCCAGCTTGAGAACGGCGAAGGCGTCAAAGGTCCAGCGGCATCCCCGCATGATGGGGCGGCCACTGCCGCCGTGATAGGTAAGGCGGTTAGTCATACTGCCCTCCCGTGGTTTTCGTGGAAATTATGTTCGCGCTCAGCGGCCTTGCGGGCGGCGATGGCGTCGTCTTTGTTGGTGAAGTGGCCAAGTCTAATGCACTCATTGTCAACGTAAATCTGAGCGGTCCATTTTTGGGTGCGCTTGCTCCACGAAACGCCCACCACACCGCTTGTATTGTTAGATGCCTTTTTGCGGTTTCTGTTGTTTTGAGCATTCGTAACGGCGCGCAGATTGCACCACCGATTATCGTTGCGAATGCCATTGATGTGATCAATTTGGTCAAGCGGCCAAGATTCGGTCACAATCAACCATGCAATCCTGTGTGCTTTGTAATTTTGACCAAAAATCAGAGCGCACAAATACCCTTCATCGTTGACGGAAAACGCTTCTTTTCCGGCAAAGCGCGCATTCCATTTTTTGCAATTCAATGCTGCGGAATGCTTTTTGTCTTGAAACCAATGGACGTCTCGAGAGCGCCACCAAAATTGACCAGTCTCTGGATCGTAGCGCAGCAGCTCGCGCGCAATCTCGGCGGTTAAGTGTGTCATTCGGCTGCTTCCATCTGTTCGAAAACCTCATCAGAGATCAGCCAGCAATGAGGCTTCCCGCCCGCGTCAATCTCGTGCTCGTAAAGAGCGACAAACTTGCCCGGCCACTCGCCGACGAGAATGTCCTTGATCAACTCTGCCTTGTCGGTGAGCTGCCCGTTGAGTTCGGGAGAGTAGAGTTCGCCGTCAAGGCGCATGATCAGTTGAAAGAATGTGTCGTGCATCGGGAGGTTCCTGTTTGTGTTGGGGTCTATATTGTAGCAACGGTGCTATGGTGTCAAGCGAATGGTAGCAAATTAACTACAAAAAAGCATAGTTGACACCATAGCAAGCCTGCTATTATATATTGTGCATGCAAGACCTTCTCGAAAAGATCGAAACCTTTTGCGACGAAGCCAACATGGGCCGCGCGGAGTTTGGACGCCAAGCGATTGGCAATCCAAACCTTTGGCGCCGCCTGCGTGAAGGCAAGGGCATCACGCTGCGCAATGCCGTGCGGGTCCTAGACTTCATAAAGGCAAACGCCAAAAAAAGCGGGGAAACGAGCGATGCGGCGTGAAGCTCGTTTCCCCGTAGCCGGTATCAGGGGGCTTAGTACCGGAATCTCACAAGCGGCAGCACTGGCATACGTACCGCAAAACTTGAATTTTATAGTCCTCCCCGGAGCCCATGCTGGGCTCACCTGGCCGGGGTTGCTCTCACTCCTCCCAGACTTCCCCGGCCTTTTTTCTCTCGTGGCGCCGTGGGTTGAGGAAGAAGACTAAATGACAGGGGCAATCAAAAAAGAGGTACAGATAGGCGACTGTCGGTTGATCCTTGGTGATTGCCTCGAGGTCATGCCGTTGCTTGGCAGGTTCGATGCTGTGGTGACAGACCCGCCGTATGGGATTGGTTATTCTCACGGTGGAAATGATCGGTCGGGAATCGGCGGTGGCAAATTTGCAACGGCATTCGCAAAAACGAAAATTGCAAATGACGATAAGCCGTTTGATCCAGCGCCACTTTTGCAGGTTAGTTCAACACAGGTTATTTGGGGCGGAAACCATTTTGCAGATCGTCTTCCGCCCTCAGCGGCTTGGTTTGTGTGGGACAAGCGGGCAGCTTCAAAGCACACAAATGACTTTGCCGATTGCGAGTTAGCATGGACGAATAAAAAGGGCGTTGCTCGCGTATTTCGTCACCAATGGGACGGAATGATGAAAGCAAGCGAGAGAGGCGTTGCTCGCGTCCACCCGACACAAAAACCTATTGAGCTGATGCGTTGGTGCCTCGAGAAAATCTGCGATGCACACGCGGTTCTAGACCCCTTTATGGGCTCCGGTACCACTGGTGTCGCCTGCGTCAAACTAGGTCGCGAGTTCACCGGCATTGAGCTTGACCTCGACTATTTCGAGATAGCGTGCGAGCGCATCCGCAAAGCCTATGCACAGCCGGATTTCTTTGTGTCCTCTCCTGAGAAGCCAATTCAGGAGATCATGGACGTATGACCAAGTGGCGCGCCAAAGAGGAAAAAGACTGATGGGCGGTCTGGCAACCGGCACAGGCAATAAGGCAGCGCCGTTATCCGAGCGCAAGAACGATCTTTATCAAACGCCACCGGAAGCCGTGACGGCCTTGCTTGCCGTCGAGAACATTCCTCAAACCATTTGGGAACCGGCTTGCGGTCCCGGCGCGATTGTGAGGGTGCTGAGAGACGCTGGACACGTTGTTTATGGAACGGATTTGGTTGATTACGCTTCATCCGATCAGGACCAACACGGCTGGGATTTCCTGATGGAATCTCAGTGTCCGATCGGTGTTGACGCCATCGTGACAAATCCGCCTTTCAAGAACGCTCAAGCCTTTGTCCAGAAGGCGCTGGACCTGTGTCCGCGCGTGGTCATGCTTTTGCGTCTGGCGTTTTTGGAATCCGAAGTGCGTCGCCCGATCCTTGATACTGGATCCTTAGCCCGCGTGCACGTCTTCCGAAAGCGTTTGCCGATGATGCACCGGGATGGATGGGAAGGAAAGCACAGCAACTCCGGAATGGCGTTTGCGTGGTTTGTCTGGGATCAGAACCACACTGGCCCGACAGAGCTTAACAGGGTGTCATGGGAGGAATTTTCATGACCAACATCATTTCCTTCGACCCTGGCATCAACGGCGCATTCGCCGTTCTGTCAACACACGGCGCCCTCATTGACTGCGGCGACCTCCCCCTGATCGGCACCGGCAAATCGGCCACCCTCAACGTTCCGGAAATCGCCTCCATCGTGCGCGAATGGAATGTCAATGAAAGCGTGATCGAACGCGTCTCCGCCATGCCCGGTCAAGGCGTCTCGTCCATGTTCCGGTTCGGCGAAGCTTACGGCACGCTGCAAGGTGTTTTGGGGGCTCTCGTCATCCCGATCACGCGTGTGCGCCCTGTTGACTGGAAGCGCCACCACAAGATCACCGGCAAGGGCTCTGACGGCGCCGAACAAGCTCGGCAGAAGGTCATTGACCGGTTTACTAAACATCATTCCTTGTTTGCTCGCAAAAAAGACCATGGCCGCGCCGATGCCTGCCTGATCGGTCTTTATTACCTCTCCACGCGTTTGGAGATGGCAGCATGAACCCGTTCGAACAGCACGGGCTTCAGCACCTGTCCGTCAGCCAGTTAAACCTGTGGGCCAATGCGCCAGGAGTTTATGTTATGGAGCGCCTTCTTAAAAGATCCGCTCCTGTCGGCGCCGCTGCCCATCGCGGAACAGCCGTTGAGGCAGGCGTTGAACACGGCCTCATGACCGGCGAAGACCTGCAAGCCTGCATTGATGTCGCCAATGCCACTTTTACCGAACGCACAGCCCTCAACACCGATCCGCGCAAGGAAAAGGAACGCGCGGCAATCCCCGGCATGGTTGAAGCCGCGCTTGACACGCTGCTTCCTTGGGGGCGCCCAACACACTGTCAGGTCAAGGTGGAATGGCCGATAGACGGCATTGAAGTCCCGGTCATTGGCTATCTTGATTTCCAATACGATCAGCACGGCCTGATTCTGGATCTGAAAACAGCCCACACGATTTCCAACACGATCAAAACTCCGCACGCGCGGCAGGTCGCCAGCTACATTGGGCGCGGCTCAAACATCCGCGGCGGGCTTGTTTATTGCACCCCGAAAAAGGCTCACGTCTTGCAGTTGGAAAATCCGGATGAACATATCAAGGCGCTCGAAAGCATCGCCCGGTCCCTGCGCGCCTTCCTGTCGCTTTCCAGTGACGCGGAAGAGCTGGCAGCCCTTTTGAGCGTCGACACAGACAGTTTTTACCTCGCACACCCAACAGCGCGGCAGAACGCGTTCGCCGTATTTGGGGTGTGACCACCAGTTTCACCGCACGGTGAAAAGCAAGAGGCTGGCTAGACAGTCTCACAACATAGCAAACAAAGGATCAAGCTATGGGTGTTTTTGGATTGAATGTCGGGTCAGGAGAGTTTCTGGCACAAGTGCGCATTAACGGAAAAGACGGCGGCGTTCAGCGCACCACTTACGAAGGTGGCGAAAAGGGCCTTGAAATCATCGAGAACTTTGTTGCTCTCTTTGACTTCGCCACGCTGCAAACCGGCTGGATGTATTTCGGCGCCGACAAGGTCGACCTTCGCATGGTGGCCCTGGGCGATCCCATGCCAGAATGTCCGGGTGAGGATTACAAGCAAGGCATCCGCATGGTTGTCATGCTGCCCGGCGATCTTGGCTGCCACGAAATCGCAACGTCCGCAAATGGCGTTCTGAACGCTCTGGGCGGTCTTTACGACACGGTGCAGCAAGCCCCTGAGCACGGCAACGGTCTTATCCCTGTCGTCGCCATTACGAATTTCGAGATGGAAAAGACCAAGCGCGGCACACGTGCCGTTCCGGTGTTCAAGATCCTTGAATGGAAAGACCGTCCGGCTGAACTCGAAGCCCATAAGGCCGTGCCGAAACCGCGTGCCGCCATGCCGCAGCAACCGGCTCAGCA
>JAAUYM010059099.1_pt1 | contig 10187 bp, 16 predicted proteins | sample 7278001 | NCBI WGS metagenome assembly JAAUYM01 (sample SAMN14350224, study PRJNA611818) | marine sediment metagenome | isolation source: surface marine sediment (1.8m) | place: French Polynesia: Moorea | collected 2018-08
CTAAACTAACAACGCACCAAGCAGCAACCCAATTTTTTTTGCAGCATGGATCTTCAAAAAAAAAAAAAAATCTAGCACACATGACGAACTAAGGATTTTTTCCGACACATAACTGAAATAACCCGCAGACCACCTCTTAAATAAGAGTACCTTTCTTCTTCTCTCTGTCTCTGCGTCCTCTACTATATCTAAAAAAAACTTGAGGTCATGCGATCGCATGTGTGTACGTAATGCTGCCGGCTAGTCCGCGTTAACGATCACTAGCCTGAAGGGCGCCCGCGCATGCTCTCGGTATAAAGATTGGCAAAGAATGACAGTTGTGTGAGAAAAATGCTGTGCAAAATCTATCTTGATTTCTCAACGGTCCCCAAAAATTTTGGGGCACTGGAGAAAGAGAAAGAGAGCTATGGGTATGTAGCTATTCGCTGAGGTCACACGCAGTCCAGATCAAGATATGCCCGGTACGTAAGCGAAAGAGTGGATAACGAGGCCAAAACCCGACCAAAACCCACAGCAAAAAAAAAAAAAATCTCTCACAAACCTTGTTTTTTTTTCCTTCACCGCCTTCACCACCACGGCCGCCACCTTCCAAATCCAGGACCCGTCAGCGTTCGGTGACGATCCCATGCTGGGTCCGGATGGAGAGCCCCTGGACGACATTCCCATCCACATCGGGGTGGCCAGGCTCGGACCGCAGAAGGGGGTTCCTGTGGAGAAGCTCAAGAAGATCCGGCTGCAGCGGAGGGACTACAAGAAGGGCGGCGAGGGGCTCAGGGGGAAGAACGTGACAGAGGCCTTCAGGGTCAAAGAGAAGGAGATCAAGAGGACCATGAAATAGAAAAAGTGAAAAAAAACCATAAATACGTGGCACCAGATCCCTGTTTTGATGGAAAGACAGCCAGAGAGAGACATTATGCTTTCCGTGCAAAGGCAAAGCCTAGGGCCCCTTTTCCCCGTTCTCAAGAAACCTGTCCACCCACCCCATCCCAAAGTTGCTTTTTTTTTGCTTCTTTTGCTGATATTTTTCATTACTGTTGTATCTCCTGATAGTAGAATTGCATTGCTTTCACAAATGAAGTCCCCCACGCCAATAGCAAGGTTACAGCCTGTCATACCCAGTAACTTGGAGACTGGCTGCAAGGTGATGATGCAGAAGTGGATTTAGAGCAAGATTTTTTTTTCTCAGGACAGTGAAAGAGGCTATATGACTGATGAGTGCATCAGAAAGGTTTCCTTCCATATAGTCTGTACTACGTATAGTACATACATAATACGAGATTCTTTTTTAGGCAAGAGATTACTCAGAACCCAAAAAAAGACTGCTGCTACGCATACGTACGCACATCCCCAGTTGCTGCAAGGATATTGTCCATTTGTACATGAAAATATTTTGCTTTCAATACAAACTTTCAAGGTACATTCGTTCCTGTACTTTCTGGTTTTTTTGTTTGTTTGTTTGTTGTACCACTGTAGCTGTAGATGTACTGAGTTCTGGTCACTAATCCCAGCCCAATTGCAGCAGCATGGCTAAAAACGCTCTGGCACATAACACCCAAGACTGATCCCAAGAGGACCCAAAGCTCCTCTTCTTGTGATTGGCTTCAACAGCAGCAGACCTAAAGTGCTTTTTTTATAGTTGCTCATCCATAAGATTAACATGTGACACTAACCAGTGGATTTATTCGGTCGCAGACTGAGCACATGCCAATTCCGTTCAGGCTTTTTTTTTTTTTTTTGCTTGTAAAAAAACATAATTATAAACTTTAAAAAAATCTTCTTCAGTGCCGCAGGGAAAAGAGGTTCTAAAATGACTGGATAAACTGTCTCTCTCTCTCTTTTTATCGAACGGTGATTGATTTTTTTTTTCAACAGGCATGTGCTCTGGTCAGTCGTTGCTTGTGATGACGTCGAGATTTTTTTGACGTCTTAAAAACTTCTCCTTTCCTCTTTTTTTTTTCTTTGCGACTCTTTGCCAACGCAGGACGTCTTCAGCGAGGACGGCACTCTGACCCCGGACGGCGAGCTGCTGGCCGACTCGCCCATCCACATCGGGGTGGCCAGGCTCGGACCGCAGAAGGGGGTGCCCGTTGAGCAGCTCAAGAAGTCCAGGCTGCAGAGGAGGGACTACAAGAAGGGCGGCGAGGGGCTCAGGGGAAAGAACGTGACCGAGGCCTTCAGGGTCAAGGAGAAGGACATCAAGAGGACCATGAAGTAGTGGCAAGGAACAAGCAGACAGAAGGAACTGAAAAAAAAAATGTTCGGAAGACGGACGAATTTGGAAAAAAAGTGCTTTGTGCTCTCCAATTTAAAAATCTCCCCGCCCACCCCTATTACTACGTACATCTACCCAAAAAAATGCTTTTGCTTTTTACTTTGCAGATATTTTTTTGTCTCCGTGTTTTTCCCCTGAACTAGTCTGACTGTTTATTATTACTTAGGACGTGTGAAGTTGGCCGACGGCAAGAAAAGAGTGAACTTTCAAGTTGGTGAACAACGTGGTGGGTTCTTTAGTGATGCGAATTTCTTTCTACTATATCCCAAGACGGTGGATGCGACTAGGTTTTGGTTGGACTGCGGTACTACCCATATGTATAGTACTATAGTTTCTTAGGTGTACCAGGATCAGGTAACTCAGGCAAGGTCTGTTTTCATTTTTGTTGTTGTCTCCGTTTTCCTGAAGGAAAAAAAAAGAGAATTGATATATGCGCACACCTTATTGCTGTAAAGGGAAATGAGCTATTTGTACTACACGTCGAGATATTTTGCTTTCAATACAAACTTCGGACAACTTAGCAGTCACACCTGGACATGGTCAACCCATGGTTGGCAGGTAATGGCAGGTAAGTTGTGACTTGTATCTAGGTACTATGGGTAGTAGTAATCAACGCAAAATGTGTCCTATCAATTTGAGCAATATCTCCCCGGCCAACATCTTAAAAACGTGAGAATATTTTTTTTGTACATACAACACACATTTGGCACCAATAGACACTGAACACCAGACTGCGAAATTAGACAAAAAACAACAACTCCATCCAATTCCAACTGGCGTTCGAACTAGACGTTTTCGTTACGTCTTCTGTGTTGCAGGTGGGTGAGAAACTTGTCTGGGCAGTGTTTCAATTTTGCCTGCGCAAAAGGAAAGGAGGAAAGCCAGAGAGGGGAGAGAGAAAAGAAACAACAGAAGTCGAGATTTTTTTTTCTGCAACGTCAACTTCAATTTGGGGGGAAAAATCCTTTGACGCACAGACAGCCAACAAAGGTACTTTCAGTGATATTTTTTAAATGATGGGACAGGTACTCTTTTTCAGAAAAATACCTAATAATGTTAGGAACCTCTTGGGAACCATCTTCTTGTTCACTAGTACATGGCACAGTCGAACCTGGACATAGTAGTGAATTTGGACGTGTTATGAACCTGACACTTACTGCACGTTGTAAGCAGAAATGTGGTTGACTTTATCAGTAATCCAGTGTGAACTGTTTGCTGATGTACTACTTCACTACAGCGAGGTTCTACTGTACTAGAGTTTGACGGAGCTACGTGCGAGCCACAGGAGATTGGATCAAGGTCAGGGAAACTTTTTCCCCCTCCTCCACCCATCCGAAAGAAAGAAGAAGCAAAAAAAAAAAAACTTGCACGGGGAAAGGGAGCGTTTTCTTGCCCTACTAGAAAAGTGAAAACGAGTTTTTGATGCGGTGTAGCACATGCAACAATGCGCACTCACTCTTTACTCCAATTTGTTATTAGGACAAAAAAGTGTGGGGGTATTAGCCCCACGTCATAAAAAAAAAAAGAAAACAAGAACAGACTTTCTTCAAAGATCTGCTAAAGACAAAAAGGCTACTTTAGCTCAGATGCAGAAGTGGCCATGCACATACGTAAGTACGTCAGCAACAACAACAAAAACCCAACGCAAGTGATGTGTAGACATCGATGCCAGCGGACTAGAGAGCTCTTGGGCTAGCCTCTTCTTCTCTCTCTCTCTCTCTCTCTCTCTTGGGGTAGAAGGAGGAGGAGGAGGGCGAAACTGTCATTGTTGCAATCGCTGAGAAAGGGCCAAGAGCAAACAGCACATTTGGGTCGAGCAGAGAGGGAGAGAGAGAGAGAGAGATCAGCAAAGATGCTGCTCCCGATGCTGCTGCTGGTGTCGCTGACGTTGCAGGAGGAGGCGGCAGCGGCAGTGGCGGCGACGACGACGGCGGCGGCGACTGCGAGGGCGGACAAGGGCGCAAAGATTCCTGGAGGCCTGGACCACATCTTGAACTGGATCATGGACTCGAAAAACGTTGTGAGGTGAGTACGTACAGTACAGTTACCTCGTATAGTAGATCTCCGAATAGTTGAAGAAAAAAAAACAACTTTTGGAGCAAAATTTGGGCCAAATTTTGTTTGATAAGTGCCGATTGAGCATACAATTTGGTGCTGAACATGGACAAAGACGTATGTATACAAGGTGACATTCCTACTGAGCTTCCATTTTACATCCCACCCTTGTTATTTGGTTGCAACGACCAAAACTTGAATTTTTCTTTCTAATTTACTACATACTACGTACCTTTTATTTACTCTTTCTGCCCTGACCTAACAAAATTAAAGCCCAGTGACCAGAATGGACTTTGGGACCGGGCGGCATGTGCAATTGATCCCCCAACTTCATTTGGGTTTCAGCCCGAACGGAACAGTAGTAAAGGAGCCCTACCACAACAAGGGTCCCACCCCGGGCGAGGAGGGGCAGGAGGAGGAGTGCGGCGACTTCTCCAGCCTCGGGTTCGACCGGTACCACCGGCTCTCCCACATCTACGGCTACCTGGACCACCTGGCCTCCGAGCACCCGGAGGACGTCTTTGTCGAGACCATCGGGACGACCTCCGAGGGGAGGGACATCAAGGTCGTCAAGATCTGCAAGGGAGGATGCGGAAGGAGGTGTTGAATGCGAAATTTTGCAAGTAAAAAGAAAAAAAAATGAGAATTATATTCCTATATTCCAGGCGCATCATGGTGCTGGACGCCGGGATCCACAGTCGCGAGTGGATCGCGCCGGCGGTGGCCACCTACCTCATCCACAGGCTGGCGGAGGGGCAGACGGCGGACGGAGAGGCGCGGATGATGGCGAGAGAGTTCGACTGGTACGTGGTGCCGGTGGCCAACCCGGACGGGTACGAGTACACCTGGACCAATGACAGGTGAGCGAGGTGAGAATCGGCAATGCAAGTTATCTTACGACACGGGGTTTTTTTTTTTTGGCCTGAGCTTTTTGTCTTGTAAGAACCTTTCTATACTTATGAAACAAAAGTTCCTACTCATATCAGTAGAACTTTTTCTATGTAGAACTACTATGTGTTAGTAGAACTTTTCATATAGTACTAGTAAATTTTATATAGTAGTATAGTATAACTTTTTATGGTAGTGAAACTTTTTATATAGTAAAACTTTTTATATAGTGAAACTTTCTGTACAGTAATACCTTCTATAGGTATATATTAGCACTTTCTATATAGCGAAACTTTCCATATTTTTTTTTTTGCTGACTTATTTCGGAGTTGCACTCTACTAGGTACACAGCACAGTCCTTTCCTTCCTGCAATCTCATGCAGAATGTGGCGCAAGACCCGAGAGGGCGTCATCTCCAACTGGACGTCGTCCGTGCCGGCCGTCACCAGGTGGATCTGCAACCGGAACTCCAGGGGGTTCCGCGGCACCGACCCGAACAGAAACTTCGACTTCCACTGGGGCGCCACCAGGGAGTCCAAGAATCCCTGCCTGGACACTTACGGGGTAGTCCAGGGAGTGCATCTTATTGATTACATAAGTTTGGATTTAGTTAACTTTTTGTAGTATATCGAAGTTGTACTTTGAGATCGTCCTCAACTCCTCCCCTCCCTTCCTCTCCTCCCAACCCCCACTTGCAGGGGGGCTACCCGTTCTCCAGCCCGGTGTCCAGGGCCATCGCCGACCTCATCATGGATAACAGGGAGGGCATCGTGCTGTACAACACCCTCCACGCGTACGGCCAGGCAAGAAGTCTACATACTGTTGACTAATGTATTTTCTCTTTCTTTTTTTTTTTTTAAATCTTCTTTCTTGGCAGGTTATCCTGATTCCCTACGCGGTTAAACACCAATCGGAGAAGGTACTATCACAGCGCTGAAAAATCTCAAAAATGGTCTATTTTTCCCCCCTCCTAAGAGGATGGTTAATTTTTCAGGACCCCTCTGCGACTGAGCGCGCGAGGTCGCTGGCCGTGAAGGGGGTGGCGGCCATGAAGGAGCTCTACGGGAAGGAATACAAGGTGTGTGTGAGGTGGAGCAGCAATCAATGTTGTTGAAGTTATTGCCGTTGCCGTTGCCGTTGCCGTTGCTATTGGCGTTGCCATTGTCGTCTTTGTACAGTAGTTGCCATTGAGGTTGTCGTTGCCCTTGTTGTTACCCTTGCTATCGCTGTAGCTGTTGCCCTCGCCGATGTTGTTTTCCTTGCCCCCCCCCCCCTCCCCCAGGTGATGACCCCTGTGGAGGAGATGGGAGCCGAGCTGGGCGGGTCCTCGCTGGACTGGGCGTCGGCGGTGGCCGGCGTGCCGTACTCGCTGGCCACGGAGCTGAGGCCGGACGCCGAGGTCATCGAGATGGAGAGGTTCTACCTCCCGGAGGAGGAGATACTGCCAAACGCAGAGGTAGTACGGTACCATACAGTACCTACATGTGGCCCGTTTTTAATTGTCCGTGCAGCAACGTTGCTTTTTCATGTCCATTGACATTTGTGGATTAGGAAAGTCTCAGACCTGAAACACTTTTGCCAACGCCACGTGGCCTTATTTCCCTCCATATTTCAACTTTTATTCCTGGCGCAGGAGATCTTCGCGTTCCACAAGTTGGCGGCGGAGGAGCTGTTCAAGGAGTTTGGGCCCCTGGCGCGGTCTCACGGCGGCGGCGGCGGCGGCGAAGGTGGCGGTGGCGTTAACGGCGCGCGGTTACTTGGAGCTCACTTCTCTGTCCTCTTGGTGTCCATGGCAAGACTGTGAAGGAGAACCTTGAAGAGTTCTTCCAGGACGTTTTCATCTCATCGTGATATCATGTAGTAGGTAGTGGTAGAGCACTTTTTTGTCTCATTGTCATTTTATCTCCCTTCCAAGTCAGAAAGGCAAATTGTAATTTTGTACTGATAAAGAATGACTAACATATGCACTGTAGTGTGGCTATCCAAAATCCAAACCTCTTAAAAAAAACAGAAAAAAGTTTTTTTTTGCGGGGGGAGCAGGTCTCTGCTATTGCTAAATTATGAAAACTGAGGAGATCCCTTTTGTTAAATCTCTCTGCTTCTCTCTCCGTTACTACGAGAGAGTGAGTTCCTTTTACTCGTACGTAAAAGGAAAGAAAAATCTCAACATCTCCAACGTGCTCGTACGAGTGACCAACGAAGTTAATTTTGGAAACAGTCTACTCCCTAAAGGAGGAGGGGGGGGGATGGAGGAGAAAGGATTTTTTTGTCATGATGCTATAGAGTACAAAACTGAGGTATGTTGGTGTTTGACCTTTAGCAAAACTTATGTGTAACAGGCATGCTTGTTTTTGTGTGCACAGTGTACGTACTAACTACATAGTACACCTTTTTGGGAGTGGTCTCATCTCCACCCTTTTCTCCTTCCGCAGTCGAATATGTTTGACTTGAGACACGTTGCAGCACGTCAAATATGGGAAAGCGTTGGATGGAGAGAGGCCTAAATGGAGACTTCTTCATACGAGAGAGAAAGAGACAGGAGGAGGAGGAGGAGGAGATTGTACCACGTACTGCAACTTTCTACCTGCTGGTCGGAAAGCCTCTTCTCGTGGGACTTGGACGGATGAACACGGAGACTATGGAGAGGGTCAAGAGTGACTGTCACTAGTAGATGAGAGATTCGGTAGTCATGGCTCTGTGTTTTCTTGTCTACGGTATCTGGCCTAACAAATTAAAAAACCTCCAACAAGAAGGGACTTTCCGACCGTACGGTGTAGTACTATGTGCGGTATCCTCCTCCTTCCTTCCGCCTTTAGGTTCACGCCCTTTCCTCTAGTGCTGCCAGATTTTATGATGGTTGGATACTAAGCCCAAGTTTAGGAGGATGCCAAAAGTATCCAAAAAATGTGTACCGTACGGTCTGCACTGTTGTCAACAAGCGTTTTTGCCTAAATTACACCAGTATGATACCAAACGATACCACCTGGCAAACCTGCTGTCCTCGTCCTCTCTCCGTACGGTCTCGCAACGTCAACAGAAGTGCTGTGGCAAAGAGCAACACCAGGGCCCCCGGAAGAGAAACAAGAAGCAGAAGAAGAAGAGAAGGCCCCGTGCTTGGGAGCGTGGATGGAAGGCAGCAGCTAAAGAGACAATTTCGTTGCAACAAAAGGGTGGATGGGAGAAACTACGGCCCGCGGGGCCACATCTCGCCCGTAGGGGAGGGGCCGTTTCTGCTGAAAGCAAGGCTTTTATAAATCGTGCTAACAAGTACTATAGTATAGGAAAACAAATATATGGAATGTGTCTGCATAGAGTGCACAAATTGGCCTTTGGTGCAGTGTTTTCACTTGCTCCTGCACTGCAAAGTGGCGCTTTGCCGGGGATCGGCTGAACAATTAAGCAGGACTGGTTTTTTCCCCCCATATCTAGTAGTAATACTAGTACAGTCAACTTTTCCAAAGAGTGAAAACTTGAACCAATATAGTGAAGATTTACCATTTTTTTATTACGTGCATCTTTTAAAGTGGACTTTTCGCTATTAACTACAAAGATTTTTGTGTTTTCACTGTATCGAAAAATCGAATGTAGTACGTACTAGTACCGTATACTGTTTCGTCGGGTTCGCTTTTTACGACCACATGTTGTTATATTGTAGCTCGTAGGAATTCTTTTCCACAACAGCCCAACGATCCTACTGCTCACACAAGAAAATAACTTACGGGTTTTCCCTGTCCCCATTAGTTCCCAGCTGGAAAGAGGAGACATGAGGCGTGATGCTCTCTATCAATGAAAGGGGAGATTCTTCTCCAATTTTTTCTCTTCTTCTCTCCCCTCCTCTCCTCTCTCTTTGCCATCACAACAATGGCATGTGTGAGAAAAAGAGGAGGAAGAGAAAGAGGAGGAGGAGAAGGGGGGAGGGGGTGAAGGGCGATACGAAGCCACTCTTCTTCTTCTTCCAGTGACTCATTCAGTCCTCCACTGATCTTCAACTATGGCAGTCGTTGCCGCCTCTTCATCCTCCAAGTCGGGACCGCTGATGCTGTTTGTCCTCCTGTTGCTGTGTCTGCTTCCCATGGGAGCACTGACGCAGCAGCAGCAGCTGGAGAAGAAGGACCTGAGTGGGTACCAAGTGGTCAGGGTGAAGACGGAGTCGAAGGTGTCGAAGAAGGCCGAAGACGGCAGCAGCAGCAACAACAATAACAGCACGGACAGCGTCATGGACAGCCTGGACAGGATATTCAACGCCGTCCTGGAGGATGCAGAAGTCCTCATGTACGTACCGTAAGAAGCAGTTTAAATTTCACACATACCTAGTACAGTTGCTGCATTAAATTTTCAATCGACATTTTTAATGTCAAGTACGTAGCTACATACTACCTTTTCCCATATAATGGGTAATTGCTTTATTAAGCAGCACAAAGTTGCCGCCTAATTTTCTTTTCAGGAAATATCCCCAAGAGGAGGAGGCGGACGTCTTGGTCCATCGGAACAAGTGGAAGGATCTGCTGACCTCCGGGACCCAGCTGGTGCGCGTCCTGGTGGAGGACGTGGGCAAGCTGATCAACAAGACGAGCGAGCCGGCGGTGCTCGGGCCCGAGGAGGACGTGGGCAACTGGAGGCTGCCCTTCGACCGCTACCACGGCCTCTACGACATCTACGGCTACCTGGACTACCTGGCCGCCGAGCACCCGGAGGACGTCTTCGTCGAGACCATCGGGAGGACCTACGAGGGGAGGGACATTAAGATGATCAAGATCTGCAAGGGAGGATGTGGCCACAGGAAAGTAGGACATGCTAGTCAGTTATCTTAACAATTATACTACTAGGTACATAAAGGCATGGTTTGGTAAGTTAGATTTGGGAATTGTAAGACAATAAAAAAATTTCAATTAACTGAGATTCCTTCCCGACGGGACTCTTAAACTTACAAGCGTAACAAATTGACGAACAATATTGTGACATTTATGTGGTA
>JAAUYM010129204.1_pt1 | contig 10184 bp, 16 predicted proteins | sample 7278001 | NCBI WGS metagenome assembly JAAUYM01 (sample SAMN14350224, study PRJNA611818) | marine sediment metagenome | isolation source: surface marine sediment (1.8m) | place: French Polynesia: Moorea | collected 2018-08
CGTGTTAAATGCTTTCCAGATTGAGATTGAACGAAATCCAGAAATGCCGGACAAAAAGTGACTCCTGAAACAACGTCTCTAATGTGCTTTTCGTGTTTCCGGGTGCATCCCTCCCCTCTGGTCACTGAAACAAGTTTTTTTTACATACTCATTAATTCAACTTTTTCTTGTTCAAAAGTTTTTTCTGTCTATTGTGGACAATTGTGTGCTTTCCTTTCCTGGGAGGAGGAAATGAAAAAAAAAAAAAAGAAGTCGTCAAAACATGAAAAATCATGACTTAGGTGACAAAAAAGGGGGCCTTCTTCCCAATCCTTAGAAAGAAAGAGACGTTCCAAGAACAATTTTCTTCGTAATCTTTTTTTCTTCTTCTCCACATCCGCTTGGTGGTGGTGGTGACAGACGGGCTCCGAGAAAGAGGATTCATTTGACACAAGAAAATAAGTTGTTAGAAGTGGCTGAAGTGTTATTGGAAAAGGGGGGAAAGGAAGAGGAGGAGGCACCCCTCCTCCTCATATGGCAGCTCTCTCTTTTCCTCTGGGAGAAAAGAGTATCTTCTTGGTTGCATGCGAGGAACAAATTTCTGGGTCGGGTTAGGGAAAGAAGGAAGATGAGCGTTACAGTGGAACTCGGTTAGTGGTGACAGGTCGGGGGAGGCGGACACAAATTTCTGACCTGCCGGCCTCACATGTGGCTTACTTACATTTAAAGACTATTTTCTTAAAAAAAATTCCCAAACGACCAAGATTTCTCCTTTTGAAGGAAAAGGGGGGGTGGGGTAAAAGAAATTTGGGCCAAGCAACAAAGGAGGTGGAGGAAAAAAAGCTTTTGGTTTCCTCTCCTTCTTCTTGTGAGCGGGGCAAAATTTCATCTAATTACACCCATCCCTTCTTTCCCGCCCCCTCCCCGTTTCCCCTTCCCCCTCCTTCCCCAACCCCAGAAACCATTTTCAGACTCGCGCGCACGAGAGACAAGAAGATGGAAGAGAAGGAAGAAAGCGTTTCAGAATAGTCACGTGTTAAAATTACCATCTGCTCCTGTAGCATGACAGCTTAGCAAGTGTTTTGATTTTTGGGGAGGGATGGGTTCACTTGCTCTTGTTTTTTTCTTCTTCTTTGTCCAGGCATCTGCTCGCGGTTAAAGGAAAAAGAGGAACGAGGAGAGAGAAGGGGGAGAAAAGAAAAAGAGAAAAACTTTTCTTTTTTTGGGAGGTGCCTCCTCCTCCTCCTCCTCCTTTTCTTCTTTTTTCTTTCCTTTGTTCCACCTCCTCTCTTCCCCTTCCCCTTCCCTTTCTCTTTTTTTTCTCGGTCTGAAGACAAACGATGTTCGATCGCGGAGGACGAGTGAAGAATCAATCGTACAACTCTTCCTTCCTCCTCTCTCCTCTTCCCTCTTCTTCTTCCTCCAAGAAGGAGGCACAATGAGAAGAAGGAACAAGAATTTAAAGAACACGGAAGCATTTCTAATCGCTTGGACGTGGTGCCAAGCATCAAATTTCTGTCCTTTTTTTAGTATTCAGGTGCATCAGATGCCACCTGTGTTAAGCTAAATTGGCCTGCTAAGTCTTCTGGCAACGCTGAAAATGATGAAATGCGATAATTGGCAACGCTGAGATTGCGCCATGTTGCGCCATTGCCCCCTCTCTCTTAATAGGTGTCCTGCCAGAGTCTTGGCAGAAAGCAACAACAGCAAACTCGGCGCCTCTGCAAGATCGCGAAGTTCGCGGCATGAGGAGAGAAAGAGAGAGAAAAGGGGGGCACATATTCATGCTAGGAAAAGGTGGAGGGAAGGAAGAGAAAGGAAAGAAGCCTCATGACATGGAGGGGGGAGGGGGAAATTCTGCTGAGTGCTCTCACATGGCACTGCACCCACCTTTTCTTTCTTGCTGTTTCAAGAAAGGAGATAATTCCAACCAGGGTTGCCAGGGGTGCGCCTCTGCAGAGGCACAAGCAAATTTTTTCTGGCAATGGCAAGAGATGCCAGGTTTATAATTCATGCTTTTTGCCTTCATGGCAATGCAATGTTGCATGTCAAACAGTAAATAAGACATTTTTATTTTTTAAGAAATTAATTCCACAACTTTTTCGTGCCGTTCATGAAGTTGAAGCATGCCAGATTTGAGCTGCCCTTTATAGCAATGGAATGACATGCCATTTGGCAACACTGATCCTACGTAATGTCTGGCGTACATGCTTTCTACTAGAAAAGAAAGAGGACCTTGACGAAAAAGCCTGAAAATGAGCTCGGCATGGTCGATGGTGGATGGAGGATGTCGTCACATACCTAAAGGCCCTCCCCCATTTGTCATTTCTGGACCTCCTTATGTCGTCACCCCTCCTCCCTCTCCCCCCTCTCCTCCTCTCACCCCCCCACCCCACCCACAAGGCAGAAAATTGTGGGGAGAGATCGTGGGTGTGTGTGTGTGTGTGTGTGGTGGCGGTGCTTCGTGTTTGGCAAGCGATGTATCACACGGAAATGGGCGGAGGGGGGGAGGGAGGGAGGGAAGGAGGAAGGGACGGAGGGAAAAGGGGGAAAAAAGTGACTGCAGAAGGGGGGGAAGGCAAGGAGATGTCGGGTGGACCTTTCCTGTGCGTGCAAGGAAAGTTTTTTTTTTGCTGGTGATATTTGATTACGTACCCAGTAGTACGTGGTCCTACTTTTGCTTTGAAACAAGAGATGTGGGAAGCAGAATGTGTTTTTTTTGTCGTGTGTTGACGACGGCGTGTGTTTCATAACAGAGCATATTACAAGTGTAAAGATCTGTTTGCAATATTTGCATCTTCCTTCCTCCTCAGCTCCAGAAAGCCACAGTCCTCTTCCTCCTCCTCTTCCTCTTCTTCCTTCTCTTCCTCCTCTCCCACACCTCTTTCTCTTTCGATCATCCATCATATCATCTTCACACCACGAGAGGAAGGGGGCTCAGAACGAGAGGTCTTTATCCTTTCCCCCTTCCTCTTTACACAGTCAAGGATCTCATGGTGCCATAATCTCTGGCTTCCCCCTCTTCTTCACACTGGTGCCAAAGAGATACCAACTCTCTGGAAGAGGAGGATGAATCTTGACGCAAGCAGAATAACTACGTACATGAAGAAGCCTACAAGCTTTGCGAAGAAACTATACAGTAATGTTAAAGAAGCAAAGTAGCATTTGGTGCCCTACATGTGTGGTGCAGATCTGCAAGTAGTTCCGTATAGTTGGTGGCTCCTTGAGCCACCTCTCCTTCTCCCCTCTCGTTACCCCCTCTCCCGTGTCAAATGAGCCAGATATGCATGGTTGAAGGAGGAGGGGGAGGAGGCGACGACGACGACGCTGATGATGTACAGTACAACTCCGATGTACATAGTTAGGTGGCGGCCGGAAGCAAAAAATATATATAAAGTGTGCTGCTATAGCAGTCATTTACCACCTATACTGTAATTCGAAAGCCAGTCAGAGTAACCTTTAACATTATAGCGGAGTTCTACTGTACTACGTACTACCAGTAGTACAAGCCCAAACAGACTCCTTTCTCCTTTCCTCCACATCCATCTCTGGCCCTGGCGATGATGATCCGTGCATCCCTTCTTCCTCGCACCGACACCAATGAATTAATGATCTCTTGCCCCACCCCCCTGCCTCCCTTTCCTTTTTCTCTCGGGAAGTTTTTTTTTGCGGCGTGACTCTTGCGGTGTCGACAAAACTAGAACGAGGAATGGTTTCTACGTAGTTCTTGTAACTATATGTACCGCCATGTTTTGACATCAGGGGGACATCTTGTACCCAGCGGAACCTTCCATGCAGGATGTGGTGGATTTTCTCGGTGGTTGGCGTCATCTGGAACCGATGCATCTGCATCTTGCCGATAATGCCTCTCAGAAATAGGCGCACCTGGACACGTCGGAGGGTGGGAGGAGTTGAAAGAAGGAAAGCTGATGGTGAATATTTTTTGGGGGTGAGGTGCGCCATGTTCGATAACAGCACATAGTGGAACCCGGACGACCGGGACATCCTTCAAGATGTACGTACCATAAATTCAGGTCACTGCAATCAAACATCCCAACAAAAAAAATCTTCTTCTTTCTTTGCTTCTTTTTGCTCATTTTGCTCCTCCTATTTTCACATTTTCCCCCATCCTCCTTTTCCCCCTCCACCTTCCTTCCCTTCCCCCTCTCTTCCTCCTCCTCCCTTTCCCAATGACAGATCCCAATCAATGAGGACTCAGCTAGAGCGAGAAAGATGGATGGATTGACGGTGGCTGTGATAATCGCAGCCTCCTCCTCTTCCCCTCTTCTAGGTAGAAAGGGAGAAGGAGGCATGCTCCTCAGATCTGGGATCGAATCTGATGTTTGTGACCCAGAATTTGAGACATTTGCACTCACCAAATAAAAACTATACATGTATATAAAAACTGAACTAAACTGTTTAACTCTGACCGACCATTTCTATATCGAAGTTCTACCGTACTGTAGGTACATTGCTGAGCGGAGAATAATTTTTTATGGTTTTTTTTTTGCTTGGCTGCCATCAGCTAAATTTCCTCCCATCGTAGGACAGCACAACATAGGTAGAGAGCCAACAAGCAACCACACCCTCTTCTACTTCTCTCCACTTTGGGAGGGGGAGGGAGAGAGGAAGGAGATGAGGAAGTGTGACTGGCATGGCTAATAAGACTTCTCGACCTCACTTTTCTACTTTTTTCCCCTCCTACAGGAGTTTCTTGCCGCCGCGAAAGGGAAGAAGCTCTGAGCAATCAGCAAAAAAAAGAGAAGGAGGAGGAGGGCAATTTTGAGTAGAAGGGAGAGAGAGAAGGAAAGTGAGACAAGCACTGAGTCAGTAGTACACAACTCATTTGTGAGAGACTTTTCTGTTTTACGAGTAAGTGCTTCTTCTCCGGCTTCGTTCTTTTTGTACAATTTTTGCGCATTAATAAAGTGTGTACCTACTGGTACAGTACGCTGTGTACAAACTTGTTTTTACTAGGACACAATGATGCTTTGAATACGGTACAGAACACCTGGTTTATACTACTACTACCAATACTAGAGGGGAAAAAAAAGAATCTGACAAGTTTGTGTGTTTCGACGTCTCTGTGTGAGGAGGTTGGTGACGGCGACGGGGCCAGCAGCCAACAACTAACCGAAGTTTAGCTGTCAACTCCTCCTGCGCCTCTCTCTCTCTCTCTCTTTTTTTTTTTTGAAGGGTGGAAGGAAAGAGGGAGGAAAAAGAGGTCAGAAGTGCACACACACACAGAAACTTTCTGTGTCTCTCCCTCCTTCTTTCTCCCAGTGGAAGATTGACAAATCAGATCAAGTCGAACTGGCTGGTGTGGAACTCCTCTCTCTCTCTCTGTCCATCCACCCCTTCCTACAGCATGTCTTGTAAAAAAATGCCTTGTTGTGCTTAAGAAATTATTCAGCTATAACAAAAAAAAATAATTCAAGTGCAAAGACATATTTCAAAATACTGTATGTTATATTTGGGAAAAGTGTTGCTATTTACGTTCAAACCACCACTCTGCACATGCTACTACTGGGTACATGCAGAAAGTTGGCTTTTTTCCCCTCCTCCTCTTGCATAAATCCAACCGGGCAAACTCCAATCAAGGTTCCCCTCCCCTCCCCTCCCGTCCCACTCCCACTCCTTTCTCGATCCAGCACAAAGAGGAGAAGGAGAAGGAGGAAGGCAAAAAACACTTTCTTCTCTTTTTTCATGGACCTGTTTTCCTGCCCACCACTAAAGAAAGAAGGCTGCCTTCACATTCACCAACGTCTGCAAACAAAAATGTCCAAGTGATTCATTCCGCGATTTTTGTAACTCTTCTTGTAAAGTATAATAAAAAAAAACTTCTGCTATAGCAGACTCCCCCATAGTAAGTTGAAGCTTCCACTATGTATAGTATGGTAAAGATTGCCATGACTATCTATATTTACTTTCTAACTTATCTCTGCTAGAGTTAAAAAAAAACCTCTGTTACATAGTGAACTTTTTGCTCTTGTAGCGTTTCTGCGCCCTTCGGGTGCCCAGAATCCTGCACTCTTGACCAGTGGAAACTTTACTAGTACAAAATATCAAAGTAATGATGCATTTTTCTCTCCCAATGATTGTCGAAATGATGGTGAATGTGTCTTCTTTCTTTCTCTTTCCTTTTCTTGTTCACCTTCTCCTCCTCCTCCCATCGGATCCATATGAAATGACTCGCGGCACACCACCAAGGAGGGGGGGAGGGGGGAAGAAGGAGGAGGGAAGGGGCAACACCCACCAAAAAAGGGGAGGGGGAGAGAAAGGCAAGGCAAGGCTACCTGGAGTCACGACAAGGTGGGAGGGGGGGCAGGGAAATGGAGGCTCATGCACAATCACCAAAGAGCAGGAGGGAGCTGAAAGGGATAAAAATAGGCAAATTCGAAGCAATAGACAAAAAAAAGCAGATTGGTATTGTTCGTCAACCAACTATTTAATGCACCTGGTCCGAGAACACACTGCTGTTTGCAAGGTTTCCATGCCTTTTTTTTTTGTTTCTCATGAAATCTGAAGAGAAAGAAAGTTCAGTTCAGACACAGAACTCCTACTAGGAAGAGGATTGCTGTTCTGCGAAGCAGCAATGTTGAGCCAGGAGGCAGTGTTGCCATTTCGGTCACCACTGTCGACGTCTCGAGGAGAGCTGGGCCTTTTTTCTGGTTGAAATTCTTCACCCGCCATTGAAAATACTACTACTACATAGACAATGCGGGTGGTCAATTTTTGACAAAAAGCAGTTGTCCCGACGTCTCTATGCGTGGGCTGATTCATTTTTGTGCTTCCAGGACCTGCAAAGAAAAATTGTTTGTCCTGCAATCGTTGTTGGTTTATCCACCCCACCAATAAACTCCAAATTCACCCCTCCAAAATTTGCCAAAATCTCCTCCTCCCCGATCCCCCTCTCCTCCCCTCCCACCTCCCCTAATTTGCCACTTTTCGTTAAAAACAAAAATTCAAGGGCTTTCTTCTCTTCTCTTTCTTTCTCGTGAGTGAGTAAGTGTTTGTGCGGGAAAGTGCCAATTAAATCTTTCCCTTACCCTCTCCCGCTGCTGCAAATCCGTCAACCACCACCACCACCACCCCACAACCAAGCACCTTTTTTTTTTCTTTTTCGGGAAAGGAGGAGGGAGCAGGAGGAGGAGGAGGGGGAAATAATTCAACAAGTAATTTCCCTGAGCACTTACAGACCATAATTTCGGGCCGCTAATGAAAAGTTATCACGCAAGTCAGCATGCGCCGTAGTATAAAAAAAGAGCTACAGCAAACACCAAGGGAGGGTGAAAAGAGGGTGTTGCGAAGAGATTTAAGGGTCGATCGAACGGGGAACCCCTCCTTGGGATTTGAGGAGGAGGGGTGGGAGGGCATGCAGAGGCCAGGAGGGGGGGGAGGGGAAGGCGTTATAATAATATTCTCGAAATTGCCCCTTATTATATTGGGAATTCACAGCAGGGGGAGAGGATTAAAAAAGGGGGGCTTTTGGAGAAAGAAAACGTAAAAAAAAACCGTGAAAGATATGGAAAAGTGCGGTGGTTGTACTACATGTACATGTACTCTGTTTTTTTTTTTGTAGAAACGCTGTGAATAGTTCAACATGAATTGTGTGCAGTAAGAGTAGGGAAAACTGGTTTTTTTTTCATGCAGCCGGCGTGGTTTTGTCGCACGTCGTACGATCATGTGGTTGGATACATTATACTGGTAATAGTACAAGCACCATCCCGTTCTAGTACCATACCAGTACCGTACTAGTACTGGATGGTACACTGATACCATACTAGTGCCATACTAGCGCCATACTAGTGTGGTATGCTAGTATACCGGTACCGGTTGCGACAATTCAACATTCCAAGTCCGTGCACTCCGCCCCGGGGACGACGTTGTCATCCTCGTCGCAGGTGCATCCCAGGCAGTAGTTGCACCCGACCTTGCACTTGAACGAGGTGGGCGGCTTCCCGTCGTTGAAGTGCCTGTAGCTCTCGTAGAAGTAGTCGCCGCGCCAACCCTCGCAGGTGGCGTGGAACTGGGGACACCCCATCAGGGTGCAGTAGCCACCGGTCTGAAGGAGAGGTGGAACAAGTCTTAGGAAGACAATTACTCGGTGTTAGTCCACAAAATACCCACAGGACACAAAAGTATCTAGCCAACCTCCCTCCCCCTTCCCCCCCCACGTCAAATGGCAACCCTGACGTCGGCCTCCTCACCGCCAGTCCGACTTGGTCGCATCTGCAGTCTCCGCACCCGTTGCACCCGTCCCCGTCGACGCAGTGGAAGCCGCTGTCGCCCACCTCCGGGGACCTGCCCGACCCCGCCGGGTGGCACACCGTCGGGAGCTCGCCTACGTGGCAGTCGGGGATCGGGACAGGTCGGGAGACGTGGGCCACCAACCAATTTTCCAGCCTCTATCGGCCGTCATATGACACTTACCCAACGTGACGGCGAAGTCCATGAGAGCCACGAAGATGGCTACGATGGCGAGCTTGCCCGCGAACATCTCTTGCAGAGTCTGTCTGTCTGTCACTGCCGTCGAGTCAATCTACTAGGTACATGCGTAGGTACAAGTACTACATACGACTCAAGGCAGAGGCCTTGTAGACACAGTACTTTGTCGATCTGTTGTTCCTATGAGCAACATCCTGTGCTAGAGCGCATCCTGTGTTTTTTTGTGATAAGACTAAGACACAGGATGCAGCCTAGCACAGAATGTTGCTAGTAGGCACGACAAGACGACAGGCAGCACACACACACAAAAAAAAATCCTCGATCCTTTGCGAGGCCTGCCTCCCTCACCCTCCACCCAAGCAAAAACTTCATCTTAACTAATTTGTTGGGCTTGCCACTTCCTCCCCTCCACCAAATAACGCCTTTGCCTCTCTCTCTCTCTCCTTTTTATTCTCCACGAAATGTTGCCCCTTTCTCCCCCTCCTCCTCTTTATCTGAGGCGCTATCTGGAATTAACGCTCGTAAAAAAAGGGCGAGAGAGGAGGGAAGGAAGAGGAAGAAAATCTGGGAAAAAAGTCTCAATTTTTGGTGTTGCGCAATTTGGGTGATTTTTTCTTCTTCTTGTCTGTGCCTTAGCTTGACGCACTACAGGAGGACACACACACCACAAAAACTACCACGCGCTTCAGAAGTCTGCCCTAGCACAGCAAGGTTAATTTGGGGAAAAAGATCCGTCAAAACTAATTCTTATCCAGAAGAAAAAGTGCTTGGAATGGTCAGAAGGCACTGGATATGGTAGGCTTCTTTTGAAACATCCTGTATAGACTACCAGAGAGGGGAGAGAGAGAGAGAGAGAGAAAAGCCCCCTTCTCAGGTTTGAGAGGTCAACTAATTAAGTTCCACCTTTTTGGCGTTCCTGTCTGGTGCCTCCCTCCTCCTTCCCTCCTCCTCCTCCTCCTCCTTTCTCCATTCCTCTTACACTCCGCCCTCAATTTTTGCTTTCTTTCTTTTCTTGCCAGAAACACAGAGTGGTACGTACAGAAAAGAACATTTTGTGACATTTTCTTAGCACGCTGCATTTATCGGCAGCATTTATGCTTCAGCCTTGTTTGCAGTACTAGTACGTAGTACAAGTCCCACACATTTTTACTTGTTTTTTTTCGGACTTATAATCGCAGACAGAGAGAAGCTCCTTTCCTCCCTTTTCTCCTGAACTAAATTTCGAAAAAAAAGTGCCTTCTCTCCCTCCCTCTCCATCTTCACAATTTCTGCGTTCGATTTCCAGCTGGGAAATCCTCCCTTCTCCTCCCTCCTTCCTTTCCAATAGTAGACGGGAGGAGGAGGAGGAGGAGGAAGACCTAATTCGCCCTCCATTCTTCCGCTACAGGGTGGAGAGAAAAAAAAAGATTTGTCGCATCCTGTCTCAACAGCAGCATTGCAAGGGAATCTTTGTCCCATTTTTTTCATCTGGAAAAGATACGGTGTCTTTTTGATCCATCCTGTTGTCTTCCTTCTCCTCTTCTCTGATGTCCTCCTCCTCCTCTCCCTTTCCCACTCCACCTTTTCTTCTTTCTCCTCTCACATTTTCTTGTCTTCCTCCTTTGTGGAGAGAAGAAAGCAAGAATTGTGCCAAAGTCAAAAGTGGCTCTGTTTTTTACAAGGAGCAAATAGCTGGGAGGGAGGGAAGGAGGGAGGAACAGACGAGGGAGAGGGAGGAAGCAACCAACCGGACAGACCAAGAAGGAGGAAAAGGAAAG